>Ga0065711_1010657_pt1 | contig 11539 bp, 11 predicted proteins | sample Hoacrofraction12_FD_59098 | JGI IMG/M metagenome (GOLD analysis project Ga0065711, IMG submission 59098) | Hoatzin crop microbial communities from Cojedes, Venezuela - Epithelial fraction 12 v2 (version 2) | ecosystem: Host-associated > Birds > Digestive system > Esophagus > Crop | place... | reverse complement strand
GGGGGGGGGGGGGTGAAGGGTGACATTTCTTTTCATGCTTGCTGTAGCTGTGACTTGTACTGCGTTAGCAGCAGGTATTTTGGATCACCCTTTATTGCCAACCAGTTAAATGTAATTGATGTATCCTTCTGGTCTGCCCACCTGTTCCTTCCTGTTGAGAAAATACTACCTTTATGAAAGTGTTAGACTTCTCATTGTGGAGGGAAGGATTGTGTTATCTGTCAGCATAGTAGTGGTGAAAATTAGGACTGAAAAAAGTAAGATAGCTAATAAAAAAAAAGCAATTCAAGTCAAAATGGTGAAATTAGTATAAAGGTTGCTTTTGAAAGTGGGCTGACTGACTGATGGAAAAACTGCATGTCTGTAGTGCTCAGCTGAGCCTGGGAATGAGACAGCAATGAACCTCTACATAGTGGCATGAAAAATGATCATTAAGAGGGGAATTAAGGAACTTCTATTATTCACAAACTGAAAGATCTGCTGAAGACATTGCCTGTGTTTAAATCAGTCTTCACCAATTTACCATAATTCTTCCAATTTCAGCAGAAGTTGCCTCGAGAGGCTATTCAGGAGACTAATAGTTACAGAAAAGAGATTAAGCACTGTGTGGATACAGAAAGTGCCAATGAGAAAGAAATCATAGAAGCTGTCAAGTTACAAAAAGTTGGGAGTGTCTTCAGGTACTTGGCTTAGAGCTAATGATCTAGAGAAAAGTGATAACCAGTAAATTGTTATCAGCTCATGACAAAATGGTGTAGGTCAGTTAAGATCAGAGATGACAGGGAGGCACTCTTTGGTGACCTTACAATGCCAGGCAAATGAGCAATGTGTTGGCTAGAAAACAGTATTGAAGACAGGTGCCAGCTAAGGAGTACTGGAAGACATAAAAAAACCTGACTTCACTGAGGTCACAGAAAAGTATGTCTGCTTGGGAAAAATACTTCGATGTTGTTCAAGCCACCTCTGTAGCTGCCTGCATGTGACTATGGGATCTCAGATAGGAAAAAAAAAAGAAATCCTGTAGTATTAGATAAGGGAGATTGATAAACTATGGCAAAACTTTGTAAAACTTTTTTCCTTATGGAATTGATTTCATGTGGAATTTTAGGCTCAATGCAAGTCATCCATTAAAAAAAAAAATTAGAAGAAACAGAAATGCAGAGAAATGTAGGTCTTATTCCCTCCTCCCCTTTTTCCTTTTTTGTTTTCGTCTCCTCAAGTGAGTTGTTAAACAACATGCAAAAGAGACAAATAACCTGGGATAAATTCAGTTTGGTTATGTTCTCATTATCCTGACAGAAGTACACACAGTAACAGTATGCAAACTCAGGCACTGTCTATATTCCTTTAGGGTCGAACAAGGAGAATTCTGATGAAAATGACTGTTAGGATTTCATGGGTTTTCCTGCCCATCTCATCAGGCCCAACTCTAATAAGATTATTTGCAGAGGAAATCACATGTCACTTAAAGCACTTGAAATCACTGAGTATACAAAGAGCAGTTTCAAGAAAAAAAAAGATGAAAAGTCTTTACTGGTCTCTATGTTTTATAAAGTGTGTATATGCACAAATTGATAGCGAGAACATGGCTATACTACAATGTTATGACTGTCTGCTGGTGTGTTACTATTAAAAAAAAAAGGTGCTACTTAAGATGTTGAGACATCATACTGTTTCACATGATGAGTAACATGGAGGAGTTTATGCTGTATTTTTCTAGACTGAAGTCTTATTTGTTGGTCTTAATAGTTGCTGTAATAATAATGTTTTACAATGAACAGAGGAAACCTGACCGGATAGTCCCCAAAAATAATTCAGGCAGCTGCAGAGGCAGAGCTTTCAGCTATGAAGACATCATGAATGCCTACATTTTCTTTCTTATCTCTGCCATCCACTTTAAGTTAGCTTTGGAGAGTGATTTTTTCTTTAAATATGAATCAGGTGATGTAGCCAAGACAACCTCTCCTCATGCTTTTCCTTTTGCCCACAGTGCGTGCTGAACCTCAACCAAGTCTTCTCCCAGAATGACTGGTCACTTATTTTTCAAGTGGGATTTGATTTGATGAAGCAAAATATTCGAAGTACTTGATTTTCTTGGCTCCATGGCAACTCACTCTAGCTAGTTTCACTTGCTCTGTCTCTAGGGTTGGAGGAAGTTAATCACATTAACAGGTGGGTTCCAGCATATGAGACAGAATATTTGAGTAAAGTTACAGCTCTGCAGTCGATTACTGCTTTCTTAGCCAAGGTGTAGACAGGGAATGTACAGTCAGTGACAGAACACCTCCTCTGCAGGGTGTTTTACAATATTTTCTCCAGGATATTAATTCTCAATGTAGTGATGCTGTATTTTAGGCTATTAGAGTTATGCCTGCTTTGTATTCCTGCAGATGTTGTCTTATTGTTTGGTACCTTTTGTTAAACCAAAATTACTTTTGTGGCTTGGCAGGTGAGTACGAATTGACTGCCACATTGCTGATGGGGCAGGGAGCGAGACGTGGCTTTTAATTGTTTATCATTGTTCTTACCTGCCATGATAACTTTTTGAAAGTTATTGCTGTATAGCGTTTTCTCATAAAGGGAGTGATAGACTTAAATAATGTTTGAGTAAATGTAGACTCCATTTGTCATAGAGTAATATTAAATTCCCTTTTCATTTCTTATAACCTCAATGTATTTTATGCCCCATTTGCTCTTACTTTTCACTGCTTTATCAACAGCCTCCCTCTTTTCCCAGGCACTGTCATTCTTTCAGCTTTATTAAATAACGGTGGTATCATTCTGTCTTAAACTTTCAGCAAAGTGGGCTCTTGCAAGGTGATGTTTTAATTAAGTACAGCAGTAGCATTGTCTCAGCTTCTATTACAAAAAAATGAAGGAATCTTGTGTGAAAGGTTTCTTTACTTGTTTACTGCCACTGCAAATTTGTTTTCTCAAGAAATTACAGTAAGATTGGCGACAAAATGATGACTGAGAGACCATCGATAGTGAAGGCTGTAACACAAGCAGCAGCAGGCAGTGCCTCATCTTTGGTAGGGACACGCCGGTGGGCACTGTCCACAGGCATGAGGGCTCAGTGGGGATCTGAAGAGCTGCCCTTGGTTCCTCTTGCCTGGGGGTTCAGTGGTTGGAATTTCAGATTGCTTACCGAGAAGCAGCTGAAAGATGAGACAGACAGGAATTCATCATCCTGACTGAGATGAGAGTTTATCCAGTGACAGGCTTATATGATCACTGCTGCTCTGAACAGTTTGTGTTTTTCACTGAGAGAAAAACAATTTCCCCATGAAGCATTTTTTTTTTCAAATATTTCCAATGTTTCAATTTTTTTTAGATATTGCATCCCTTCTTTCCGGTAGAGTGGCACAGAAAGAGGTCTAAATCTCTGCTACATCTGTCTCCTAAAAGTCCTTTTCATTTTCTGAAAGGCTGGTTGCAGCTGAGGTACTGTGTTTCCAGTTTGCAGGTTTAATGTAGCTTTCCTGTTATAGTTACAAATGTGGAATCTGTTGATATTTATTATGATCTGTATTGAAACCACAGCATAAGTATAAATATTTATTACTAATTTTTTTTCTGTGCAAACTCCGAGTTTTTTACAAATTGGCTCCATATCTCATGGTTATTTGTGTGTGAGAGATGGTTGTGGAAAACCCATCAAAGTCAGCGTGTATACTGAATAAAGAAAATGCAGATTATTTTGTGGGCTGCAAGATACTATAGTGAAGGGATTGTTCTAAATGCAATACGTTAAAAGTTCTTTCAAGCCAGGGCATCAATGACATTTCAAATTTTGAAAAGAATAATTATCTGAACTGTCACTTGCAAGAGAAATTCTTTATCTATTAGTTTTTTATGCTTCAACCTGCAAAAGACATCTATGGGATTTATTTTTAGTATGTGAATAAACTTGATGGAATAAAATGGAATGACTAATAACCTTGGTTTGTCAGACACAGCCATTAGCTGTTTGTCCCGGAGGTACTCTGCCCATGCAATTTTTCTTGACACGTTAAGCAAGTCCAGGTCTTGAATCTCTATTTACTTTGAAGCATCTCTGTGACTTGCAAAATACAGCCTAAACAGTCACACAGGTGACTGTTACTACTGTTTGAATCCTGATTTCCGCAGGATGTAAGCCTGTGCTGTAATTCACTGCCACCATTATGTCTGTCTTAGCACACAATAGTTTTTGTGCCTGTAAGCATGCACATAAGTAATAGCAACTTATTTGCCTAAAAACTTTTGAACTGGGCTGTATCTTACTGACTGAAATTAGTCTAGTCATCATTTTGAAATGGACCCTGAGCGTAACTGCTTGTTGAATCGAAACCTGATGTACTAATAGACCTATGCAGACGCTGACTATAAAAACAGTCTCCAAGCTTTGTCTGTTTGTGCAAACTGGCTCTTCTACTGTCAGAATAAGTGAATTTCCTCCAATTCCATTGACAGCTATGGATTTCAGTGACTGACAAACACAAATTTCAGTTCCCCTTTGGAGACTATGGAGAAATCTTCAATTTTGCAGTGCAGCTGAGCTCTACAGTCTTTACCTGCTCTCTCACTTTCTCTCTTGCACTTATATTTTTTTTTTTTTCTAGTAGGAAACTGACTTTGGAAACTATTGGAAATGCAAAGACATGGCAAACAATTGTCTTGATAAGAAATTACAAAAAATAGTTTAAACAATTTTTCCCCTCGTGTAGAGTTTCAGCAATGAAGTGCTATCAAGACCATTAACCTTTTAATGAATTGATTAAAAGAAGAGAAAACCACAACTAGTCATAGAATCATAGGATCATGGGTTGCAAAAGACCTCTAAGATCATCAAGTCCAACCATCCACCCAACACCATCAGGCCTACTAAACCATATCCCAAAGTGCCACATCTACATGTTTTTTGAGCACCTCCAGGGATGGTGACTCCTCCACCTCCTTGGGCAGCCTATTCCAATACCTGACCACTCCTTCAGTAAAGAAATTTTTTCTAATATCCAATCTAAACCTCTCCTGGTGCAACTTGAGGCCATTGCCTCTCAGTCTATCACTAGTGACCTGGGAGAAGAGACCAACACCTGCCTCACTGCAACCTCCTTTCAGGTAGTTGTAGAGAGCAGTAAGGTCCCCCCTCAGCCTCCTCTTCTCCAGACTAAACAGCCCTAGTTCCTTCAGCCGTTCCTCATAAGACTTGTTGTCTAGACCCCTCACCAGCCTTGTTGCCCTTCTCTGGACACGCTCCAGCAACTCAATGTCTTTTTGTAGTGAGGGGCCCAAAACTGAACACAGCACTCCAGGTGCGGTCTCACCAGTGCCAAGTACAGGGGCACGATCACCTCCCTACTGCTGCTGGCCACACTATTCCTGATACAAGCCAGGATGCAGTTGGCCTTCTTGGCCACCTTGGCACACTGCTGGCTCATGTTCAGCCAGCTGTCGACCAACACACCCAGGTCCCTTTCTGCTGGGCAGCCTTCCAGCCACTCTTCCCCAAGCCTGTAGACGTTGCATGGGGTTGTTGTGACCAAAGTGCAGGACCTGGCGTTTGGCCTTGTTGAAATTCGTACTGTTGGCGTCGGCCCATTGATCAAACTAACTTGCATTTCTTTTTACAAACAATAACAAACAGTTCCCAAGGTTTGTTATGCTATTTTAAGAGTAAATATTTTGTAAAAAAATGTGTTGGAGTGGGTCCAGAGGAGGGCGACAAAGATGATCAGAGGGCTCGAGTGCCTCTCCTATGAGGACAGTCTAAGAGAGTTGGGGCTGTTCAGCCTGGAGAAGAGAAGAGTCCGGGGTGACCTTATAGCAGCCTTCCAGTACCTGAAGGGGGCCTACAGGAAGGAAGTAGAGGGACTTATTACAAGGGTGTGTAGTGATAGGACAAGGGGGAATGGCTTTAAACTAAAAGAGCGCAGATTTAGATTACATATTAGGAAGAAATTCTTCACCATGAAGGTGGTGAAACACTGCACAGGTTGCCTAGAGAAGCTATGGATGCTCCCTCCCTGGAAGTGTTCAAGGCCAGGTTGGATGGAGCTCTGAGCAACCTGGTCTAGTGGAAGAAGTCCCTGCTTATGGCAGGGGAGTTGGAACCAGATGATCTTCAAGGTCCCTTCCAACCCAAATCATTCTATGATTCTATGATCTAAACTATACAATCTAAAGGTTTTGTGCTGAGGAGAGTACAGAAAAAGCTGTAGTTGTCTCTGAAATAGATGGATGATCTAAGAAAAAAAAGTGTTTACTGAAATGGACTGTGACCATAAGAGATTAGCTTTGGAGCTTTATTAGTAATTATTCCCAGCTTTGTAGTTTAATGAAACCACAAGGAAAAATTTAAGAAGTTCATGCCTTTTCTGATTGCTTTCCAAAGCAATGGCAACCAAGTGCTTTAATTTTTTAATACTTGTAAAATACTTAAAGGACTAGTTTAATGGGATGACAGTGAGACAAGCCTCCTCTGCTCCAGGAATTCACTCTACCCTGGTAGTTGGTAACTCTTCAGGAAAGTAGAAAACATAGGTTCAAATTTTTTTAGCTGAAGGAGCATAGGAGAGCTTTTTTTCTGCTATATGCATAAGTGCCTTAATCAAAGACCTCTTGGGAGTGCTGCTGCCACATCTACTGCTGAAGAGTTGGAGCTGTTTAGTAGCATATTGGTAAGAGACAGCAGAAGAAGAGTAAACAAGAGGGAACTGATTGTGCCCTTTATGCAAGGGTGAGTTAGTGTGTGTAAACACCCCCCAGTTATCTGTCTTCTGTAGAGCCAGAGCCCCATGAGCTCCTCGCCCCATAGCTTGGTTATCGGGAACAAAGAAAGAAAAAACTTACATCTGTGAAATTAAATCCCTCCCTGAACTTTCCATAATCAATCTGACAGCTTCTAATTGCTGTATTCAGAGGTCCCACTGGGCTTGTTTGTGCTCTGCTTCTAACATCCACTGTCATCTGAAATACTCCCTTAAATATTCTGAAGATAAATATTAACTAGGTATATAAGAGCTTCTGGAAGGTGATGAGATTTAAATATTTTTGTAATTGGCTAATATGCAAAATAATATTTTTCGATTATAGTAATTCTTGCTTTATTCAGTTTCACTGCCTGATACCTGATACTGTCTGTTACATCATCATGAAAATGTCCCAACTACATGGATTGCCATCTTCTAGCACATAGACCTTGTGGAGTGACCCCTGCTACTGAGGTAAGCCCTGAGAATTCCACCAATTTCTATTTAAATAACCTTGTGCCATAAAATCATTTTGCACAGATTGAATCACAGTATCACTCTTTGCTATATAACAAGAAAAATGGATGTTAGCTAGTTTGGGACTTTACTGGATGTCAGAGACCTTCTGGCCACTGGCCACATAGCTGATATGTAGGAGTCCTGCAATAATCCTTATGTGCCTTTGAAAGGTTATTTTTCATTAGTAATAGTGGCCAGATGGGGAAAATGATGCTACTATGACTTAGAAGGGTCAAAGAACTCTTATCCTACAGGTACTGGAAATTAAGGGCTTCTATTTCTGTAAACTTTGCAACTCCTTTCTGCGATCATAGAGGTAGGATCAAATTTAAAGATGAGGAAGAATGTCAATTATCAGATGTTATGTGGTGTGCAGCAGGTAAAGTTGTATCTCCTCGCTAACGCGTTCAGTGTACACATAGAAGCAGAGAGCAAATCCAGAACAAATGAGTTGTTTTGCAACTAAGTAGTTCAAGTCAAAGAGCAACCATTTTTCCCATTCTTTTTCTTGACTTCATAATTAAACATGTAAAAAGAAATAAATATTGGTCATCCGTTGCTTTCAAAAGGAATAAAGATGAGTATGTAGCATGTCTGCATTATTTATTGCAATTGAATTTTGAAGCCACGCTTAATTTAAATTAGTGTTGCTTTCCCAGCCTTTCAATTGTCCTTTATCCTGCTAAAATGATGGGTAGACCACTGAGTGATCACTGTGGGTCTTTTTCATCTGTCTTACAGTACAACATGACTTCAGAGCTCGCAACCATAAAGCTACATAATTCTAAGTCTACAAAAGAACCTTCATAACCTATTCAATCTCAATATTTATTGTCCGCAGAATAAATGATCTCTTTAAAAAATTTAACTCTTTAGATACTTAGCTCTTTTTACAGTGTTGGCATTCACTCCTTCAGACTAACTGTGAGTGCAGAGATAAATTCATGTGGTTTGCAAAATAAAGTGTTTTATTTTATTTTTGCTTGCTAATGCACACAGAAAATTTATATGTCACTATGGAATTGTAAGGAGAACAGATATTTTTGGTAATATTTCTTGTTGTTTTCTGGAAACAATCAACAAATTTTCAGTGTGTTTCAATTTTACAGCATTGATTTTTTTTAAACAAGCCCATCTGTTTCCAAATATATGTTGTTCATTTTGTCCACGATGCCTCAGCGTTTATTCAGGTAGTGAACCCTCCATTTAACCAGTCCAGTAGACACTCTTCCTTTTGTGATACTTTATGCTTTTGTACTTGCCACCTACGGTTTAATCCACAAACTAGATTAAATTTTTTTTCCTGGCAACACCATAGGCATAAGAAGTCTCTCCAAACTGTCACAGTTCACATGTAAAATGGCCTTTTCAGGTTGTCTTTATGACTGTTGTAAATCTCCTCATTCCCACTCATACTGCAGAACAGAGTGCTTCGGAATGTGTCTCTTTTGGGGAAATCTTTCCAGGACTTTTGCAGTACTCAGGAGGCTGCTGGGGAAAGGTCTCTGAAATGAAGGCAAACTTGACAACTCGCAGTTTACGAGAATGCATATAATTTTAATGGCTATGGAAGCTGATCTGCCTGCTTCCTGCCAGGAGATTGTGACGGTGGCATTCTGATTGGATTGCATAGAAGTCAATGAAAGGAGGCACAAGTGGTAAACTAATGGGCAACATAAATTCTTGAGAGAGGACAGTAAGTTAGAGGCAAAGAAACTGAGGAGGGGAAATCTCAGTTGCTCTGGAGTTAACCCACTGGAGCTAGCAAAATGATCCTAATCTGAATAATCATCAGTAGGTAAGAAATACATAATTAACCCAGGCAAAATCTTCCTCAGATGCTGCTGCTTTGATTTCTGTGTACCTGTCTGTCCTGGGTTCAGCCAGGACAGGGTTAATTTTCAACGAAATCCAGGAAGGGGCACAGCTGGGAGGGCTGACCCCACATGGCCAAACAGAGCAGGGTATTCCATACCATGTGCCGTCATGCTTGGTTCCGGTGGGGGGGAGCTGGTCGGCGGGAAGTCACTCGCGGCTCGGAAGCGTGTAGTGGTGGTCCCAGAGAGAGCGGCTTTCTGTGTTGTGTGGTTTGTGTTGTGTTTTCTCCTTATCTGTATCGTTGTTGTTACTGTTCCCGTTGTTTTGCTGTTCTGTTAAACTGCCCTTATCCCGACCCACCAGTTTCTGCCTGTTTCTTTCCATTCTCCTCCACACCCCAGCGGGGGGAGGGTGGCTGTGTGGCATTTTTGTTGCCGGCCGCAGCCAAACCATAACATTAAATTTGGCACCCAAGCGTGGGGCGGGAATAACGGCAGGGCTGAGCAGCGTGTGTTACAACAGCTTTCTTAGATTTTGTTAAATTTTGTTATATGTATTTACTGTGTTAGTTAAATAGTTGCCTGTAAAAAATGTTTCTGACTTTGATCAGATGGCTCTGGTATTTGAATCCGTACTTGCTGTATGTGTTCATTGCTGTGCTATTCATCATCACGGGAAAAAGGACCAGGATGATGATTTTCCTGTACTGTACGATATTGACTTATGACGTGATAACATCACTGTGCATGAAATTAGGCTTGTATTTGCATGTGGCACTGAGGTCATTTCCATACCTCAGATCCTATGTCTTGGAATTTATTAATAATTTATTAATAATCGAATCCAATCTGTGGGGAAAACCAGAGGAGATACCTTCCCCCACTCTTTCATGCCCCCTCTCTCCTTCAGGCTAGTCCTAACGTGTTTTGAGAATTTTGAGTACCTGTGGGATGCTCAGGTCAGCACGCTCCTATTGTTAAGCATCCTGAATGGGTTTTGGGTCTTGTTTAGGGTTAAACAAGTAGTTAAGAATATCGTGCAGAGAACTGTCCCAGGGCAGGATAGCTCTGAGTGGCTGGGTGTGTGGGACAGCATGGGCAAGTACCTAGGGCAGTGGACATTCCCAATGCTTTTTAAACTCACCCCTGAGCAAGTACAGAATCCGGACAAACTAGTAAAGTATCTGCAAAAAGTGTGCTGCCATCATGGGAACTCCAGAGAGACACAAATCACAGCAATGTCCTGGGGTCTGACCCGTACCTACCAAGCCCTGTTCAACCAGTTTCAGTGCTCTAAAGGGGAAAGGGGGGGAAACGAAGCAGCAAACACTGCGACTGGCGCTGCTCCCCCAGCCGGCCCTGCAGCCCCTCCAGCCCAGCAGGCAGTCACAGCCTTCCCCGACCGGCACCACCACTGCTGCAGCCACTGGCGTTGTCCCAGCTTCCCTGGTGGGCATGGCAGTTGCTACCGCTCCAGCTCAAGCCGCAGGCATCGTGACTGAGCCCAATAACCAACCTGTGCCAGTTGCAGTTGCCCCCGTAAAACTAAAGAAAGGCGCAAAGAAAGCAGATCGCTCCGGGAAGGATGACGAAGAGCCAGGGTCATCGCAGGAGACAGAGACAGAGATCATCACCTGGTCCCTGTCCCTGAGCGAGCTGCGAGACATGCGGAAAGATTTCAGCCACCACCCAGGAGAGCACATTGTCACGTGGCTGCTGCAGTGCTGGGATAACAGGGCCAGCAGCTTGGAATTAGAGGGCAAGGAAGCCAAGCAGCTGTGATCCCTGGCCAGGGATGCGGGCATTGACAAGGCTATTGGGAAAAAGGACCAAGTCCTCAGCCTCTGGAGGAAACTTCTCTCAGGTGTGAGGGAGAGGTACCCCTTCAGTGAGGATTTTGTATGCTGTCCTGGCAAGTGGACCAATATGGAAAGGGGTATTCAGTACATGAGGGAATTAGCTGTGCGGGAGCTGGTTTATAATGAACCAGACGATGAGCAGGTACCCACAGACCCAGATGAAGTCCAGTGCACACGACACATGTGGAGGAAGTTTGTGCGGAGCGCCCCCTCCTCATATGCCAACTCACTGGCAGTTGTAAACTGGAAAGGTGAGGAGGCACCAGCAGTGGATGAGGTGGCTGTTCGACTCCAGCAATATGAGGAAAGTCTCTCTTCCTCCCTTGTCTCAGCTGTGAAGAAACTGTCCCAGGAGGTCCAGCAATTCAAAAAGGAGCATGTCCTACACTCCACCTCTACAGGCCGGCATCTCAGCTATTAGCGGCAAGCGTTTCTCTGCTCAGAAGAGAGAATACAGAGGCTACACGCGCCTGGGCACCCTGTGGTTCTACCTGCATGACCACGGAGAGGACATGAGGAAGTGGGATGGAAAACCCACCTCAAGTCTAGAGGCACGAGTGCGTGAGTTGTGAGGTAAAACAATCACCAAAGGGGATTCTATTAGCAAAAA
>Ga0065711_1048968_pt1 | contig 11540 bp, 8 predicted proteins | sample Hoacrofraction12_FD_59098 | JGI IMG/M metagenome (GOLD analysis project Ga0065711, IMG submission 59098) | Hoatzin crop microbial communities from Cojedes, Venezuela - Epithelial fraction 12 v2 (version 2) | ecosystem: Host-associated > Birds > Digestive system > Esophagus > Crop | place... | reverse complement strand
CGGGCAGCGCGCGCTTATCGCCGCCCGCCGGGCCCTCCCTGGGCCGTCGCGATACGGGTGCGCGTCTGGCGCCTGCGGGGGGGGCCAGGCCTCGGAGGGTTCGCTCCCCGTTTGCGGGGCGGAGGCGGCGCGGTAGCGGGGCTCCCGCGTTCCCAGCCCGTAGCTGTTAGCGCGGTGCGTGTTGGCGGTGTTCGGCTGGTGGAAGGCGCCGTGCTTTGCCCTCAGAGCGAGTGGTAGCTGCGAGGCGCGGCGCGGGGTCGTTTGCGCTGCCCTGGTTCTCCGCGCCCCCTCGTAGCCGGGCCGCTGCACCGCGTCGGGTCACTCCCAGCGCTGCTGGTGGGGGGGTGCGTCGGTAAGCCAAACCCGTGTCTTACTTGTCCAGAATTGGTTTTCTTCTACACTTATTTTTTGTCTTTGCCCCTTCTAAAAACAGGCTTTCGGCTGTTTAATGCACCAAATAACGCTGGCTGGCACACACCGCAGTTCCCTTGCATCTCCTTGTTAGGGGAATGACCTGAGGGGAAGGTATTAATCAGCATGTTTTCTTCCAGTATTTCCAATTCTGGTGTGATTCCATTCTTCCAGAGGCTGCGGCTCTGCTCTCTCTGCCATGTTAGTGTCCAACGGTGTTGCATGAAGCAAGATGGTTCTTGGAAAACGTGCTGGCGCTAGTCGTTGATTAAACGTGTACTTTGTCTTCTGGGCTGAAGTGTTGCATTGAAGATGATTGCGCAGTGGGGTTGTGTAAGGCGTGTGGTTGTGTCGTATTTGTGTTATAGGCCACTGTGAACGAAAAAGCCCGAAGTCTTTAGTTGCGTTGCATGGAGTGAGAATACACCTTGCTTTAGGCAGCTGAATTCGGGTAAAAAGCACCTAGTTGTCTGTAGCTGACTACGAAATTGCCATGCAAATTCAAAATAGAAGAAAATACTCTTGTCGTTGTCATTCTTCCTTCCGTGACTCCATACCCCAAAAAACAGACATACACCCACAGTTTGATTCACCAGTGATTGCCTTCAGCGCTAACATGGGGGGTTAATACATCTCAGCGCAAATTCAGAGCGATTAGCTTGTGTTTAACTGCTGCTTTGCACCAGGAGGTGCTGGTCTGTTCCAAAGGTCCGTTAAAGCCGCTTCAGACTCTGTAAAGTATCACCTCAAATTCCACCCTCTTTCTTTATCGAGTACGTAGTGTTGATAACCCCGAGTTGTGCAGCACTGAAGAGATGTCCTCCAGTTCACGTGCAGTATGTTGTGCAGGCCCTGTCCATAGAAAGGGTTACCCTGTTTCAGTCACTTGTGATGTTGGGGATTCTTGTATGAGAAAACAACTCCATTCATCATCGCTGCTGTCAAACAGAGAGCATACTCGCATGAGAACTTCCTGCATTTTTAGATAAAGGCAAGGACACGTTAGTGGTGTAATCACAGGTGCCAAGTGGGAGCTGCCTGCAGACTCCTCTATTACAACTAGCTGCTGGGCTTATCCTGCAGCCATGGGACGCGCGTCCCACAGCACAGGCCTGAAGGCCACGCTGTGTGTGAAGTGCAGCACAAGATGAGCCTGGACCTACTTGGGTTAGCTGTTACATGGATCACCAGCTCCTTGGGGTGTGATGGCCTTCAGATCAGGGTCACTCCCAACTATCCTGTTATGTCTCTCCGTAAAACAAGTGGGCTGTTTGGTGTCTGCTGTGAATCTACAAAAATATGGCTTGAGAAGCTAAGTGAGAAACTGAAAATACAAACTTTCTGTGTGAACACATCGATCAGCTGGGCCTTAATTATCTGAGGAAAATTATAACAACCTGGAGAAGGCAGAGCTGTTTTGGGATAGTATGCTGTGTGAATGCTCTGCTTTGCAAACATTCATTCCTCCTACAGAGTCAGCTATTCAGCCAACATTGTATGCTTCCTCTCTTGGTTTTCTGTGGTTTTGTTGTTTGTTTTTTTTTTTAAACAAATAACATTAATGAGTTTGGACACAGCTGAACTTGGGAAGTAACTTCCTCAGCTTCTGCTGAAAGCAGCTAGCCAGCTTTGGAGCTCATCCTAAATGTGGTTTCTTTTTAACAGTTTGACCAGAAATGTAGATTGTGAGGGTGTTGGGACACACTGTAAAACTTTTATTTTTGATAAAATGCTTTGCCACTGTGAGCAGATTGCTGTTTGCAACAGCTGTAAAGCCAGCAACAAGTAATGGAAGATTCTGCTGGACCTTTGTTCTGTTGAATTTCACAGAGAAAATGCTTGGGTATTGCAGTACTAAGCACGAGAGATAAGCCCAGGCTCAAAGTGACAAATGACTTTGTATAATCTTTTTTTTCTTCTCCCTTTATTAACAGGCGAACACTACTCCTCTGTGATTTGTGCTAAATCAGGTGTGTGATACTTTCTATAATAGCAATGCTATCTGTTGCATTCTGTTTGTACTTGAATTGCATCTTATGCAAGAGTTGAGCTCTTGGTCTCGAATTTCCATCAGAGTCCACATGCAGAATTTGACCGTATGGGAACAAGGAATCTTTCAGCTCTTTAAAAGATAAGTGTCCGTTTCTGAATGAGCAGGTAGACAGAAAAGAGCAGGAAGACAAAATTTTGGGTTTCAAAACATCTAAATAGGTAAGGACCTACTGCATTTTAGCTCACTTGGCACACAGTTATTTCTAGTTCTATGTCAAAATGATGAAAAAAGAATATATATGTACCAGCGTTATGTGATCTGTGTACTGAGGAGTTATTTCCTAGTGTCCACTTTTGAAAGTGCCTCCATTTTGGCCTCTCTGCTAGCCCTGACTTCACATCGGAGAGGGGGTTTTCAGTGCTTAAAAAAAAAGTAGTCTTCTCATTTGGTAGCATTTGCCTGTTGCAGGTATATAACAATTCATAAACAATTATGCTTGTTGCAAAGGAAGCCAGCATGTTTGTGTTTTTCTTCACAAGGCCAGACAGCCTTGATAATGAGCTGTAGTTCAGCTCCGAGTTGGTGAAAATTGGGACTCAAGGATGGCAAAGCACATACCAGGCTTAAAAAGATGGGACTGATCCTCCAGCAGTGATGTTGTTCAGAACATTATTTTTTTATTTTTTGTTTTTTTCTGGGCTGTGCCTTCATAAATGCCTGTACCATTCACTCCTAATCAAAACCCTGCCTGTATCAGGTCTTCAAACCGTAACCTGCACCAGCTGTTTCTGACAAAATGTGTTTATCCCCAACTGCAGTGGTAATCGGAGCTTGGTTCCTGAGCCAGCTGATAGTGAGTTGGTAAAAGAGAAAGACTTAGTGCAGAAGTCCTATAGAGTTATCATACACTAGGGGCAGACAGAGGTCTCTTGCTCCCTTCTGCCTCATCAATGCTTACTGCTGATTAAAAAAAAAAAGTGTGTTTTCATCTGAGCTTCTCTGTTAACTGTATGTTATTGCAGGATGCTTCTTTTTGTACTTCTCAACTCTGAGAAATCTTAAACCTGTCCATTGTAAAGGAGAAAAGAGAGGAAGAAGTAAGACGAGAAAAAGTGCTCCTTTTCTAGTCTGTCCAGGGTAGCTATTCATCTCCTTTATACCAGTAAAAACTGTAAAGAACCTACTTCATCTTTATTCAGGCATCATGAGGACCTCTATGGTTTTACTTATTTATTTTTGCATAGAAAACGTAAGTTGGTGCAACTTACTGAATTACTGTAAAACTCAGTTTGTTCTTGTTCTTCTTTAGGCAAAAATGTCTACGGCATGTGACTTCGTTGCGCTCCACACTGGACAGAAGATGCCTCTCATAGGACTGGGAACTTGGAAAAGTGAACGTGGCCAAGTAAGCACAGAACAATACAATACTGTGCTCTCAACTAGTATTTGTGTTTTGTGCACCTCCTACATCAGAGGCCTGGATCCTTTGCTTGAGTGGTTTTAGTCTTAGGTCTGTGAAGTCAGTGGAATGTGTGTATGTATTTGCATGACTACGGCCTGAAGGCACAAAAGCAACAGCAGTTCCCTGAAGACTTGTTAACCCAGGCCTCGGGCAGTGGTGCTCTGGGAGAGGAATCCAGAAAGAGACCAATGAGTGTGGTGAGACAGGGAAAATGCTGTAGCTATAATATGGTGCCTGACTCTTCCACTGGTAAATCCTCAGACTGCCAGTTTGACCAGACATCCCTCTGGCTTGGTCTGATGGCTCAGCTGAAAGCATTATTCTGGGAGGCGAGAATTCTAGTTGTTCTTGTAATAAGTCCTGTCCCAGCAGTCAGCCTATGTTTAGCAGAAAAACAAAGAACTTGCTTGGGTCATCCTGCTTTTAGACTAGGAAGACTAACGTGTCATTGGACATTCACTGTGCTTCTAAATGCAATGAGTTGGCAAGCATCACACTTGGAAACGATTCTGTGTATTACTACAAACTGTCTGTGGGAATGTTGGCATGGTGTGGACTGTGCCTCCTATTGTAGTACTTGTCCCCACTTGTCCGTCTTTTCCTTTCCGTTTCATTTAGTTAAAAGATAAATTCCTGGGGGAAGAGGTTGAACATTCATGCCAAGAAAGGCAATGTCCACTGCTTGGTGGAATTCTTAGCTCGTGTCATTGTTTATAATGCCTTTTGTATTACGTGTACCATTGCACGTCTGTGCTGTAAATGCTGTATGTCTTGCTGCTGCTCTTGCGTTAGCTTCATGATGGTTTTTGGAGTATGTCAGATGACATTGTGCTTGTGACTGAGAGGGAAAGTTAAAACCCTTCTCAAGATACTGTGCTATTCTCTCATGCCAGCTGAAGGAAAAGTTGGGAAACAAGCTATAAAAATTAAATCTATTCAGAGCCATTTTATCGTTGGGCTTCCTGTCCAAACAGCTGTCAGGACAGTGGGTCTGTTGGGAACAGAAGCTGTGCTAATGTGGAAGCTGAGTTTGATGTGAGAACTCAGTCAGCCTCTTAAATGAGGACAAGGATGAATGTTCAGCTCTGTCGTTGAAAATATCGACTGACAGCTGAATGAAGTTTATTAATGTGCAGGAACTTAATGGATGAATTTATGTGCACCTAAAACAGTTCAATGTGCATTGTGCTAGAACAAATGCCTGAAACTAAACAAACAAAATATGAAGGCATTGTTTATTTTGTGCACGAACTCTTTTGAGAAAAGTGTGGTCTTACGAAACAGCCTGGAAAGATACTGCTTGTGCATAATTTAAACCCAGTTCAGATGAATTTTGCCATAGTAAGCAGCACTTCTGGCAGCTGAACCCCACATGGGATCCCGAGATCTCTGGGGTACCATGGAAGTCAACGGGAGTCACTTCTGTGGAATATTTACTGTCTTCAAAGATCTGCTCCTAGAATGTGTTGAAGACATCATCTAGAAAGTGCCGTGAAAATGACGAGAGTTACCAAAGTTGCTGCTGTTCCTTTTCTATGGAATAAAGAAATTTATATTTATCACTCTTCAAAATTGTTTGCATCATTTTCATTTTTTAAATGGAGATTTGTCAAATTCGGAAGCATACCGACAATTTGGTAGAGTGTCCAAATGATTTACCCTTAAAAGGACATGATGTACTTCAGGGAGAGTTAAAGACAAAGGGCCAAGAACCTAGAGAAGGAGAAGAATAATAACTGATCGTATTTAATCTAGTTGTTTCCCAAGTAGAAGCTGTTTCTTGAAAGCTGTGTTGTGCAATGGCTGTGTTAAAAAGCAAGAGTGGAAGTGGGTGGCTTCTAAATTATTTCAGGTAAATATTCTGCAGATTGTAATTATTTTCCTCGCCAAGCTGTTTTTCAGTCTTGACCTTACTCTCTTGATTAATTACTTTATTATTGCTGTTACTATTCCTGATCCTAAACAAGCCTTGTCCTTGTAACCAGATCTTAGCAGTCCGGTACAAAGGTGTCATTGCAGCCCTAAGTTTCTTAGACGGTAAGAATAGAGGGGGGAAATTATCAAATCTAAATCCACATTGGAAGATGAACTTAAAATAATGGGATGTTTTCTGTCTTACATGATCAAATGCTAGAAGAGAAATTTGTTTTACTTGTAACCATGGGAACATGATGGAGGGCTGTTGAACAGAAGGGAACACGATACAGAAGCTTATGAAATGGCAGCATGAATGAGTTCAAAGAGAAGTCCGTTCAGACAGGAGCATCAAGAATATCAGTAGCATGTTTGGGTTTTTTAAATATTGGAGCTTCATTATCTATAATCCTTTAATGCTTTGTTCTCTTCTCTCAAGTAGCCATGCTTTCAACTTGGAGGATTGATGCCCACCAGATGAACAGTCTATCCTGCTGTGGCAGAGGCTGATTCTGGGGGAAGGGAGACGTGGGGCTGAGAGGAGTTGTGTTTGTCTGTGCGAAACTTCAGGGAAGCTGAAGAGGAAATGTGTACCTCAGAAAACCAGTCGGACCGGGTGTCTTGTGACAAGATTGCAGCTGTGAGGGAGACTAACAAACTTTTCAAGAACTAAATAATCTGGAGAATCCTTGTTAGATGCACAAAAATTCACCACTACTGGTATATATGAAGGGAGGAAGTTGAATTCCACTTCTGAAGGACAGGGGGCAAAGCTTGTTATTTTAGGGAATGCCAGCTCTAAGCCGACATTACTTACGCGGTGGTCTGAGTTCCTTTTCAGCAATTTTTAGCACAGCTATGTACAAACAGTGATATAGCAACACTTGCGTTCTGGTCATATTGCATCTGAGTATCGAGTGGACTGATGATAGGGTTTTTTCCTATTTCCCATCAGCAAATGTACTTGGACTGCTAAAATGTGACAGCTTTGCAGGGAGCAGGGGAGGCTGTTGGAGCCTTTGCTTTCCAAGTATTTTTGACTGAAACTGTTAGAGTGAAAACCTGTTCATAATGGCTTGGGGCTGTGCGGAAGAGGCTCGTAGTCACTTGAACTCTGTGTTGCTTGGAAGTATAAAGATGGCTAGTTAGTTTTTCACCTTGTGATGGGCAAATTGAAGAATGGGAAAACTCATAGTGGATATTATAGGGAATTGGGAGTTACAGATCCTGTTTCTGAATCTGCCACTGATTGTTAGCAATATCATGTTCCTCCATCATCAAAACCAAAAGAGGGTTGGTAGGAAGGCCAAGTCCCTGGCTAGGATGTATAAATGGGAGTGTGGTTCCTAGGACTTTGCCGTACAATGAAGGAGAGTAAGGCTTCAGCTGCAATACTGTGTCTATTTTGGGGCAAACCACTTCAAGAAAAGCATGAACCGTCTGACGAGACAGCAGCAACAGTGATGCAAGGTTTGGGAAAGGCGAGTTGTGATGAAAGCTGGAAGCACCTACAGTTACGTGGTCAAGAGAGGTTTGAGAGGAGGCGTGCTGGTGCTTTCTAAATGCGTGAAAAGCCCTCGCAAAGGGGAAGCTGTGGATTTCCAGTCTGGGAGGAGTAGGATGTGGCATCAGGGCCATCTTGATTAGACATCTAAAAGGCTTAGAACTTAGAGATGTCTAAGCATTGGAATAGACTGCCTGTCACTTACAAGAAGGGTTTTGATAAATGTGTGTAGGAGTGGTTTAGACTTGGTTGGCCCTACTGTGGGGCATGAGGAAAGACTAGGTAGTGTCTCAAGATCCTTTCAGACCTACTTTCTGTGGTTACATGATATTAGGTTGGTGAGTCACACTTAAGCTCTGTGACTCGACTTGCCTAATGCAAAATGAACCCAGTAATTGTTCCTTCCACAGCAGTACTGACAGGCTAAATTAAAGAATATATGGAAAGTTTGAAGGATCCTTTGGCTAGTGGTACTTCGCAATACCAGATATCTAGAGGCATATGAATCTCCAACTGCTTCTGTTGTCTTTTTGTTTTTTTCTCTACCCCCTAGGAAATGCATGTGCCTGTCTGAACATAATCTCAAAAATACTAAACTTTGTGTTAAAACAAAGTACTCTTCTTAAATTTACATTTATCTGTTATTAGGGTTTTTTTCCCCCCTCCATAAATGCTTTTTTTGCACATCTTCTCTTGATTGTTTGCCTTTTGTGTGGAACAGGAACTCTCAGTTCACATTGGAATGTCTTAGTAGGCTGAGAGTAGTTTAGACAAAGAAGGATTTTGCCCAAATCTAAACCTGCTTTAAATGACCAGTCCCAGTTCTTCAGTTCTAGAAATTTATCAAAACGTGCTGATCAGAAATACGGCCTCCTATTTATCACTTTATGGAAACGTGTTTGAAGTACCTTATTCATAGTTTTCTGCGAGTGATGCCTACTTTCATTTTATGGCAAATTTTATGCCTGCTTGGATTAAAAAAAGTTGTTATCCTGACAGAGGAAATGGGGGAATTAGTACAGGCAAAGAACACTGCTGTTTTTCCTTTCATTTCTGCTTCAGCTCGACAACTCTCACCTTTTTGGAGGGTGGATATTGAGTCTTAATAGCCTTTAATATGTCTCAAGTGATTACCACGACCTTGACTTTGTAGTGACCTCCTGAGGAATGTCTTTGTCAAAGTGAAACAAGGACTGTAAATACCATCCTGCTAGAGAAGGGAAGAGCGTACTTCACTGCTTTAACAGAAGTGCTTTGTCATTCTGGCTAAGGGAAACTGGTCTACATTCCAGTTTCCCTCTCAAGATGCCAAAGAATGCTGTCAGAATATCCTGTGTCTGCCTTTACCGCAGTTCTTGACAAGAAAAATGAAATCCACCAGTAGAAGAGAGATCTTTTTCACATTTGATTCCCCCTTTTCTGTAGCGTCTGAAAGCAGGACTATACACATCTTTAATTGCTGTTAATAACTTTGTCAGCTTTAAAATTGAAAATGGTCATACTTCGATTAAGTTGAAAGAAATCAAACCCTCTCTAGCCTTTGTGGACACATTTTTTAATCTCTTGACAAGAGATCCCTGTAAAAACATTAGTGCCCTATTACATCAAGCCTTACACACAAAATAATTTATAATCTCCCACAGTCTTGAGAGACAAGTCAGTGAAGAGCAATGTCTGGTAATCCCTGTACAGATGAGATGTACCCTTACTGTAGCACTTCAGATGGTTAGATGAAAAAGAGAACATGTGCTTACTGTCCACTGGAAGTTAAAGAGATTTTACTTAATGCTCATCAACCTAACGGAAGATGATGACAACACTGAAATCTGTAGTAATTCTTGATTCTTGCAAGGGACTTGTTGCCGTTGGCAACACCTTAATTGTCAGTAATGTGGAAAGCAAAATACCTCATCAGGAGATCCCCCGGAGGCCATGGGTTAATATTCAGCAGGGTAGTGACTTTCCTTGTTGTGCAGTCAGTGAAAATGAGACATGAAGGAAAAAGTGTCATAAAATAGCACTATCTTAGAAACTAAGTGTTAGCAGTTGCACCAAACCTAAAGTCCGGCAATTCTGGAATTAGAAACCAGGCTCTTCCTTTACTGGGAGACAGGAGATGTCTTCCAGGCTTGACTGACATTGATTGATCGGTCTGTTAGTTCCAGAAAGCTTGTCTTCCTAAGCCATGATTTCTTTGAAAACTGTGTCTTAAAGCTCATTTTATATTTAAGAAAAGCGTGACAACCATAGTTAAGAATGAATCCCTATTCTGTCTGGTGAGTTCTTGCATACTTGGCCTGTGTGCGCGTGGTCTGTTTTCTTGTTACTCTTGGAGTGCCTGCTAGCAATTAGCTCTTCACTCCTAAAGGCTGTGCCACAGAGGACTGTATCCTGCTCTGTTGGAGCCTCTGACCTTACGGACATCTGTGCTTTGGGGGTGTTCCTCATTAAGGCCCTAACTTTTTTTTCCTTCCAGTCGTATCCCTTTTCACTGATTGCATTGGATAATCTGTTTCTGATTACAGGTGAAAGAAGCAGTGAAATATGCGCTGAGTGTGGGTTATCGCCACATCGATTGCGCAGCAGCTTACAGCAATGAAGTGGAGATTGGTGAGGCTTTCCAGGAGTGCCTTGGGCCCAACAAGGTAAAACCACAAGAACCACCATGCTGACTGTCAGAATTTACAACTGTGACCTGACAGGAGACTGTAAAGTTAACATTTGCGGCTTTTCTTCCTGGTCTAGCCCAGATGTTTGTTATTAATCAGGAGCAGGTATGAAAGAGGGCTTTGTCTCCTCTATAACCATCCTGGCTGTCAGGAGGAGAAAAGATTGTCAGCAATATTTCTATGGAAACTACAGAAAATGCCTCTTAATTTCCCTGCCTCCTCCTCAAAGTATCCCAATTTGGGTGTTCAAAAAATTGGAGGTTCCCAGAATCACTACTTAAAATGGAAAATATTTGCCATGGTTTATATGAAAAGTTACTCTAATTTGCCAGTCTAGAATAGCATGCAATGGTGAGAAGCCATAGCAAATTCAGTGACGGTGGGTTTGTTTGGTTATAGAACAAATATGAGTGAGTAAATATGTGCTTTGAAAAAAAAAAAAAAAAGAACAAAACAGTGATTGCATTTGAAGGTTTGGTAACTATGACTCTAGGGCTTGCAGTGAGAGTCCATGGCCTAAATATAAAGTAACGTGACAGGCATTCCTATGGATGACCTGAGATGGGATCTTAAATTCATCCCCTTGCTCTTGTTGGCCTGAGGGGCCAGAAAGATTACATATATAGCCTCGGAGCTCCTGGAAAGAAAGTTCTTATGTTCTGCTTTCCTGCTGCTCTTGCCTTGTCTTTAGGGCAATCTCTTTGTTATGCGATTAGTTTGAGAGAGGCTGTTTTCAGCTTGCCCCAGGGATTCCTTCCTACTAGATGTGGTAACTAACATGGGACTTTTACTCAGTTCCTATTAGCTAGCTAACTTAAAACTAGAATTTTTAAAACATATCTCTATTTGAATGAAACAGTCGTGTGTGAAACACACAAATAACTGAATGGTTGGAAGAGAGAAACTAAACAATTAATCATTCTAGCTTCTACAAAGTGTAGACTTGAGTGAAACTTAGGCCTGCGTAAGTCAGTGAGAAGTGCCCTCTGATGGTGTTCTGTGCTTGCCAAATATGATCTCCCTTTTGTGCTTTATACTTCCTAGTTAACCAGCTTTCCATTTGTTTCATTTCTGCGTCTCACCCTTCCAATACAGGGTACAGGGCACTCAATTCTTAGTGTGTTCCTCCCAGAACCTAAAAACTGAAGTGCAGAGGTTTGAGGAAACTGCTTCTGTTTATTTTCCCACACTCTTTCCATGAGAAACATTCTTGGTTTATAACATGTGATGAGTCTAGTAAGTTAGCTGGTTGTGCCTAGAATATGTGAATTGTTAAATAGAAATTACAAAATTTACATATGAATAAAGTGAGTAATCGTTCTTTTGGCCACATCGCACTTAGCAGTGTCCTTAATCCTTGAATTGGAAAGTTTGGAGAAGAGTGTGTGTGTGTAGGGGATTGTTTTGTATTTCAAATCTTCTAATAAATTGCGAAGTATTTGGTCTAATTTAGGACTTGTCAGCGTAAGTGTGTATTTATCTTGCTCTTCTCTACCCAGTATATTTTTGAAAGGTTTAATTTATAGGTTCCATGTGCTCTTTTTTTTTTTTTTTTTAATTAAATTTTTCTGTTTGTTTTAAAGTTAG
>Ga0065711_1012909_pt1 | contig 11540 bp, 12 predicted proteins | sample Hoacrofraction12_FD_59098 | JGI IMG/M metagenome (GOLD analysis project Ga0065711, IMG submission 59098) | Hoatzin crop microbial communities from Cojedes, Venezuela - Epithelial fraction 12 v2 (version 2) | ecosystem: Host-associated > Birds > Digestive system > Esophagus > Crop | place... | reverse complement strand
GTCAGCGGGAGCCAGCTGCCACGGACAGGACAGTCCGAGGCATCAGAAGACAACCCATGCCCCATCTGCCTGGGAGAGGTCACCAACAGAGCATGCGTGGCCTCGTGATTCCATCGCTTCTGCTTTGCCTGTATCCAACGGTGGGCTGAGACAAGAGCTGTGTGCCCACTCTGCAGGAGGTCTTTCGATCGTATCCTGCTCGTGCTGCCAGCAGATGACGAGGAGGACGAGGACACAGTTGTCTCTCCTGCCAGCCACCAGAGGAACATGGCCAGGGAGAGATCTCGGAGCAGATTCCCTCAGCGGCGATAAGTCCTGGACAGATCTGCCATCAACAACGGCATCCGACCTCCGAGGAGCAGGCGTGTGAGGAGGGACTGAGTGTCGAGGGTTGACAGAGCTCCAGTGCCCCCAAACACCACCTCCCACCAGGCTCCGGTACCCAGCGCTTCCTGGGCACAAACACCATCAAGCGCAGGGGAGCGTGTGGTCAGCCGTGAGGATGGAGCCTACATCCACATCGGCACGCTGGCACTGCCATCCCTGCGCATCTAGGTCTCCTTTCAGAGAGCCCAGTAAAGAGCTGGTGGCTTTTCATGGGTTTTTCTTTCACTACCAAAGAACAAGCCTTTGCAGGCGATGCTTTTCCAATGTCGTCTCAACAACATCACAGATTTTCCTGCTGCGCGTGGCCATGTTTACATCAGTGCTACAGGAGAGCAGGCGTTCCTCCCCCTGTCCCGGCCACCCCCTCCAAGCACCGTGTCCGGCGTGTTCAAGCCCTGTGAGTAGCAGCCAGGCTGTGCGCTCTGAAGCCCTGCTGGTCCGAGTGCCGGGACCGCTGTCTGGCTGGCAGCTCTGTCCCTGCTGGGCCCTGCTGCTGGTGTCCCTGCACCCAGAGGCCCCTGTCCTCCTCCAGTCACACCAGTCTGAGCCCTTCTGTGACACCTGTCTACCACAGCAGCCCCGAACCCCATAGCCATTGCTGGGACGCAGGAGCGGGTTGCTGGTGTCTACTGGGCACAGGCTGGCTGGTTCCCAAAAGCCACTCCAGGCAAAGGAGGCCCTTCTGTTGGGCCCTTGGCCTTGCCTTGATCCCTGTCAGGAAAGAAAAGCTCCAGATCCTGGGACTCGGGCAGGAATCCTAATTCTGACTGCCGCAAGAGCAAAGCAGCTTTGTGTCACAGGCTGAAGCTGTGTAGGTATCGGCTTTCAGGAGCAGCACCTTCGAGCTGGTGTTGAAGAGGAAGCCTGGACAATGTGCTTCCAAAGCAAACTCAGTGGCAAAGTCACAGGAAATAGCTGTGGCTAATCATGCCCTCACCAGAATTTGCACGCAGCTGCCGAGGTGCTGAGTTGCCCTCAGCACGAATACTCACAATGGTTTTCGAAAGGGTTGATCCACAAACTATCCAAGCATGTCTTCCTGTTCTGGTTCGGCTGCGGCCGGCAACAAAAGCGCCACGTGGCCGCCCCTCCCCCCGCCGGGGTGTGGAGGAGAATGGAAAGAAACAGGCAGAAACCTGTGGGTCGGGATAAGGGCAGTTTAACAGAACAGCAAACAAAGCGAACAGCAACAACAACGATACAGATAAGGAGAAAACACAACACAAACCGCACAACAGACCCTCTCTCCCAAACAAGGACTGGTGCCACGCGCTCCCGAGTGGCGAGTGAGTTCCCGCTGCCCAGCCCCTCCTGACCGGAACCCAGCGTGCACATGGTATGGAATACGCTGCTCTGTTTGGCCAGGTGGGGTCAGCCCGCCCGGTTGTGCCCCTTCCTGGATTCCGGTGAAAATTAACCCCGTCCTGGCCAAACCCAGGACACTTCCTTACAAGCCATTGGCAAGGGCTGTAAACTTCCAGTCCTTCTGATCTCAACCGTTTTCTGATTCTGTGATTCTGTATTTGGGGGAAAATATACCTCCTCGGACCTTAGGAAGAGTTCTTCCAGAGGCAATTAGGAGAAATCTCCGGATGGTTAGCCCTCATGGGAGATTTGACCTTCCCAGACATCTACTGGGGGAATACCATACTGCTGTGACAAGCAAGTCTGGGAAAGTCCTGAAGTTTCACAGAATCGGAGAATGCTCTGGATTGCAAGGGACCTTTGGAAGTCCTGTAGCCCAGCCTCCCTGCAATGAACAGGGACATCTTCAACTAGACCACACTGGTCAGAGCCCCATCCAATCTGGCCTTGAATGTTTCCAGGGATGGGGCCTCCCCTGCTCTCTGGGCAACCTGTGCCATTGTTTCAGCCCCCTCAGGGTAAAAAATGTCTTCCTTCTATCCAGTCTACATCTGCTCTCCTTTAGCTTAAAGCTGTTACCTCTTGTCCTGTCACAACAGGCCTTGCTAAAAAGCCTGTCCCCATCTTTCCTATAAGCCCCCTTTAAGTACTGAAAGGCCACAATAAGGTCTCCCTGGAGCCTTCTCTTCTCCAGGCTGAACAGCCCCAACTCTCTCCGCCTTTCCTCATGGGAGAGGTGTTCCAGCCCTCGGATCGTTTCTGTGGTCTCCTCTGGACCCCGCTCCAAGAGCTCCATGTCTGTCCTGTGCTGAGGGCTCCAGAGCTGGATGCAGGACTCCAGGTGGGCTCTCACCAGAACAGAGCAGAGCAGAGTAGAGCAGAGCAGAGCAGAGCAGAGGGGCAGAATCCCCTCCCTCGACCTCCTGGACACGCTGCTTTTGATGCAGCCCAGGACAGGTAAAGAAAACTTCCAAAAAAAGAGAGAAGAAAGGCCAAGGACAGTCCATCATCGGAGAGAGTCCAAACTCAGCTGAAAGAGGCCCTGAGTAACATACATAGTAAGATGTGTAAGGAAGTCTTGCTCTAACCAAAGGTTGGACCAGGTGACTGTGAAAGATCCCTTCCTATCTCAGTCACTACAATCTAGAGGTGCTATCATAGCTTATACAGAACCCATAAAAAATGTTAGGATCTGAAGGTTATTCTGGTACAACCATTACAAAAATACATTGTTGAGAAGACTGCCAAGTCTTGAAATAACTCCGCAAAGCCTTCAACAACATAAACATATTATCTGTGCAAGGCACTGGGCACTGCTTGCCTGGGCAGCAGCTCTGCAGATGTCTGCAGACAAACGGCGTGCACGCTGGAGCAGGACCGTGGGCTTGGGCTTGAGTCTCGGCTTTGAGGAGAGCAGCAGCTCTGGGCGCTGAGCTAAGGCCGCCTCTTCCCGTGCTCCTCTCCCTGCTTGCCTGGGCAGCAGCTCTGCAAATGTCTGCAGGGCTCTGGGGACGGTAGTGGCACAGGAGCCACCCTGAGGCTGGCAGCAGTAAGGGCCAGCAGCACCCAGCACTGTGGCAGCAGCAGCACAGCTAGGAGGTGGAGGGACATGATGATCCCCCTCAATTCCACGCATCTTAGACCACATCTAGATGCTGTGTCCTTTGGTTTGGGGTCACCAGTCCAGGAAAGACAGTGCCAGGCTTCAGTGAGCCCACCAGAGGCTCACCAGCACGCAGAGGGAACTGGAGCACCTGCTCCGCCAGGAGAGCCTGAGGGGTGGCGCTGGATCTGCCTGGAGAAGAGAAGGCTTTGGGAGAAATTCAGAGCAGCCTTCTCCTACCTATGACCTTGCATGTGGGCAACACAGAGCCAGGTTCTTAACATGAGAGACAGTGGGAATACATTGAAACAAGACCAGTTCAGACCAGATATAAAGGGAAACTTTCTTCCCCACAGGGACAGTCCAGAGGGGAGTGGCTTGCCCATAGATGCCGTGCAGTCTGCCTCGTTGGAGGTTTTCAAAACTAGGCTTCAGAAATCCCTGAGCCATGTGGTCTGACCTCCTCAGTGACGCTGCTTTGAGCAGACAGTTGCACTGGAGGCCTCCAGGTGTCCTTTCCAACCTGAATTTTCCTATGGGCCTATGATTACACTTCTCTTCACAAGTTGCTTCTCCTCTTCTCCAGTTGGGCCCATCACATTTCTCCCACAACTGGGCCTTCCCCAAGACATCGTGAGATGAGTGCCACACATTTCCACAAGGCCCTGAACAACACCCCCTCATAACATTTGTGCAACACTAAATGATCCTGCCTGCATCCTGCAAAGTATCCTCCAGCCCTGGAGGCAGCTACCGCTGGCAGTCTGCAATACCCCTGCACAGCATTGCTGTGATTGACCCATCTCAGCTCTGAAGAAAAGGATCGGGGCATCCTGCTGGACACCAGGTTGAACAAGACACCCTGACAGCCTCAGCCACCCTGTCATCTCTGGGGGTTTCCCACTGGTGACACGGGGTGAGCCTTTCTCCCCTGACAGCCCTCAGAGGAGCCGAGTCAGGGCACTCTGTTTGCTCCATGGAGGTGACCAGGGTTCCCCGCCTGCATTGCTGGGCTGCCCATGGCCAGACGCTTGTGCTCAGGGGGCACCGGCCTCTCATCACAGGACTTCACAAGCCCGAGCTAAAACCTCAGCCCCAGCACAAGGTGAGACTACATGAAGATGGCCAATGCCTCTGCAGCAGGGGCTTCCTCCCCTTGGGGCCTTTGCCATTCTGGCTGGGCAGAGGTTGGGGGCAGCCCCAGAGACCCCTGTGATGTCACCACGAAGCACCTGTGACAGCCCGTGACCTCACTGCTCTTATCAGTCCCCGGCTCTGTCCTGGTGCATTTTGCTCAGGGCTCCTGTGGGTGCATACGTGGGGCCGAGCACACTGGAGCATGACCCTGGGCTTGGGCTTGAGTCTCGGCTTCGATGAGAGCAGCAGCTCTGGGCACTGAGGTAAGGCCGCCCCTTCCCATGCTCCTGTCCCCACTGCCTGTCTGTGGAGTGCTAGGGGTCTCACACAGCAGCTGTCCTAGGGCTGTGGGCCCTGCTGAAGACTCTTAGCGACTTCCTCTGTCCTCCCGGAGCACCTACTGCTTCAGGTACCCGCTACTAGCTCAAGCTGTGCCTCAGGGGGAACCTCTGCGGGGCCCTTACCTCTACTCTCTCACCGCTTGCTTGGCAATTCTCTGCTTTTCTCTTCTCCTAGTGTGAGGAAAGCTCAGGCACGTTGCACGTCTGTCTATGCAGGACACGGGGTCAGATGCTGAGGAAGCTCCGGAGGAGAGCGGTGCTGCCATGACAGCCAGCAGGAGCCAGCTGCCACGGGCAGGGCTGTCGGAGGCATCAGAAGACAACCTGTGCCCCATCTGCCTGGGAGAGCTCACCAACGGAGCCTGCCTGGCCTCGTGCTTCCATCGCTTCTGCTTTGCCTGCATCCAACGGTGGGCTGAGACAAGAGCTGTGTGCCCACTCTGCAGGAGGCCTTTTGATCGTATCTGGCGCATGCTGCCAGAAGATGACGAGGAGGATGAGGACGCAGTGGGCTCTCCTGCCAGCCACCAGAGGAACGTGGCCAGGGAGAGACCTCGGAGAAGATCCCCGCAGCGACGCTACGTCCTGGACAGATCTGCCATCAACAACGGCATCCAAACTCGGAGGAGGAGGCGTGTGAGAAGGGACCGAGCGTCGAGGGTTGACAGAGCTCCAGTGCCCCCAAACACCACCTCCCACCAGGCTCCGGTACCCAGCGCTTCCTGGGCACAAACCCCACCGAGCACAGGGGAGCGTGTGGTCAGCCATGAGGATGCAGCCTACATCCACATCGGCACGCTGGCGCTGCCATCCCTGCGCATCCAGGTCTCTTTTCAGAGAGCCCAGTAAACAGCTGGTGGCATTTCACGATGTGTTTTTTCACAATCAAAGCGCAAGTCACTGCAGGGAATACTCTCCAACACTGTCTGAACACTGAGGGAAGTCCAGAGGGGATAATTTCCTGGAGTGCGTGGCGATTTTATTGGACTGTGAAGGCTTGACCTTGGCTGGCTGCCAGGTGCCCACCAAGCTGCTCTATCACACTTCCTCACGCGATGGGCAGGAAATGCAACAACGTCTTCTGGGCCAAACTAAGGACAAGGAGGTCACTCAGCAATTACCATTGCTGGCAAACCAGACTCAGGTCGTCTAAATGTATTTATTACCAATCAAATGCAGAGTAGGCTACGGAGAAATAAGAACAAATCTAAAGCCACCTTCCCTTCACCCCTCCCTTCCTCCAAGCTTCAACTTGACTCCCAGCTTCTCCGCTTCCTTTCTTGAGCGGTGCAGGGGATGGGGAATTGGGGTTGGGGTCAGTTCATTAGGCATTACCTCTGCCACTCCTTCCTCCTCACGCTCTATCCCTTCTCCGGCATGGGGTCCCACCCATGGCAGACAGTCCTTCAGAAACTTCTCCAATTTGGGTCCTTCCCATGGGCTGCAGTTCTTTACAAACTGCTCCAGCATGTGTCCCTTCCACGGGGTGCAATTCTTCAGGAACAGATTGTTCCAGTGTAGGTCCCCTGCAGGGCCACACATCCTGCCAGAAAACTTGCTCCAGCATCGGCTTCTCTCCACGGGCCACAGCTCCTGCCAGGAGCCTGCTCCAACACAAGCTCTTCATGGAGGCACAGCTTCCTTCAGGGCATGTCCACCTGCTCTGGCGTGGAGTTGTACATGGGCTGCACAGGGACAACCTGTGTCATGATGGTCTTCACAGGGCCCTAGAATCCTTCACGTTGGAAAAGACCCTTAAGGTCATCGAGTTCACCACTGTCAAGTCCACCACTAAACCACGTCCCTGAGTGGCACATCTACACGCCTTTTGAATACCTCCATGGATGTTGACTCCACCACTTCTGTGGGCAGCCCGTTCCAATGCTTGGTAACCATTTTGGTGAAGAAATTTTTCCTAATATCCAAACTAAACTTCCCCTGGTGCAACCTGAGGCCGTTTCCTCTTGTCCTATCTCTTGTTACTTGGCAGAAGACACCAACAGTCACCTGGCAGCAACCTCCTTTCAGGTAGTTGTAGAGTGATAAGGTCTCCCCTCCGCCTCCTGTTCTCCAGGCTAAACAATCCCGGTTCATTCAGCTGCTCCTTGTAACACGTGCTCTCTAGACTCTTCACCAGCTTTGTTGCTCTTCTTTGGATGTGCTGCAGCACCTCCTTCTTCAGCTGGATAAACCCAAACACAAAAAGGAATCCACAAGAGGGTGGAAGCAAGGAGAGGCAGCCTTGGAGGAATGCAGAGAAATTGTCCGAGCAGCCAGGGATGAGGTTAGGAAAGCTAAAGCCCTGATAGAATTAACTCTGGCCAGATATGTCAAGGGCAACAAGCAAAGCTTCTATAGGTACATGGGTGATAAAAGGAAGGCCAGGGAAAACATGGGCCCTCTCTGGAAGGAAACAGGAGACCTGGTTACCTGGGATATGGAGAAGGCTGAGGTATTCAATGATTTTTTTGCCTCGGTCTTCACCAACAAGTACTTCAGCCACACCACCCAAGTCGCAGAAGGCAAAGGCAGGGACTGGGAGAAGGCAGAATCACCCACTGTAGGAGAAGATCAGGTTCAAGACCATCGAAGGAAGCTGAAGGTGCACAAGTCCATGGAACTTGATAAGGTACATCTATGGGTCCTGAGGGAACTGGCAGATGAAGTTGCTAAGTCCCTATCTGTCATGTTTAAGAAGTCATGACAGTCCAGTGAAGTTCCCACTGACTGGAAAAGGGAAAACATAATCCCCATTTTTAAAAAGGGAAAAAAGGAGGACCCAGTGAACTACAGGCCAGTCAGTCCCACCTCTGTGCCCAGCAAGATCATGGAGCAGATCCTCCTGGAAACTATGCTAAGGCACATAGAAAATAAAGAGGTGATTCGTGACAACCAACATGACTTCAACTAAGGGCGAATCGTGCTTGACAGATTTGGTGGCCTTCTATGACGAGATTACTTCATTGGTGGATAAGGACAGACCAGCTGATGTCATCTACCTGGACTTGAGCCAAGCACTTGACGCTGTCCCACATGACATCCTTGTCTCTAAATTGGAGAGACACGGATTCAACGGATGGACCACTCGGTGCATAAGGAATTGGCTGGGCAGTCGCACTCAAAGGGTTGTGGTCAATGGCTTGATGTCGAAGTGGAAACCTGTGAGAATAGCATTCCTCAGGGGTTGTGATTAGGAACAGCGCTGTTTAACATCTTTGTCGGTGACATGAACAATGGGACTGAAGGCACCCGCAGCAAGTCTGCTGATGACACCAAGCTGTGTGGTGTGGTCAACATGCTGGAGGGAAGGGATGCCATCCAGAAGGACCTTGACAGGCTTGAGAGTTGGGCCTGTGTGAACCTTGTGAAGTTCAAGGCCAAGTGTGAGGTCCTGCACATGGGTTGGGGCAATCCCTAGCACAAATACAGGCTGGGCATAGAACGGATTGAGAGCAGCCCTGAGGAGAAGGACTTGTGGTGTTTGTTGACGAGAATCTTGACATGACCCGGCAATGTGAGCTCGCAGCCCAGAAGGCAAACATATCCTGGGCTGCATCACAAGCAGCATGGCCAGCAGGTCAAGGGAGGGGATTCTACCCCTCTGCTCCACTCTGGTGAGAGCCCACCTGGAGTCCTGTGTCCAGCACTGAAACCCTTAGCACAGGAAAGACATGGAGCTGTTGGAGCAGGTCCAGAGAAGGGCCTAAAAAATGATCAGAGGGCTGGAGCACCTCTCCTGTGAGGAAAGGCTGAGACAGTTGGAGCTGTTCAGCCTGGGGAAGAGAAGGGTCCGGGGAGACCTTACTGCGGCCTTTCAGTACCTGAAGGGGGCCTGCAAGAAAGCTGGAGGGGGACTTTTGACAAGGGCATGTGGTGATAGGACAAGGGGTAATGACTCTAAACTGAAAGAGGGTAGATTTACATTAGATATAAGAAAGAAATTCTTCACCATGAGGGTGGTGAGGCACTGGAAGAGGTTGCGGATGCCAGAGAAGTTGTGGATGCCCCCTCCCTGGAAGCGTTCAAGGCCAGGTTGTATGGAGCTTTGAGCAATCTGTTCTGGTGGAAGGTGTCCCTGCCCTTTAATCGTAAAATCACCACTGACTTTGACAGGAGCAGCATTCTGGGCAAAGTCTTCAATAAAGCTGTAGGTAACAGTTCATATTTTGAAGCGATACCTCATATAACTCATAGTTTAAAGATCTGCTGAGTTTTGTGGCATGATCCCCAAAAAGAACTATCATTGTTGACAGAGTGGACTCAGCTGTTCCAATTTCTTATCTTTATTAAAATTCAGCCTTTGAGGAAAAAAAAAACAACAACCCATGCCTCAAATATGAGCAAAATAAATTCACTTAAAAGTATTTTCAAGAAAGACTAAAATCAGCTTTCTGACTAGAGGAAGGTTTCTTCCATCTTTAAACCAGGCTGAAATGACACAGCAAAGCTTTAGTGTTCTGAGAAGGTTAAATGCAAAAGGTTAAAGAGGGAAATCTACCTTTTTCTCAGCTGATCATCTTTCTCTATTTTTCCCTTCATGGACAAAAACAGTCAGCAGAGGTTTCTACTATCTGGTGTGTTGTTCTGCCATCTGAAACTTTGCAAAAAAAAACATAAACCAACTCAAACCAAAAAAAGCAACCCAAGGAAATTAATGGTATAAAAGGCTGTGAATAGGGTCAAAAGCAAATGAAACATTTTCTGACTTATCTTCCTGAAGCTATGTTATGCTGTTTTCCAGAACCCTCTAAACACATTTCAGAGGCTCTCTTTTATTTGTTTAGAATTGGAAATTTGGAGATACGGTTCCTTCCTACTGGATACCCAGCCAATATAAGAGATACTTACGATCTCACATAGTGGCATTTTTTGTATATTGCCATTAGAAACTCCTGGTATTTGTAAATAAGTGGAAAATTACTCTAAATTTGAAGTCCCTGAAATACAAACTTTCAGCTATGAAGATGATGCAACAGCTTCAAATCAGCATTGTCTTGTTCTGATTTTCACTTCTGCCAGAGATTCTGCATTAGGCTTTGACTGAGATCTTTTTAACTTTTCTGTGCCCTAGTTTTCACTTCTGCAGAATATAAATGCTTGTGTATCTTATGAACTTTCTTAAAGACAATGATGATACTTTCTGTAAACCTGCTAATTATTATAAATTGGCTGAAAGTAATAGGGAAAACACCCTCAAAACACAACTACAGGGTTTCCTGTTTAGGAAACTTTCCTTCTCAGTCCTTCCGAAATAGTGATATCCTATTATACTGCACTAACTTTGCCAGAACGGCTAACAGTATTCCTTTACTATGTAAAAGCAAGTTTCCTGTAAACATGTTTCAGATTACAGTGGCTATCGTGCATGTGTTTAAAATATTTTGAGACACACCAAAAATCACGATGGTTTTTTCCTTCATACAATGTGGCACATCTGCCGATGCTATAAAATGAAAATCAGTGAGGTGTAATACTAAGGAGAATTTGTTTCTCATCATGCTCTTAATTGTTTACAATTTAATCACACATCTACCCTTTCATTAAAAACTCCTACACTCCTCCTTGCCCAGTAGTAAGGCATACAGAGGAGGTACTCAGTCATGATTTTCTAAGTGTAGCTGACTAACAGTTGTTTTCAGTTACGTTGCAAGTGAAGTCACATTTCAGTATGAAGACAATCAGAAAGTTGCTTTCTCTAAGCAAGAAGCCTTTCCTGGGAAAGCTGAGCCTTTGCAGGAACATAGGGCTCATCCTCTTTGCACTAGGACTATCCTGTCCCTTCAGTGGTAAAACCAGGAGGTAAGAGAGGAAGCCTGCAGAGAGGACGACCTTCCCTTGGTCGAGGAGGACTGTGTGAGAGATCGCTTAAGCAATCTGGACGTCCACAAATCCGTGGGCCCTGATGGAATGCACCCACGACTGCTGAGGGAGCTGGCGGATGTCATTGCTGAGCCACTCTCCATCATCTTTGAGAGGTTCTGGAGGACAGGAGAGGTGCCCGAGGACTGGAGGAAAGCCAGTGTCACTCCAGTCTTCAAAAAGGGCAAGAAGGAGGACCCAGGGAACTACAGGCCAGTCAGCCTCAACTCCATCCTGGGGAAGATGATGGAGCAGCTCATTCTAGAGGTCATCATCAAGCAAGTAAAGGAAAAGAAGGTTATCAGGAGTAGTCAGCATGGATTCACTAAGGGGTAATCATGCTTGACTAATCTGATAGCTTTCTATGATGGCATGACTGGTTGGGTAGATGAGGGGAGAGCAGAGGATGTTGTCTACCTAGACTTCAGCACGGCCTTTGACACGGTTTCCCATTACATCCTCCTAGTGAAGTTCAGGAAGTGTGGGCTGGATGAATGGTCAGTGAGGTGGATTGAGAACTGGCTGAACGGCAGAACTCAGAGGGTTGTCATCAGCGGCGCTGAGTCTAGTTGGAGGCCGGTAACTAGTGGTGTCCCCCAGGGGTCAGTACTCTACCCAGTCCTGTTCAACTTCTTCATCAATGACCGGGATGAAGAGTTAGAGTGTACCCTCAGCAAGTATTCTGATGACACAAAACTGGGAGGAGTGGTGGATACACCAGAAGGCTGTTCTGCCATTCAGCGAGACCTGGACAGGCTGGAAAGTTGGGCAGAGAGGATCCTGATGAGTTTCAACAAGGGCAAGTGCAGGGTCCTGCACCTGGGGAGGAACAACCCCATGCACCAGTA
>Ga0065711_1010994_pt1 | contig 11540 bp, 13 predicted proteins | sample Hoacrofraction12_FD_59098 | JGI IMG/M metagenome (GOLD analysis project Ga0065711, IMG submission 59098) | Hoatzin crop microbial communities from Cojedes, Venezuela - Epithelial fraction 12 v2 (version 2) | ecosystem: Host-associated > Birds > Digestive system > Esophagus > Crop | place... | reverse complement strand
CCCCCCCATCATGCATGCATAATCTAGCAAGAATAACGAGCCAGATCATCATGTCTGCTATGATACACCAGCTGATGAAGTGGCCTATCATCTCTGCTGCTAATAGCGCATCCTGGTGAGAGCACTGGTTTGAATATCTTGGCTTTTACTGAGAGCACTGAAACTTCTGAGTGGATTTATTTCTCTTTTCTCCTTGCATTTGATGTGAACTTCATGCTAATGCATTTCAACTCTCTTGATGTTCCTGTCAATATTCCAACTTTCACATCTTTCCCAGTGAGAAGCAAATCAATTAGGTTCCTAAAACTTCACAGGAGTGATGGTTTCAAAGCAATTGCTTGTAAACACAGTACTCAAGGAAGACTATTAGCAGAACATTCATGGTATAGGTTTATCTCCCAGTATGAAAAAATTCAGCTTAAATACCTCTGTGTGCTTTATCTGGCATACTTTCAGTTTTGGAACTCTGTAACTTCTATGTGAGATTCTAATATTATATAAAATTCACCTTTTTGAAGAAAGATATATAGATGGAATATCTCTACCTAAATTCTTAATTGTACTAGTTTTTTCTGTTTCTTTAAATGGCAAATGTGGTAACAGTCTTTTCTGAGGATGAGGTTTTAATAGCAGTATAGGTTATACCAATGTTTTCCTAAGAGCATTGAAGTAGAATTTACACTTAAATTATCATTTGATTAAAAGTGGAATTATGTGAACTCACAGTAATGATCTTTCAGCGAGGATAATTTCTCTCTCATTTCTCTGTGGGTGAGCTGGCAAGAACCCTCCTGGAATAAGCAGAGTCACCATGTTACTGTAAATCTCCCATCATTTCGAGAAGAACTTGGGACAACATTTATTGAAATACAGTGCTGATACACGCCTGTAAAGTTACAGTGCATCCACCACCCTTCCTTGTGGTGGGCTGCAAAAATCCCTTTAGACCTTTCTTTGGTAAAGGTAAGTTTGAATATTGTGATTTTGTTTTTTGCTTTCTCTGTGCCATTTTCGGAACGATGCCCATCTTTTGCCCCTTTGGGCATGCAGTTTACCAGTGCTGTGCTGCAGCCCGAGCCCAGGACATGATGCTGCAGAGCCTGTCGAGCCACTTGAACAAGAAACAGCTGCTCTGCCTTCTTCAGTCTCTCTGGTTTTAGAGATAAGTTGTTTTTCTCCTGGCTCTGTTCAGATGCCATCTTCAGAGCTTCTTCCCTGCCTGAGAAGACGGCCCTAGAGACAAACGCCTCTCTGGCATTTCCCTGCTCTCAGTACCAAACAGATGCCTTGCGTGCCCCAAATTACCCAAGCAGAGCTTCACTGCTTTGTGCTGGGCAATTGTAGGATCCTTTTACCATTGTGCATGCTGTGCCTGAAACTCCATCAGGTATCTCCGTCCCCCACGCTGCGGATCGACCACGGGACCAGTTGGCATTTCACAGGCAGCCGGGGCGGGGGGGTGGGTACCCTTGCAGCTTGTCCTTCACAGCTCGCTGCCTTGTGCTAAGGACGTAGCTTGCTGCAAATATAGAAGCTTCTCTGGAAAGAGTTTGGCAGGTTGTGTCCTTTGAGAGTTATGGTTGTGCCATGGACTTTGTAATAAATTAACTTTGATACAAATATTATATTATTAAGTTTCATGGGAAAACTAAACAAAATGTTTTGGGGGTAATTCTGTCAGCGTTAAGCTGGTTTCCCATGTTAACACCCCATAAATAAAAAAAATGACAACATATTCTTTGTTCAGAACCATACACAGACTAGCATGATATCCTTACTTACTGCAGATGAGCTTTATTTTCTATGATTTTTGACTTGCCATGTTTGGAGCGTGAGCAGCCAGGGGCTGAGGCTGGGCAGAAAGCAGCTCCCCGGGACAGAGGAGCCCGGCGGGTGCAGCGGGGCTGGGGCAGCAACAAGGGTGGCCGTGGGGGCCGGGGAGGGCTGCGCTGGCTCTGCCAGTGGTCGCCGCTCTGGGTACATGGTGGGAGGAGCAGGTCTCAGCAGAGGGGCTCCTGCACATCCACAGTGGTTGACGGTGTGCGGTGGAAAAAACTGGCAAGTGTGGTGTTTCCTATGTCGAAACTGCAGCTGACGGCTTAGGCTGGGGATCTGTGAGAGGTGAGCTGGGAGGGGACATCGCTGTGTCCTCACCAGGAGGGGACATCTCTGTGCCCTCGCCAGCTGGCCACCAGCCCTTTGCCGTGTTGTGGTACCAGTCCATCGATGTGCCTCGGGGTTCCCGGGGTCACCTGGCAAGAGCTGCAGTCACCTTCTTGCTGCAGTGGTTGCTTGCGTGGGCTTGCTGTGTCATGCTGTCCCCCCGCTCCACCCTGTGGGACACCATCCGGCACCGCAATCCCCTTCCAACTGTGAGCACGGCAGCACCTCTGCTGCCGCACAGGGCTGGTCTGGGAACACCAGCGCTCTAAAGGAAGAACTTCACTGCTGCTGTCAGCGTTTAGATGCACAAGAGACCTCTAGTCTTCATGAGTCCTGAGCAGCAGTGGTCAGCAAAGGGCTGTGAAGTGGGACAGTCACCAGAAAGCAGCTATCCAGTGGGGACGTAATGATGATGTGAACCTCCCTGCACTGATTTATAATCATAAATTAAATCATGTGCATGGAGCTGCTTTTGCAGGCAGGCAGCAGGCTCCGCTCAGAGTAAGTGTCTCTGTGTAGAGCTCCTGAAGTCCACTGTTCAAATTATTTCTGTACTCGGCCTAAAATCACTGAAGTAATGTAAGCACACTTGGGCACTAGAGGCAGCCCTAGGACCTCGTGCAGGCTGTGACCTCAGATGCCAGTGGTGTTTTAAGCTCATTTCTTGTGCTTCAAATAAATGCCAGAAGGGTTGAGGGACTCGGACAAAGTGCAGGAGGATGCCAAAATGAGCTGCTGTCACCTACGAGGTGAAGCCGTGCACAGGCAACAGGGCCCTGCTGTGCTTGCAGGATAGCGCGGCCCTTACGAAGATCCAGTTCCCTCCATTCGCTTGCTGCCAGGCTGCTTGCTGCAGATTTTGAACATCCTTCAAGTAAAAGTCGAACAAAGCTGCCCTCCCTGCTCAAAAGCTCCCAATTTGTCTCTGCTGGCAGCACGCTGCTGCTAAGGGGAGCGGGCGATGCTGGGTGCCAGCAGACCTCGATGGAAGGTCTGACAGGGGAGTGAGCACGTGCTCTGTGCCTGGCTCTCCAGCTCTGAGCCGACGCGGTTCAGCTGCTAGCACCAGGCAGCAGCCCAAGTGAGCCTGCGGCTCGGGAGAGGCTGAGCCCTGTCTCCACTGGAGGGGTCCAGCAGGCTCTCCTCCAGCTCCTGGTACCACAGAGGCTCCTCAGCTTTCAGTTCCCTTCCCAGGGTGCTGCTCAGGCACTATCTCAACTCCACAGTCTGAAATGCACTTTAGATGCTCCGTATGTTTTGCTTCTTCCCACCGTCCTTCAGCAAGGTCTTGGAGTAAGCAGCAGCAGAAGGCTCCCAGTGTTTCTTCTGGCGGGATGGGATGTGTGCTTCTCCCTCGAATGTCACGGGCAGCTGCAAGACAGGCAGTGTCAGAAACCGGCTCTGTCTTTGGGGAGATTTGCAGTGATGATGGCTCCTTCCAGCCCCACTCGCCCCAGCTGATATCCCCGTGCTGCTTTCCTGCTTGTCTGTGTATCCCTAATTTCTCTGCCTAACTCCCTGTCTCTTCCCATTTCGTCCCCCGTCCCGCAGTCAGAGGCTAGCTGTGGCAGTGTGGCCAGGCGTCTTTCTGCAGAGGCACAGGACGTGCTCCGATTGAAGCAGGTACGTGCACTGCAGGCTGCTAAGACCACCCCTCCACGATGTCAAAGCGCTGCTCTGCATCCGGATAAACTGTTGTAAGTCAAAACAAGGATTTTTCTTTTTCCTTCCCTTTCCTGATGCAAACATTTCCACTAAAACCTTCTCGAAAAACTCAGCCTCAGGCAAACACCTGGCTTGGAAAAAAAATCTGAACATGATTGATGTGAGTTGTGCAGCTTTCCAAGCACCTGATGAGGAAAGGTTTGGAGGCAGAAAGCGCCAGGCAGTTGGTGGCTGCAGCTACCCGCAGTGCCCGGGAGCCCTGGGAGCGGCGCGGGAGCGTGCTGCTCCCACCGCACCAGTGGCTGAGGCCGACAGCGGAGCTCGGCCCCGACTTCATCAGGAATTAGTTTAAACTAAAATGCTATCTAGTTTCCCTTCCTAATTCTTGCTTTTCGGGGGTCACGCACAAATAAGCATTTAACATATAGCGCGCGGAACTTTTAGTGCCTTTTGAAAGATTTCTTTAATACCAAGCCTGACTGGAAGTAGGTCAACTGAAAAATGCGTAAATTACAGTTGCAAAAATGCATTAGGAACTACAGTGTGCATAAATCTAACTGCCATTTAGCAGAGGTCCTAACAAATTAGAAATTGAAGTTTTAGATAGATAGAAAAGTTTTCCAGACTGGGGTTGGCGAAGCAACCTCTGCCTCTGGGCTCTTTGCCTGCCCCGATGTTGCTCTTCTACCTCACTTGGAGAGCTGCAGGCGCAGCGTGTGGGGCAGCTTGCGGCACGGCTTCGTGTGTCAGCTCTCCTGTCTTCTGTTCTTCTAAGGTTAGATTATTCCATACAACCTTGTTTCTCGGTGCACTCTTTATGAAAAGGATTAACGTAGCTACCACTAGCAAAGCCCTGTTCAGGGATGATGAGTGCTAGACACTCTTCTGAAAATCAAAACCTGCAGCTTATGCTGATACGGTATTTGGGCATCACCAGGGTTTTGAGGTTGGAAGCCTTTGAAATCCTTCCAGCCTTGGTCACTGAAAAGCCAAACTCGCAAACCTGCAACTTCTTGCTCTTTTTCTTAGTAGTAGGGTGGATGGGAACGGGCTCAGGGGAAATACAGTCTCAGCAATTAAAATCATAGAATCATAGAACGTGAAGGGTTGGAAGGGACCTTAAAGATCATCTGCTTCCAACCCCCCTGCCATGAGCAGGGACATCTTCCCCCAGACCAGGTTGCTCAGAGCGCCATCCAACCTGGCCTTGAACACTTCCAGGGAGGGGGCATCCACAGCTTCTCTGGGCAATCTGTGCCAGGGCCTCACCACCCTCATGGTGAAGAATTTCTTCCTAATATCTAATCTAAATCTGCCCTCTTTTAGTTTAGAGCCGTTCCCCCTTGTCTTATCACTACACACCCTTGTGAAAAGCCCCTCTCCACCCTTCCTGTAGGCCCCCTTCAGGTACTGGAAGGCTGCTCTAAGGTCACCCCGGAGCCTTCTCTTCTCCAGGCTGAACAGCTCCAGCTCTCTCAGCCTGTAACTCTCTCTTTATTTTCTTTTTAGAGAAAAACACAAAACATCCTGAAAACACAACCTTTCGAAACTGTAGTCTGAGTATGCCCAGCCAGAAACACTCGCAAATCTGTTTCTCAAAGGATGTTCTTTAGTCTCTAGCAAACATTTTAAATGCTGTTGCGAAGAAAAAGCAAAGCAGCGCAGTTTAATGTAAATATGTTGGGTGAATTGTGATGGCAGTACTTTGAAATAAGCATTTAAACATATAAGTAGTATTTTCTTGTTCTCAGGCTTGTAGTTTCTGGGCCAAGTACCTTCAAACTGCAGAAAATCAAGATTTTTCCTCCTTTCCCTCTCCTCCCACCTAATTTGAAGGTTGTTCTCTTTTCCCCAGGATGGTTCTTGTTCTGCTGTCTGCCAGGCATGCCTCCTCCTCCTCCAAACACATACCAAACTCGCCATGTACTTAAAAATAAATGCCTGTTATGCTCTGGCACCCGTGTTCATCCAGCTCTGAGATCCGTTTGAAGAGTAAGAAGTACTTCATTTTCTTTAAAAGGTAGCAGAAGACTAGTAGTTAACAAAATAGCTTTTGGAAGTGCTTCCCTTTAAATATCTTTCCGGGTGCTTATTTTACTGCCTGTGTGCACTCTCAGATGCCCAGGCAGGGAAGGTCCTTCAGCATCTGCTGCTGAAATCAATTAGACAAACAAGTTTAAAGCGCGGCACGTAAGTGCCTGTCTGTATTGCAGATACACCTCTGAGCACCGTCCCAGGGGAGTCCCGAGTACGGCCAAGTGCAGTTGGGAAGGAGGATTTTTAGTCGCTACCTAAGATCACGTCATACTGCTTTCACCAGTGGTAACAGTATGTGAACCTGGAAAACTTCTGTTTAACTCTTTGCTGCTGCTAGAGCTTCCTTATGCTTGCACGGTGAGAAAATTCACCCCGGTACCACAGCGGGCAATGTGAAAAACCCACACTGCTCTGCTAAGTCCTCTTGTAAAGCAGAACCACACTCTGAAATGTTAAGAGGCTTCTTCCTTGTCTGTCTTTACCTCCTCCTCCCTTTCCCCAGCTGTTCTGCGGGGAGTTTGTCATCCCCCTTCTCACTGCATCAGTTCCTGCCACAGGGCTGCTGGGTGATGCCACCACTAAATTCCTCTTTCTGATCGAGGGGGAAATATTTAGCTGCGTTTTGTTCATAATATCCTCAAAGAAGGAGCAAATATGAAAGCTATAAAGGTGTTTACAGATGCAACTGGGCTGCTGGACATAACATTCCCACAGCCCTGAGGAGCATGAGCTGCCTGCTTGCTTTGCCAGAGTAACGGTTTGTGTGCTCTGAAGCTCTGGAGTCCCGAGTGCTAAAGGTACGATAGTGAGGAAACTCAGTTTCAGCTGCAGAGATCAATGTCATGTCAGCTCATGGGATTGCTGTCCTTCGTAACCGTGACCCACACAAGGCAACGGAGGCCTTGTGATAGAGCTCATCTGCTTACCAACACCCCAGTGTGTCACCTGCTTTCTTACACCAGCTGCATTTCTTGGTAGTGGCTTCTACTTTCCCTGTCTTGGGACCCGGAGCTGAACTTCCAAAATACCTTCTTGTGCCTGAACCTAGGGTTTGTCTTTGTTTATTTTATAGTTTCGGGAAAAAACGCTGCTTTTGCGAGGGGGAGAGGCATCCTGCACAGTTGCATTGTTCTGACTATCCTGCCTATATCTTCAGTCCTCCACAAAACCATTAAAAAGAAAGGTATAGTAATTCTACTCCAGGTTAAATGCTGTCTTAAATGCAGGGAGAGAATTACAGTTGTAGACAGCTAGCAGTTTCATTGTATTTTAAGTACATATTCTCTCACTTTTAAATCTTTTATTAATTAGTATGCAGATATTTTTGTATCTGTTCTTGTTTTCATGCCAAAACGTGTATTTTGGGGCATTATTGTGTACACTACTGAGACACAGAAGGGCGAGGTAAGATTGTGTCATGATGTAGAAGTCCTTCTGCATCCTCAACAGCACAAGCAGAAACTGAGGCCTGATAGAGGCTCCATTTCTGAGCAAACTCCGCAAATTTCTCCTGGGACTGGAACAGAGAGGCACGTGGTGATGGGGATGAGACTAGGGCTGCATACTAAATCACGTGTGTGCTGCCAGTGCCGGGGTTTCATCCTTGCCGGCACTGGGTTTTTCAACCTTGTGAAAGGAAAGAGCACTGAGCATTATGAGTGTGTAGGCTCCTAGGAAGAAATAAAAACCCTGTCCGGGAGCTTTGCTGAGGCCTGAGCTGCAGGAGGTGGCTTTGGCCAATTTACAGAGAGGTAAATGAATGGGAATATTCTCCGGCTCGCAAAGACTTTTGCCACAGGAATCCCTCATGGGTCTGGAGCTGTTTGGCAGTGTACAGAGAGTCTTCAAGCTGTATACACATATGCGGCAGATGGCTGTGCCTGTGCATTCAAGGCATCTTTCAAAACCACTTCTATGATGTGACTTCAAACTGATGCTTGCCGTACTCCCACGTCCTGGTGTGGAGGGTCCTGGCTGCGTAATGGAGCAGGATGGTCCTGGGGAAGCTGGAGATAATGGCAAACATAAAAGCAGTTTTCCTTGAATACAGCAGAATGGCTACCTGGAAAGATGAGTGATTCTGCTGCAATCAACAGGATCAGTCCTGTGTACCAGTAACACATCAAGTGCAGGACTATGGTTTTCTGGCTTAATTTTGTTTTAAGCTTTTAAAACTGTGACTCTTCATCTCCTCAGCAACTGCAGAGCAGCACAGCTCCACTGACTGCCACGGACGTCTGCTGATTCGACGCATTCGCACGTTGTTTTGCTGAGGATGGTGCGGGCGAGCGCCGCAGAGGCACTGGGAGCGCGATGATGCTCAGCAAGGACGGCAGCCCTGGCAAGCAGACCTGTCCTCTGCCTCGCTGCCCGGCTCTGCTCCGAGCACCGCAGGCTGGCCTGAATAAGCTCCTTGTAAAGATTTATTAGCTTCCCTCTAAACAGGGATCAAGGCATGGCGGCGCAGTGCTGATCACAGTTTGGATGACAACTGGTCTCTATTTGCCTGTTTTTTCTTACAGTCACGACTCGGAGCCCATTCACTGTTTCAAAGGAGCAGAGACAGGCACAAAACCTGTGGGAGCGCTTTTCTTCTTCTCTGTGTGCAAGTTGCTTATGATTATTATTATTATTATTATACATTTTGTACCTTGGATTATACATAATCAAAAATCAGAGCCAAGCAAAATCAGGATGATAAATGCATTACCACAAGCAAATTCTGTGGAATATTTGTCTTTCTGTTCTCTTAGTTAGCTGTTTCGCACAAGGNATTTCAACAGAGCAATTTATCCTTTTCAGTTACTCGGTATAACAGTATTAGCAGAGGATAAAGTCATAATTATTAATTATGGGTAAATTACTATCCAAGTTGGTGAATCCCACTGGTTTTGTTACCTATTAAAATTTATCTGTTGAATATTCTTCCACAGGAGTCTAAGAGAGAACTGGACTTTCAGATCCAGATAACCAACCATCTTGTGTCTGTTATCAGCAGAGGTTGTGCTCTATTTAAAATCTAACTTATTCCAAAGGTCACTTCCAGATGATCTAGAGAGAAGTGCTTACAGGTGCCTGAGCTGAGGAGAACAGCAAGGGGGAGGGCATTACATGCATCCATCTCATCAGGAAGTTTTGTCACATTGCCAAAACCCTGAAGCATTCACGTTGCCAAACCCAGTTTCTCTCGCCCTCTAACTCAGTTCAGTATGCCACGCAGAAAGGCAGTCTGAACAGCAGTGTCCTTGAAGGAGCCAGCATGGCTTGCTTATTTTTATTTGAAAATAATGAACCAGATGTTCGGCATATACTGGGAAACTCAAAACGCATCGCTTCTGCTGCGGGGCCAGCCCTGCGACTGATGGAGCAGGACTGCATGCTGCTTGGGGCACTTTTCTGCCCCGGAGCTGCTGGGTGCCTCCCTCTGCTCCGCGTGTGTTCCCCTCAGCACGCAGCAGGGCTGGGTGTTTGTGCTCCAGACCTTTCCCTACCCCATTACCTCTGACCTCGATCCCAGCGCCGCGGTGATGCAGCCCTTCTGCAGGGCCACAGATCCTCCATCTAGCCCTCCCTCTCCCCATGTCACCTCACAGGCGCTCAGATGCGCCAAACTGGTGGCACTTTGGTTTATGTGCTTGTTTGGACTCAGAAAAATCAGAAGCGGAAAAATAGCTGCTGTAAGAAGTTACCTGACTTGTCCTTTTCTGTGTGGCTTGGCTGCCGGCGCAGTGCTCAGCGGTCCCCGAGCTCTGGCCTCTGGTCGGCTTTCCACCGGAGCAGAAGCCAGCCATTTACAGCGGGGCATGGAACACGGGTACTTGTGGGAGAGGTTTGCAAGCGCTGATGTGCTCAATAGCTTTCAGTCTAAGTGTTGAAAAATGCAAAACACCCTGGAAAATTTGCCAGCCTTTGGTGTTTAACTCTTTAGTGATCATGTAACAAGCAGCTAGTAACTGTAATAATGTGGCCTTGTTTAAAAGTACATTTGTTTCATCTTTTACTGCTTACTTAGGAGAGAAATTAAATCTGACTTCCCAGCTCTGTTTAGAAAATATTTGTATACTTCTTTTCTTGTCAGATATCAGAGATATTGCTATTTACTTCAGTTTTTTACTCTGTTTCAGATTTAATATCCTAGAATTTATTGATTTACTATTTGAGTCGTTATCAGGTAACCAATTTTCAGGTCCTAGCAAGGATTAATCTATCAAGACACTGTTTCACAGACAGACTTTCAGCGAGACTTGCCGAATTCGCTTGCAGAATCACGTGTCGTATATGAGCATCATTTGCAGTGAAATTTATCTCAGGTGGCAGCATCTCCTGTCTGCAGTATGAAAGTGACTCTCAGGCTTGTGTCACCAAGGAGTGTGACAGAAAAGCTGACAAGTGGCCCTAACGTCTCTGCTGCGAACGCCTGACAACAAGGTAGGCGATGGCGGGGGCATTCACGGCGTGGCTGGGGGAGCGGGCTGCCCGGGCTTGCGGCAGCGTTCCCACCACGCGCATCGTGGGCAATGGTAGTGGCCAGGGAGCACAGAGGTTACGTCAGAACTGAAACTCTTGTGAGAATTTCAAGGCCCAAATAGCAATGTGAATCACAATTTTTGTACACAAACACATAATAATGTGTATTGTAAAAACACATTATAAATTCCAATGTGCCTACAGGCTATATATACCATTAACACCTTAGCCCTAGTCTTCTGTGTGAAGCACAAGCTCTTCTGTGAACTTCGGTCGATCTTTGGTCCTTCCTTTAGCAATCAAGCATATTGTTTAATTTTTTGGACAGTACCCATATCACTGACAGACACTTCATAAATATAGCTAAATCCATCCTGGCAGGCTTCATCTCTAATTTTACGATGTGGTTTTCTGTGTTAGATGACTACATTTTTCCCTAACTGTTTTAACAAAAGCATCCAGAGTGATTCAGGTCTATCCTCTTAGCAATCGTACATGCTGTGCATTCAGAACAGCCAGCTCTGCTGTCTGGAGGGCTGTACAGTGCTCCTGAAGCAGCAGGTGAGATGCTTGAATCTGAGGTTCCCATGGCAAAGCCGGTGCAATCAGTCCATCTGACTTCTTCAGGCCTATATGTGAGGGCTTTTCCCTCTCCGTGACTAGGAGTGACTCACTGACTGCAACTTCTCCCAGTTGCTCTGGAGAAGCAGCCTGCTTATCTGTGATACTCGCCCCACTCCTGTTTCTCCAGCGGGGTGGCTGATGGGCTGGTGCCTGCCCAGCCTCACCCAAGCCTGGCTCTCAGGGCAGGCGAAGGCGCAGAGCTCCCGTGCCCTACCCACGGGATCGCCCCCAGCCAGCTGCCGCACCGGAGAGCTGTTGGAAGCGACTTGCTGAAGAGGAGCTGCAGTTTTGGTCCGTCTCTTGGTGCTTGTAGAGCCCAAGGTTTTACTGGGTTTTAATTTCCTCCCTGTGCGTGCTCTCCTCTCCCAAGCCTGGAAAGCGGAAGCATTCAGGAACAGCTGGAGCTGCTGGGTGAGAAGAAAACCATATCAGTGATTGATTTGAATGGGAACAACAGAGTTGTTGATGGGAGGTCAAGGCCACAGCACGTCATGTCTAACTAGCCTGTTTACCTTCTATAGTTCTTTCAGAATCTTTCCTCAGGATTTTTTTTTTTTTTTTTTTTGAAAATGGAAAATCTGGGG
>Ga0065711_1048967_pt1 | contig 11541 bp, 5 predicted proteins | sample Hoacrofraction12_FD_59098 | JGI IMG/M metagenome (GOLD analysis project Ga0065711, IMG submission 59098) | Hoatzin crop microbial communities from Cojedes, Venezuela - Epithelial fraction 12 v2 (version 2) | ecosystem: Host-associated > Birds > Digestive system > Esophagus > Crop | place... | reverse complement strand
CTGGAGATATTCAAGACCCGCCTGGACAATGTCCTGTGCAGCCTGCTGTAGGTGACCCTGCTTTGGCAGGAGGGTTGGACTAGATGACCCACAGAGGTCCCTTCCAACCCCTACTATTCTTTGATTCTGTGATTCTGTGATCTGAAATTCAATAGCAAAGTGAGAAGTAATGCCAGCAGGAAAAAAATAATCATGGGTGGATGCTGAGGACTCCAAGTCAGACATTATCACTAAGAAAAAACTGTGAGAAGTACTGTGGATTATCCTCTGAAAACTTCAAGAAAATACTGAACCAGCAGTTCATGTAGAAACTGGATGTTGGGGGTCATTGCAAAAACAATTGAGAACAACCTACAAGATATCATTATATCACCTTTTGAACCTATACAGTTTCCTTATTGGAATATTTCATAAAGGTCTAGTCAAACCATTGCAAAAAAAGTATAATAGAAGTTGAACAGAACTACAGAATATTTTACACATGACAGGAAACTACATAGACTCCAGCAGGGAAAAGGAATGTGATGTTTACAGGAAAAGATCTGTAAAATCACTATTGACATAAAAAAGGAAGAAAGATTATTCTTTGTATGTCATAACAAGATAACTAGAGAACATACAAGGAAATTATCAGGCAGTAAGTGCAGATCAAACATGAAACGAGACTGAAATGAAATAAAATTAAATGTAACTGTAGAATGGATGACTGCTGGATGTCATGAAAGCTTAACCTACAGGGAGGGCTCCAGGTAGGTTAGACATACTCATAGGTTACAGTTCTGTAGCTAGGTGTTACATATGGCTGGTTATCAACATAAGTTGGAGACCTTATGCCGTACAAAGAACATTCAGCAGTTCTTCCAATAGACATGCACTTCATCAGCATGAATCACATGGTCTTCCAATCCTAATCTTCTGTCCCAACTCAGTGAACTACAAGAACAACGGCTGGCCTCTAGTTAATATGAGTAGTCACTTTGAGTGAACTTAAACTTGATAGGTGAGGGAAAAGCTGTGCATGTTATCTACTTTGACTTCAGTACGGCTTTTGACACTGTTTCCCATAACATCCTCACAAAAAAAACCCTGATGAAAACCGGTCTGGATGAGCAGTGAAATGGATTGAAAACTGATTGAATGCCTGGGCCTAGGGGGTGCTGGTCAGTGGTAAAAAGTCTAGTTGGAGGCTAGTAACTAGTAATGTACCCCAGGGGTCAGTACTGGGTCAAATTCTGCTTTATGTCTTCATTAATTATGTGGACAATGGCACAGAGTTTTCTGGTGACACAAAGCTGGGAGGAGTGGCTGAGAGGCCAGAGGGTCGTGCTGCCACCCAGAGGGACCTGGACAGGCTGGAGTAATGGGCTGACAGGAACCTCATGAAGTACCACAATGAGAAGCGCAAAGTCCTGCACCAGCTGAGGAATAACCCCAGGCACCAGGACATGCTGGAAGCCAACTGTCTGGAAAGCAGCTTTGTAGAAAAGGGCCTGGGGTTCCTGGTGGACACCAAGTTGACCAGGAGCCAGCAACGTGCCCTTGCAGCAAAGGCAGCCAAAAGGGAGGTTAATGTTAAATGCACTGTTACAACTGCAATGCCCTGAACAAGTGTTCAGATGTGATTACATTCATCAAATTAACATCAAGTCCATCGCTGGATTGGCTGACTCTTCCCTTCTTCCAGAAGAATTTCTCAGTCTTCCTGATACTGCTTTGTAAGACATTTTGAGTCTTTGGCCACAGTGTTGCACCCTGTGTACTTTCTAACATATTAGAAATACATAGATAGGATACAGCCATAGAATATGTCATTTTTAAGCCATTACGATGCACTGATCAAAACACATGCACCTCTGTAACTATATAAATATTGAGACAAATATGTCAGTCTTTTGCTTCTTCTGGAGGGTACATACCTGCGTGAGAGAACAAGACTTGTTCAAATACTTTATTTTCTTTAAAAAAATAAGACCTATATCTTAAAATTTGGAAGTATTTATCCACAGAATCACGGAATGGCTGAGGTTGAAAGGGAGTCAGCAGAATGGGTTGTTTTCAATGCTGTTATCGCCGTGATGTAATCTAATGTCCATATATCATGAGAAACAGTACAGTTATATATTTTGGTTTTCTCTTTAATGGATATTTTGCAAAGTAAATATTTAGTGTATGTCTTCAGCTGAACTTTATAGTATTAATCATGACACAGCTATTACTAGGACACCAAGATGGATTAGTTGCTTGCCCCCAGCTGAAGGGAATTCTCCTGCTCTTACAGGCTACTCGGGAAACAGTAAAGCGAATAGCATTCCTAAGAACAGCAGAATTTAATCCTGAGGCCAGTAGTAATTTCAGACTTCAGCAAACACTGAAGTAACTTAGAATTCTGAAATAACTTCTAAGACAGCAGGAAGCCACCAAAACAAAAAGCCAAAACAAGTGGGCTCTTCTGCTTCCAAAGGAGGGTTCTCTTAAAGATCTCAACTGTCTTTTTACCTCAGAAATGTTAGTATTCTGCATTTCAACTTAAGAATTCTGGAGATATTAGAACATTTCTGGATTTGATTAATTATGTAAAGAGAAATGAGCAGGATGTTAAGGAGATCTTGACAGACACACATATCAAAGCAGAAAAAACTGAGTCCTTGTTTAAAAGCCTGGAAATCAGGAATACTGCACACTCAGCAGTAACCTTATCTAAGACTGGCTAGTTCACAACGGCAAAAGTTTTTAAGAGCAGGTCCTTGAAAGAGAAATGCATTTTACCATTCCTCAGAGTGCTGCTCCAGCAACTTGTCCAATCTAGACGAAAAATGAATTGTTTGGGTACAATATGCAAAAAACAAAACAAAACAAAAAAAACCCACCCAACAACAAACAATGTCTTTGCTAGAAGTATCAATGTAATAAAGAGAAAATATAAACAACAAATGTAGAAGAAGTCCATCCATTCATGCAGCACTGCCTGAATACGAAATGTATTTGGGCAGTACGAACAAATACAATTTTTTGCCTTACAGTACCTGCAAATATAGTTTATTGTACATGTGCTGAGGGCACAACAGCCTGATACAGCCTGAAGACGGACTGGAATACTGTCTCACAAGGAACAACAGGGCAAATCTGAGCCAATGAGAGAGCCAGTACCTGGCCATGTCTTATTTTCACTAGTATTGCACAGGAAGAAGTGTGAATGTTTGTGCAGTTTTAATTTGCCTCTAAACCAGGCAAGGACATCAAATTGGAACAGGCTACTCAGACAGGTTGTGGAGTCACCATCCTTGGAGATATTCAAAAGCCATCTGGACATAGTCCTGTCCTGGGCTCTAGGTGGCCCTGCCTGGGCAGGGAGGTTGGACCAGATGACCTCCAGAGGTCCCTCCCAACCTCAGCCACTCGGTGATGCGATGATTCTGTCAACACCTGCAAACTCTTAACCAGTAACACAGTCATAAGCAGAAGCATGGAAGGAAAACAAAATGAGAACTAAATCGGTGAAAATGCTAGTTAATACATCAGGAAAACCATAATCTGAATTGTCATTGGCTGACACACAGAAAGAGGGAAGATGTTCCTGAATTTAGAGAATAAGAAATAAGACTTAGAGTTTAAAATAGAATAAAAACACCTAGCCAAAACACCTAGCCCAGTCCCAGGCTGCTCTGAAATAGGAGGATACTGTCTGCAGTATCAGAGATAAAACTAACTAGAGAGGTCTTTCACAGGCTGGCCTGACACTACCGCTTGTAAGTAGTAAAACATGCATTGAACAGGGAATATGCTGAAATGTAGCTGGCCTTCCATGGGGACTACAGAATGTAACAAGGACCATTTCCTCAGGACATGAAAATCGAAATGACCTAACAAGTTCCCCTTCTCCCTTAGGTCCTCACTTCTCTGTATGAATATAAAGGGAATGGAGAACAGAATGGAAGCGTGGAGCACAAAGGACAATTATTTTATAGTTACCTCTGGGTTTTTTTTTTTGCTAATAGGCCCAAAACAGCTCTTGATTGGTATGTTTCCATCTTCCAGAATATTATTTGAGTTGTCATACTAGGAAATAACTCAACTGGATTCCTGTCTTTGACTTGCTAAAAAATCAATTATTTACACAATGGAGCACTGCCATCAGGACACATCAGAGTCTCCTACACTAAAGTACCCAACAGGTATTAGGGCATTCATCTATGTTGCGAAAAATACCGAAATAAATCCCATCAGGTTGCAGAAAGGAATTCTGCCCATTGCCCACACTGTGCAGGAAGGGACAGGATTTTATAATCATCAACACAGGCTTTAAGCATCTCATATACTCCGCTCTTTTTTTCCCGAAAGAAACTATTTAGTGAGTTCACTAATGCTTCTGAAGCTTCAGGCCCTTTCGTCTGCCCCCTAAGCTCCCTGTGATTTAGCCACATGACTACTGCAGATTACCAGGTGTCCATTAAAGGGAGGCTAGGATAACCACAAACGCCTGGCTAGCAATAGATTTTCTGTGCTACTATAAGCTGTGGGATTTGAAAACATGCAAAATCCACGTGCTTGCAGAGAATCTTCTGCAGAAAGATCTCTCAGACAGGTTTTCAAAATACTGCACAGAGTGAGAACTTCTTGGCTGCTTGTCATAAGCCACACATTGCTAACACCTAGTGGGAAGGGTTTGGGCAATAGCAGTATCTATCTGAAGCAGGCAGATCGGAGCTACGTCCTCCCAGCCACCAGGAAGCTCTGCAGAGCCTTTCAGTACAGAAACAGAGCTGCTCCAGATGCTAAGTTTGGTGGTACTCTGGCAACACCATACATTTATTTCATGGGACGGTGTGAAGACAGCTTGTTGCAAGGGTGGGGCAAGAGCACACACACACCCTGGAGCCAGAGGCCACAGTCCCTGGGCGCAGTGCCTACACCTGCAGTGCCCCTGTCCTGGAGGAAGGCAAGCAGGGCAGGGGGGTGACAGCACAGGGTCCTGTCAGCAGCCCAGCGATCATCAGGCAACGGCAAGGCGGCAAGTCACCACCAAGGTCCAGCCAGAAAATCCAAGCAATAATCCAGCAACAAGAGTAGAGGCAGACACCCCTACAACAGGGCTCAGAAGGGGACTGGTTAGCCCAGGCCTAGGCTTAAATGGAGCCCTCAGCCAGGAGGTGTGGGGAGGTCCCAGGTGAGGCTATCAGGGACTGCTTCTGCCCTCAGGACCTCTACATCTGTATATAAGGTGAACTTTTCTGCACCTAACAAGCATGTGCAGAAATATTTGTCATTCAAACCAACGTGCAGATCTCAGAAATGGAAAATGGAAAGTACTGGGCTGTAAAATAATAGCATGTTGCCCTTTGCAAGCTTAGTGCACTGTAAAAGAGTTGTTTTCACGTTTCCCAATGAAACGCTGTGACATAGCTAAATTGATTTACAAAAGCTTTTAAAATAGAAATGTGTTGGATTTAAAAAACTGCTCATTTTCTAGTACTCTCACAAAACAGAGGTTGTATGCACCCTTATTAGGACAATAAGCAATTCATCAAAACAACGAAGCTTCTAAATTGTCAGCTGTTGGTAGCACTGTGCAGAAAACATATGAGCAGGAGCAGGTGCCTGAGCCTTAAGGAAAATTCAACCATAAAGCTTCTATCCTGTTTTGCATTTCCAGAATACGTGAAATTACCTCATTAACTACTGCTAGATGCAGTGGTAGCACAGGTGAGACAGAGATACTGTCTCTAATTCTCAGCCACCCAGTCTGTACTGGGAATGTACATCAGATTCCAGATCCTTTCCTGCTTGTCTCACTGGTTTTGTCTGCTTTCGGTATCCAGTTATCTCATTTTCCTACAGTAGTGCTCAAGAAATTAGTTTTCCTAAAAGACTAAGAAGTCCTGGCATTCTACTGGCATTTGAAGGCATCACCACAGTGTGACATTTTAAAACAGTGTTGTTGAGAGTGAATGCATGATTCAGCTCCAGGAGAAGACTGACACTTGCCACTAAGATCTCCCTGGGTTACTTACAGCTTATCATGTCCTGTGATGGTTCTTTTGCTTGTGAATCGGGATATATATAAAGTCAACATATATGGAAATCATCCCATTCTCTACCAGTCAGTGAAAATGTTTTTCTTTCTTTTTTCATGTGACTGGGGACCATCTCACATCAGTCAATTTTTGCCTCCTGGAATAATCAAAACCTCTTTAAAAAACAATAAGCTAGCTTGAAATTTTATCTATTTACTATTGAAATGTGCTGACTGTGATTGCCTGCTCATAATTTTTCTTTCTTGTTGTATTTTCTAATAAAATTTACATCTGCAATATATCAATATGCACATGATCAGGTTTGTTTATAGAAAGAATATGTACTCGATGGAAAAAATCAATACACAAACTTTGTATCCTAACGGCTAATTTATAGTAGCATTTGACATGGACTTCATACAGTTGCTTCATCACTGTTGTGCAGTGTTCACAAGAGGGGAAAAAAGCTTCTCTGGTGTTGACGCAACAGGATCTATACAGAAAAACTTCTGTAACTGGTAGGTGTTGTTTTAAAAAAAATTGTGCTAACCTAAACTTCTACTCAGAATTACTGCTTGTCTTCACTATGTTCTTGAATCAATGACACCTTTAAGTCTTATCACATATAAATAAACGATCAGGCAGCACCATTTTGGTTGTGTTGGAGTGGGTCCAGAGGAGCGCCACGAAGATAATCAGAGGGCTGGAGTACCTCTCCTACGAGGACAGGCTGAGGGAGTTGGGGCTGTTGAGCCTGGACAAGAGAAGGCTCTGGGGTAACCTTATAGCAGCCTTCCAGTACCTGAAGGGAGCCTACAGGAAGGATGGAGAGGGACTTTTCACAAGGGTGTGTAGTAACAGGATAAGGGAGAATGGCTGTAAACTAAAAGAGGGCAGATTTAGATTAGATATTAGGAAGAAATTCTTCACCATTAGGGTGCTGAGGCACTGGAACAGGTTGCCCAGAGAAGCTGTGGATGCCCCCTCCCTGGCAGTGTTCAAGGCCAGGTTGAATGGAGCTCTGAGCAACCTGGTCTAGTGGAAGATGTCCCTGCTCATGGCAGGGGAGTTGGAACCAGATGATCTTTAAGGTCCCTTCCAACCCAAACTATTCTATGATTCCATGATTTTCAGGCCCAAGGACAGACTAACATACGGGGAACAAACTAACTTTTTAAGAGATACCACTGAGCAGTCATTTTCCACTACCACTCTAGAAACCAGCTTATCTTTTTTCTCATGGTAAAGGTTACTTTCCAGTACTTTATTTCACTTCATTTCCTCCGAGATTTTCCCAAACAACAGTAGCTCTGTGCCTTACGGTTTTCTTCCAACCCAACAACAAAATATGTGTTAATGACTAAAAAAATCCCTAACAGACAACATTTCTGAAATTTTAGTAGCCCTGTTAAGTGTTATCATTGCAGCCTAAAATCCTTTGACTTTGAAACTATTTATACGAGTAGATTAGTTTGCTGTTAGGCTAGAAGAAAAATCCAGTAGCACGAGAAAAAAAAAGGAGCAATGAAAAGGACCTGCCAGATTACATGACACTTTCATTTCAGTTGGAGACCCAAGTATTAGCCTCCTTCTGCTCCAATTTCAATTTTGTTGTGTTATCAAGCGTAACACCATTTCAGAGGAACAATATCATCAACACTAAATCTACCACACGTGACAAGCCTACATTTATAAATTCTTGTAACATATCCATATTTTCCTGGGAATATCTATGTGTAAATCATAAATCTGAATGTTAAATTTAGTGTCTGTATCTCCCATGTATGGCGCCTTTTGTCTATACATCTGATAAGCTTAACAGTAATTTTAACAAGACTTTTATAGGTAAAACATTTATAACTGAAACACCTCAAATTACCACTGGATATCTTACACAGCAGAACAATAACAAAAAAAGACAGTGATTTTGAAAATATGTCTCTTTCTTAAAAAGTCTGTTCTCTTTTTGCGGCTCTTCCTTGCTATCAAGGAATCTGAATGCTGAAGCTTCTGAAAAACTGATGACATTGCAGCAAACCTTCATTGGAGAATTTATTTTCATTTCAAATTCATTAACTTCCTGAAAACAACAGGTTTTGAGCAGGAAGCTGGTATTCCATTGCTACAAACCAAAGACATGATCCTGAACCAAGACGGGATCCCAGTCCACAAAGCAGAAGTTAGGAATGAGAGACATTGCTGGGCTCCATGAAAAGAGGCCTTTAAATAATACATAATAAATACAAATCTACTCATTTTTAAAGCCTAGTTCTATAGATGTGCCCAAAAAGCATGAACCATGATCCACATGATGAATGTGTAAATGTTCACTGAGACTTAGAGTAAAGGTCGAAGTATGTAATACCAGTCAGTCAATCAGTCAAGCAACTGTTTCCATTGATTTTCACAGATTGCCTTTTGGATGCACGGATGTAGGATTTAAACTGTTTGCTGCTGTAAGTTATGGAGCATCACAATGGTCCTTGTCCATACTTCAGCTTTGTACTTCACATGTCATCTCAGTATCTCATTCTTGAAACACGATGAACCATTCATTATATTAACTTTAAGAAGTTCTTCAGAGATAGCAGAATTATTTCAATGTGCAGTTATACATGTGAATAACTTCACAGGATCAAGACCTTACTGCGTAAGTATTTGAGACATGCATTATGTGTAAAGTATATTTAAATTGTATGGTTGAACTTGGTCCTATATTTGAGAACATAATACACAAAGTAGTCAAAGTTTTCAAGTTTACTTTTTATAATTTTTTAAACTCCTATTAACACTAACTGATAGGTTGCTTTGATGTACTGACACTTTGGGATTCATCTTGTGTCAAGAAGGAAATCTTAAAGCAACTGCAGTAAGCCTTGACCATTTGGAGAGCATTCAAGCATGTCTGACTCTATCTTAGCTATCACTGTTTTTACTGCTAGCTGTCATCCTTCTCAGCCAGCTCCCACTTCTCTATTTGGCTCGATTTGGTTTCCTATCATAAACTTTTTCAGTGGAACATCCAAAGCAGTACTTTGTTTCCTTCACGTGTACAGTACTTGCAGAAATCTTAGAACTCTTTAATATTAGTAACAAGAGCAACTTAAAATATCATGGAATTCAAACCACTGAATTTCTATGAGATTTATTTCTTCCTCTGCCTGAGGAAAAAGGCCTAAACTCTTGAGAAACACTTTTTGCCAACAAGTTCACCCAACTCTGTATAAAAGCCAAAGAATAACTATGAAAACTGACACTAAGATAAAAAGCCAACACCAATTTCTTTGAATTTTTATCTGAATAGAAGTCTGGTTTTCAATTGCTATAGTTTTCAGTAGTTTTGCATATATGAAGATAGCTATTTATTAACATTTCCTTCCTCTCTGTCATTACTGAACGTTTCTAGAGTTACCAAGGGAGAAACACACTAATTTTGGTTACGTGCAAAACAACTAAAGACTGAAACTGATACCCTTCTAGACAAATTTCTATTGCTTTTCTGGTAAGTTTGGCACATTGCAAGGCTTTTTATTTTGCAATGTGATGGTGTTCTTACATTCAGAATTAGCTCAATATATTTGTTCCCTCATTGTGGCCATGATATATGTCAGTATTTTCACTTGCATGGACCAAGTGCTCTCAAACTGTGAGGTTAGCTTTCCTGATGCAGATTTGATCTCTTCCAGAGCAAGCCATACCAAAATCAACATTAATTTTTGCTTCTTTTTCTCCATTTCGGATATAACAAGTCTAGAATTTTCTATTTTATGATGAACAGAATAGGTGGTTCTGGTTTTTGCTGATTCCCGAGCAAAAGCGAGCTGGCAAAGCAAGAAACAATGGCAGGTATGTACATCCAGATGTTGTAAACTATAAAAACAGTGGACTATTTCTGGAGGACTATTAGAAATAAGCTAATCCACAGGTATTTCCATGGTTGTTTACCTCAGCAGAGGAAGCATACTAGGTTGTTTTTACTTTGTAAGTTTTTGATTTTTTTTTTCAAACTTAACGGCACTTTTATCAATAAGCCACTAAATCAACTTTCCAAAGGTATGTGTTGGCTGTCTGTTAGAGGGGAACAATTAGGGAGAAAGTTGCTTGGTGCAGGATTTATGGAAGAGCTAGATTCTCTTCAACTTTGAAATCATATATCTTAAACTGGACACTCAAGCCAGGTACACAGGTGTCCACATATGGGGTGACAAGTCATATTAAGAACCAAAGACTGAAAACAAATTGCATAATTAGAATTACATCCTCATAGTGGCAGGCCAAACAATATGAATGAAATAAAAGATTAGAAAGAGAAAGGATTAAAATAATGCATGTCTGCCTTCTAAAATTAATTGTCGTCTACTATATAATATCTAATGATCAATATGATCTTGTTTTAAGCTCCTTAAAATTAAGGACATATTTTTTTCCCTTACATCAAGGTCCCCAGCTCTCAATTCCCATGTCAATGACATCTTCAGCTGGTGTCAATGGCAGGTCTTGAACTACAGATATCAAATATTTTACTAAAAAAAAGCTAAATATACCTAATGTTTCCCTATTTACTAAATCTTGACTGTATTTAATAAAGCGGTCCATATAAAAATATTCTGTGTTTTGTTGCAATATATTTTTTTTAAAACTCTGGTTAAAGTAACTAGGTATTGTAAATTTCCAGGTGTTCTGATTATTTCCTCCTCTGCTCTATAGCAAATCACGTCATTTTTTCCTGTAAGCAATGCTGGTTTCTTACTCAGACTTCATCCTGAAAAATCTCATTCTTTAGTTTAGCCAGGACTCACCCTGTCCTATAAAATCAGGGTTTCTGAGCCTTTGCATAAGTTATCATTAGCAAAGAAAATTTCATCTTCAGTAAAAAGCTTCCAAAATTATTTGTGTCAGAAACTATTAATTTGTGAATGTGCTCTTACTGTGCGTGAGTTTTGACACAACTTTCTGTAGAAACCTGCTTGTTCATGCTGAAATGCCCATGGTTTGGATGTGTGTACCCTTTGCTGGATGAAGAACTGGCTGAATGGCCGAGTGCAGAGAGTGGTAGTGAATGGAGTTAAATCCAGCTGGTGGCCAGTCATGACTGGTGCTCCCCAGGGGTCAGTTTTGGGTCCGGTCTTGTTTAACATCTTTACCAATGATCTGGATGAGGGGATCAAGTGCTCCCTCAGTAAGTCTGCAGATGACACCAAGCTGGGCAGGAGTCGATCTGCTTGAGGGTACGAAGGCTCTGCAGAGGGATCTAGACAGACTGGATCAATGGGACAAGGCCAACTGTATGAGGTTCAACAAGGCCAAGTGCTGGGTCCTGCACTTGGGTCACAACAACCCCATGCAATGCTACAGGCCTGGGGAGGAGTGGCTGGAAAGCTGCCCAGGGGAAAAGGACCTTGTGGTGTTGGTTGACAGCCAGCTGAACATGAGCCAGCAGTGTGCCCAGGTGGCCAAGAAGGCCAACGGCATCCTGGCTTGTATCAGGAATAGTGTGGCCAGCAGGAGCAGGGAGGTGATCGTGCCCCTG
>Ga0065711_1048965_pt1 | contig 11542 bp, 3 predicted proteins | sample Hoacrofraction12_FD_59098 | JGI IMG/M metagenome (GOLD analysis project Ga0065711, IMG submission 59098) | Hoatzin crop microbial communities from Cojedes, Venezuela - Epithelial fraction 12 v2 (version 2) | ecosystem: Host-associated > Birds > Digestive system > Esophagus > Crop | place... | reverse complement strand
CCTCCGCTGCACTTTCTCCTGTAGTTCCTCATCTTTCTTGAAGTGGGGAGCCCAGAACTGGACACAGTACTCCAGATGGGGCCTCACTAGGGCAGTGTAGAGGGGAAGGAGAACCTCCCTCGACCTGCTGGCCACACTCTTCTTAATGCACCCCAGGATCCCATTGGCCTTCCTGGCAACGAGGGCACACTGCTGGCTGATGGTCAACTTGTCATCCACCAGCACACCCAGGTGCCTCTCCACAGAGCTGCTCTGCAGCAGGTCAGTCCCAAACCTGCACTGGTGCATGGGGTTGTTCCTCCCCAGGTGCAGGACCCTGCACTTGCCCTTGTTGAATCTCATCAGGTTCCTCTGTGCCCAACTCTCCAGCCTGTCCTGGTCTCGCTGAATGGCAGCACAGCCTTCTGGTGTATCCACCACTCCTCCCAGTTTTGTGTCATCAATTTATTCTGCTGTGTCATCAATTTATTCTGCGTTTATCATCCTGCAGTATGGAAGAGAGATCTGCCCTAAGTGCTTACATTTAGGAGTTGTCAACGATGGGATGATTTTCACAGAAAAGCCCAATCCTGGGAGCTGGCACCCAGGTCCCCCATGTCCCAGGAAAGTGTCCAAGCCCCTTAGGATTACAGACCCATATTCTCTTTCTGTGACTCACTGCATTTTGGTTTTATTTTACTCATAGTGACATGGTTTTGATGGAGTGTCACCCTCACATGAACAGTTATAGCCTGGTGGTTATGCAAACTCCCTAGAGGAGTAACTCTTCTACAGTGTGTCACAGGGAGGTATGACATTGCATACACTTAGAGTAAAAAGAACACACAAGGTCTCTCATTTCTTGAGTATTCATGCTGTTGACTAAGGGGTAGTGTCACAAAAACAGGTACCACTTCTTCCTGACTTTTAGCAAGAAATAAGAATCCCCACTTGGTTTCTGGAGGAAGGACCACAGATGCCTATCTCTAATGGATTGTTCTTGTCTTGGGATTTCATGTAGATGAACCTGTCTCCTAAAGACCCAATGCCAAGTGTGTTGACTTTTCGACTGAAAGTGCAGGTGGTTTGGATCCTGCTTAAATACGCACTGCAAATGGAGCCTGAGGCAGTATCCATACTGGTATAGTAATGTACCTGGGACCATTCCTTGGCATGCAGACCCACTCTGTTGAACTTTCTTTGCCACTGAAGCAGGATCTTTGCATGCAGACAGCCTCCCTGTCTCACACTAACTCTGAAACTGTGTCCAGGCATTGTTTGGAAGAAAGCAAGTTGGCTTGGCACAAAATCATGTCAGGATATTGTGTTTTGATATTATTTGGAGTCTTCCAATAAGTTATCAATGTCAACCTGTATTTATTTTTCCTGTTTAGCACAAGTGGATTAGCTTTACTTGACCATTGTACTGAAGAACGGATACTAACCACTCACTCTACTACTACATTTTACTAAGAGGAAAACTTGGACACAACTGACAAAGAAAGCAATTGTTTTGCTTTTGATTTTGCATTAATTTGGAGGGATTTTTTTTTTAATCAGATACTGAATTCGGAGAAGGAGAAACTGAACATTTTGTTGAAGTAGAGATTCTGTATCACGGCATAAGAGAAGTGAGAGAAGCATTTACTGTCCACCTGAAAGCTGATGAGAACATGGTAGCAGAGACACAGGTAACCACTGTTGACAGCAAAAGTTGTCATTTGTAATTTTTTTTTAATCTGTATAAAAACTTCTGAAAAATCACATGCTCACAGCATGCATGACGGCCTGATATTCGTACGCTTCTGCGGTTTGTTTGGTGCATAGCTGTCTAAATACTGGTATAAATTAGCTGTAAATCCACACTTGAACAAAGTCTAGAGGTGTTGAATTCCAAATTTGATGTGTGATCCGCTATATGCTTCACAGAGAGTTTGGCAGTGGAGGGCTCTCTCATTCTTTCCAAGTTGTTGGTATACATCTTAGGAAAGTACAGTGCACGAACTGGCTTGTAGAAACCTCTTCTGACTTTTCCCATTACAGGTGGTGAAATGTATCAAACGATTTAATAATATTAAAAAAAAAGGAAAGCAAGAAGTATTATTAGCAGTTTTTGCCTGTATTAATAGTGTCTCTGGCTGCTACCAGACCCAGTACAACGGAGAGACTGTCTTGGTCCCTCTCCAAACACGTGCAGAGAGACGTGGCAGAAGCAGCTGCAGCCATGCTGTGGGGCTCTGACCAGTGCTCTGCATCACGTCATGGGCTCCAGTGCAGCTCCATGAGGCCTCCTCACCCGTTCCCATGATAGGAGGTCTATGGGCAGGGAGGAAGGCACGAACAGGGCAGATGGGCATAGATTCGTCTTACATTTCTTCCTTTATTTTGGGGAAGCAGAGGAGAGCACAGCGAGTGTTACAGCTGCTACAATTCTGAAGAGCACTGCCTGTCATTCTGGGCTATGTTTAAGATCTAAATAGACTCAAACGCTAGCAACTTCTTACTTCAATACTATATAGAGTAAATTACTATCTGCAGAGAAACTGTGGCCCTGGGATCCACTGCATCATGTATATTATACCTTGATAAATTTTAGGCCACTGTTTTAAAAACAGAGGCTCAAAAGTTAACACACAGTTTCTTTATACTTAAGTTGGTAAAAGCCTAAATTCTCTGTCAAGTGAGATCAAATTGATGTGTCGGCTGAAGTTACATGGTCTCTGGAATTAGTTCAGGAGAGTGCGGAGGTTTGTTTTTGTATTTTATATTTGTGGCAAGGTTTTAGGAGGGTAATGAGTTGGGAGTGAAGTTACGCATGGCAAAATGAGGAGGAAGGGTGATGTTTTAATGTGTTTCTGACTACCCAAGTCTACTTTAACTGGCAATAAATTAAATTAATTTTCCCCTAGTTGACTGTGTTTTGCCCATTAGAGTGATTGCTAAGCAGTCTCCCTGTCTTTAGCTGGACCCATGAGCTTTCTCATGCTATTTCCTCCTCCTGCCATGCTGAAGATGGGGAGAGAGTGAGCAACCGGATGGGCATTTGCCAAGGCTAACGTTTTTTTTCTTTTTAAGAAAAATCGGACTATTTTAGTTTTCTTTTTCCTAGTGTTTGGGGAATTAATTCTTCTGTAATTTTTAGATAGTTGCTGGTGAACAGGTTTTAAGTGGAAAACCTTTAAAAACTACTGAGGAGTGAACCTTCCTTAAACAAAGTTACCATTTTATCAAAGAATCCTGCGTAAAACCAGAATGAACTTGGTGGCAGAAATTAACTTGCAGGCACTCCTTCTCCCTCAATTCCTTATTTTCAGCAGTATACATAACCTTTTCTCTCTCTCAACTCAGATGAGTAAAGCCATTGTGTACATTGAAGAAATGGACAGCGCAGCAGATATGACATTTCCAGCTGTGCCCCAGGTTGTCTCACTTCTGATGTATGGTGACACTGCTAAAAGCAAAGACAACCCACACCCTCCAACTGACTATCCTGTTGTCTGTGTAACGGTAAGGCTTGTTTCTGCATGCTTTTGTCCAACTTGCTCCTTCCATGCTCTGGAGTGTGTAAGAAAGCTGAAGTAGTATTCGTTCTGGAAAATGACAATTAAAAGCAGCAGGCTGTTGCTGTGTCAGAGGCACTTGCATAAGTCTTTCTGCTGACCAAACTTAGGAGGAGAGTTTCTGAGAGAGGGTCACTAATACCCCTAACCTGTGACAGCTCGCTCTGCAGTGAGCATTTCTTGCTGACCTAAACAGGGTCATTGGTACTGGGCTGTGCTGTCAAACTGATAAACAGTCCAGGGGATGACTGGGACACACAGAAATAGGGCCAAAAAAATATGGATTTCTAAACCCAAAGCTGAGCAGGCAGGAAGGTGAGGAGGAGGAAAGTGTTGCTCAAAAAGGTCTGTGGCTGAGCTGTACAGAGCTTTCCAGAAATTGTTTCTATCCTGGGCTTTGTAGGCGGAGCCGTGCCATGAGCAGCTGAGCAGCAGATTTTAGCAAAGCTGACTGAACAGCCTCTGGTATCAGCCATCTGTCCTATCTGCAGGAGGCTGCTCTCCCAGACAGAGCTGGCAGAGGGCCATCTGCTTGTGGGCCTGCTGCTTCTGTGTCAAGTCAAGTGTTTTAAACTGTTGATCAAGGATGATTTGGGGGGGTGGGAAGCTGAATTTTGCACTAGCAAAAGGCACACACGTGTCTTCATTCCTGCTTGATTCTGTTGTGGGGGAGCAGCAATAGGTTGCTGGGGAGGGTGCACTTGTAACTTGGCAGCTCTTTGCCAGGGATGTATGCATTAAGGCTATTCATTTTATGTTTCTAACAGTTTCTAATCTGCTATAGTGGTTTCACCCTGGGATTTTTCAAGCTAGTGTGGCTGAATTTGGGAGAACTGACTTTGATGTTGTCAAATAACATGACTTTGATGTTGTCAAATAACATGACTTTGATGTTGTCAAATGACTTTGGTGTTGTCAGTTTTTGGATTTAGCACTAGCGTTTTTCAGGTTTGCATGGTCAGAGGTGAAACGTGAATTGTAACAGCAACTCACTACTGTCTGGTGTTTGTTTGTTTGTACTTCTTTTGAATGTAAAACAACCCATGGCATTCATTCATACCCTCTTCAATTAAGAGGAAAATAGTGTGCCTGCATAAAGGTCTTATTTTGCTGATATAGTTTTAGTAATAAGCATGAATAATGCTTAACAGTTTGGTTGCCTAGAGCAGGTGTAGGTAAGAATAGATAACTGCCTTTATTTTGTTTAAATACCAACCCATAGACATGCAATCACAAGTATTCAGACTACGACAAAACTGGATCCATCTACATCACGGAAAACATTAATGATACACTGACCCTGTACTGCTGGCTTGTCAGTGCTCCAAGTGGGAGTGATGGTGTCACCAGCCCAGTGAGGGAAGGTGACTTCACCACTTTTTTTACCAGTACCAAATCCATCTCCATGGACTCCATATACTTCCAGGAAGGCTCCAGGCTTCAGTGTGCAGCTCGAGCTGTGAATGCCAATGGCTATGCAGGTCTGGAGCTGCTAAGTCCAATATGTACAGTAAACGGAGAAGAAGGTAAATTGCTAATAATGGGAATTAGGTAGCCTTTCTTGGGAAAAGATGAGGTAGTGTTTGCAGCTGATTGTGGTCTGCTATGGGGTGTTTTGTTCTAGGACATTAGTGCTTGTATGTTAATTTTTTTTCATACACATATGGGACTGTTGCTAGTGAAAGGCAAAAGCATCTTGTAATCATCTCCTCAGCTCTGGTATTTCAAGAGTCTGTGCCCATCGTAAGTCATGTGGAAAAGATTGGTGAGTGTATGGTGATTTTTTACACCTAATTTGGTTAGTGAGTAGAGCAGAATTTGACTTCCTCAGTCTTGGGTCCTTTGCTTTTCTCAGTAGAAGTATTTAAAATACACCTCTGTTTCCATGTGTTTTAAACAACACAGCTACTGACACTGAGAGCAGATTGTAGGTGTACCGAAGGTGATGTTGTCTAAAGACCTGCAGACTAGAGACAGTTAAAATACAGGTGCTGGAAAAAGGTGGGGGCATGAAATCCATGTGCAAATTCAGATATTGCAGCACTGCACGCATAACTCTGCTGACAACTTGGGCTGTGCCTTAGAAGGTAAGGGGACATCCTAATTCTGGGTTTAGCGCACATCCCTTGGGTTTCTTCCCTGTGATATATATCTAGATGCGTATGTCCAACCTGTTACTTTTTCTCAGAAATTCAGGTGAGGAAAATGCATCTTTCTACTCAATCAGTTAGTGATTAGAACAGTTACTTGGGAGTTACTTTAAAGTCCTATTCTGCGCAAATTAAAGCAGGAGCCTGACTTTACTGCATCTCAACATTCAAGGGGACAAAATGTTGGGTGCTAGGGCGTGACCATTCTCTGTCTCTTTAGACTAAAATGTTTGATTTAGGCTCTATAATTAAATACTCATTGGGTGAGAAAAGCACAAGCTCACCAACTGTGCAAGTGGGTGATGCTGTGCTTCCTCAGCTCTCTGTGCAGTTCATCCTTCTGCTATATCTCCTCTGTTACGTGGAGTCCTTCAGCCTCCATCTCCTCCAGCTGCAGTGCAAAACCCCTGAGTAGAACCATCGAATGGTTTGGGTTAGAAGGGACCTTTAGAGGTCGCGCAGCCCAATCCTACCGCAATAAGCAGGGACATCTTCCACTAGACCAGGTTGCTCAGAGCCGCATCCAACTTGTCCTTGGATGTTTCCAGGGACGGTGCATCTACCACCTCTCTGGGCAACCCATTCCAGTGTTTCACCACCCTCATTGTAAAAAGTTTCTTCCTTATAACCAGTCTAAATCTATCGTCTTTTATTTTAAAGCCATTACCCCTTGTCCTATTGCAGGATTGAACTATGTGAAAACAACTGAAAAAGTTTTGTGTTACCAGGGTATTAAGGATGGTCCTGTTGTAGTGGCAGTGGCCTGGCAACAAGACAAGGCTTGTGGACAGAGGCAGTATTTTTTGTTAAGATCACAAGTTGGGGAGGAAGGGAAGCTTTTAGGCATGTAATCCAAACTGAAATCCATCAAGGTTTTAGGCAGTTGTGTTCATGCTCAGTGGCTGAGAAGTAGCCCCCTTGAGAGTTTCCATCGTTAGGAAGTTAGGCAGTAGCCTGTGAAGTTTTGAAGGTTCCCTGAGGCTCCTAAGTGTTAGATTTATAGGTCTAAAGCAGTCATTATGCACCATAGCTCCTCTGCAGATTTACCACTATGCTCCTGAAGTGCCAGTTCTTTGTGTAATTTAATCAGAAATTATCTTTGCCTCAGTCATGCACAGAAGAAGAAAGAACCTGAAATACCTCTCTAGTGTAAGTGGTGGACCCTGCAGAACAGCACAAACTGCCCCTATGCATTTTAGTTCACCATTGTGTCTGCAAGGTGTTGGCTCCCCTCAGGCAGCCTGTATTTAGTGGCAAGAGCTCGAGTGTGGTTGTGAACCACCCGGCCCTTCACCTCAGTAAGTGATGGCTGCCAAGGTAAATGCTGATGTAAAGTTGCCACCTCCCGATTTGTAGGGAGGAAGAACAAATCCCTACCAGGAAGAGGTCAAGTTCGTCAGACGCTGCTGGGCAGTGAAAGGTTTCCATACTTCTGTCCTTTTCCCTCCAGAAAAGCACATCTTGGCCCTAGGCGTTAGACCAGGCACCATAGGAAGAGCTGTGAGGAACTCCCTAATTAGCGTGTCGATGTTTCTGCATTTTTCTGACCTAGCTCTGCAGACAGATATCTCTAAACTGCTTAACACAGATATGACACAGTTTAGCAGGCATCTCATGACCTGTCTTTGCCCTTTGCCCAGGTCTTTGCCAACCTCGCATCCCAGGAACAGTAGGAGCAGAACCTTTCTCAGCTAAGATTCGCTACACAGGTCCAGATGCTCCTGACCATCCCAGTCTGATCCGACTAAGAGTAACAATGCACCATAGGGGTGGTAAGTATCAAACGGTGAGAGTAACCACTTAAGTCCACACGCTGCTTTGAACTTTTCCTCTCCCACAGGTTTGTCTCGACAGTATTTTGCTGCATTGTGGCATTACCATGAATAATGTATGGATGAAACATTGGGCATCCTGAGCACCTATGTTTCCAGACTCCAGCTGTACAAATGTGTTCACAAGCAGTTAATGAATACTTCATTTGCTCTTTTCCATTCAGGCCGTCAGTGGGTCATGTGACATTTATGTTTTAGGAATGCTGCCTGATATCTCCACGCGCCCCTTGCCCAACTTCGAGCTAACGCTTAGCCCAGACGGCACTCGTGTGGGACACCACAAGTGCTGCAACCTACTGGACTATAATGAGATACAGACCAAACATGGGTTTATTCGAGAGGAAACTAAGAACCCCAAAGTGGTTGGAGAAACGTCACCTTACCAGTACAGCAGTGCTCTGCAGTCTGCCAAAACTTTGCTTTTCTACCAGAACCTCAAACTTGAGGCTTGCCTTCGGGAGTTCAACAGTTACTACGATATGTCTGAGCTGCTGACGGACTGCAGTGGCTCTGTTGGCACAGATGGGCAGATATGTGGCACCGAAGCACCTTCCCCTCTCAACAGGAGGCCTTGAAAGCACAAGTCCAGCAGAAAATGTTACTAAGGCTTGCATGAGAGAGGATTTAGTCGCTATGCAGGCAGTTTGATATGTATTCTCTTAGCACAAATGTTTTTAGAAGTGCAGATTTGTTCTTTTGCACTGTATTTCTGTGCACAGATATGATTCATCTTCCCTGTAATTGAGTACAGCTTACTGCATTGTGTTTGCTCCTAGTCTGGATTTTAGAAACTCCACTTTTGACTCAAAGAGCTTTTCCAAACTCTGTGCTTGCTTCTGCTATCACCCAAAGCCTGTATAGCAGTATATTCAAAGAAGAGGCTGCAGTTTTATTGCCTTATAGAAGTGAACCATATGCATAAAGTATATTATTGACCCCGGAAGTGTGTTCTAAGGCTACATAAAAGAATGCATTTTTACAAAAAACCCAAAACATTTTTTAATTAGAAGCTCTAATTTGGGTTTACCGTGTTTGGGCTTTAGGCAGAGCTGTCAGGTAGGTGAGAAATTATAAATAGAAGCTTGGCTGATAAGGAACAAACAAACATGTCGTTTTCCTGAGTAAAACAAGGCATCGTTCCAGGTCCTTGGTATGAATTGCCTCAACATCAATCACAGAGCAGGCACAGTGGCTCCCCTGTGCAGTGTCTGACAGCACATTGCGTTTTCTTGGAAAATACCCCAATGCACAAGTGCTTTACAGCAATTGCACTTATATTAGAGGAAATTCCAGGGGGCTGTAGAGCCTCTGTGCTGTGACTCCACCTTGAATCAGCCTTGGCTCAACAGCTAAGATATATTTACTAATTATCTGCTTGGCTGCCCTTTCTGGTTGCTTGTTAGTTCCTTGGTAGAGAGAGACCTTCCTAATTGAGACCGTAGTCTTAAATTGCAGTGTTTCAGGGTGCCATAATCCATAGAGTTCAATCTATTGTAAAGGTAGGTGTTACAGGACTCACTTCTAAATTTGTGTTTGATTTCTGAATGCCTAAGGAGTTTGGTGGTTCTGATCTTGAATCTTAATTTAGGCCACCTTCAATTTCTATGGAGTTTGTTTTGAAGGTGCTTTTTTTTTTTTATTAATCTGAAGGTAAAACAAAATCTTGGATGGTCCTTATTTCAGAGAGGTACAAACCCCGTTATGTTAAACTGGCAAAGATTTGAGGACACTATCAAGTGAGGTGATTTGCAGGACCTGAAACAATAGTGATGTCAGTAACAGGTGTAAAATGTTTCTGTGCAGGTTTTTTTGCTTAGGGTTAAAGAGTGCAGTTCATGAGAATGCAAGGTTGATGGTGAAAGTAATTTTTTTTCCAGGTTGCATGCAGTAACCTGGTACCTCCATGTTTTTCAGGTCATGAATCTGGTGCAGTCGTATGTAACTGCAGGTGCCTCTCTCGGTCTCCTACATCTTCCACTCTCCTGCTGCCATCGGTGGCTGGCAAAATTTTGATTTGCAGTCTGAACTGAGACTCACCTTTGTGTACGACACGGCTATCCTCTGGAAAGATGGGATAGGCAGCCCTCCTGAATCAGAGCTCCAAGGTGAGCTGTTCTGGGTGCCGTCATTTCTAAACTCTGTCCTATTCATTGTTCTGATGGTGGGAGACATGTGGTCAATAACACGATGCTTTTTAGCCTTGAAAATCTCAAAAGCAGTAACAGCACGCTGACTCCTTCAGGTAAAACACCCACCCAAAGGACAATTATGTTTGGTGTTTAATGCTGTGTTACTAAACTAGGTGTTTTGAATCTTCCCTCAATTGCATGCTGCTTTTAATCTATAAAAATGAGATAAATTAATCATAGAATCATAGAACGGTAAGGGATGGAAGGGACCTTAAAGAAAATCTGGTTCCAACCCCCCTGACACGGGGGCAGGGACATCTTCCACTAGACCAGGTTGCTCAGAGCTCCATCCAACCGGGCCTTGAACACTGCCAGGGAGGGGGCAGCCACAGCTGCTCTGGCAACCTGTTCCAGTGTTTCACCACCCTCATGGTGGAGAATTTCTTCCTAATATCTAATCTAAATCTGCCCTCTTTTAGTTTACAGCCATTCCCCCTTGTCCTATCACTACACACCCCTGTAAAAAAGCCCCTCTCCATCCTTCCTGTAGGCCCGCTCCAGGTACTGGAAGGCTGCTATAAGGTCACCCCAGAGGCTTCTCTTCTCCAGGCTGAACAGCCCCAATTCCCTTAGCCTGTCCTCATAGGAGAGTTACTCCAGCCCTCGGATCATCTTTGTGGCCCTCCTCTGGACCCGCTCCAACACATCCATGTCCTTCTTATGTTGGGGGCTCCAGAGCTGGACGCAGAACTCCAGGTGGGGTCTCACGAGAGCGGAGTAAAGGGACACAATCACCTCCCTCGACCTGCTGGCCACGCTTCTCTTGATGCAGCCCAGGATGCGGTTGGCTTTCTGGACTGCGAGAACACACTGCCGGCTCATGTTGAGCTTCTCATCCGCCAGTACCTCCAAGTCCTTCTCCTCAGGGCTGCTCTCAAGCCACTCTCCGCCCAGCCTGTATTTGTTTTTGGGAATGCCCCAAACCACGTGCAGGACCTTGCACTTGGCCTTGTTGAGCTTCATGTGGTTCACGCAGGCCCACCTCCCCAGCCTGTCAAGGTCCCTCTGAATGGCATCCCTTCCCTCCAGCGCGTCAACCACACCACACAGCTTGGTGTCACTGGAAAACTTGCTGAGGGTGCCCTCAGTCTCACTGTCCATGTCGCCGACAAAGATATTGAACAGCACCAGCCCCAGTACCGACCCCTGAGGCACACCACTTGTCACTGGTCTGCACCTGGACATCGAGCCATTGACTGCAACTCTTTGACTGCGTCCATTGAGCCAGTTCCTTATCCAGCGAGTGGTCCATCTGTCAAATCCATGACCTTCCAATTTAGAGACAAGGACATCACGCGGGACAGTGTCGAATGCCTTGCACAAGTCCAGGTAGACGATGTCAGTTGCCTGCCCTTTGTCCACCAATGCTGTAACCCCATCATAGAAGGATACCAAGTTGGTCAGGCACGATTTGCCCTTGGTGAAGTCATGCTGGCTATCACCAATCACCTTCTTGTTGTCCATGTGCCTTAGCATGGTTTTGAGGAGGATCTGCTCCATCATCTTGTCAGGCACAGAGGTGAGGCTGACTGGCCTGTAGTTCCCCAGGTCTTCCTTTTTTCCCTTTTTAAAAACGGGGGTGATGTTGTCCCTTCTCCAGTCAGTGGACACCTCCCCAGATCACCACAATCTCTCAAATATGATGGAGAGTGGTTTGGCAACTTCATCTGGCAGTTCCCTTAGGATCCGTGGGTGCATCTCATCAGGCCCCATGGACTTGTGCACCTTCAGGTTCCTTAGGCAGTCTTGAACCTGGTCTTCTCCTACAGTGGGCAGTTCTTCATTCTCCCAGTCCCTGCCTTTGCCTTCTGCAACTTGGGTGGTGTGGCTAG
>Ga0065711_1048964_pt1 | contig 11542 bp, 8 predicted proteins | sample Hoacrofraction12_FD_59098 | JGI IMG/M metagenome (GOLD analysis project Ga0065711, IMG submission 59098) | Hoatzin crop microbial communities from Cojedes, Venezuela - Epithelial fraction 12 v2 (version 2) | ecosystem: Host-associated > Birds > Digestive system > Esophagus > Crop | place... | reverse complement strand
AACCGTTGGGGTTGGCCCCTCAGGGGAGCCGTTGAGGTAGCTCCTCAGGGGAACCATTGGGCCTGGGGAGCGGCATCCGGGCCCCCCCCCGCTCCCCGGGCCCAACGATCCCTTGAGGGATGGGGACGTTGCAGGTGCCGCGGCCCGGCTTGGCCTTGCTCGCAGAGGCGTCGTCGTGAGGGAGAAACGTGGCGTTGACAGGCGGCGGGGGGGGGGGGTGGAAAGGAGCGAGGGCAGCGGGGATTGAACCGGGTCCCTGCGGCTGGGGGTGCTGGGTGCTGGGTCTCCAGGAGTGATGGGGTGCGGAGCGGGTTTCGTCCGCTCCTGGGAGCGCGTTTGGCGGTGAGGTGCGCGGCTGTTGTGTCTCGGTGTTTTCCCTCGCCGCTTTCTTGGTGCTGGCTTCACTTTTTACGTCTTCTGCATCCATGTGTCTCGGTGCAAGCCTCTGAAAACCGAGCTAGGCTGACCCTCTGGCTTTTCCCTCCTTCCTTGTTCTTAGTTTTTAAAAGTTACATCCAATTCGGCAATCAAAGGTTAAAAGCAGTATTAATCACAAAGCTACTATACCCTCCCTGGGTACATAATTACTATCTAGAGAGGTGTGTGCTCAAAGGTTCTGAGGGTAGCTAGGAGACAAATGCTCTCAGGATTATAGTTCTGGTAATTTAGGACTGCTGCTTCTGGTTTTGATGTCTCATTATTTATAGACTGATCCCCAAGATTCAGTCTCACGTACGTTCTCTGGAGAACGTCCCGTATGCTTTCACACAGTGCAGCGAGATGGGTAATGTGCTTTTCTGTGAGCAAATGGAACGGCACTTAGAAGGATTGTCTGCAACTGTGAGGGAGGGGGGAGCGGGCGAAAGCTATAAATCGATTTGAACAAATGCTGTAACTTGAAATTTACCCTAATTTTGAAGAGGACTGAAAACCACATCTGGTACCTCCTACCCTTATGATTTTTTGCTGACTCCTGCAGTTTGATGATTTATTCTGGATGATTTATTTTGAAATGTGTTTTGAAATCTTTCTTCCTTTCCAACAAGTGAGGCATAGAAACTGGCACGTTCATTAGTTCTGTCAAATGCACGTGCAAAAATATCCTTCTCTGACACCTGAAGTTTTTGTTAACAAATGAGTAAAGGGGAAGACATCTACTGGTTAAAAGTTAAGATCAGAAGTCCGTTTATGGACATTGGAATCAGTATCTTAATTTTTTTAAGTATTAACCACCCCGCGGCTGTATGTTAAAGCAAACATTCTTCAATTCAGTGAGAAACTTTGGTACTGTTTTACACTTATTCCTGTAAGACGACGTGTGGATTTTTGCCGTGAACAAGGTTAGCAGGGGCTGTTAGCTGTATCTTAGCTCAAAGCCTTCTGCTGCGTGCATAGTCCTGCCCACCAGCTCTCGATGCTTGGTTTTCTTGCCCGGCTGGTGTGCGAGCTGGAGCCAGGGTTCCCAGCTGTGGTCTGTGCTGCCTGGCCTGCGGGTTGTGTTGCTGAGCTTGGAAGCTCCCCAGCTGTAACAGAGTGCTGCTGCCTGCGACCAGCGCGGGTGACGTGACAGGCTGCGGGGTGAGGTGCGCGTGCTGTCCAGTGGGTCCCCTTTACGCACCCGTCCCTCCATGCCGCTCCCCGGGGTGCAAGGCTGGCCCTGCATTTGCTGGAACCACGGGTTCAAACCCACAGCTGTTACCACGTGCCTTGCAGAGCCTCCTGATGCCCTCCTATCTCCCTAGATCTGCACAGGCAGGCCTTTTTGCTGTAGCCCTTCCCAATTCGTTTGGGAATTCGTCAAATAATATTTCATAGATATGTTACATAGCTGCGGTGCTGATGCCTGAACACATGCTCATGTTTAATGTCTCGGATTTTTGAAAAGGGCCAGAAATTGGTGTCGTCTTTTGTTTAAAACTTCTTTTAATCGATACTTTAGATGTTGAAAGAGACAAAAAGGAAATCAGTATTTAATTGGGAAGTAATTTCACTTTTGACAAAAATAAATACACTGAAACTCAAGTTTTGGTCAGCTTTTGATATGCATGTTGCAGCAAAATCAGAAATGGATAGAGAAATGAATATTGAGGATTGATGTTGTTCTTTGCATTTTCGGTCGCTTGTCTACATCTCTGGTGTTTGGGATCAACATTTTCAAGAACTATTTATTGATCTTTCTGAAAGTAATTATGTGAGGATTTGTCTTTTGAAATATAATGCAGCTTGTTCAGCCTCTTTATCCTTTGAAACCTGAAACCATTTTTCTAATTTTAACCGAAAGGTTTTAACACCTATACTGAATCTTGAGAAAATCATCTTGACTTTGAATTCTACTGACTTATGGAATGATCCGCTCATGCAAATGGTAGATGCACTGGCAAAAAAACTTGATATCCTCCAACTGCAATTAAAAGTTGTCTACATTTAGAAGATTCCTGAAAAGCCTGTAAATAATCCCGTTTTTTTTTATATTTAGATGACTTCAAGCCTGCATCTATTGATATGTCCTGTGAAGGAGACCTTGAAGTTGGCAAAGGTGAACAGGTGACAATAACACTGCCAAATATTGAGGTGAGTGGGGTGGCTGAAGAGTGGCGGGCCTAAGGGAACTATTTATTTTGTTGTGATAGGTACATACTGAATAGAGAAGGATATGAGGTTTCAGTGCTGTTTCAGAGCTGCTTGTGTGATTTTTAGAGTAGAAAAACAATTGCAGCAGGAATGTAAAATTTCAAAAGACCTGAAGGTTAAACAGCTGCACTGTGACTTTAAGTGTATTCACCGCATTGGAAATATGCTGTAGGATGACCCAGAAGTGTTGCGTACACAGAAAAGCTTCATGTGGATGTTGGCAGTGCAAGTTTCCCCTTGGTATTTATTGCTCTAGTGCAGTTCTAAAGCAGGAAAGACTGGAAAGGGAAAATTTACTACCTGCCATGCCTTACTGCTCTGCTGATATGGTAACTGAAACCCCTTTTGGTAAAAGGAGTCCTACAGTGAGCATGGTGTCATTGGGAAATAAGCATTTAATCAGTTTCAAACTAAGCTAAGCTGGGTGAAATCCCATTCCAGCTGCTTTTGGTCATGGCTGCTGTGAATCTAATTGATATTGTGAATTAGCCGGTAACATTTTTAAAGGCTAGAAATGGTCACTTGTAGTGAACTTGTCATCACCGTAATGGATTGATGTTTCTAAGAAGACAAGAAAAAAAAAGGCTGCACGAGTAACACTTACTGGACTTTGATTTAATAGGGCTCAACTCCACCAGTGACGGTGTTCAAGGGCTCAAAGAAGCCTTACCTAAAGGAATGTATCTTAATTATCAACCATGACACTGGAGAATGTCGCCTAGAGAAACTTAGTAGCAACATCACTGTGAAAAAAACCAGGTGGGTGGTTTACAGGAGAAACAACTGTGCTTTACTCATTGTGAAAATCAATTTGATAATGAGTTTAAACTGAGATGCAGGACTACCTATTACTATTTTTAGCAAAACATCATTTTTAGAAAATACTTGGCCTTGTTCAAGAGAGTGAAAAGCCTGCTTTCTCAGCACACTGAGTTTACAGCTTTCGAGTCTTGATTGGTGGAAGAAATGGGAATGTGGGTTTTTTGTTTGTTTGTTTAAACTAAAAACTGTTACATTGTTGAAAGAGATGGTAACTATTTTCTGATGAGTTGGGGGAGAAATCTGTTTGGAAAGTAGCTTGCATACTGTCTTCTGACTTCTAAATGAGGAAATAAAAAAAGATCAATCTTGTGACATGTTTCAGTAGTATTAATGGCTTGTTTTGCTGATACCAAGTTTTTGAATATTTTCTTTTCTACTGCTGAGTACATAATAGTAATTCTGCTGGAAATTACTTATAAGTGATCCTGGGTAGCCAGGTATAAAAACAAATCAACTGACAAAGGGTTAAAAAGTTATTAACACAGTATTAAAAGCCAATTTTTAGTGCAACTTTATATAATTATATGCCAGTGTACTAATGTACTTAGAAATCTAATGATGCTATTTAGAAAGGCATGACAAACAATTCCATAACTTTAGGTACTGTATTCTTGCATATTTCCTTGCATCTTGTCTTCTAGTAATTAATAATCTTTTGCTTTTACCTGCAGAGCTGAAGGAAGCAGTAAAGTTCAGTCTCGCATAGAGCAGCAACAGCAGCAAATGCGAAATGCAACTAAGGTTCCCAACAACGTTAAAAATTCTCCACCTAAAGAAAAGATGTTTCCATCTTCTCCTATGGATGACATTGAACGAGGTAAGCTCCACTGGCACATAAGTTTCATAAACTTTGCTCTTAACTAGCAATTAGTTTTTAAGAGCCAATGTGTTTTGTGTGGTTTTTGGTTTTGTTTCTTTGAGATTCACACTAGAAGCTGATTATGTACTTTGCCCTGATATGGAAATGAACACTCTGGCTCAAGTGGTAACAAAACAGTATTTGAAACTCGCTAAAGTGAAAAATCAGATGAAGTATTAGACTTAATAATGCTAAGGGTCCCACTGCTCTCTCCTTGATTCTGTCTTCTGCTGCTATTTTAATTAAACATATAGTTGGTTGTATTGTTGCACTGGACCCGACTGAGTCGCCTCTGTTTTGACATCGCTCCTCTTTCTTTCTCTGCGCTCAGTAAATGTATAGGTTACAGCGCTTTACAACTCAAAATACATTTTAAATTACCAGATAAGACCTTGTGAAAGATGAGGTTCCAATGAAAAAGACAGCTAAAAACCTGCATAAATCAACCCTTGAACAGTGCTATGTACTCTGTTCTTGAGAGACTCTGGTTTGGTGTGACACTCATATTTCACTTAATAGGAGGCCTTATTTCCCTTTGAGGACAAGGAGGATGGCAGGTGGTAATTACTTGCTACAGAAATGCTGACAGGTGGCAGTTTCAATGACTGGAATTGACATCTGCCTCCCAAGATGTTCTGAATTCCTTTAAACAAATTTTTTTTTTTTTTTAGATGAGTCATTTTGAAGGTAGGGGATTTTTTTCTATTTTGGTCTTAAACTCTGACCAGAAATCTATACTACAGAACAGTACCAGAATACATGTACGGTTGCAAAGAGGAGTACTCGAGCACATGGAATAAAATGATACTTTTTCTTGGTGGTCTGTTGTTTTGAGGCGAGGGTGGGTGGGTGTCAAACATACTGCAAGTCATGCTGCCAACATGTATCAGACTCCTATGTAGTGCCAGTCCCATTTTGAGTACTACTAAAGAATGGGGAATACTTGACAAATAGGGATGGTAGGGACCCTTTAAAGTCATCTAGTCCATCCTTCTGTCCTCAAGTGAGATTTCTGACATTTTTTAACATGTTCTTAAAGCCTTCCGGTGACAGATCCTGTGTTCTCTCTGGCAATCCATTCCAGGGCTTCACTCTCTTTACTGTTCAAGTTCTCCCTGATAAATAATCTGACAGTATGCCCATTACTACTTTCATACTTAACATGCAAGTATAGGCCAGATTACTCTGCTGCTTTTGAGCAGTCCTTCATGTACTCGGAAGTCTCTGTCTCTTCCATTATTTAAGTAAAACGATGCCAGTTTTCTAGATACTTGATTAATTGTCACTCTCCCTTAGGTATCTTGCAACGAGTCCAAGAACTTCCTGAAGTGTAGTGCCTAAATACATTTACTGTTTCAGCTAAGGTTTTAGCAGTGCTGAGTTGAGCAAGAAGACTGTCTTACAGGCACTATTCATCTTTATACACAAAGACCAAATAGTATCACATACAGTGTAATGCTTGTCACTTCCATAACAGCATGGTGCGGTAGAGCTGTGTGTAGTGATCTACTGTAACTCAGACTCTTCAGAAGTGTTGCCTGCTTAATCGTTCTTCATACCACGGTTGTGTAACGAACTGTTCCTGCTTCAGTACACTACCTTGAACGTGTTACTAACTTTGTTTTCTTGGGTGGGGGAAAGATCACTGTACCTTTGTCCTCTAGCATAGGACTTGAGTGGTTTCTTTCAGTTAGCTTAGAGCTCCAGATGTGTGGTAGGTCAGTTGTTTCTTTGGCCTTTCTTCTGTAGAATTAATTTTGACATTACTTCTTGATCATTCTGCTAGCTACATCCCAATTTTTGCCTTAGCTTTTCTGTTGTCTTTTCTGTCCTTAAGCTGTTCTCTTATACATGACCTTAGTAACAGGAGGATGCATCCTTCTCTACCCCCCCTTCTCTTTTCTTATGTATGAGTCAGCCAGTACGATCTCTTATTGTACTTTCTGTTCTTTCTTGGCATTGAGTTAGCTTGTCCTTGTAGCCATAGCCTCACTGTTTCAGGTGCCGTTTTTCCTGAACACCATTTTCCTTTAGGCTGGCCTTTGATAAGACTGACTGCCCTAAGTACTTTTCCTTTAGAGTGGCCTTTGATAACTCAGAATTGGAAGGCTTCATGGAAGCTTGTGTTGAAGCTTATTCTTTTGTTCTCCCTTCTCTCGATTAAGCTCTGAGCCATCTTGCATCTTGGTGACTTTCATCTTCAACCTGTTCTTATGTATTGGGAGAATTTGAAGTGAGATGGGCCACCCTCCTATGTGCTTTTTTATGTCTGCTATATCAAAGCTGTTCCTGAAGTATTCCAAGTGCTTGTAAGATCATATGAACAAGTGTCCGGGTAGTTACGATCTTGTATAATGATGAACTTTTGCACTCTGGGTAACTCCAAGTCACTGCATAAAATCTCCATCCACAATGATTCAGTAGTCTGAAACAGACTTCTCGCTTCAGCAGCGCCCTTATTTTGCACAATTATTGTGTGTACCCTTTCTGAAAAACTTGCTCTATATGTTGGGCTTTGGCTAGTATATATAAAAAATGCAGAGTGTGCAGCGTGATGTATCCAGTCATACTCTCCCAAATGTTATTTTAGTCAGGCGAGGTATTTCATCAAGAATGCAAGTTGTCTGAGTCAGTCTGATCCGTTAAATTCCAGTATTTCTTGTCTGCCTTGTGGTGTTCTAGCTTTTGCCCCACCCACACAACTATAAAGAGAACAAGGATTTGGTGAAATCTTCCTAATAGTAAACTGTGGATGGTTCCTTTGGATGTTCTTCACGCTTAATTTAATTTTGAGCAACATGTCACATAGTCTAAACAAGTGTATTGATTGTAATGCTGAACTGCTGGGAGGCATTTTGCGTGCCACTGCAAACATCTTACAGCCAACTTACCTGTGTGATTGTAACTGCAGTTTTTAGTCAGTGAAAGGCATCTTTGGGGGTGCTAAGGAAAATACATAAGACTTGCTAGCTGCAGAAGTTAAAGGCTACGTGGAATGCACCACCCTGTGGAATGTGGGGTTAGCATTTGGATTCAGTCACCCTTGTTCTAACGCTTGGCTTGGAAGGGAAAAAAGTACCCAAGCTACAAGAGAAGAAAACCACATGACAGGCTGGATGCTTGCTTGTGCGCTTTTCCTTGTTCTGGAGAGTTTTGGTGTTTCTGGTTTGGTTTTGTTTGGGTTTTTTAGTTACTGTAATGCATTGACCTGATTTATGTTGTTGACTTTTCTTTTTTAATTTTTTTTCCCTGCTTATATTTCAATTATGATGAATGTTAATTGAGAGACAAATCATGTTGTTTGCAGAGCTAAAAGCAGAAGCCAGTATCATGGACCAGCTGAGTAGCTCTGATAGTTCATCTGACTCTAAAAGTTCTTCATCCTCTTCATCGAGTAGTGAAAATAGTTCTAGTGATTCTGAAGATGAGGAAATGAAGCCCTCTCTTCCTATGTCAATGCCGTATTTGCAGCCACAGCCTACTGTGTCTGCCATACCACATCAGCCTGTCCCTGACAAAGATGCCAGTCATAACAGATCCCAAGAGAGCAGTGGTCATATGATGAATACACTACGTAAGTACAAAGGCTGTTCTTTTCTTAGTGCACAACTCCAGACATCAAGATTCTGAAAGGAAACCATATTGTTTTTAACTATGTCTCTGTTATAATTAAAACTGTGGGAAGTGATGCTAGGGTTTGATTGTTCAGCAGCGGTCTGAATTAGACAGTGAGCTAGAAGGTTCTTGGTCCCCAGAGATATTAGTTTAAAGCTGATGCAGTTGAAAATATTTCCTAAGCTCTTCTGGCTTCCTCCCAGTTATGTACATTGGGACTGGAAAACAGTAATTTTGTATTGAAAATACTTGAACTAACAGGGCACTCCCAAAACATATGCTTATAATTTCTTGGGTAGAACTATGGGCAAGATCCTATACTAGCAATACTCTGAATTACAGGAGAGATGGTGTATTCTTAGCTACTTCAGTTACTATTATTCATGGCACTATTCCACTGGACAGCATGGCAAAACTGTCCTTTGCCTACAAGGAAGGAGGCAATCTGCTTTCAGGTGATACTATCTTATTCCACCCATTCAGGCAACTAAAAATAATTTGAAGAGTAGCTGTGATGTTGTTCAAGAAGTGGTTGCTGCACAGTCTGGAACTGAGTGCTCAGTGTATTCGAAAAAGGATAGTTTGGACAGAAAAAAAATCCCACTAGGTAGAGAATCTTAAGTTCGCTACCTGAATAGCAGGAGTATTCAGACATAGAAGTGAGTATTCAGCTATAGTGACTCTTCAAAACCAATTATATTTTTAATTGGGTGCTTAGCTGCAGGCTCCCGGTTTGAAGAGATCAACCCTGGTTTGCAGCCCAAGATCTTTAAAGTTTATCATTTATATGTAAACTCGTTATACTGAAATTTTAGACTCTGGCAGATCTACTTTTATTTCAGTACTTAATGGATAACATGAACAGGTTGGGGTTTATTTTGTAGCTAGTATTTAAATACTGAATTAAATATCTGTGCTAGTTATTTATGTACTGCATTAACAGATAAGATCAGACTGAAAAGTCCTGTGACATTGTGTGCAAAGGACTAAATGCTGCTTTCATTTTACTGTCACTGTAGACAACAATGTCTTCATGTTTACAATTTGTGTAACTTTAGAGTGTGCAATTTATTTCAACCCTTATTCACAAATGGGATTTCGCATTCTTCATGCTTTAAATAAAACTGTTATGAAAATGAGACTAAGTTCTATCCCCAGTGTCAGAATCCCAGCTGGCAAAGCTTCCACTGAGAAATACACTTACAAGTACAGGTGGCCAAGTCCACCAGTTCCAACAGTCATAGTGAGAAAACACCTCTTAAAACATGACAACATCAAAACTATTACAGGGGAACTTGGTGGCTTGATGGTGTTAGAGAACCATGTTGATAGGCAGAAACTCTGTCTGCAGCATCAAGCCTTGGGCTTGACTACCTGAGCTTGCCTAGATTTTTAGCTTAATGCTGTTTACTTCTGTTATGGTTATGGATCTGTTTACTGCTTAAAATGATTATGTTTCCAACGTCCAGTATGGTTAATGCTTAAAATACACTTCAACTAGACAAAGATCAAAAATGTCACTTTCAAGGAGAATGTGTTTCTCTAGCTCCCTTGCTGAGGGAATTTGGCAGAAGAGTGAAACCTGGAGAAACTAAATGGATAGCACATGGTTCTAGCTTGAATGGCAAGAGTTCTCAGTTGGGGTCCTGTACAGTCATTTCTTCCATCTCAAATAATGTTTTACAGAAATAAAATATTGAATCAACAAATGTCAGCACAATCTGTTTGCTTGTCTAATCCTGTTTCGAGGTCTGATTGCTTATGTGCATGACTAGTTTTGTGCACCTCTGTAGAATCGGGGCCATATTATATATGTATAATTAGTGAAGTTTCCCTTTGGCTTGCTGTGTGCAGGCAGAAGGCTGGGGGAAGGGTTAGAGAGCAGAGTTTCATCTTGCATGTAGAAATCATGCAGCTGAGGTTTTGTGGGATTCAGGAAAACACAGGAGGTGGTGTCTAGAGCATGGTAACCAAATACTTCTGTCAGATATACACCATCCACCCCTTCAGGAATCCAGGGCTCAAGACTGCCCCTCAACCCCAAAATACTGCTTCTTCCCCTTTCTACCTTCAGAAGCTGATTATATATTGCCTTAGATCAAAGTTTGTAAATGGTGGCACTAATGAATCTGTTCTTCATAAATATTTGATCATATGTTGCTTTATGTCTACTTCTTGTTTAAACAAGAGTTATGTTAAATAAAGTAATCTTCCACAGAAAAACCAGCATAGATTGGCTGTTCTGGGTCCTTGTGTTATGTACATAGTATCCAGCACAACTTCACTTCTTTTGATTCTCGGCATTGGTACAACCAGCTAGTCATGAAATAACTTTCCCTTGCACTAGTTTCATGCTGGTGTGACCACTAAGATCTGTGAAACACAGGTTACTGCTGTCTCCTATAACAGGCAAGAATTCAACTGAACATATTTATAGTCATTGATGTAAAAGTTTAGGAAATGTCGTAATTTGCAGTGCAATCTATTTCCTCAATTAATATAGCTAATAAGCAATTGGCATGGTGAAAACTGAATTCAACAGTTTTCCCTGCTTTATTGCTGCCTTGTAAGTACAACAGATTCTAGATGTTTCTTCGGAGTCCTAGTTATAGGAACTTTCAATTCTTGCACCAAACCCGTCTGAAAACTACCAAGGCTAGTCTGTGTTATTTTGCCATCTCTCTGAAGGTGTTTTTTGGAGGCAGGGTTATAAAAATGGGGCAGAAAATTTTCCCAGAAGTAAATCCTAATGCATTATTTCTGACTCTGGAACTTGGAGTTCTTGCTTTTCCCATCTTTTGGTTTTCACAAGCATTGGTATTTTTGGCTGGTGTTATAGGGTTTGTGTAATTTCTATTAACTGCGTTGAAAGAGCTTTTGAAGGCTGCAGAATCACTATTTGGAAGGTTATCTTCTTGTTCGTACTCCCAGTCCTCTCCTAAAGCAGGTAGCGCATAACAGGGCTGGGATTTCTAAGAAGTCACTGTAAGTTTTCCTTTGAGTGATAAACACATGAGTTTAATTTACTAATGCCATTCTCTGCCTTGAAATGTTATTTCTCGGGATAATATATTGTCCTGGATAATTATTGGCAAATTACTTGATTTTGCTCTTTCAAAATTTCAACTTTATATTAAAATAACACATTGTAAATGTTGTCTCTCTGTAGAGAATTAGAAATAAATTTGTCTACAGTAATACTTTAAAGATTGCTGGAAACGGCCATCTTCGCTATTCTTGTCTTATATAAAAGTGTTTTCTGTTGTGTTGCAGAGAATCATGTACCACTTTCTAAGCTTTAGTGACGACACTGTGGAAAACAAAGGATGGCTAAATGCAGCCATGTTAAAGACTTCAGTGTTCTGGCAGAAATGATATGCCTGATAACAAAAGATCCAATCTGAGTGTCTTGTTGGGTTTACCCTCTTGAGGTTACATTTTACCCATCTGCAAAAGTGGTCTGTGAAGGGTGCTGCAGCTGAGGAAAAGGCGTGTGAAGACAGTGTGCCTACTCAGTTTGTGATTTTTTTTTTTATTTTTTTTTTCATTGCTTTTTAGGCCATTTCTGCAAGACACAGTCTGAGATACTTTTTTTTTTTTTTTTTTTTTTTTTTT
>Ga0065711_1048963_pt1:10000-11542 | contig 11542 bp, 6 predicted proteins | sample Hoacrofraction12_FD_59098 | JGI IMG/M metagenome (GOLD analysis project Ga0065711, IMG submission 59098) | Hoatzin crop microbial communities from Cojedes, Venezuela - Epithelial fraction 12 v2 (version 2) | ecosystem: Host-associated > Birds > Digestive system > Esophagus > Crop... | reverse complement strand
AAGAAAAGAAAAGAAAAGAAAAGAAAAGAAAAGAAAAGAAAAGAAAAGAAAAGAAAAGAAAAGAAAAGAAAAGAAAAGAAAAGAAAAGAAAAGAAAAGAAAAGAAAAGAAAAGAAAAGAAAAGAAAAAGAGAGAAAAAGAAAAGAGGCAGAAGGGGAGAAGGGAGAAGAAAAAGGGGGGAAAGGGGGGGGGCAAAAGAAAAAAAAAGAAAAAAAAAGGGAAAAAAAGGGGAAAAAAGCTGCTACCGTCGTTTCTGGGCAACTGAAACGGCCAGGCGTGTCCGTGGAAACATCCCACGCACTTGTTCTACTACCTTGTAAACTGAGACCATCAGTCTGCCCAACAGACTCTGCCTGTTTGTACACACTGAAATGCTCTTATCCCTCCACAAGGAAAGATGCCAGTTCTGTCTCTTAACTACAAAGTGCTGGTACTTTTTGGAGAACTACGTTGATAATGTTACCTTACAAAAGATGTGCAGGAAACCTTGCCCTCTCTAACTTCAAGCACAAAGTTTAAGAGTACTTAGGTGACAGACATTTGAAGTGAAAACTAGCCCTGGGCTTCCACAGGCGTAGCACAAAGCAGTGATAAACCTAACTCAACTACACTTTCCCTCTATTCCTAAGCAAGGCAGCATGGTGAAAGCATCATTTGCCAAAGGTGACTCCTGGCTCAGAAAGTGCAAATTCCAATTTATAAGACTGAAACTTATAAACTTCAGTTGTAAAACTGAAAAGTCACTAGAAAACATTCCTCCTCATTGCTCACAAGAGTCAAAATGGAGAACCATTTGGGCTTAACTTCCCATACGTCTGGAAACCAAACAGCTCAGCTAATAGAACACTTCATTGCTTACACAGTGAGGAATGATAATGCTACTGCACCAACAGGAAGCTGATAGCTCTTCTTCCTACCATGTTGTCAGGAAAGTGTTCAGATGCCTGCTTTCGTGAGACTGAAACAAAGCATTTTTCTAAAACAAGAAGGTAACCAAATTCAACACTTCAATGTTACGCTCTCCTTGCTAAACTGGGTGTAGCCTTACCAAACACCCAAGCAAGCCCTTGGTATTGCGCAACCTATCCCTACCCCCAAAAAACAAGTCAAAGGCAATAATATTCAGGGTGTTATCCAGCTGCAGCTTGAAAAACAAGAAGTTACCTAGGGAAGTTACTCCAATAAATCTATGCAGCAGAGCTGAGCCTCTTTCCGTAAGAAGTTTATGCATAGCCCTGGGTGTTCAGGGACACAGTAATCAAGAATAGCACTTGCTTTCACAGCCCAGGGTTACACACACCCCATTAATTCTTAGTGTGTGCTGGGCATGTGTAGCAGGGAAAGGAAGCTGGACAAAACTATCAGCTTCACAATATGTCACAGGTGAAGGAACAGGGACTAGGGACAAAAATTATTCTTACAGTCAACTGTACTTGAGAACTAGAGAACAACTGAAAAATACAAGGGCTTAATACATTTATTAGTAACTGCTGGCATGTAATGTAGAATAAGCTACAATCTTCATATACAAAAAAATCATGGC
>Ga0065711_1048963_pt1:0-5000 | contig 11542 bp, 6 predicted proteins | sample Hoacrofraction12_FD_59098 | JGI IMG/M metagenome (GOLD analysis project Ga0065711, IMG submission 59098) | Hoatzin crop microbial communities from Cojedes, Venezuela - Epithelial fraction 12 v2 (version 2) | ecosystem: Host-associated > Birds > Digestive system > Esophagus > Crop | place... | reverse complement strand
TGTCTGAAAAAAAATGGATAGCTTACAACTATTTTCAAGTTGGAGAGTGTAAGACACTAGTGTTACAAAAACATTTCAAGTTTCCTAATTTTCTGCCAGTAGAACCACTTCTGAAGAGAATGCTTTTTTATTTGTATGTGTTTCTGGTTTCCCTTTGAAATAGACCTCTGAGGTCTATTTATCTGGGAAAAGTGAAATCAAATCTGAGTTACAAAACGTTTTTACTCAACTCTGTTCTGAAACTTCCACTACATATTCATCCAGTGAAGAAGAGGCCAGCTACAGTTTGAATTTTTATTACTGAGATTAATTTCAACCAGGTTTCTGAAAGAAAAGTAGCTTCCAACAGAAAAGCCTAACTTCCCATTTCATTTCAGTTTTGGAAGCACTCTAAGATAAACTGACATTTTGCTTAAAACAACAAAATATTTCTATCTTAAACACACAAAGGTCCAGCTACCAGGAAAACATGGTGCATCCTGGTACAGCATATCAGTAACACAGCGCTCCGACCACACAGCTAGAGAATGTGGGAGCTTCACAATGAACAAATACACTGCGGCCCAGCCCTCTGCCCACAAGGGGTGCAGCACAAAAACTCATCGGAAACCCTCTCAACTCAGAAGTTAAGATCACAGTAACCTATTCCTAGCACCTATATAAATACTTCATAGGTTTAATGCCTACATATGAGAAATAATGCTTACAGGCATCTTCAGGCTATTATCCCCAAACAGATGCAACCGATAACGTAATTCCCTCTACTGTCATTGTTCAGTTTCTCTAGGAAAAACTCCACCTACTTTACTAAGCCCAACATTGTGGTATTTCTTTTCCATTATTTTCTTCACTGGTTCCTCCTCTTTGAAAGTAATGAAGCAGAATCCACGCCTCTTGTTAGTTTTGTTGTCCATGGGAAGCTCTATCGATTCAACCTGGTAGAAGACAGTGATTTTATCTTTTATCCTGCCATTCAAGCCATTTAAAAATGTTTCTAAAGGGTCGTATTTGTCAACCGAAATTATTTAGACTTGAATATGATAATGTGCCTCCTACACAGGGCTTTACATCACTAGAAAATATCACCATCAACATCACAAACATCACCTTCATTAGAAACAGTGTTCATAATTGTGTGAAAATTTTTTTTCCTCGAAGTCATAGTATCATTTGCCCATTCAGGAACCCATATAAAATATGGTGCACAAAGTATTTGAATTGTGCTGGATAAAGTCCCAGTTTGACTTTCAGTTTTACCTCAGTTAAGACTGAAGTAACTAGGTGTTCCAAACCTTGAGCATACCTAAACCTTCAAGTTTCGTATGGAAAAGATGTAGCTTTGTTCAACCTCATAGTTCTGTTCATCCACAACGCTGCTAAAATTGTATGTTAAACAGAACAAGTTTTACACCTGACTACAAAACACAGAGTCAAGTTCTCCTTACACGTCACACAAGACTTCAGCCCAGGCAAACATTCGTTAAAGTCTACAGTCCAGAGTGAACTGTCCATAAGGCAGTAAGACGGCAGGTATTTGACAACCAAATCCCCCGATAACAGTGTTGTCATGACCTGATGCTGGCAACATCTGAGAACTAACAGTGAACCAGCACCTGTACCAAGCTCATACAAGGCCAGCTTTTAAGTACTGCAGTGGTATTTTGTTCATCTGCACTACCAAAAACTGGGGAGACAGAGAGACAGAGACTACATAGTTGAACAGAATTTAGGCAAACTATCTGAATCTGTGCCATAGCAAATCAGCTGGGGTGGCTGAAGAGCATCTCACCCAACTGACCAAAGTAGCACGTTCAAAAACATTGCTTCCCATGCCTGTCCCAGTCAAGACTGTCAGACATCCCATGAATCAGTTCCTAACTCTGACTTATCCCAGCTCTTCCTTCCATTAACCCAGTTTATGTAACTCAAAGCCTGTAATTAATACCCTTTTTAAAGTTATGACTACTAAGACACATGGAGCTACACTGGACATTAAGCTCAGAGTAGCGTCCATGCAGGTTGCATTTGGGGGCTACTTTTCATTACTAAATTTGTGAAGACAGAATAAGTTCTACAAGTATAAGCAGTTTATTTGACCATGTACCTCACCAAAACCTCCAAAATATTCCCTTATTTTCTCCTCAGGTGTGTCTGGAGATAAGCCGCCAACAAAAATCTTTTTAACAGGTTCTTTTGTTTTCATGGCTTTAGCTCTTTTTGGATCAATGACCTTTCCATTCAGCTTGTGTTCCTTCTGGTCCATGACCTGTGGAAAATTAAAACATGTTCTTCTTCATGGTTCGAGCCAGATGTTTAACTGATGTTTTGAGCAAGGCCCAGTTATTTTATACTCAGTTTTTGTTAATGCTATCACTTCAATTTCAATATTTTGATTACAGCAATAACTTGTTGCACAAAACCAAACAGTTCCATGATTTTGATCACTATCCACCAACACAGACAGTTCTGACAAAGCCTTTCAAGTGTTACCTGAAGTCATGTTATCACCCAAGGGAAGTAAGAGTGTAACGTTCCTCAGAACACACTCTACAATCCCATTCTCAAACCTCTTGAAGTAAAGAATCTGTACTTCAGATATCACCAAAGGTCAATGAAGGTCAAAACTTTCCAGTGTCCTGCATCAACAGCATTTTAGAAAGGTTAACAGCCGATTTTTGCTTGGATAAAGCCCAAATCTATCAAACCCAGCGACACTACTCTAGGGGTTCATGTTACAGCTCTGGAATGCAAAGACTTTAAGCTCTCTCTGTAAATTACCGCTTTCACAGTAGTAGGCAGCAGATGTTTATACACAGTATTTTTGAAGTGCTCAAGTCCAGTGACTTGCAGTACACTCCCCTTTCAGTATCCAAAGCTATACGTTAGCAATCACTGCTGGTCCTGGCTACTGCATCATGAGTAAGACGGTTTAGGAAAAGAACCTTTCAATAAGCATCTTAAATATATTATATTCCAGAATCATGTTTAACAGATCATGTACAAACACCTATGCATACAACCATCTGAGTGCTCTATCTTTGGTACCTAAAATTGAACATGTTGTTTCATTACATTAATACTACCTTATCTACGCTCTCCGATTCCTTGAAGAGTACAAAGCCGAAGCCTCTTGATCGCCCAGTGATGGGATCTAACTTCAGAGTGCAGTCTACAACTTCACCAAATTTAGAGAAATAGTCCTTCAGATCTTTCTTTGTAGTGTCCCAGCTAAGGCCGCCGATAAACATTTTCCTGTTAAGACAAGATGGTTAATCTGTTAATGTGTCTTACCCAAAAACCTGTACTGTCAAGTTTTATGAGCAGTTACCTAATGTAAGGAACAGGCCTGCACTTCTTGAGAACTTGCTTAAATGATCATAAGAGTGCCACAGCATCTTCTGCTGCAGTTGCTTACTCTCCTATCTCAAGAATTTACAAAGAGTAACAAAAAGCTATTTTACTATTTCCTTGCATCCCCAATCACTACTGACCCACGACAGGCTTAATTCCATTACCTGTGGAGCCTCCACACAACTGCTTATGAAACAAACACAGGCAGAATAGATTTATAAGGCAGTGCAGTTAAACAGAAGCATTTACATGCTAGTCTAGGCTGGACATGTGCCAATATCAGTAAACTAAAACAAATAAAGAAAAGTTTAGTCAAGTCCCCTTCCCCAGAAAGCAGTAAGAAACCAAAGTATTGAATGGTCAAAACTTATCTTTCCTCCCCAAACCATGATATAAACACATGGCATAATCCAATAGAACCACAGGAACATCTTCCCAAAATCCTACCCACAGGACCGGTGTTGCTGGGCAAATGTGTACAGCAGATAACCCTGATCATGACTTGTATTTTCAAAAGCAAACTGAAAGCTTAGAAATAAATTAGGACCATTAGTAGGCCTCGGGGGGAGGGGTGGGGGGTGGGGAATCAAGAACTGCTGTGTCTGGAGAGGAAACACTTTATGATTTGCATCAACTAAAAAATCAAGCCAGTACACACACAAATGACACATTCCGAGTTGTCAGACATAGGGCTTATGCACCCACCCTAAAGAGGATTTGGTCTGAGATGATCTCTTCTAATACTAATAAAGAAGATTTTACAGTGGGCTCAAAACAAAAAGCGTGATCCATTATGATCTATAAAAATGCTTCCTACAAAGCTTTGCCCATTTTCACTATGCCAATTTATTCCACAATCACATGCACAACTGAAAACCTGAAAAACCACTGTAGTATCTTTCCAACTCCTCCACTTTCCACACACATACAAATACTTCTGCCAATCATGTGCAATCACATTGTACTTCCACAAGTCAAACTCTCTCAAATCAAAAGCTGCTCATGGGAACCAATTCTTGTTGGATTAGTTAATTCTGTAAGAGCACAGCAAGAGCATTCAGCTTCTGATAAACATATCCAACTTCCACATAGATGATGGGGTTCAGGAGCTTCAGATGTTTCTATAAAAAGTCTTGAAGTCTAGCAACAGAAGTACCAATTCCCCATCCCTTTATCCACTTTTCCCATTAGTTCCAGATCTCTCTTCAACAAAGCATGTAAAGCCCTTTCTTATTTGTTTGTTTTGTGCGGTTTTTTTTAAGCAGCAAAACAGACTACATACAGAGGATGCAGCATCATATTCCTGACACATGGGGGACAGTGACACTCTAGCAGCTACCACCAAACATGCACCTGCTACCTGACATAGAAAACACCTGTTTGATGGTTATTAACATAAACATACAAAACCTCTTTTATAGTTAAAAAACAATCAACATCAACATAAAAACCTCTGCTTTATATCATGAAGCACACGACAGACCAAGAAAACCACTTTGAAATTGACAGCCCACTGAAGGATTTTCTTCCCACCATGCAATAACTGCGAGTCCAGCTACAGAGCGGCAAAACACGACTGCTTCAACTTGTCACTACAGAAGCTACCGCCCGAGCCCCTCCCCTCCGCGGCAGACAGTAGCCCCCCCCCC
>Ga0065711_1048962_pt1 | contig 11542 bp, 6 predicted proteins | sample Hoacrofraction12_FD_59098 | JGI IMG/M metagenome (GOLD analysis project Ga0065711, IMG submission 59098) | Hoatzin crop microbial communities from Cojedes, Venezuela - Epithelial fraction 12 v2 (version 2) | ecosystem: Host-associated > Birds > Digestive system > Esophagus > Crop | place... | reverse complement strand
GTCATCCAGTCCAACCCCCCTGCTGAAGCAGGGTCACCTAGAGCAGGCTGCACAGGACCTTGTCCAGGAGGGTCTTGAATATCTCCAGAGAAGGAGACTCCACAACCTCCCTGGGCAGCCTGTTCCAGTGCTCCGTCACCCTCAGAGGGAAGAAGCAAGCAACTTGCCAGCAACTGCAGAATTGTGTTTTCTACCCGGCGCACACCACATTTATTAATATGTGTGTGTCTTCAGCTTTTTCATTCTTCATTTTCCTTTACATAGTTTTATTTTTCCCAGGCACTAAGAATGATTTTATTCTTCTTAATTAGACTTTTTTTTTTAGGTTTCCCATAGTAATTAATGCACTTTTCTTCACCAGTATAGCCTATTACAGCAGTTAAAATACTAAATCATGACTGCTGCCAGATCTAAGAGACCAAGAAATGTAGGTTTTTCAATAGCCACTTTGTCTTCATCTTTTGAGTTAGTCTGCAGCCTGCTTTACATTTTTGGGTAAGTAATAATATTTGTTGGTCTGAGTGAAGAACGATATAAAAATAAACTGCATTGTACTTTTAATTACTTAGACTTAATTTTGTGGTGACACTCCAGGCTCTCATATAATGTTGTTTAATGTTTACATCTCTTTATTAATTTGATAATTTAAATACAAGAATGTAATTTAATTTACAAATTTCTACATGCATTGTTGGGGTGTTGTGCTCATTAAGGAATCAGGGGAATTCAGTCTTTCCCCCATCTCTTTCATGCACATGCAGGTATGTATGTTCCATATTTGCTTTTTCTTGGGCACCACATCCCAGCTACAGAGAGGCTTTTCTTCGCCGCCGCTGTGAGACCATGAGCCGCCCTGTGCTCAACATTTCAAACCAGGGGGTTTGGTGTGAAAGGGGCTGATGCTCCAGGGAGCCCTTTTTTTGGGACTCCTTGGAGGTGGCTGAAGACAGTGGTGGGTAGGTCACGAGCCACCGCGGGACACATTAGCCTTGGCGGGCTCTTTCTTCACCTGGGAAGTCAAACACCCTCCCAGCACGGAGCGTGCTTTGAGTCCACCCATCCCCTGCAGAGGACATGTTGGAAGCAGATCTTGCAAAAGTCCACAGAAATCGTAGGATGAGCCCAGTCAGATCTCCTTTGGTTTAGGGTGAAGACAATGAGACAATGTCCTTACTGCTCTCAGTAAGGAGATGCCATTCAGAAATAGCTATGAGAATGCAATCAAGCAACTGCAAACCTTCAAACCTTCCATCCTCCATCAAAACCAACATCTTTAACCTACCTCTTCCACTCACCTCAGCTCTCTCGGAGAGGAGCCATGGATGTTGCTCCATTCTACCCCAGGCAGCATTAGCCACTCAGCTAAATCCCGGCATTGTGGGATAGTTTTGAGGTGTTTGTCTTTTAGTTTTAGAGCCTCATGCATATTTCAGAGCTTCTAGAAGTTACGCAAAATTAAACTTTTCTTTCAAAAATCTGTCACCATAAAACTGTTTTCCCCCCCTCTTCATTAATGATTTACTTTCTGTGGAATAAATGCACCAACTGAGGACAGAATCATTATTAAAATCTCAGTTAACAACACAATATTACTTTGGTCCTTTCATTTCCTCCACTATTATAAAATTCAAGATTCATTTCATCTGTTAATATTAGCAATTTATTTTTTTTTAATTTTGACCAGACACAAATTAAAGGGGGAATGATATTATGGAAGCAGCACTAGAACTTAGTCCTTTTTTTTTAAAATCTATTTTTTCCCTTCCATCAGTTCTTTCTTCGCATCTAATATTGGCTTCTTTTGCATTGATGTTCCCAGTGACTTCATTTGATACTTGGCATTACTCCCATGGAAGTCAATTGGAAGAGGCCAACAGATTTCCTTGGAAGGTGATTAAAATTAAGGGTCAATGAAGAGCTGACGGCTGGCACACAGGTTTGGGAGCAAGGGAGCTGGGTTCTGGTCCTAACCCTGCCACAAAATTGCTCTGTGACTCTGCACAAGTCTTTTTATTTCTCTGTACTGCAGTTTCCATGCGTTTAAAATAGGAACAAGCGTGTTTGCTGCTCACCGTTCAAATCTCCTAGCAAATAAAACGTGATGTGTAAGAGCTAACAGCAAGAAGGCACAGATCCTCCTCTGAAGAAATCTGTGTCTAGAGTAGCAGCAGACAGCGAGGACAGGGGCAGAACAGAGATGCACCCTAGTTATCTGAGACCTCACAAATTGCTGCTGTTCCCTTTATAACAGATCATTGTTGGCGGATTCTAATGAGATATCCTTTATGTCTCTCTAACACTAAACAGAACTGAGATTTCTTTACAATATTTCACACGGCAAAGCTCCGCTCGTTTGTAGCATTTGCTTGTCTAAGAAGGGCTGGATTTTTAATGCTCAAGAGTAACCAACTTCTACAGTCACTGCACACTTCTTCCTTAGCTTGTTTCTGTACCCCTACAATCCTTGGAGCTGCACATCAGCTAAATACGCATGGGATTGCTCTTGCAATCTCCTTGATTGCAAACAGGGGATTGCTATTGTGGCAGGTCTTCCCTAACGCTGAAGTGCTGAATACCAATGATTTCAGGGGCAACCAGAGGAAATAGGAAAAGAAAGTTGCATAAAGCCTTCTAAGAGGCCCGTGGTACAATCAACAATACCTCAACCATCCCTGCAAGATCTTTGTCTAACACCTTGCTGCAGTGACAGTTCCACAACAGCCCACGGGAATATCCCTGTGGTGAACTATCCACAGCACTGAGAAGTTTTTCCTGATCTCTTACCCACATCTTTCCCGCTGAAGCTGAAGCCTATTACTTGCCCTACCTGCAGAAGGTACAAGGACACATTGTGCCACTCCGCATCAGCCTTGCATGAATTTGGCAACCGGCTTTGTCTCGCCTTGGTCCCCTCATCCCTTCTTCAGGTCACACACTTCTCTCTCTCTCAGCCTTTCCTCAAAGGCAGGTTTTCTACACCTTCAGTCACTCTTTTTTCCACCTCATTGGGCTTCTCCCAGCTGAGCAATATCTTTCCCAAGGTGTGGAAATCATTCTTGAGCCAAGACCCTGCCACTGCCAAGCTGGATGGTAAGATTGTCCCATGCCTTCTGCAGTGTGCCCCTCTGAACAGGCATCCCAGGAGGACTGCCGGGTTTTTGCAGCACTGGATTTCTGCTGTACTCCCAAGCATCACAGCCCTGGGTCTTTTTCCGCATGGCAGCAGCTTGGCCAATTGCTCCTCATCTTGTATTTGAGAAATTGATTTTAACTCCCCTGCCAGGGAGTGCAACATTTTAATTACTTCTGTGGATAAAGCCCGTTGTTCCCATTCTGATCAGGACTTAAGAGATAAGTAAAGCAAAGCCTATCAGAGATCCTGCAGAAGCTTGAGCTGGAACTCGGGCCACTGCATACCCCCAAGCAGGGCCTCTGCCATATGTCCTTCACATTTCTCATCCCTGTCCCATGCCATCCTTGTGGGTTTTTTTACATCTTTCTTCTCCCTCCATTATTACTGAATTCTTTTCAAATCTGGTGCTTGCAGCCACTTGCAACCATTTAAACTATGGTAGGTGAATAATTAAGGGTCTGTGCACTATCCCACAGCGTGGATAGGCCACTAAAAATGGGAAACAGATTGGGTGTTTGCTGAATTACCGATAATTTCCCTCCTGCCATTTCCTGCTTCTCAACACAAATGAGGGGCATTTGGTGGCAAAAATAAAGGACAAGATCAATGAGTGCCCCTTGGGAGCAAGAAAGTCTGAGTGGATATCGGGCCAGGAAAGACAAGACATGAAGTGGTCTTCTTTCCAAAGGACCTCATCCCAATTTAGGGGACACCAAGACACCTACAAATAGACAAAGCCTTGAGGCTGGCTACAAAAATATTTCTGTCTCGTTCTTCTGAAATCCATGGAGAGGCACTGCCCATGCCAGGAACCCACAATACTCTGGCATCAGAGCCTGCAGGGCTGGCTGCTCTCACTTGTGAACATATTTATAGCTGATAATATGCCAAAACGTCCAAGAGTTGCACGCTGGGTGTGCTGGGGAGAACAGCAGGTTCTCCTCACAGGCATGACCAAGTGCAGCAGTACTTTACCTGTATCTGTACTGGCAATGTGTCGCTCCTGTCTCTCTACAAAATTGATGGACCAGTGCTTGGTTTCTTAACAGAATAGTTTTTATACTTTGTACTTATGTCATGCAGTACTTTCTATGCTATGAAGCTAAGGACATAGTCTGCGAACGGGTTTTAGGGCAGCTGGGCAAGAGGCAGTTGACAGGTGAGTAAAGAGGTAAGACCAAGGTGGAAGCCCACGAAACCTGGAAATTGCTTGGACGGGTCCGTAAGGGAGCCCTTCAGCCCCCCGAAGACCTGCAGTGTAACTAGAAGGGCTGAACAGACAAAAGTGCCCCAAAGCTGAAGAGCACATGCCAGAGATGGTGGCATGGGGAGTCTGGGACTACATCAACCATGGTGGCTACGGCAAATATTGTGAGGTCCAAAGGCCTGTAGCAACAGGACAAGGGGAAATGGTTTTAAACTAAAAGAGGGGAGATTCAGACTAGATACAAGGAAGAAATTTTTTTACGATGAGTGTTGTGAGACACTGGAACAGGTTGCCCAGAGGTGGTAGATGCCCGATCCCTGGGAACATTCAAGGTCAGGTTGGACGGGACTTTGAGCACACAGAATCACAGAATGGTAGGGGTTGGAAGGGACCTCTGTGGGTCATCTAGTCCAATCCCCCTGCCGAAGCAGGGTCTCCTACAGCAGGCTGCACAGGACCTTGTCCAGGAGGGTCTTGAATATCTCCAGAGAAGGAGATTCCACAACCTCCCTGGGCAGCCTGTTCCAGGGCTCCATCACCCTCAGAGTGAAGAAGTTCTTCCTCATGTTCAGACGGAACTTCCTGTGCTTCAGTTTCTACCAGAAGATGTCCCTGCTCTTCACAGAGGGGTTGAACCAGATGGCCTTTCAAGGTACCTTCCAACCCAAACTATTCTATAATTCTATGATTCTAGGGGAATTCACTCCCTGACATATGGTTAAGCAGCCCAAGGGATGGAACGAGGGTCATGCTGTGCAGCCAGAAATATGAGGGAGGGACAAACGAATCGGCCTGTTTTGGCTCTGGCAGACTGAAGAGTGACAGTCTTCCTACGTGTAAAAGCTGGCTCAGAGAAAAGGAGCAATCTGTCCCTCACTGCTTAGTAAGGACCAAACCACAGCAGGAAAGGCTGAGGTTAGGCAGGAGGGAAAATGTTCCACAGGAAAGCTTGTGAAGCCTGGAGTGCCACACACTGTCCAGCATGACAGGAAGAGATTGGATGAGCATTTCCCAGGAATGATACAGGTTGAATAAGCACTGCCAAAGGGAGGAGGATGGACTGGATAACACCTGAATATCCCTTTCATCCTTAGCCACCCACTTGCACGTTGCCAGCTGCCAGCGTGTGGGATGAGTTTCCTCCAGGCAGTTTACACCAGCATTTCCCCACAGTGAGCAGCAGAGACAGGCACTTTGTGGTATAAAACCAAACTCTGGTCCCAATCAAGACAAAAGGAAAACTACCTCGCTAGTGACGTCCAATTCATTACTCAACACCACGTAACACAATAACGTTGCACTTTAAAGCTTAGTGCATCTGCCTTGCTCTATTTATACCGTGGTCTTGAGTGTTTATCACCTCCTGCTAATGGCAGTAGAGTATTTGCCACAAAAACTTAATTATTAGCCTTCTTCAAGATGGTATTTTTCCTCATTAAAGCCTTCCTGAGAGCAATGCAGGAAGCACTCCGCTCCACCGGGCATTTTTATACCCTAACCACTGAAATCTGGGACAAAGGCCAATAATCTGGGACAAACTCTAAAAATACACCAAATACTCCAGGACATATTTCACTGGTCCTTCCATACGTGCCTTGAGTGCGTCGGGAGGCACAAGGCCACAGGTAAGAGCAGCAAAAGCCAACCCTGCAGTGCAGTCCAGCTGACTGCAGGAGGGCTACAGAGATGCTTTCCTTAGGCAGAGCCATTGCAAAGAGAGACATGGCACCTCCATACAAATCTTCCGATCGGTAAAGCTTACTTGCAACCTGTTTAAAAACCCCAAGTTTAACTTTTTTAATAAAAAAATGGAATTTGAAAGGTGTTCTTCTGCCAACCAAACCCCTGGGGAGGGAGGGAGGTGAGAGAGCTGGAGAGATGACAGGCCTTGGCTCTAGGCTACTGTAGCCACCATATGCACTTTAAAACACCTGCATTGTATTTTCAGGTAAAACATCAACAGCTGAAGACAATATGGGTAAATACCTACTGTCTTCCTTTATAGAGTATGGTAACTCAAATGGATAGGGAGTGGTCTACAGGCAGTGACTGAACATGCTGTTCTCACTCTGCAGGTTCAAGGGCTGTCATATTCCAGGCTCTTTTTCAAGAGCTGGAAAATCCTGTGGGATCTGCTGGCAGCCACCCAAAGAGTGCAGCGCTTAGGGCTTCCCTACTGTGGTCCAAACACACTCCAAGCCCAGAGGAGGTTTAACACCTTGCCCTACGCCTGCCATCCCCAGCCAGTGTCAGCAACATCATCTGTCACAGAAACCGAAACGGGATGGCCAGGGTGGCTTGGCAGCTCCCAAGCTCATAGCGTTGCACCCGGGCCAGCCTTCCCTAAGGATGGGAGGATTTTCTTTTGCCCTTCTGCTTGTCCATCTCACGTAGAGGCTTTGTAGATAACCTCTAGGCAAGCAAAATGACCAGATGATGGGACCTGTGTATATTTACCTTCAGCTTTTAATGGAAGGAGGACAGAGCGATTTACGGGCACAGAGCAAGAGATTAATAGATTCCCAATGCTGAACGCTGTCAGGGTCACCAGGATTGTCACCAAGAAGCGATTCTGGTGTTGGTACCACTATTTTGGGAGCACTGGCATCCAGGCAGTCTTAAACTTTATTTCAAACAGAAGGGATGTTGCTGCTGTGGCGCTTCGTAATCAGTTTGAATGGTTAAGTACCATCAGTTGGTAGAAACATCTTTCTATCACCAAATTTAAGAGGCATTGACTTCAACATGCTGCTACACGCACTCTTGGAAGTTAGAGAGATACTTAGGTTTTTTAGGAGCTAGCCACCACCAGTAGTGAAATGACTGTATTTGTATTTTAGGGGGAAACCCAGGCAGAGAGCTTGAAAGCAGGACATTACAATGCATGTCTACGGTTCGGTACAACAGTCCACTTACTCTGCTTTTCCTGACTCCCGGCTACTGGCTTTTGCAACAGCCAGAGCTTTTGTACCTGAGGTTGATGGAAGTCCCCCTGTGAGCCGCGAGAGCAGCACAGGTTGGTGTTTCAGGGGAATTCAAACGCTGGTTTCTCATCACTAAAAAGCATAGTAGCACTCAAGGGCATAAGACAAAGCCGGCAGCCACAGTCACCTTAAGTACACTGAATCCCAATGAAGCAAATACCTGACAGGAACCTCAAACATCAGGCAGACCTTTGACGCTATGTCCTGGGTTAAAAAAAGACAGAAAATGCAGTCCTTCACCAATTAAGCATCTACCGTCATTGCAGAATTAGTCATATGATGTCCGTAATCCTCCTTGTCTGAGCACAGAAGTCTCCAACTCGACTGTGGGTGTGGGTCGGTTCCCGGCAAGCTGGCGTGACTTGGGGGTATGGATTAGAGCCTGGCTTCTCCTTTCTGGGGAGGGGTAACATGCTAATGGTACAGCTACCAGCCAGCGCCAACCGTCCGCCGGAGCCTGCTTGCAATTAAGTTCCCCGCCCAATAGGCCAGACAAGTTCTCTTGGATTTAGAAGGAAATAATTACACAACTACTCTGCTGGTTACAGCAGTAAAAATAATGAGCTATGCCCCACAAGTCTGAAGAAAATTCGCAGATGAGTAAAGTAATGCTAAAGATCCAACCTGAACAACGCTGTGGCCTGCGGCTCTGACGCCGGGTGACACGTGCCAGTTGCCGGCATTTACGCTTTAATCAAAATACAACTGAAAACCAAGGGAAAAGTTCAAATTCTGGAGGACAGCAAAACTGCCGGTTTATGGGCATCTCTGTAACAGATCCCTTTGCTTGGTTTATTCCCCCCTAATTTGTCAACATCTGATGCCTTGCTCTTTAGTCTGGAGCTAAGAAAAGCTATCAAAAAATACCTTCATACAGTTCAGGGCCCATTCTGTCTGCCGTATCACTCGCTATTTTTACCGGCCGCACTGAAGCCAGACCGCAAAGGGCAAATTTGTCAACGTGGGTGGGCTTTTTTAGTGTGAAAACCAAGGGCTTGTACAGACAGTAGCAAAGACCATCTGCATCCACGTCTGGAAGTTCAGGCTCTCATTTAAAGCTGCTTCAAATATAGAAATTCCAGCGAAGTTAATTGTAGCTGCATTATGGAGAGGTGACAGCAGCGAGTCCTTAGAAAGCTGGGGAAGGTTTAAATCTGCCTCGGCTCTGTTCCCTTCAGAGTCAGGCAAAGCCGCCGGGAGCAGAGTCAGGCTAATACCGGGTAGAAATCCTACTGGGAAATTCCGCAGGTGAGATACCAACCACACAGCAATGGGATTTCTTGACAATAAGGATGAAGCTCTCTAGCAAAGTCACCTTTGCTCCCCATGTTGGAGAACCGTGCAACACCGCCCTGCTGTATTAATTGGTCTGTGCTTTTAAAAGCTTCCCAGTTCTGCTCATGACCGAGACCTTGGCTTACTGTTGTGTTCAGAAACAGCTTCATATTGTGGGTTGGTTATTATTGGGAAGCGTTTAATTACAGTAGGGTGTGTAGTTAAAGTGACAATTTATTTAGTCAAGGTTATGAATATAAATGGTTTTTTCTTACCCACATGTTTTGAAATGGGAAGGCAGAGGCTGGGATCCCGGGGGTTTCCTTGGGCTGAGTGATTTGCTCTAGGAACCGAGACGGAGACTGCAGCCTGTGAACCAGTTTGTTCTCTCAGTGCCTCAGCACACGTCTCTCACCTGTTGCAAGTAATACAAGTTTTACTTAAGACGGCTGGAAACGGGTCCCTTTAATTGCATCAGAGCTCTGTAACCTGCAACGACCCGACGCCGAGCTGAAAAAATAAATCCCCGTTAGTGAATGCGTGAAGAGATAAAGGAAACGTTGGGTCCCCTTCCCCCAGTACTTTCCATGTTTTATAACACCTCTGTCAGTATAAATTTCCATTCACTGAAGAAATTACATTTCACGAGAGCTACAATAGGATTTTAAGATAAATGACATGCGAGCACTGCAGTTCTGTACAGGCTTAAGCGATCCAAGCATCTCTATCACGTGCGGGGTATCAAAATACATGAATCCGACTTGTTACAACAGTCACACGAGAACGATTGAGTGTCACGCGAGGCTGCAAAGCATAAAACCATCTTAGCTAAAATTTATTTTAGCACGGGAGGGTTTTTTAACTGTTAAGTGTAATTATTCAAAAATGGTCTGAGCTGTGCAGCCCTAATGGCAAGTGGAAACAGGAAAAAGCTCTTGAAAACGCCGCTTGTAAGGGCCCTCCACGCAAGCACTGCCTGTTCTTAACACTTGCTACCTTCCTTCGTCGCTGTTTCCGAAATTCTTGGAGGCTGACGAAGTTTTGAAGTGTCATCTTGCTGAGGCTGTAACGTTATCTCCAGCGACAATACTCGCTCCCCGGGCTTTTATGTTGCAAGCGGAGAAAAACATTTTAGCTTTTCAGGAAGGTAAACACCTCCCTGTGAAAACAATGTAAGCCAGACAGAGACCAACCCCCGCGTGTAATAAAACGAAAATTCGGGGTATCGCTTACGGCAGGGCCGGGGGTGCCTTGCTGGGTGGCTTTAGGGTGACAGCCGACGCACCCCGGGCCCGTTTCCGAAACAGCGACGGCAGCTGCCTGAGAAACGCGCTCCCAGGTCTCTCTCCCTGTAAAGACTGACGCAGGTACTGGGAAACGGGGCTTTGGACTAGCATTTTCCTGCTGGGAAATAAATGTCTTGTTTCAGCTAATCTTGGGGGTGCCGGTACAGCGAAACTTTGGGTCATATGTTTTATCACCCCACACATTTCTCCATAGTTCAGCCACTTGGTAGCTGTTTCAGAACTTGCTCCTCGAATGAGGTAAGCAGCAATATTGACCCGTTTTTCACTTTTGAACAAAATAAGCAGCCTTATAGGAAACACCAGCCCATTATTTGTCTCTTCTCTTGACGCTCCGAACGCGCCCGGAGCTGCCGCAGCCCATGGCCAGGACGTTTACCTCTCCTTTGGCCACAGTTTTGCATTGCCTTCCGCACCCTGCGTGGCCTTTTCGGCAGTTTGGCCCGCAAGTGTCCAGGGACAAAATCAGTCCTGGCCACCTCCAGATTAAAAAAACCCAAACCCTACTTGTGAGTGCTTCTTTCTGAATAAATCGGGATCGATCCCTGACCCATCCCTTTGACAGACACATCTCCTTCTTCTTCTCCATCCGTGATTTGACTAGCTGGGTGACGTTACCTTGCCCAGCAGCAGCTCTTTGTGGACCTCTTTTCACTGCAGAAATTATTTTCTTGAACGTTTTTTGTAGCTTTACCAACTGCATTACCCGTCGGTGCACGCGTTAGCTGTAACTTTTCCCCGAGAGTCTCACGTTTAAAGGCACAGCTGCTCTGTGCCTACCGATTTATCCCTCTTTACTTCCAGCAAGCCTATGAGTGAGGTATGGTCCCATGAATGGTGCTATTAATCAGTTTATTGCAACTCCACCTAGGAATCCCATTCACAGCTAAGACCTTGTTACGCAAGTGCTATGCATATATAGAAAAAATTACAGCTTCAAAGAGGTTACGAGCGTTTGTACAAGCCTCCTGAAGTTTCCTGCGAGCTCCTTACTGTCAAAAAAAAATATACATGTTTCTCCTTGAAACAAAAACGATTCTCAAACTTCGAAACGAAGGATTCGTATTTACCCTTATTTCCCTCCAGGGGGAAAAAGCAAATGGTTTGAGAAATATTTTCAGCCCTACTCCCCATCGGACAAATTAGCACGAGCTGACCTGCGATTCAGCCCCGCGCGCGCGAGCTCTGCTGGCGCTCAGCGTCCGTGCCGCAGCCCCTTCTCCGGACGAGGCAGCGAACATCGCCAGACCCAACGCCTTGGGAGCGACCCAACTTCAGCATCTCCCCTTCCCCTTCAGATTCCTTTGGTGCTCCCTAACGCCGCATTATTCAGTCCTAATCAAAATAAATTGCGGAGAGAGTTCAATCCCTGTAACGCTGGCGATAGAGAAAACTTTATTAACCCCGAAACGGCCTGAAAATTGGTAATTGATGCTGCCGAGGTGCCCGTTCAGCCCCGGCACCCCCGGACACCGTCCCCGAGCCATCGCTCCTGCCCGATCCTGGGGGCTTCTGCGGGTGCAGGGGGCTGCGGGCAGGCGGGACGCGAGCGGGGAAAACGCGGTCTCACCAGCCTGCAAAAGGAGGATTTTATTAAATTGATTTATTTTTATTTTTTGCAAGGACACGGTTTATTCCT
>Ga0065711_1048959_pt1 | contig 11542 bp, 7 predicted proteins | sample Hoacrofraction12_FD_59098 | JGI IMG/M metagenome (GOLD analysis project Ga0065711, IMG submission 59098) | Hoatzin crop microbial communities from Cojedes, Venezuela - Epithelial fraction 12 v2 (version 2) | ecosystem: Host-associated > Birds > Digestive system > Esophagus > Crop | place... | reverse complement strand
AAAAGGATCTTGGGGTGTTGGTCGACAGCCGGCTGAACATGAGCCAGCAGTGTGCCCAGGTGGCCAAGAAGGCCAATGGCATCCTGGCTTGTATCAGGAATAGTGTGGCCAGCAGTAGGAGGGAGGTGATCATGCCACTGTACTCGGCCCTGGTAAGGCTGCACCTCGAGCACTGTGTTCAGGTTTGGGTCCCTCACTACAAGAAAGACACTGAGGTGCTGGAGCATTTCCAGAGAAGGGCAATGAGGCTGGTGAGGGGTCTACAGAACAAGTCTTAGGAGGAGCAGCTGAGGGAGCTGGGGCTGTTTAGTCTGGAGAAGAGGAGGCTGAAGGGAGACCTTATCGCTCTCTACAACTACCTGAAAGGAGGCTGTACTGAGGTGGGTGTTGGTCTCTTCTCCCAGGTAACTAACGATAGGATGAGAGACAATGGCCTCATGTTGCTTCAGGGGAGGTTTAGATTGGGTATCAGGAAAAATTTCTTTACTGAAAGAGTGGTCAGGCATTGGAACAGACTGCCCAGGGAAGTGGTGGAGTCACCATCCCTGGAGGTGTTCAAAAAACATGTAGATATGGCACTTCGGGATATGGTTTAGTAGGTATAGTGGTGCTGGGCTGATGGTTGGACTTGATGATCTTGGAGGTCTTTTCCAGCCTTAATGATTCTATGATTGTATGATTCTATGAAGATTTCACTGAAAACAGTAAGTAGGATTTTTCCATTTACCATCTTTTCTGGACAACTTCGTATCTGCTTCAAAATACTTACAGAAAGAGGCTATGGCTGCTGGGTCAAGGGTAAGAAAGCCCCTGAGTGCAACTGATGCTTTTGCCAAATCAGTCCTGATAACAAAACCAAGAGTCATTAACACAGCCCAGTAAGACAACAATATCGTTCCTCTAACAGTATTCTATTGTTCTTTTAGTTTTTGCAAGATACCTTTTTCTGCCTCTGTCACAGTGCCTTAATATCTCCCACATGTGGCAATGGTCCTCATTATGCCAAATCCAAGAAAGACTGAAACTAAGGAGGATGTTCCATGACGTTTGGAGCTTTCACACTGCAGTGCTTTCTGGAGCAGGGAGAATGTAGAGATCTGCCCCCTCTCTAATCCTTACCATTCATTTTAGTGTTCATACCACCAACCAAGTTATGCTAATATAACAACTGCTCACAGAGCTTACACCAGTACAGCAGCAATCAAGAATAACTCAGGCCTCCTCCCTGCCACCACTCCATGAAAAAAAAGTCACAATTTCTTCCATAGCACAGACTCCTCCCCTGGCTTATCATGCTGCCATGAAACTATCTGTAACTAAAAGAAACATCTATAACATTTATAACATTTATGAATCCACTCTGTTTATGATCTTCTTTGCTCCCCTTGCTGTTCATTCCCACTTTTAAGCTGTAATGTAGAAACCCCAGCTAACCAAGGAAAACTGTTTACGCAGCTATGCTGCAAACCTGACTGGGGAATGGATTCATGTGAAAACCTGATAGGAACATCAGTTGTTCTCCACCCCTCTCCCCTACAAAAAAAACAGGTCAGCTCTTCCATCTGGTTCACTTTATGATCACACAAACAGCACCAGCACATTCAAGCAAGGCTGCAGGCAATGGACAGAAATGAGTAACAAAGGTCTGAATGCACAAGTATACCCTTTATCTGTCTAACCAGCCATGTATAAAATCATTCTTTAAGTATATGACATTAAATCATCAGCAGCAGATCAAAACGTGCCATAGGAAGGATAAAGGAACATATTGCACACAAATTACATATACCTTTCAAATACAAACATATTTTACCTGTCAAAAGCTGAGACTGTACTGATAGACAGCAACAAATAGAACAAACTTTGAGCTGGGTATGCTAGTGTCTTATACTGCTCGAGCAGGTTAGAAACCGTGGAAAGCTGATTTCCTGCCAAAATGTAGATAACAATGATGTTCCATACAGCATAGCCAGCGAGGAAGCCATGGGTAAAGAGTCCGATCATCCTGAATGGAGAAAAGAACATTCGACAAGTTTAACATCTTGAATTAACGAAGAACTATAGACAGAAAAGGCCTATGGATCCCTTCTGCTGTGACACGATCCTAGCCTTTCACAGATGCTTCTGAGTGCTTTTTCTGATCTAGTTTGAAAAATTCTAAGCATTGGGACTTCTGCTTCCTCCCTTGACAGACTGCACTAGAACCTGAGCACCTAAAGAAAATCAAGATGTTTTGTTTCATCCTATCACCACTTCATTGCTGCTACAGGAATCAAATACTTTCAATCACTGCTTGTAGCTTCCCAAGACCACTGCCCCTTACACTTACACAATGCTCTTAAATTTCATTTCGAGTTAGTCTTTTCATTATCTTCCTTGCTAAGAAAAAGGAGGAAGCACAGGCTTCCAGATAAAATACACCAGAGAAGAAAATGGCTGTCATCTTCTCATTCTGTATCACAACATGATGACATATCAAAAGAAAAAAAAAAGCATTTTTTGTCATTGTGTGCAAGTTTATGCCCCAGTCCAATTTCACTCCTTCCTCTTTTTCACCAACCAGGAATTTTCTTTGAGAACTACCTGAATTCAGGTATTTTTATTCTGGTCTTACAGCTGATGGGCAAATCTCATTTTGTAACACATTTCTTCTTTACGTCTCTAATATTTTTTTATCAGATCAATCTCTTGCTATTCAGATTTTGTCTGAATCTTTGCAGTATGACTTCCTTAGTAATTCTCAGTTGCATTTCACATGTGATGTGTAGACTAGAAATAGGTATTCTTGACAATAAATATCAAAAGCTAGAGGACTGAGAAACACTATACCTGTTGCATCCCGAACCACCATTTATTAGGATTATCAAAAAGAAACAAAGATACATCGCAATGATAGAGAAAAGATATTAACTTTCAGGAAGAAGAAGAAAAAAAACCAACCCTTCTTTCTTTCTGCTTATTTGCATGAAAACATTTATCTTTCACCTGAAACTTCGGTGCACTGAGAGGGCAACATCTCTGGTAGTCCATGAAGCCTTCATGTCCATAAGTACATCGATATTTTCAGTGGTTTTAATCAATTCTGCACGGTCAGCTGCCTGAAAACGTCCTGAAAGTATGAGGAAATTAGTTTTAGAGAGTACTGTTACCTTCTCCAGTCTTGGCCTTGCTGGACTTGTCAATGACATGATCGGACTCAGGCACCAAGAGCCAAGGAGTTAACAAACGGAGCAACTGACTTGTACTTATCGGACAGAAGAAAAGGTCGATAGCCCACCACTGTAAATCAATTAATCTCTGGGATGTGATGGAGGCCGCACAGCCAGAGGTTGCTTAAACATTTGGCCCCCCTGAGCACATACCAAGATGCCCACTCCCACAGGGCCGAGTCCCACTTGTGATGACATTCCATGCCAAGAGCTAATCACACATAATAACTTAGTCTCACCTTGCCAAAAGATTTTCAAACATATAAAAACTGGCACTTGAGAACTCTTTTTGGGAGGAAGAGCCAAGCGAGAACCTTACCTGACGTGTTGACAGCCCTGAACCTCTCTTCGACCCCCAAGAAGGGACGCCTTTTTGGTAAGAGTCATGCCTCTGACTTTGTCAGACGTATCCCCAGGAACACATTGTTAACTAAAATGCTAAACCATTACTTTGAGCTCATATTTTTGTAGACAATGCATTTATCAACAGCAATCCCAAATCTGTGATACCTGTCACTTGAATACATTACCTATTGTTTCAACTTTGCGAAACCGTTTCAGTGAAAGTCCTTGGAAGGGCTCTGACAGGCAAGTTGAATCTGGTAAGTGGCTGTACACTTAACCCTTTAGACACAAACTGTTGACCAAGTCCGGGACTAGGAGTAGATCCAGCTGCACCTAGACTCCTCTCTGGGAGAGAGTTTAGAACGCAAGGGGGTCTGCTCTGAACCTCGTGACTCAATGGAAGGGCTTTCCTTTTGCCATGTATCAGACTCCTTTACCTCTTTTAACACGACACCCTCCATCACAATTTCAATATTAATACTTATTAGTGTTAAAAAGCTGTGTCAGAAATTCCATCAGAAAATTTCTTCTCCCCACTTCCTGCCCTTTGTCAGCTTACATTCACACCAGGATGCCTCTCTCAGTCCTCTCTCAGCACCCTGGTGGGTCAGGTGATGGATTTAGGAATGTGCAAAGCACTTTGGGTAATTACTCTGTGTTCCCTGGTATAAACAAACAAACACACAAACAAGACAACCCCAAAAAACCCAACCCAAAACAAAACCAAAAACCCCTTCCACTTGAAAGGACTTTTTGCAGTATCGTAAATGATACTTTCTTCTCAAAGTACTGTGACAGTATTAGGTCAAATACGCTCAGCTGTGTACTATCAGTCTTTGTCACCCACACCATGGAATTAAAAAATTCAACAGCACATGCCAGCACAGCAACACTAACATTCACTGTTGAAAAATTATGTTTATTTCCAAATAGTTTTTGTTCTGGAAAACTTTTTTTTTTTAAATTCTTCCTAATATTGCAGTATTTGGATTTTAAATACAATATGCAAGAATGTCCTTAAATTAAATCATGAGATGTACTTACTATTTTTTTCAACAAACACTCTGCTAACAGGCTGGCTAATTCCAGTGGGAGCAGCAAACACAGGCTGCTGATCTGGGCTCTTTCTGTGCTCATTTTCAACGATGTCTTCCTCCTCCACTTCCAGCTCATTGGAACAGTGCATTTCAGCTGGCCGAGGTTTCCTATCAGCACAGAACATACAACAGGGCAGAGAAAGAACAGGAAGTAAACTGTAAAACCTGAAGGCTCCTATGAACATTTAACATGTCTAACTTGACTGATAAGAACTGATCAGGCTACTGACCTGTATAATATTACCCCCGTTTATAATTTTAAGGACTAAAGTTCTCATGGAGTTAGTTAACTAAAACCAGGAAGCTAATCCTTGATTTTGGGGGTTTTACCTCTATTTAAATTCCTTCCTGTGTCAAAACAATACGGTAGGAAGAAGTACATATCAAGAGATTAACAATTAGAAAAAAAATATACAAACTAAATACAAGGTCAAGAAAGTGGATGCTTTTGGTAGAAAGGTGACTAAAATGATTTAAAGGCATAGTTTTCAGAGAAAAGGCAAATAAAAAGGATGAGAAAGCAGGTAAGTTTCTCATAAAATTAAGAAAAAGATAGTAAGAATGCAAGAAAGCAGTTACACATTCTATTTTTTCATGTATGTGACTGAAATATTAGGCTCATGTGATGTACTGTAATGCATCCAGGTATGCATAAAACAAACAAGTGAAGAAAGTTACATCTTAAGCCTGGAAAGAACTGCACACGTACTATTTACTGCACAGGCTGAACGGTATCATGGTCTTCAAGATTTTACATTTTTGTCACGTGACAATGCAAAATACTGCTCAGCTACATTCTTTATCACAGTTATTCCAAATTATGAGCTATACTAGTTTTGTCTCACTTTGTTCTTCTTCTCTGTTTGCGGATCACCGTTTCTTCAGCTTCAGGGACATCCATGCCACTTCCATTCTGAAATAGGGATGCAACATTTTGCTGCGTAAAAGAGGTCTCAGAATCTGAAGATTTAAAATAAACCACATGAAGGTTTCACAGCTTTCATAAAATGGAAATACATTCACTTAAATACATACATAGTTATTATCTAAACACAGTGGCAAAAAAGTCAAAATCTTCTGAGCTTTGAATGATATAAAAGATATTTTATCACTTTCAAAACTGTATTGCCATTACTGCATGAGGTTTGTACCCTACGGAATCTGAAATCAGAAACTGAAACTCTAAGCTACCATTCACTCAGAGTTTACTTTCAGCTGTTTTAAGTACAAAAACACATGAAATGTTTTAAGCCAAAATACAAGCTGACCAATCATTTTTCTGTATTACCAAGTTTTATTCAGTGCTCTTTCCAGTCTACGATTAAGTCACATACCGGTAGGTACTTTCTTCTTCTTGCGTTTCCTCTGAGTAGGAACATCATGAGGTTCAGGAGTTAGGGGCTCACTGCTTTCAGACTGCCGACGAACTGCTGCTTGGACGATGCCATCTGAAAACCAGATGAAAAGATCCAGTAACCTTAATTCAGAGCTGCTGAGAAACAGGCAAGAAAAAGCTGCCTTTTGCTACACTGTGCAGAACATCTGTATTTACCCAGCTTACAACTGAGATGAAAATGTATTGGCTAGGAAATGTAAGAGTTGGGAAATAAATGTGGGAAGTAAGAATATACAAGGTGATAGCTAACAACCCTCCTTTCACCCTGATGGTTTCATGCCCAGAAGGAAATGTAAGTATCCAAGAAGTATGCCCAAGTAGGAATTGTACTACAGCAGAGGACTGATTGAAAGCAATCAGCCATGGGAAAGAAATATACCTCTATATTTTTGCTTTCCACAGGTAAAGACCATAATGCAAGGGGAAAAGAAAAAATTAACAGCTTGTTACAAGCTAATTCACACAGATACGTGATAAGGCAAAATAGCATCATATCTAAGGGCAATGTAAACGCTAAACATACACCACAAGAACAAAAGGAGAAGCAAAAAAAACAACACCGAAGGATGTTTACTCCAGTCTGAGAGACAAATTACTACGCTTTGGAAGAAAAACATTTCTGTTGGAGGTTAACATGAATTCGTCAAATATTCTAGCAGCAGTAACATCAATTTGCATGATCAGAAGTAGAGAGACAAAGTTACTTCTCCATTTTATGCTTTTTTACAGCTCTTTCCAGTACTGCAGTTTCTATGATAACAACTGAATCTCTCTCTGTTTTCACTTCAAGCACAGGTTTTCCTTCCTTTTATAAGGCTTTGCTGTGCTAAAAGGCAAAATTAATCAGCAAAGTCATGGCCAAAGGCAAGGCATACTTTGCACCATCATTCAGCTCACTGAAAACAACAGTAAACAAAACCTGATCCTTGGGAAATCCTGCCAGCAACAGCACTACTTGTTGCATTTCAAGGTCTTTCAGTAAGGCCTCAGCTGTACACTCTTTTAAGCAAACAAAGGAAGTTTACTCATCAAACCATCATATGGACCCAAGTCAACTGGTTGACAGAAATCCACCAGATTCTGTCAACACATTCTGCTTTATCAAAATAGATCAGACTTGTAATCTTGCTTAAAACAGTAAGTTTCTTCTGCAGATCCACTTCTTGTAAAAATACAAAGCTGTAGCGCTACTCACCTTTTAGGCTCTTAACTCTTTGATGATAACGGAATGATTAACTTGTGACTTGACCAAAGACTGAAATTGAGCCTATTTGTTAAATGAGTTTTATCTTAGTTCATTCAAAAATTAAAGTGCTTAACACATTCAACATAACAAGCAGCTTACAGCTGTAAATTACTATTTAATGAAGTATCCAGAAATTTTAGAAAGGAAAAAATAGCAGGAATAACGGAACTTTTTCAGTTCAGTATCAAGACATGCAGTACCGGAAATGGACCCAGGGAGAAAGAGCAGAGGATGGAACAAGTCACTTCAGTTAGCATTACAGTCTTGTTCTAAAGTGGCACCACTTTGGGAAAAAAAGATTGCAGTTGTTCAATATAAAATAAATAGCAGTAAATTAGCTGAAACATTACTCAAAAATAGAGTACAAGACTGAAAACCATGTATCTGTCAGAAGCTTGGCTACGGCGCAGGTTTCACCCAAGATTACAAACACAGTTTTCAGTCTTGTCAGGACCTTACCTAATGCAGTCTTTCCTTTGGGTTTCCTTTTTTTGGGACGACTGAGTGGAATTTCATCTGCAGAACATAAAACGGAAATATAGGTGCACAGCATGCAGAAACCTCCATTTCCTTTTTTTTAACAGTCACTCTATTGCTAGCTAAGAAAGGGATTCCTTTTTTACAAGTGAAGACATCCTTCACCTTCTACAGGTAAGATGACAATAAAACAGTTCACACAAGCAGAGGAGTGCAGATGATGGGATAAGAAAACTGTCTTCAGTGCAACAGAGGCTAAATATGCCCATGCACATGTTAAGTGAAACACTGAAATACTCTGAATAATGCTCTGAAGAATAAACTTCTTGTTTAGAGCACAGTGACAACTTTTCAGATACCTTGATTCGGTATGCAAACAGCAAACAGTAAAGAGAACAAAGAAAAACAACAGACAGTTCTAGCAATGGCAGCGCAGGTATCCATGCAGTTTAAATAATCAGCCTGCAGTTAGGAAAAGTATAAGGCTCTTATCTTTCTTAAAGAGAGGATGAAGTGACACCAAAAGGAACTACCAATCTTTATAATTCTCTTTGATGCCAGAATAACTCACCTTGGTTTCCACTGCACATTTAAGGAGAAAAGGTATTGAAGAGCAGTGTAAAAGGAAGAAAGATGAGAAAAAAGTTAATTCTGAATCAATTACAATTCACAACAGTGAGATTCACACTGCTGCTTTTCTTACTCATTTCCTTATCCCCATTCCTCATTCTCTTTATGAGCAGTTGTGTACAACAGGGTTAAGGGTACAAAGCCATTGTCAAGATGCAACACTTTGTTCATGACTATGCACAGTTTCTTAACTGACTATCTGTGGATCAGATTAAAAGCTTTAATCACCTAGCTAATTAAAAATTGTCTTACTGCCTGATATGTAACAAACCAAAAAAAGTTATGAAACATTTGAGCGCATACATTACTAAAAAACCACTATCTTTATATGTCATCAATCTGAACATCACATTTGCTTTTAGGTATTGTGAAGGAATTCTGAAGTACCATCTCATAAAAACTGTATCATTGCCTTTCCTTCCACACGGAAAAAAGCGCCCAAATTTTTCCCTATACTATGTTGAACTAGTAGACACCTATACCCCTATTCAAGAATATCTAGCTAATTTCAGAAATTCCTGTTCTGAAGGATTTGTGATTCAAATAAACTGAAGAACATGAAACAAGAGGAAAGGAAGAAAAGATCGAAAAGAAGGCCATCAATAAAACTAAAGTAGATGTTAATAAAATCGAAGTAGCTATTTGTCTGAAACTTTTTAAAGGGTTTAGAATTAAAAATATTAAAGCTGAGGTAGCACAGTAAAATTTCTCAGCCTCTGTAAAACTTTAAAATGCTTTGTATTTCTTGTAAGGGGTTCTAGGACAACAAATTATCAAGAAAAGCAATTATTTATAAAGCTGTTATGACTACTCAGATATTTATTAAACTCGTTTCTCTTAATTTCATTACTTTTAAGAACACTGCAGTACAGAACCATGATCAATTCTACAGAATGAACTGACTTTACCTTGGCACTGGAGGGAGGGCACGAGGGGGGCACTGAAAGACAAAAGAGAGACAAAAGTCAATTTCTATCAGTGTGCAACCACCTCTCAGAAAACAGCTATTTCCAGATACGGTCAGAACACACTAAGTATGTTTTGCTTTGTATGCCTCTTAAATAGCTAGAGACTCCTGATGGAGATGTTAAATAAAAGTAATATGTAAAAGATGCAGGAATAATATGTTTTTACCAGAGTACTGATGGGCACTGCATTAGGGACATGTACCTAACCCCTGTGTGGGAGGCACAACTTACATTTCAACTTCCCTCGAATAACTTCCACTTTTCATGTAACGTTCTGCTTTCATTGGAAAGCTTATCCATCATTCTGTTTAAATATCAAAATACTGCAATAATTTCTGCATTCAGTATACTTCGACATATATATATGCAGTATAGAGTGTGAACTGAGTATTTTCTATTAATGAAGTTGTAAATTCAGAACAACAGTAAAAGCAATACAAGGAAATAAGCTTATTTATAAAAGACTTTTAAATATAACAAAACATTAATTTTCATACAATTTTGAAAATATTTACCAGCTCAACTAAAATCTAAAAATAAGCATCTCCTGTTAACAATCTGAAACCGAGATCTTGCACTTTCTCTCACCTACAAAAAGGAATGCACTTTACTTTCAGATTTTGTATTATATAATTATATTGAAAGAGTATACACTAGTAAGTGTTTCCCACACACCAAAAATTCAGTTGATACCAGAAATAAAAAAGGCTGCAAGACTGGTAAGACTCAAGGATCCAGAGACTTACCACTTGTTTCTTTCCCATATCATTTGAAGCTGTTCCCTGAAAGAGGCACTGTGAACCAGCCTATACTCCCTCACACTGCTCACACTGAATCTAAGCTAATTCTGAACTAAAAATAAGCTTCTAGCAGCCAGGATTAGCTGGATGTGAACCTTCCTGCCCCTAGGTTAGGGCCCAGCACTAGTCCCGTTTCAAACAACGGCAGCTTGTTCTGTGGCAGCGTTATTTGTGCCAAAAAATCTGTAACTCCATATGCTGGTACAGGCTCCAGTGAGCAACTTTTACTTAGTTTGGTTTACCCAAAACAAATGAGACACCTTATGCAAGCAAGGGTTTGCAGGATTAGGTCTCAAATCTCTCACTTGGATTTTGGCCATGCTGAAGATGCTGAAGACTGACAGCAAGTGCCATTTACACAGGCAGGGAACAGCACACCCAGCAAACTGGTCAGGGCTAGCCACACCGTACAGCTGCACCGTAAGGCAGAAAAAGTACAGATAAAGATCGGAGCTCATTTATTGTTTCCCACATTCTTGCGGCAGTAACTATTAATGTTTAAGGCAGTCAATATTTTAAAAAACTAAAATCTAAAGACCCCTAAAAATTAAAAAAACCCACCCTTTTTATACAGCAGGCACTACCTGCACAGTAGTACGGCTGTGTTTTGTAGTACCTCTCTATTTTGTTGTCTTCTACGAAACAGCTGAAAAGTGAATTAATTTCTGTATTGCTTATTCTTTGCAACAAAGGAAACCACGTGCAAGCAGGCAGTGGTTAACACGGTGAACACTCATCTGCCCATCTGTATGGAAGTCCCCAACTCTGCCATACTAATACCAGCTTTGTTCTATTAGTTTTTGGTTTCTCAGAGCCTGAAGGAACTCACTCCAAACTCCATACAAAGGGTGAGTTTGGGCACAGGTTTCCAGGGACCTTTCGTTACTGACAGAAGAGCTACCAAGTGCCCCCTCCCACCGACAGCTGCTGCCCCAGTCACAGCCCGTGCTTAGGCAGGAGCCAGGCCACACCACCGTGGAGCAGACTCGAGCTACCCCACCCCCGGGTGCCCGTTCCGCGGTGCAGGGCAGCAGAAGCCTTCGCTCACACGCACAGCAAGCAGCAAACCGCAGCGAGCAGGTGCCTTTACTGCCCGAGCACAGCGAGCTAAGCTGCGCCACCAGACCTCGGAGGCGGTACCAAGGGGGCAGCTGCACACAAACGCCAAGGTTTAAAAACGCTTCAACAGTTTTTACAAATTTAAAGCTTTGTGGGTTTTTGGGGGTTTTTTTTTAGATATATACATTCGTGAAAACACGGAAACAGCGAGGAAACTCTTGCGCCCCCAGCAAAGGACAAGCAGGAACGCGCGGCCCTCCCGCCGGCTACACACGGCTGCCCGCGGGCAGCGGCCGCCTCCCCGCCGGAGCCGGG
>Ga0065711_1011980_pt1 | contig 11542 bp, 5 predicted proteins | sample Hoacrofraction12_FD_59098 | JGI IMG/M metagenome (GOLD analysis project Ga0065711, IMG submission 59098) | Hoatzin crop microbial communities from Cojedes, Venezuela - Epithelial fraction 12 v2 (version 2) | ecosystem: Host-associated > Birds > Digestive system > Esophagus > Crop | place... | reverse complement strand
AAAAAAAAAAAAAAAAAAAAAAAATTAAGAAAACAAAACAGCTCTTACTCCCTCAAAAGTTTTCCCTCCTGCAAGCAAAAACACTTTTACAAAAAACTATTTGGCAAGAGACCCAGAAATCCTCAGGATAAAGCTATCCTGCATGTGCTTCACTGTTTTCTTACCTGTCTTTGACATAATCCATCCAGTGCTCCATTTCAGATTCCGAACTGGTCTTCTTTATCTGTCAAGAACAAAAACAAAAATCACCCCCACACATCTTGCACTGTCTTAACATATATTTCAAATTAAATTTTTTTTAAACAAAATTTAAGCCTGATTAAAAAAAACACACATACCACAGACAGAAATGGTCTTTTGTCTAAACTGAGTTTTCAAACTACTAAAAATTATCAAAACTAACAGTTTCAATAGTTCTCCTTCCTCCAAGCACTGCCAAACCATTCATAATCAAATTGTTAGATTTTAATAGTGCCACATTCTCAGACCAAAATTGAAGCAGCCAGCATAAAAAAACACTACCAGATGGTATTTAATCATTGTGCCAGTTATGCCCCAGTGGGGATAACTGATGCAGCAGTGCAACCCACAACAGCCTGTACGGCAAACTTACACAGTACAACTGCCACCGAGAGGGTAGCACATAGTTCTGCTACAACTATCTTCTAAGACCCACCGCAAGCCTAAGCTCTCTCAGAGCTACAAAAGGTTTACAGTAGAATTGTTCATGTGTGCAATGACTGGTAAAGAAAAGCATTGTAACTGTTTACTCACTAAACGGATTAACTCCTTCGCAAGCTGGGCAATGGACATCTCGAAGTTGGTTCCAATGTTATAAATTTCACCTGGCTTCCCCTCCTTCAGGACAGTAAGGAATGCTTCTACCACATCAGCTGCGTAAAGGAAGTTCCTTCTCTGAAGTCCAGAACCATGAATACAGCTTAAAATCAGAAAAAGGCAAGAAATTTTGTTAATCCTTAAATAGAAGCATTCAATTTATTAGACTGCGTTTTAAGCAGTTTTACTGTTAGCCATTGCCCGAAGGTACCTTAAGTAGCTAACACGCAGACAATCCTTTAGTTTAAGAAAATCCTATTATTAAAATAAGCAATTCATAACTTAGTTATTAAACTATCATTTTACAAACTATACCACATATTTATAACTGTAATTACAGTTCTATAGCACAAATACCACAAACAAAAAAGTCAAATTACATACCATTTCCTGTTCTGGTGCAACAAAGATATAAACTTTGGAATAACCTAGGGAATTAAACAAAAAAATAAAAATAATTACTCCACTATTTTAGAAGCTGTTACTCTGCAAAGAACATAGGGCTTCACCAGTAAGTATCATTAAGCATTTTAATAAGACACTTTAAATACTTTCAAGTCTTCTTAAGTCTAATCACATAATGCATCAAACCTAGAAATTGCAAGGATTTTGTGGGGTTTTTTAAGAGTAGATGCCTCTACTGAGCTGCAAAGCTTATCTTTCTGGTCAACCATTACAAATCAGTAGCTACAAATGTAACATTTTTACAAAAGAAAATGGTTCTACCAGCAACTATTGCAAACAGTTCAGAACATGGTTTAAACATCGGGCAAGCTGCAGTAAATCTACAGTCAAAAAGTAGGAGTTAATAAAAATAGTAAAATTTGGAAGAGAACCAATAGATTTTCAAGGCAAGTCAACATGGATCAAATGATAGCCACTAGCTTGCCCCATAAAGATTTACAATATTATGTTCAGCTACAAGCTTAGATCCCTTCATAATGTCCCAGAAACTTCAGAAGAGTTGGCCCCACTATCAAAGTTTTTAAACTGAAGCCATTAGGAAGCTATTTCAATTTGTTTGATTTTGTTAACTTAGTACTCTAAACATAGCAGCAGACATACTAGGCAAAACTAAAGACCCATCTAGCCTAGTATTATGTTCTCAGCAGTAACTAAAGTGGATACTTGAGGAAGAAAATATATATATATAAGCTGAAAGCAAGTAAATAGTGATGCATCCCCTGAATATACTCCCAACATCATGCAACCTCTAGCCAGACATTTCCCAAGCCACAGTTCAGTGAAAAAACTATTTTAAAAATCATTGCTTATCCACCTGCAATAATGTAGGGAAAAATACTTTTATCTGAAAGAAAAAACAAAAAACAAAAAACCAAAAAAAAAACATAAAAAGCAATTCAAATTAAAAAATACCTCTCTAGAGCTGCAAAAATACAGCTACATTTCACACACAAGCTCTAAAATCCAAAGAGTAAGTATGATTACCACTATCATTCTGCCTGTGTATTTCCATTCACTAGGGTAGCAGATCTTGGTATTGCCTACAACTCCCTCTCACTAATAACCGTTTTAAATAGCTACCCTGTCAGGTACATATGGACACACACAAAGATTAAGTCACTCTGTGCTACTTCTCACCAGATATCAGATTGCTATAGCTTCATCTTACCTATTTTCTGTACAGGTTGGAACATCTCTTTCTAAACCAGCCATACTGCTCTCTCAGTTTACTTTTTGAAATGTTTACCTTAGTTATTAAACATTCCTAATTACAGCATGACATGCAAGTTAATGTAATTTGTAGGGGAACCCTACCAGACATAAAGCAGTTAAACATCCTTTAAAAACTAGAAAAATTACAAAACAAAGTCATTGTAGTAAAATTCATGTAAATAACTAGAAATCTCTAATCGATGCTTTACTGAGAACCAAAAACCATTTGTTCATTGTACTGATGGTAAGACATGTTAGCATGAGATCAAAATATATAATCACAGGTAAGTGTGGAGAAATATACTTGCAAGAGAATGTCTTTTGAAAAAGTCAGTCCACTCTTCTGAGAAAAAAAAAGTAACATCACTACAACCCTAAATAATGGTATACTGAAGCTCAGAGTAAAGCATAAGTTTAACTTACTTTTTCTGGATACTGGTGTGGTCCATAAACATTACTGCTCCGTGTGATAACAACGGGGAACTTAAGAGAATTAAACACGAATATGATTACCTAAACAAGTATATACCAGTAAAAACCTGTGGGCTTCTTGCCGATCGATAAATAAACTGACACACCTACAGCGCTTATTCAAAGATCTGCAAGCCCTTACAAACACACATGAATTAGGCTATCCATAGGTCCATCAAACAGGCAAGGGCCTCCAGCCTGCTCAGTCTGTTAGAAGCACCACAAGTGAAATGTTTGTAACCTCTTAAGCTTGCTATGGAACCACCACAGGACATTACACACATCCATCTGGTTGACTGAAGACTGGCTTACTACTACTTATTCCAAGACAATGTTTCACAGTCACTAACATCGCGTTCAAGTCAGCTTTATGTCAAAAACAACATTACAGAAGGAGATACCAAGAACAAAAGACTAAAGTATTCAAAATTTTAAACACTTTTTGCATAAACAAATCTGAGTAACAGGGTTTTTTCCTTTTCTTTTTTTGCTTTCGCTATAAGCCTAGTCTTAATACAATTTGAATTTTGCTTATTCTACTTCCATATAAACCAATTTCCTTCAAGCTTAACAGCTTTTTAAATTGCTAATGTTCTCTGACCATTTTATGAAAGAACATTTTTAGACACTGCAGTTCAGATTTTCAAAAAAAATTAAAAACTTTCGACCTCTCTCCACTGTATCTCCACCAATAAGTGGTGGACATCCTCCGACACATCCAAACTACAAGATTATCTATCAGGAAAGAGGTGGCGCTGTGTAGATGAGTACTGATTTTTCTTTTATAATCTTATATACTTAATATAGACACTTAAGTATGGGCTTCAGAGTTTTTGAAGCTTGCACCAACTTACTTGGTACCTTTCCCAGTAAGACTGAACGAAACACTCTGCAGCTGCTTTAGAGGAGGCATAGGGATTTGTTGGACGTTTTGGTGAGGATTCATCAAATTCCTAAAATGAGAAGAGAAATTTGCATTACTCAATTTCTTTTGCCCAGATAAGTCTTAAAGTTACAAAAGCTGCAGTTGCAACTGAAATAAAAATCTCTAAATATCCAAGCACACCAGTCTGAGAAAGTCACCCTTCCACATACAGCAGAAGACCAGTAACAAAAAACAGTCCATTTATCAAACACAGAAGGCAGCTACAATTCCAGCAGTAGTGTTTTTATATTTCTAGCAGAATAACACACAGTAGCAGGTCCTTAGATTTTTATCTTGTAAAATAATCACTGTTGCCACGGGGAGGTTCAGACTCATACTGCCTCAGAGTACCATTGCACCACAGCTAGAAGATTAACCTTTCAGTCCTAAATAAAAGGGGTCCATTCTCCCTTTTCTATGAACTTCATTTCTATAAGAATAGTAGAATTTCAACCCAAAGCCCTCCAAAGCAAGGCTTCAACAATTCTGACCTGTTCCACAACAGGCAGCCTCATGGCTGTCCTGCCACTTTTCTCCTTTGGTGGGTGGGGAGGAAGATATAATAATGAACCAAAGAAAGGAGAGACTCTGTGCTGCCCGAGGTGCAATTCATAGCAATCACCTTAACACGTGATTAAAAGACTCATTGTTCTTGTCTGACTTCTGCCTCTGAAATTAATTGATCCTGACTTACTTTTCGACCTTCCTTCCGCCCCAAAAAAACTCTCTTCAAGAACTTCTGCTATGAACCAGATTAAATCAATGTGCTCTTTTCAAGGCCCAGAAGCAGAAAAAGTTCACTTGAAGTTGTCTCAGCCAAACCACTGGTCTACATGCAGGAAAACGCCACCCTTGAGTATCATAAAAATCTACAGATTGAAGTTGTGTTGAAGGAATTGATAAAGACATTGCAACAATAAGAAAGTGCACATGACTTTTCTGAAATACATCAGTATTTTCACGGATTATGGCACAAGACTCCTTGGTCATTATTATGCCATAGAAAGACAAGCACGCATAATTTGTCTTTTTACTGAGCTAAACTACACTTCCTGAACTAAGGTCAGGCATAAACTGGCAAGAAGCAAAAAGACTTCCATAGAACAACAAGAAACATCTGTATATTTCTTCCTGGAATACAGGAACTGTTTCCTGTTTGAATTGCCAGTACCTACAGTTCTGTTAGCATTTTAGCGGGAGTACAATACAGTTCCCTGACTGCCAAGTTCATAGTCAAGGCAGAGCAGGCAAAAATAAAAATAAAATTTAAAAAAAAAAATTAAAATAACAACATACTGTGTGCATTACTGAAGTCTCATGAATGCTCCAAGGCAAAAGTTGTATAATACACTCCTTTGATACTGTCTCTGAGAGAGTATTCACATGCCATTAACAACCTCAATCTCACGCCTTTAGGTAGTACGCATTCAATACAAAACATGCTACAAAAAAAATTCAGGACAATTTTGATACTTAGCTTTGTAGAAACAACCGGTGCTTGTTTACAAGTTCCTGTATTGTCAGAAACAGCTCAGAAGTCATACCTTTATAGAGGCCAAAGAAAGTTAGACTAATTTTGTTTTCACTATTCAAAGCAAGCAAAGCTAGAAAAACTTTTATGCACCTTCTAACTCACCTCATCGGTGCTACCTCCATACACTTCATCTGTACTGACGTAGACAAACTTCTCCACATTGGCTTCATGCGCAGCAGCAACCAGTACATTAGTGCCGTAAACATTCACGTAAGTGAATTCCAGGGCATGCCAAAATGAAAGATCTACATAAAAAAATCCAGACAATTCTGATTAAACTTAGGCAAGACGTGGCTTCCTATTGAACCATAATATTAGAGGTTGCAATACAGCCTGGGACTTTAGCTCTTTGATTGTCAGATAGCAAGGTCATTATTAAACAAAGAGACTTTCTACACTTACTTGAAGGCACAATCCTTGTTCTCAATGAAAGACTGGAATCAGGAGCAAAAGCTTGCTAGCTATGGACCATTCCAAGTGAAACAGCATTGTCTAACCTTAAGTGGCAGCATAACTACTTCCCCTTTTCACTAGGAAGGGCCAAGCTCAGTAAGAAAAGTACCATTCAAAGACAATTGTAAGATGCAGTAATATATACCTATTACTGTTAATTAACTAGCACCTGTTTTAATTCTTGGAATTGTCACACTGACTTCATGACTTTGTGCACATCAAATGTGACAATTCTGAGAAGCATTTTCCAAGAGAATTCTTCAGGGATTTCTTCTCATGATGAAAGCAGTATGGTAGGGATAGCTCTCATTAACAGTGTTACTGAAGAGTGGTGATCAGAAATAGGCACTTTTAAGCGTAATTCATTCTCTCTTTTTAGAATCCAGGCAGAATTCTGAAGGGAGTTATGCCTAATCCTTCAGCTTCCACACTGTGCTTTTTCCTGCAAGGCTGGAGCCAATCACATAAAAACTTAAGACTGTGTACAAACTCTTTTTCCACTGTCTTCATGACTCCACCAGTACAATGTCAGTTACATGTGTGTCTAGTTGGAATTTAAAAATGTAATGGAATAGAAAAAAGGGCATTACCATTCACACGCAATGAAAACAGACAACAGTCAGGTGAAGTACTTTTTAAATTAAGGCTGTGAACCCCTTTAAGTTAAAAAGGCCACCAGACATTGAACCGCATCGTTTGTAGAGACAAACTGTACCCTTGTTCCATACTAAGAGAAAAAACAAAAAACATGAGCATATATTTCAAACAACTCAGGGAAAATAACATCAAAACATGCAACAATGCTCACCTACATGTGTTTGGGCTGCAAAATGAAGGACTATGTCTATTTTCTCAGTTTCAAAGAGCCGTTTTATAAAATCAGGTTCACAAATATCTCCCTAAACAGGAAAAAAAAAATCATTAACTTTTTTTTTTTTGATACAAAATACTAAGCTTTCATTCGTTCCAAGCGCCACAGAACAAACCATTACAAAGGAAGCAGAAGGTACAAACAGCACTACCAACTGAGTTTGGGGCAATTTATCAATGCCTTATCTAAAATAAGACCAGATATAAATTTCCCACATTTTGAGCAACAGCCTCAACGAAACTTATTTCAGGATTTGTATTACTATTTAACGTTAGAAACGGCATCACCCCCAAAATATAGACAACCGAAGTACAGCGTGGTGCAGCTTGAATGCTGAGGTTGAACGGACAGTGACACCTGGTGGCACTACAACAGGTGAAGTGGATTTCCAACTCTGTCAAAATAGATGGTTGGATGTCTTGCAAGGATTTGGGGTTTGTGGTTCGTTCCGATAACTTTTTAACTGATCTACTTAGAAAATAGTCGGGCATCCAAGCCATTATTTAGCTTGACACAGAAGCAACAGCAGCTTGTAAAGGTAAATACAAGCTGAGAAAAAGCGTATAATATTTATCCGTTGGCTCAACTTCAACAAAATAGTTCCTGAGAAGACAGAGTGTTTTGCAGAGGGAGACTTTCGTATTTTCAATAACGAGCCAATTCACTAAAAACAGGTCAAATGCACCTATGCTTTAAGAAGTTCTCAAGCAACAATTCTGAACGACAGTATCAAAGAAGTACTGTATGTCAGAAATGGGAGGAAGATGAACCGACTTTCCTGTTTCTCATCCCTGAACAGAACTGAAACACTCCAGTAAATACTTCAGGCTCACACACTATTTTGAACTAAATGGTTACACTTACTTTTTTTTTTAAAATGAAATTCAGATTCAATAAATCAGTGCTGAGCAACAACAGAAACAGTGATAAAACTGTATCTTTCACACAGCCCCTTAAACAAATTTTCTCAACTTTTACTCCTCTACTCTCCAAAACAGGCTTCTTTTCTACAGCATTTATCCTTCCAGCTCTCTCCTAACCCAGTAACAGTGCTACAGTTCTAATCATAAGGCTTGTCCATCAGAGGTTATTTTTTCCAGTGCATTTTTTCCTATCGGTGTAAACTGCTTGGCTGCATACCAGCTGCATATTAAGCTCTGCTCAACCTTCCTTTAAAAAAAACAACAAACCAACCAAACCCTGAAAAGTTGGAACTAATTATGCTGGTGTAAGTTTTGTGAGCAAACATTCCTGCTGTAGTTCGGAAGCAGTACAGCTACATCATTCCTTGTTACTATATCCCTGCTTCACGTAGCGATCTGGCTGTTTACAGGATGCCTTCTGGAACTCTGTGCTATCCCCGGGAATTAAATCATAGAATCACAGGTTGAAAAAGACCTCTAAGATCATCAAGTGCAACCAACCACCCAACACCACCATGCCTACTAAACCACATCCTGAAGTGCCACATCTATACATTTTTTAAACACCTCCAGGGATGGGGTCCACCGTCCTGGGCAGCCTGTTCCAATGCTGTCCAACCACTCTTTCAGTAAAGAAAATTTTCCTAACATCCAATCTAAACCTCCCCTGACTTGAGGCCATGGCCTCTCATCCTATTGCTAGTTACCTGGGAGAAGAGACCAACACCCACCTCACTACAACCTCCTTTCAGGTAGCAGAGTTGTAGAGAGCAATAAGGTCCCCCCTCAGCCTCCTCCAGACTAAACAGCCCCAGCTCCCTCAGCCGCTCCTCATAAGACTTCTCCTCTAGACTCCTCACCAGCTTCATTGCCCTTCTCTGGGCACGCTCCAGCCCCTCAATGTCCTTCTTGTAGTGAGGGGCCCAAAACTGAACACAGTACTCCAGGTGTGGCCTCACCAGTGCCGAGTACAGGGGCACGATCACCTCCCTACTCCTGCTGGCCACACTATTCCTGACACAAGCCAGGATGTTGTGGGCCTTCTTGGCCACTTGGGCACACTGCTGGCTCATGTTCAGCAGCTGTCAACCAATACCCCAAGGGCCTTTTCCACTGGGCAGCTTTCCAGCCATCCCTCCCCAAGCCTGTAGCGTTGCATGGGGTTGTTATGTTACCTTAATATACATACAGGCAACGAGGCCCTTCTACAGCATTCATGCATTTTTATTCACATACTGGAAACAGTCAAAAAAATTAGGAACAATAATCAAAAAATAACCAAAAACCCAATTTGGGCATGCTGAAACTGCATACATTTGCTTAGGAGACATCCTCTTTTCCCTTATGCAACCTTTATCCCAACAGCTTGGAGATAAACACTTACTGAAATAAACAGGTAGGTTCACAGAAAGGTAAACAGCCACGGGAGTCACCAAACAGGTGAGGACAAGTTCAACTCCCAACCTCGCCCGAATCTAAGAGGTAAGTTTAACTTCCATCTACTACCTATTTCAGAAAATAAAACTCTATGTATTTCTCTGATATCCTGCAACCTCAGGCAGCCCAGCTATACAGAGACCAGCGTCAGTATTGACTTCCACAGAGGGGAAGAACCTCAGCATACAAACCCAGCAGTCAGAACATTTATCCGAACAATAAATCGAAATCCATTGCCTGTCTGAAGATAAAACTGTGGAAGCAGTAAACTAATTTAATTGGCAAAAGCTTAGTAAGAAAAAGGGATACCTTGAATGTTCCCATGAGACCCTGTTCCAAAACAACTATGAACTACACAGCATCAACTGGAGCAAAAGCAAGAGCACAGCCTGATGTCCAGTACTAACAGAACAAGAAAGGCTGCACTGCACACCACGGAATATGACAAGCGGCGGTGTTTGATGGTGCAAAACCTAAGAATTTAGATTAAGCTATTAAATCATTAGATTAAAATCATCAGAGAAGCGTGGAAGAGCTGATTCCGAGTCCATCTTGTCCGTACCATCTACCAAAGTGAAACAATCATCCCTAAAGCCACTCATCTCCATAATCAGGCTGCTATAAATTCTGTACCTTTGTTACACAATAGAATATACCAACTTTCAAAAGGCTACTACATATAAGAGACAACACGTACTGCATATTGTCACAGGCTTCTGCGGGTGAAATATGAAGTCTATCAATAAACAGAAAAAGTAAACGCTGTTATGTCCATTTGATTGTCACATACATTGGCGTATTAGATCTACTAATTCCTTGTCAGGAATGAGTCAGTGTAAGTAATCTCCACTTTACCATAAATGAAAGCAGTGGCTTCTAGTTCAGGGAGCTCTGGAGACCACATTACCTTGATAGGAAGGCATAAAATCAGTAAAAAGTCAAGTTTCCTGGAAAAGAAGGCTTTGTCACCTGGATAAACTTGTAGTTTTCCTTCTCAGAGACAGTTTCAAGATTCTTCAAGCTTGCACAGTAGTCGAGCTAAAGAGAAGTACCCAGATAATATCATTAAGAGGGCTTACTTGTGACAGTAAAGAAGCTAACTCAGATCCAACCTGAACACTAGAAAGTTTGAGAAGAAAGTAAAAACTTCTTTCAAAAGAAAAGCTGTTTTACAAGCAGACATGATAAAGCTTTAAAACCACAAAATTCCAAAATTTATTTTAACTGCAAAAACATCTTAAACAGAAGTTTAGAACTTCAAAAGCTTCCTCTTCTTTGCAAAAAAATTATTTGGGGGGGGCACAGGACTGTAAACATGAACAGCACTTAACTTTTTTTTTTTTGCATAGGAACAATGGATAGTCAAACAAAAATTTAATAAATAACAATAATTCATGCAAATTCCACAGAAGCGCATTAAAAGTCATTTAAAACAGTTTTGCATATCATGGAAAAAAACAAGCTACTTACCTTATCTAGATTTATAATCAGATAGTTTGGATAGTTTTTCACAAGAGAGACGACTACATGTGAAGCACTGTAGGATAGACGAAAAACATTTTATAATTACCTAGTTAGCTTCAAGATAACGGAGAGATGACAAATCACAAATAAGTTTAGCAACATCAAAAGACTTTGAGGGAAGAGGGGGCTGTACTCCAGACAGGAGAAAGAGGAACTCACAGAGTTATTTTAAGACTTGTCAGCATTATTCTACTGATACTGCCTGTAACTGTATACTCTTAAGAAACTAAAAATCAGATTAAAAGTTCACGCTATAGAAACAGAAAGCAGCACTGCTCACAGCCACCCAGAACTGTGACATGCTACATTCAATTGCCATTTTATAATACTTTATACTGCTAAGCTTATACTTTAGCTATCAGGAAGAACCAGTGACTTCTCCCAACTCGCAATATTGGCTCTCGACACCCAACCCTCGCCCACCGCCGCTAGGTGTGAGGGGAAACGGCAGCCTGACTGCCGGGAGGCACTGCACCGCGGGACAGCCTTGTCACAAGGGGCTCACCCCGAGAGCTCAGCCCTGGCAGGGCTTACTCACACCTCCGGCTCCCCCCCAGCGCCGGGAGTCAGCCGGGCAGCAGCCCCCCTCGCTCCCCGGCGCTCCCCGCCTGCGGGCGGGCGGCCTCCCAGGCGAACCCGGGCCCGCAGAACCGACCCGGGGCAGGCCCAAGGCAGGCGGCCAAGCGCGGCAGCACCGCGGGACCCCAGCCGCCGCGCCCACAGGGAGAAGGCCCACGGCCCCGGCCTGGCCCAGCGGAAAGCCGAGCCCGCCGCTCACATGAACCCGGCGCCGCCCGTCACCAGCAGCCGCTTCTCGAACACCGGCAGCTCCGCGGGACGCGGCGCCCCCGACATCGTCCGCGCTTTACGGCCGCGGCGGCCCTCACCCC
>Ga0065711_1009560_pt1 | contig 11542 bp, 10 predicted proteins | sample Hoacrofraction12_FD_59098 | JGI IMG/M metagenome (GOLD analysis project Ga0065711, IMG submission 59098) | Hoatzin crop microbial communities from Cojedes, Venezuela - Epithelial fraction 12 v2 (version 2) | ecosystem: Host-associated > Birds > Digestive system > Esophagus > Crop | place... | reverse complement strand
CAAGGTCCTGTGCAGCCTGCTGTAGGTGACCCTGCTTCAGCAGGAGGGTTGGACTAGATGATCCACAGAGGTCCCTTCCAACCCCTACCATTCTGTGATTCTGTGATTCTGCGAAATGCCTGAATGCAGGTGATGATATTGGCATTTTTTAGTATGTTGAAAATATTAGAATTTTCAAGAAAGTGAGGAGGTGACCTTCTTGATGAGGTCCTTTCTGCAGTCTGTCTAGCAAGTGGCTATGTCAATGATCCTTGATCCTGACAACCCATGAGGCAGCTATCCCAACCATACAGAGCTTCTTGCCCCTGGCAGCAGAGAAGTCTAACAGCATCCTGGGCTGGATTACATAGACCATAGCCAGTAGACTGAGGGAAGCAACAGTAACCTTTTACTCAGTGCTTGTTAGGTTACATCTAGAATACTATGTCTAGTTTTAGGCTTTCTAATGCAGGAAAAACATTGATAAACTGGGTCAGTTCAGGATATCCAACAGCAGCCTTTCAATACCTGTGGGGAAAGTATCAAGAATATAGAGACGGCTTTCCACTGCAGTGCATGGTAGGAAGATAGGGGACAATGAATTGAAACAAGAGATGTTTAGAATTGGAGGGGATAAGAAGAAAATAAAAAAGAAAAAAAAAAAGAACTAAACTAGTCATGGAAAGGAACAGATTCATCAAGGCAGGAAATCTCCATCCTTGGAGGTTTTCAAGACCCAACAGGACAAAACCCTGAGCAATCTGTTCTCAGCTCACAGGCGACCCTGCTGTGAGGAAGAAGCTGGATCAGAGACCTTCTGAGGTCTCTCCCAATCTTAATTGTCCTTTGATTACTATGATTTGGATTCCATCCCATAGTTTTATTATGCCAAATATAAGATCAGTAAATGGGACTTTACTTCTTATACATGGGATTTGAATAAATTAAAAATAGATCCTAAGAGTTAACAAAAACAAACCAGGAAGTTCAGAGGGAGGTCTAGTGAGGAGAGATCAAAGTTCATGAGTGAAGATCTGAGATCAAATGAGACATGTATGACTCTTACAAGTTATTTAAAGAAGGACTCAGTTATGTGTCTTCTAGAAGTTCACTCCTCATCTCTGCATTTATTTGTGATAATTTGGGGTTGATATATGTAACTTTACAGGGTGCAAGCCAATGCCTCCTTCTCCTTTCTCTTCAGTGAAAAATTGCATTTCTGGGAAAAGGCAAAGAAGTAAAAAGACAAAACTGTATTAAAGAAACAGTTTTATTTTTCCATGTACCTATTATTAAATATTAACTTTTCATTGCTTAGAAGCTTTACCCCATAGTCTAGTAAATCTAATCAAGCTCTAATTAAATGTTAATGTAGAGTCAGTGTGTTAAAAATTCGTAACGAGTGAGCAGACTCTGTGTTTCAGTCAGCATGGTCTAATCGACATGATCAGATCCCAGCTGTGGAAATCCTCTCACTTGACACACTGGCAGAACAGCTCCTGTTGGCTCTACATTTAGAACCACTCGTGTAGGTGGCAGTACACTAGTTTGGGACACAGGGGCAAAGGCAGAACTATCTCCAACCCATGGGCTATGTCCAGCCCACACTCTAGGAGTTGAACCAGGCTATTAGCAGCTGATGTAACAATGTAAAAAGCAGTTGATGGTCCGTACCTATTGACACACAACACAGACACTTGTACTGCATTTTTAAAAAGGCATATTTCACTTTTACATTTTAAGAATCAATTTAAAGTTCAGATTTTGAAAATAGAAAAACCTGAACTCAAACTCTACTTGACAGAATGATCATTATTTCCAATAACATTTTTATGAAAAAGGTGATTTCTCATTAATAAAGTAATTTTGGAACTGTTAATAAAAAATTACAGTAGAAAAAAAAGGTTAGATTTTTTCTTTAATAAAAAGTACTGATGAAATGCCAAGAGCAGTACAAAATGAAGTTTTCACAAGAGCCTTTATAGTCGTATTTGTCAGTTCTAAAAGAACACCAAATTAAATGAAGTTGTTTATCACAGAAGGAAACATATTAAATTATTATCTCCTCTATTGTTGCTCATTTACCTGTTATCTCTGTTTCATTTTAGTCTGCAATTTAGTTTATGTAGGTAACTGAATACCTTACTAGCCAATACAACCATGTAGTCGTAAAGTTTCTTCTGTGACAAGTTTTTCCTCTTCTAATTGTAACACCTCAATTTTATGTCTTCAGCCAAATTCGATGCTCACTGGGGCACAGACTGTTCCTTTTCCTGAGCTTCATAGGGAAATAATGCAGAATGTTGGAAGATGTGGCATTGCACTGCGTCAAAACATATCTGTTCTTTACTTTAGAGGACATACACGTTCCTCCCCTTTCTGTCTACTAAGCATATCACTCCCACAAGCAACCCTCATCCAGCACATATCTATTCTTCCTTGCATTCATGTGCTCTTCAAAAAGTATGCAATCTTGGTGCTCAGCTGAGGGTGGGACCTAGAACTGTGCCTGACCCTTTTTTGCGTGCTGGAAAGATGAAGGAAATTTCCTTACTCCTTGCCATGAAAAGTCTGGCCACGCACAAGACAAAGCACAGCTCTGCTGAAGCCGTCACAGCCTGAATAATTAATTATCTTGGTGGAAATAACCCTGACAGCCATTTTGCTTGACTCATAACCTTGTGCTGTGTCTGCAGAAACACCAGCATTACAGCCAAATCTCTCTTTAAAGTTTTATGGTTCTGCAACAGTGCTGAGTGGGTCGAGGTCACTACTGCAAATGTACGCTGTGTGTACATTATTTCTACTGTTTAAGTTTGGCTCTACAATGTAAAGAAAGGCAAAACCCAACAGAAATTATTAAATAACAATGTCTGCAAATATGGCTTTTGTCATCACTGATGCTGCATAGAATTGCTGGGAATGTTTTCAGAGTCATTGTACCTGCCTATAAAAATACTGAAAGTAATTATTTCTTCCCACTAGAAGAGTCAAGCAAGAGATTGTTTCCGCATATGTTTTAAAAGAGTCTTGTCTCTGAGGCAATATTAGTATGTACTGAATGTTGATTAAAAATTAAGAAGCTTTTTCTGGGAGACCACTCATTAATTCTCCGGATTGCTTTTCTTTCCGTTATGTACATATTCCTGCATTTTATCCGACACAATGTGAAATTCTGTCTGAGACAGACTGCTTTGACTTTGTTCTTTTTTTTTTTTTTTACCTAGGGTTTTATTTTGTTTTATTTTGTTAAAAATAGAAATTGATTTTCCAGATATTGTCAAATATCAACACAGTAGCTAGAGATTCTGGACAAGACTTTTTGTTGATTCTGTTGGTACATTAAACTCAGTTTTCCTCAGTTCTGGTATTTAAGATTCCCTGCACCAGTCATCATTACATGGGTAGGCTTATGGTACAGTAACGCGTGTATGTATGAGATCTGGTGATCAATTTCCCTGGGTGATTGGTTTGCTTGCCAGGGAAGGACCAGGGAATAGGACTATATCTCCTGGTCCACCTGCAAGTCATAGAATCATAGAATTGGAATAGTTTGGGCTGGAATTGACCTTTAAAGGTCATCTAGTCCAACTCCCCTGCAATGAGCAGGGACATCTACCACTAGATCAGGTTGCTCAGAGCCCCATCCCACCTGACCTTGAAAGTTTCCACGGATGGGGCATTGACCATATCTCTGGGCAACCTGGTCCAGTATTTCACAACCCTTAATCCAAAAAGTTTCATCCTTATATCCAGTCTAAATCTACCTTCTTTTAGTTTAAACCATTACTGACCTCTGTGCCAGGCAAGATTATGGAGCGATTCATCCTGAATGCACTCACCGGGCATGTGAAGCACAACCAGGGGCTCAGGCCCAGCCAGCATGAGTTCAAGAATGGCAGGTCCTGCTTGACCAACCTGATCTCATTTTATGACCAGGCGACGCACCTAGTGGATGAGGGAAAAGCTGTGGATGTTGTCTACCTGCACTTTAGTAAGGCCTTTGACACTGTTCCCCACAGCATCCTCCTGCAGAAACTAGCTGCCCATGGTTTGGATGGGTGTACACTTCGCTGGATAAAGAACTGGCTGAATGGTCGAGCGCAGAGAGTGGTGGTGAATGGAGTTAAATCCAGCTGGCGGCTGGTCACGAGTGGTGTTGCTCTGGAGGGCACAGTTCCGGGTCTGGTCTTGTTTAACATCTTTATCAATGATCTGGATGAGGGATTGAGTGCTCCCTCAGTATGTTTGCAGATGACACCAAGTTGCGTGGATGTGTTGATCTGCTTGAGGGTAGGAAGGCTCTGCAAAGGGATCTGGACAGACTGGATTGATGGGCCGAGGTCAGCTGTATGAGGTTCAACAAGGCCAAATGCCGGGTCCTGCACTTGGGTCACAACAACCCCATGCGATGCCACAGGCTTGGAGAGGAATGGCTGGAAAGCTGCCTGGTGGAAAAGGATCTTGGTCAACAGCCGGCTGAACATGAGCCAGCAGTGTGCCCAGGTGGCCAAGAAGCCCAACGGCATCCTGGCTTGTATCAGGAATAGTGTGGCCAGCAGGACTAGGGAGGTGATTGTGCCCCTGTACTCAGCACTGGTGAGGCCGCACCACGAGTACTGTGTTCAGTTTTGGGCCCTTCACTACAAGAAGGACATTCAGGTGCTGGAGTGTCTCCAGAGAAGGACAATGAGGCTGGTGAAGGGTCTAGAGAACAAGTCTTATGAGGAGTGGCTGAGGGAACTGGGGGTGTTTAGTCTGGAGGAGAAGAGGCTGAGGGGGGACCCTATTGCTCTCTACAATTACCTGAAAGGAGGTTGTAGTGAGGCAGGTGTTGGTCTCTTCTCCCAGGTGACTAGCGATAAGACGAGAGGCAATGGCCTCAAGTTGCATCAAGAGAGGTTTAGATTAGATATTAGGAAAAATTTCTTTACTGAAAGAGTGATCAAGCATTGGAATAGGCTGCCCAGGCAGGAGGTTGAGTCCCCATCCCTGGAGGTGTTTAAAAAATGTGTAGACGTGACACTTCGCCATATGGTTTAGTAGGTATGGTGGTGTTAGGTTGATGGTTGGACCTGATGATCTTAGAGGTCTTTTCCAATCTATGATTCTGTGATTTTATGATTCTATGATACTCCTTTTCGTATCACGACAGGTCCTGTTAAAAAGTTTGTCCCAATCTTTCTTGCAAGCCCCCTTTAAGTACTGAAAAGGTGCAACAAGGTCTCCCTGGAACCTTCTCTTCTACAGGTTGAGCAAACCCCAATGCCCTCAGCCTTTCCTCATAACAGATGTGTTCTATCCCTCTAGTCGTTTTTGTGGCCCTACTCTAGACCTGCTCCCACAGATCTACGTCTTTCCTGTGCTGAGGGCTCCAGAGCTGGACGCAGGACTCCAGGAAGGGTCTCACCAGAGCAGAGGGGCAGAGTCACCTCCCTTGACCTGCTGGCCATGATTCTCTGGATGCAGACAAGGATACAGTTGGCTTTCTGGGCTGCACACTCAGCTTTTCATCCATGAGAAAATATGAGAATATTTTCTCATATTGTATGAGAATAAATGCATGAATGAATGGAGAAAGTAAGTTTCTGAATTAGATTTTTATATTCTGAGATACAGTATTCTGATAGTAAATCTTTAAAGAACATAAAAGTTTTGTTTCTGAAAGATTTGGTGAAATCGGAGGTAATTTCTTTTCTGTGATCAATTCCAGTTCAAACTCACTGAAAACTGATGAAATCTCAGTGCTGTTTAAATCAGTGACAAAGATTCTTCAGTGGAGCAGTGACTTAGTTAAGTTATCTTCATTAATGCACCTTGGATGAACAGAGGTACATTCATACTTTGAAATTATCAGAATGTATTAACTTCTCTGGAAGCACATTTTTACAGTCACATGCATTAAATCTTAAGTGTGTGGTTTCCATACAACTGAGATCTTATAAACAACTTCATGACTTCTTTTTTTTTTTTAATTTGTTCTTTCAGTGCATTTTAGTGCTCGTTTACATGGTTACATGCTTTCTTGTACGTCCGGTACAGCTAACTAGTTACAAAAACAGGTCTGGGTTACGTTGTGAAATATTAAAAGCAGGAGTGCTTTATTTCTTGCTGTGTGTAGCGTTGAATTACGCTGTGTTGAAGCTGCAGCAAAAAGAAATTAAACCCAGGTTAAAGAGCATTTACCATCTTCAATATTAGTCCTGGAAGTGAGTGAGTTTCTATTTTTCATAACGCATTTTATTTTCTGCTACACTACTGGTTGAAACCAAGGAGCATAATCTCTGTCTTTTACTGTTCCCTCTTCAGCCCCCCGCCCTCCCCGCCGCAGGGCACACGTTTTTGCAGGATCAGTGTGAAAAGAGCGCTTACATTTCTTCATTCAAGTGGCTGCTAAAATAGCTAGAACCATTGCAAGCTGGAGCAGAATTTGGTCCATTCAGTTGACTAGGCTTTCTCTTCTGCTTGATTTCAAGCGCCAGGAAAAGGGTCTTGTGTGTGGAAATGAGAGAAAGAGAGAGAGAAAATCCCGGAGGCAAGGATTTCCCAAAGAAAGAAGAAAGAGCAGTCAGATATGGCTGAAGTAGTTTGACCTTGACAAAAAGTCTGGAGAGCAAGTTTCCATGTAGCAGCTGGTTTCCTGGAGTGCTTGAGTCTGACTATATGCAGGGAATCACAGGACTGTGCTGTACATTCCTTGCAAATGTACAGGCTATGCTGCAGAAATGTCTGAGTCTGGCCTCTGTTTTCTGTCCCGTGGGAAGATCAGCAGCAAAGTTCCACATATTGATTATTTTGTTTAGAAGTAGTCATATTTTTTTTAATTTACTAGCAAAAAGAAATGCAAAAGCCCTGGCATTTTCACAGACTGGAGAACAAACTGTTTTACTTTGTGATGATGCATTAATCCAAAGCACTGCTGCTTTGATAATGATTAAAAAATGGACAAATAAAAAGCCCACTGTAGAAAACTTAGATTTATGTAAAGCCTTCTGTACAAATAATGATCTTGGAGCACTTTATTCAAGAGTCAGAGAAAAACAAACATCGCCTTGCTCAGCCTGGGGGTAAAAGGTAAGATGCTGACAGAGACTTATAATATGAAAATAATTTGCTGCACTTCATTATTTTCAAAAGGGAAGAGAACAAGCATGACCTGATGATGATTAGCAGCAAGCAATCACAGACAGGCTCCAAGGAATTGGTAGTTGCCTAAGCTTTTGTACAAAACACATTTTTGGCTGTGATTATTTGCATTTATTATACATTGGATACTCTTTTTCTTTTTTTTTTTCCTTTCTAGCTCTCCAGATGAAATTTAAGTACAAAGCAGCCAGATTTGTACCTAAAATATATCTCAATAGACTGCAACAGCATTAAAGAGATTAACATGCTCTGTGAGTTAAAAATTTATCTTTTTGTATAAGGGTTTTCATGAAGTTCTGCATGGAAATTATCAGTCTAATGAAAACACATAAACAAGGTTGGATGTAGAAGACATTGATTTATCTTAACTCTCTGTTGGGGCTGTGGTCCCTTCATCGAAGGCAGCATATGCTGAGACGGAATCTAAAAAATCCATTTCCATGTGCTTTTGACAACTTTTCCACAAATGTGACAATGATGCACTGCACCAAACTCAAAGACCCAGTGCTGCTACCCACTGTGCTTGAGAACTTCAGAGATTAAGGGTAGTAGTGAACTGATCTAACAATTCCTTCCAGGTTGGTTTTAGTTCTCCCTATCTGGTTAACAACCAGGAAGGAAGAAAATGCATTTGTCTCAACGTCATTAAGAAGAAGCTGAATCTAATGACTTTGGAACAATAATGGAAATGGCTGACTCACACGAGCTCACCTGTGTAAATATGCAACTTAGAGAAAACATTTTCAACAGTTTAGCATCATTCACACGGAACATCAAATGTATTTTTCTACCAGTTATTATATGGAAAACACAAATGCTTATTGGGCTGAGGCCCAGTTTAAATTAGAATTATACATTACGGGCAAGAAAAACGTGCATTCAGTAATTGGTTCATACCTTTCTTTGTATCAGTACCCTCTAGAATGGGTGCTGTAGGCTGCATCGGGATTAGTCATAGAAAGGGGAAAAAATACTAAACGTTTGGTGTATATTCAGCTTCTCTAGACAGAATCCATTGCTCCATCTTTTCCTTTTTTTTTCTTTTTCTCTTTTTTCCTTCCTTGTGAGCCTGCCTAAATTTTGGAGGTGATTCTGGAGAGAGGAGAAATTTCTAAAAAAGAATTTTAAGACAGTACTATGTCTCAATAAAGGCAACTAGACTGATACGTGGGGAAACATCTTTTACTGGAGATCAGACTGGATGTACTCAGATGCCTAGTCTTCTTCCCTAGAAATACCTTTGTTGACAAATTAGCTTTTCCTGGATTAGGGCTACTTTAACTCCAACTAAAAGTGAAATCTAAATAATAAACCACTACAGTAAGCAACACTCTCTTCCATGGAAGTGTTCTCAAAATCTTGATCAGTGCTATTTGGCCTTTCCAAAAGTTCGTCTATGTTTGGCAGTTGATTCTTTTAGTATTCACTGGGGTTCAGCCAGGAACAATCGTAAGGTGTTTCCAAGTCTGTTTTTCTTCCTCGTTATGAAATATGTATTTTCCTAAAAGAACTTTTTAATATATTTTTTTTCATGTCCATGGTGAATGCTCTGCTTCCTTACATACAGGTTGTTTTAGAATAGACAGCCTGTAGGTTACCTAGGCAAACCTAGGAATTTCCTGTGTTTAAGATATCACTACTTGTGCAAGGAGCTGTATTCTCCTTAGAAATGTTGATATGAAATTTTTAGGACTGTGGAATGAGGAGCATTGCTTTTCATAATGAAACACTGCAGCACATTTATTCTCCCTTCGCATCCCACCCTCCTTAACTGTCCTTTCATAGGTGTTTAGATTCTCCAGTTCCAAACTCTGAGTCACTTTCAGTCTCTTCATCTACTTAGCACATCGAATATCACAGCTTAGGTAACTCTCTCAGTGTTTAAGTCTTGGAATTTGTTGGATTCCAAACTCAGATTTGAGCTGCATGTTATAGGAATTACCGTAGCAGGAACCACCTGAACCAATGGGGGACAAGTCTTACAAGAAACAGTGCAAGTACAGCAGTGACCTGACCTGAGCTGGCCTTGGTGCCCGGTAACACCATGTAGCAGACCACCTCTCCTGTCCTGAGTGACCACCATAACAAATGGAGCGCAAAGCCATAGACTAAATGGACTCAGTGGACATTTTGTGGACATTTATGGACATTTTACTATGTTTCATAGGCATGGTCAATAGACTAAGGGAATGATATGTGTGTATTTTATCAAAGAATGGGAAGGGGGGTGGTGGGTAATGAGGATGTATTGGATAGTGTGGGACCTGAACATGACGTAAATCGTATGGAATAAGGGATGGAGAATGTGCTGGTTTTGGCTGGGATAGAGTTAATTTTCTTCGTAGTAGCTAGCATGAGGCAATGTTTTGGATTTGTGCTGAAAACAGCATTGATAATACAGGGATGTTTCAACTATCACTAAGCAGTCTTTACACAGAGTCAAGGCCTTTTCTGCTTCTCACATCACCCCACCAGCGAGTAGGCTGGGGGTGCACAAGAAGTTGGGAGGGGACACAGCTGGGACAGCTAACCCAACTGACCAAATGGATATTACATAACATACAACATCATGCTCAGCATACAAAGCAGGGGGAAGAAGAAGGAAGGGGGGGAACATTCAGAGTGATGGCACTTGTTTTCCGATGTTACATGATGGAGCCCTGCTTTCCTGGAGAAGGCTGAACACCTGCCTGCTGATGGGAAGTAGTAAATGAATTCCTTATATTGCTTTGCCTGCATGTGCAGCTTTTGCTTTACCTATTAAACTGTCTTTTTCTCAAATCATGAGTTTTCTCACTTTTACCCTTCTGATTCTCTCGCCCAACCCATCAAGGGAGGAGTGAGTGGCTGTGTGTTGCTTAGTTGCCGACTGCGGTCAAACCATGACAGTTGTATTCTCTCTACTTCTTTCTGAGGGTGTGTTTACGTGATCTCAAGTGAGGGAGTTTGTTTAATGAAAATATTTCCTACAGCTGGAGATTTCTGCTGCTCAGCTGAGACACTCTTACAGTGTGTATATGTTCCTTTTCTGTTGTCATGACAGGCACAGTTGATTAGCTGAGCCCAGTTCCAGCTTACCTATGCTCTCCTGTCAGCATTCTCATCCTATCAAGCAAGAACGGTGCAACCTGAACCTGGGTCTTCACTTGTGAGTAGTGTGTTTGGCTCACTGTGCCACCTAGTCTTCAAACACAGTAAATATCTCCTTGAATACCGATCATTTACAGCCTTTGGCTTTGCATCTACTAAGCGTTTCAATACTTGGTGTTTGCATTAAATTCTTTTTGATACAGTTGTAAGATTCATCCTGAAGATTCCCTGACCTCACAAGCACATACAGCATCAGTCAACTGTGGAGAGATAAATGACATAGATAGAAATCACTGTTCTTCTAACCAAAGAAAGAGAAAAGGACTGGCAGTGAAATCAGGGTGGCGGGGGGGTGGGGGGAATGTGTGTGTGGAGTTGTTTGCTTTTTTTTTCTTTTTCCTTTAAACTAACATCTTGGCATTGAAAAAGACAATTGGCACTACATCAGGAACCTAAACACCGTTTCTCCAAGATGTATTTACTAAAGCACAATACTCACAATAAAATCTGCAGTTTTGCAGTACAGAAGAATCAAGTTGTGATCTCTCCCATGCAATCAATATTCTGTTTTGAACTGACTGTTGTTATTCAAAGAAATCAAACGTAAAAATCTATACTGCTTTCCCAAAGTTTTTCTTCTCCATTAAACTTTTCAATGCCAAGTGTTGAAAAAATATCCAGAAGTATGTAGATTCTAAGAAACTTTGAGATTTTAGGTATTCTAAATTAACTCTAGATTAACACTACATATATTGTACAACTTCTTTTAAAATTAGATGCATTAGAAGCAGGTGGGCTTTTTATTTATTTAATTAATAGGAAGACAAATCTACATAAAACTTCTAGCCCTGTAGAAATCTGTAGAGTCTGGAGATAAATGTAATCATCTGGAACTAGATTTTGGTGTCATTTGACGTGTGGAATCAAACTTCACAACTCAGAGAGTTATAAAGCAGGTATGTTTATTGCGGCGCTGGGTGCAAGGGGGATCCCTCCTCCTAACTTGTACACCGAGTCATGAAGCATGCACCTATTTATTACAAAGCTTATCTAAATAGGATGGATTATTGTAATTATTTCTAGGAATTCATTATCATACTCCACCCCCCTTTAGCACTTGCGCAGTGTCATCTGGTGGTCGTCTGTGGGGGTCTTCTGGATGAAGGCTCGTAGTCTTCCTCACTGTGTGCTTTCACCTTTGGCTGAAAAATTCCTGAGTTGTCTGTGTTGGCTGAGTCCCAAACCATAGAAACAGTTTCAGATAGAGAGTTGCTTCTTACAGACAACAAAGTTCTGGTTATCAGTCCTTGTTTCTCTTTGTCTGTCT
>Ga0065711_1048961_pt1 | contig 11543 bp, 7 predicted proteins | sample Hoacrofraction12_FD_59098 | JGI IMG/M metagenome (GOLD analysis project Ga0065711, IMG submission 59098) | Hoatzin crop microbial communities from Cojedes, Venezuela - Epithelial fraction 12 v2 (version 2) | ecosystem: Host-associated > Birds > Digestive system > Esophagus > Crop | place... | reverse complement strand
GGAGAAGAGACCAACACCCACCTCACTACAACCTCCTTTCAGGTAGTTGTAGAGAGCGATGAGGTCTCCCCTCAGTCTCCTCTTCTCCAGACTAAACAACTGCAGTTCCTTCAGCCACTCCTTATAGGACTTGTTCTCAAGATCCCTCACCAGCTTTGTTGCCCTTCTCTGGACACACTCCAGCACCTCAATGTCTTTCTTGTAGTGAGGGGCTCAAAATGGAACACAGTACTCCAGGTGCGGCCTCACCAGTGCCGAGTACAGGGGCACGATCACCTCCCTCCTCCTGCTGGCCACACTATTCCTGATACAAGCCAGGATGCCGCTGGCCTTCTTGGCCACCTGGGCACACTGCTGGCTCATGTTCAGCCAGCTGTCAACCAACACCCCCAAGTCCGTTTTCCGCCGGGCAGGTTACCAGCCACTGCTCCCTAAGCCTGTAGCATTGCATGGGATTGTGGTGACCCAAGTGCAGGACCCAGCACTTGGCCTTGTTGAACCTCATACGGTTGACCTTGGCCCATCGATCCAGCCTGTCCAGATCCCTCTGCAGAGCCTTCCTACCCTCAAGCAGATCAACACTCCCACCCAGCTTGGTGTCATCTGCAAACTTTCTGAGGGAGCACTCAATCCCCTCATCCAGATCATTGGTAAAGATGTTAAACAGAACTGGCCCCAGTACTGAGCCCTGGGGATCACCATTTGTGAGCAGCCACCAACTGGATTTACTTTCATTCACCACCACTCTTTGGGCCCAGCCATCCAGCCAGTTTTCCACACAGAATAAAGAATGCCCATCCGTGAGCAGCCAGTTTCTCCAGGAGAATGCTGTGGGAAACAGTGTCAAAGGCTTTACTAAAGTCTAGGTAGGCAGCATCCACAGCCTTTTGTTCATCCACTAGGTGAGTCACCTTGTCATTGAAGGAGATCAGGTTAATCAAACAGGACCTGCCTTTCATAAACCCATGCTGCCTGGGCCTGATCACCTGGTTGTCCTGTACACGATGTGTGATAGCACTCAAGATGATCTGCTCCATAACCTTCCCTGGCACTGAGGTAAGACTGGCAGTCCTGTAGTTCCCTGGATCCTCCTTCTGGCCCTTCTTGTAGATGGGTGTCACCTTCAGTCAACTGGGAACTCCCTGGTTAGCCAATACGGTTGATAAATTATTGCCTTTTGTGAAAATTTGACCTGAAGAACAGGGACAGTAGACAAATCAATTTACAGTTGACTGATTTAGACACACTGTCTAAACAAACCAATAAAATAGAGAAGTGCCAACTTTCAGGCTGTTTGCCTGTCACCAGTACCACACTAACCTTGAACTGCATGCTCAGGGCCACAGCAAAGGACGCAGGGGTGGTGGGAGGATGAGCACAGGGGCAACAAAAAGTGTGGGTTTAAAAACAAAAGGAATGCGGATCTTTCCTGGGATTCTCAAGGTTTCATGTAACAATGGATGGAAAAAGAGGGGTTGGATTTGTATTTCCTGTCCTTCATCAAATGACAGAGTTTAGCCTCTTCAGTGCTGTACAATCACCTTACTCATTTTTCAGGTAATATAATAACATATTATATTCATTGTATTCACATCACAGTCCCTTTGATGTAGTATCTCAGGATCCAAAATCACATGGGTGTATCAGAAAACAGGCAGCAAGTTAAATATAAGTACCTAAATGCAGCCACATAGTAAGGGACATGGAATCACACTCTGACAGCTCCCTTGTCCTTAAGAATAAGACATTTAGATGGCATCTGTCACATTGAACAGATACTGCATTTTACTCACCTAAGCTGCATACAGTACATCAAAGTAGCAGGCTGACTATTTCAAGCATTTATTTCATTCAGCAGTGCAGCACAGATTTAGGCCCAATAAAGTCAACAGAGACAAAACTGAGTCTTTCAGCTAGTCAGTTCTTTTCTAAACTAACATTGCATTCCCTCACAAGACTTCTAACAAAGGGATCATTTAACAAACCGCAATACTCAGAAAGAATTACATTCAAAGCTGCCAATTGCTGTAACAGAAGATCACACAACAAGTTAATCTTATATATAAATAAGTAAGGAACCGTCTTCAGTTGTCCACAAGCATGTTCATCAGAAAATGCACAACAGCCGTGTTATGGGCAAGTTCAGATAGATGTTTACACCCATCCTGTAAAACCATGTTTTTTAGTGCTATCCAAATGCATGAACCACAAAAAGACTGACGTAATGGCAGTGATGCTGCTTCCAAATTGTATATCCTCCTAGGAGACCGTTATCTGTTACTGATGATCTGTTGAGAAAATCTGCCACTGCTGCCCAATAGTTTTGTCAGGGGGGAGGACTCAAAGGGACATGCAGTACTGCAGAGCCTTCTATTAAATGATAAGAAAATAACAGAGGCTTCAAGGATTTTCTGAGAAGGATGAACAAATGGGAATTCTGATGCAAACACTATGTGAATTGACAAATGTACTAGACAGAAATGTCCTCAGCTCACCCCTCATCATAATAGGTACTCTGGTTTGACAAGTAAGAAAGTCTGCTGGAGAAACTGCTAGACTATTCTTACTCCATCTGACTCTCACTTTCTCTGTCATAAGACTCAAACACCAGCTTCAGTTACCACAGTTCAACAAAATACAGTGTCTCAGCTGAGCTGCAGGAACAAGCCAGGAACAACTTTCAAACTATCTTGCAACTGCCAGAATGTGTTCATTTGAACGTCTTTCATCACAGACTGAGAGCATTTTCTTCTTTGCATTTGCAATGGGCTAGGAGCACTCCCCAAAATGGTTACCACCGTTCAGCTGATGCAGTATGCAAGCAACTGCAGCTCCATCCATCTTGAGTCCTGGAAGCTCCAGGACACGAATCATCACTCAACTGTTTGCAAAAACCCCAGTAAACTATGATTACTGAACTTGAAGGATACAGGAAAGGAGGATTAAAAAGAGCAGACAAAAACAGGGGAAAGATCAATGTGTATGTAAAGCAAGCGCAGGACAAGCAAAGTAAAAAAGTGTATTCAGACCATGGAAGAAGATACATTTAGCTCTTGTACAGTAACATCCCAAGCAGATTCCCATTTCAACACCTCAGGTTAAGTATGCCAAACTAGTGGCAATATCTTCGAACTCTGCGTACAGAAAGGTGCTTTCTCTTAAGAGAATACAGCATTAGACAGAGATTAGAGAGAATATGGAGCATCAAGGTTTCTAGTGCTCACTCCCAGTCCCATCAGTGACCTGCTCTGCAGTGTTTGCTCACACTTGGGCAAAGTTCAGAAATAATACAAATTGCATGTCTGTAACTAGTGTGAGTCAGCCTATTTGCAGCTGGATAAATCCCAAATCATCCCATCAGTTATATGGTACAGACTGGAATTTATAATGATTTAACTGGGGAGGGTAAAAAAGAGGGCCAAGATCTAGCCCCAGTGAAGCCATTAGTAAAAGATTTCCATCCTGAATCTTGTGAAAGAGGAATAGATTCTATACTTAAACAGTAGAGGGGACAGTATGCTTTAAACAAACAAACAAGCAAAACAAAACAAGAATATTTATAGTTAAATTAATCTTTGTATAATAGCTGACCTGTCAGATACTGGGGCATTATGGGCTGCGTAACTTCTTTTATTATGTGTCAGGCGTCTGTCATTTTCACCTACTGTTTGCAGTTCAGCAAAGTCTGCCTTATTTTTAAGACAGAAACACTGATAAATACAAATATTCCATTTCCTTTCAAAATAAGTACAGAAAAGCTAATGTAAAGGAAGACACCACTTTTTGAAAACTGTCAAAATATTTATCAGAGTATAAATCTTATTCACTTAAATGGTTTCAACTCTGCTTTCAACCACTCAACAATTTTCAGCAGCAAAAATTAACCCACTTCATGTCAAGTTCAGAACTTTGGCTCTCTGGCTGCAGCAGAAGTGCCATTCTCTGAGCACACCAAAAGCCAGAAAAGCCTAAACTGTCTGAAAGGAGTAACAAAACAAAGAACAGTTGTTATTTCACTGTTTATTGGGTGTTTTTTCCATCTCAAATTTGAGAAGGGATTCAGAAAGTATCCTGGGCATCACGAGGGAGCATTATGGGACTAGAAAGAGCACACTAAGGCAGAAGTGATGCTGCTTCCACAGCTATGCTTCCTCCCCCCCTCGAGTGTTTTCTCCCATCTTTTCTCCCCACCACCACCCCACATCTCCTCCAGCCTCCTTGGAGAGTGTACGCCAGGCGAAAGCTCGTGGGGTGGGAAGCCATGTGAGTATAAACTAGCAGCAGGCGAATGGGCCCAGAGAACCAGCATGTCCAGCTGACTGAAGCACAGCAAAGCGTGAGGAACCAGGTAGCAGGCTGCATCTGCGCACACAGGTGGGCAGGCGATGGCCTGTCTCTCACCAGGGAAGCTGGAAAAATGAAGGCAATGAACCTGGATGAGCCTCAGTAGCTACAAAGATAATGTTTGAGGACGTGGAGGCATGAAAGCTTCACAGTGATAATTACAGGTTTATTTTTGCCTTCCCTTTTAACTGCTCTGTTCCTGTTCACATCTCCGTTGGTCATCCTTCTCCCTTCTGCTGAAGCATAAAGTAGGGGACATATCTCCACGGAGACACGGTGCACCTACTCAGTTTCCAAATCAAATTACAAGGCAGATGAAGCTTCAGATTTGTTTGTTTCCTTCGACACAGATGCCTTTTAAACTACTCTGGTAGTGTTTTACAAAAAAAAGTGTAGAAGAGCATATTGAGCATGGAAGGATGCTGTGCTTTAAACTCACACCTCATGTTATTTCACTGCATGGAAAAAATATGACTTAGGAAGGAAACGGAGTGAGCTGTTTGCAAATACTTGGAAATTAAATGTCGAGTTAAGAAGTACTAGTGTTTACCACTACCACCAGAGCACATGAGGTAAACCAGTCTGCAATACTTTCATGTCTTCCATCACATTGGCCTAAGCTCTCTTTTGATTTTCAGCTCTGCCCCCAACTCAAGGTCATGACTGTTTACATCCAGATAAGTTTGACATCTCTATTTTCACTAAAATTTTTACTAAGCTGTTAAATATCCATGCAGGATTTGTGACAATTAAATGCAAAGTTTCAATAAGGTCTACTTCAGCCATAGATGACATATCAGTTAAGATGTCTGCATGCCCAAAAGGCCATTTAGAACATCTGGCTATTAAAACCACAGGCTATGGAGATATTCCTACAACTCGACAGTGCTAACTAGAACAGTTCTGCAGAATATTCTTTGACACGTTCCTACCATAATAGGTATTATAAATATGGCATTTATGCTTCCTGGCATTGTATTAAAAAATGAATTCACAATTAGTCCAGAGTTTCTGCATTACAGACACCAGAACACTGAATTTTCTCAGTTGCCAAGAATGGAGACTGAGATGCACAACAGCATCACAGAGAATAAAAAGAAAAATACTTTGCCCAGGGGTAAAGGAAGCCTTTCATGCATTAGATACATGTTTTGAATGAAACAAAAAATGATCCCTTAGACAGGATTATTGTGGCCTGGGTGTACCAAATGTTGAGCAACACACTGGTCCTTCTAGGGAGAGATTTTAGGAAACTGGTATCTCCAGCACACTGTCTTCTAGTCACTATGCATGTAGGTATAAACTGTAGATGCATCAATAATGAACTAAGAAATTAACTGAGAAAATCCCTCATCTATTGTTTATTTTTCACCATTGTTTTCTTATGTGTTGCAAGATTATAAAACTGCAAGTCTTCTGCTGTAATGAATTTCATTAAAATGACAGTTTGAAGTCATCTAGCTGTACTATCACCATCTTGCAATTATTCTGCTTAATCCTTACTATGTTAACTACCCACAGCTGTTTCCCTTGGCTCATCCGTGATTCCTTCTGAACTTGTGTTTCTCTTTGGAGGAGCTGAACCCTTCCTGGAAGGCAGTGCAGAATTTTCGTTTATCATGTTTCTCTCCAAGAAAGTGTAGCTGTTGATAAGTATCAGAGAACTTGACTGCTTTCGAACACCACATGCTCCTGCCCTCTGCTCTGAAATGATGTGTTTTTCTGAACCAAAACTTTGTTTCATCAAGGATAACTTCAATTCAGAAACATGATCTAAGCTGACACAGACTGCACCACAAAGATAAGTATTCTATACCTTCTCATAGCATCTTTCAGGTCAGGATCTCAGACCTTAGAACATTTAAGCTTACTTAAACTTTTCCCTTCTGTGAGGGAAACAGTGTCTTAAAGCTGAAGAAGTGAAGACAGAAAACAATTACTGTCCATGGGGTACCCATAGCTTGGAAGGGAACACAGTGAGATTGTGACAATTCTGAAAAAAAATCTCTTTTCAAATGTGTATGCCTAAACTTGTGGTATTTAGCAAGATTATTTTGTTCCTTTCTTTTGATCCCACACACTGGATTCAGCTCAGAAAAAGTCAATGCCCAGCTTAAGAAAAGGAATTCTTAAAAAAAAATATTAAAAGAAACACTTCACTTTTTTGCCTCATTCCTTGGTTGATCAGAGGTAGAAAAGGCATTCTTCAGACTGAAAAGGAAGAAACAGAGGCAAACAGGTTAAAGAACTATTTGCAGTCATCCACATCAATAGCACACTGGCTTTTTCCCATGTCACCTTAGACTCTTCATATGCTTATAAATTTACATTCCCACACAAAAAGGTACAGAAAGTACAGATGAAGCAATTTTTTAATTCAACAGCATGAGCTGAGCATTAATGAGCCATACTCCTATCTGCAGTTAAGTCTATCATTAGCTATCTCCGAGGAAACAGAAGTACTCTGTTTATTGTCAGTTGTTGGTGTTAGTTGTTATTAAATTGACTGAAGGGAATTAAGTGCTAATGAACTCATGCCAGAATGGCAAAAGAACAAGAATTCTATCTTTCTTTACCTTTAAATAAGATACAAGTCAATGAGAAAAAGAACAAAATATCCATATCATTCATTTGTGAAAGGGAGAAGAGCATGAAGTATAAGCTAGTGTTATTCTCATGTGTCATGGTAGAAATAATTACTAAAACACTGTGATTTTTTTTTCTAGTGCCAGAATACAGTGGGAGCACAAGTGTCCACAATTTACAACAGAGCATATATTCTTTAATTTCTACTGAAAATCCAACTATCATTCAATTCATAAGCACTGACAGAAAATGGGATGAAGGCAACACATACTCATAAAGCAGTATCATGCCACACTAGTATATGTTCCAAAAGATGGAGGAAATTGCACTTAATAAGCTATGTCTTGGCTTTTGTTAGTTATTTGTTAGTTATAAAGTTAACATTCGGGCATGGAGAAATACAAGTCAGGGAAATTATTATAGGCTGCATTGACTTGTTCAAGCTGTCGTGGGACAACAGACCATATATGGTTTTTTTGTAAGGGCTAAAGGTTTCACCCACAAAATAAAGAAGGAACCATTTCCTTGTAATCAACATGGGACTGGATTGCTTCATCTGGCAGCTGCAGGTTGCATTAGAGAGTTTAGGAACCAAGGTAAAATTGATTCTTCAGTGTGGATTCTTCTTAGACAAAAACTAGTGTAAAGGGATGTCAGATCTTTACTGCAAACAGAAGTTGCAGATGCTGTCTGAATACCTGATTAATCAGCCTGTTAAATGATTCTACAGTTTGAAAACAGCTCTTGGAACACATTGTCTCTGACGAAAGATTAAGATAAGGTGATGCCTTGACACAAGAGTAAAAAAATACGAGCAAAGTCAGCTGGCCATACCAATTCAGTTTTACTAGTGGAAATCTGAGCTAACTTCACAGAGTTTTGTAAAGTTATGCTTGCACAACCAAGAGCCACTGGCTGCCTATCTATGAGTTAGAGGGCACATCACGAGAAAGAAAGCGATCTATTATTTTTATCAGTTGCTGGCACCATAAAACATGGGCTTCAATTGATACCAAAGACTAGCTTAAAATTGCACTTTAGTAGTAGAAACAAATGGCAAATAGTGAGAATTTTCTCTCCTTTGCCAATTTGATGATGGATTTAGTTTTTATTTACAGGTGATATTGTGATGGGGGTTCATTAAAGAACTCATTTTCAGCTTTATCCAGTCCAAGTGCTTCTTAAAGATTGATTCTCAAAATGGTTCTCAAAGCCTCCGTCTGTTGGGGATCTCTCAGCAGGTATCTCTCTACAGGTTTCAGGTCTTTATGGCTCCTGGAAAAGGGATTTGCCCAAAATTACATTATTTTATATATTAAGTTTAATCAGTAGGTCTCACTTAATACAAAACCTGCAGTTCCACCTTTTGGCTGTGTATCTGCATAGTGCCTGGAGGCCCTCAGAAGGACAGAAACACTTGTTTGAAGTTGTTCTCAGTATCTGAAGCGTCTGTCACTAAATGTTGAAACATTTTTTCACTGCTTTTTCCCATGCAAGTGTGAAGGACATTCAAATAAAGCCAGAAAGTGGGAGATTCAAAACAAACAAAAAGATACAGTTTTTACACATAATGTGTAAGTTATGAAACGCCTTGACACAGGATAGTGACTGCTGAAAGTGTATACACGTTTAAGAAGACACCAACAAGGACGTTGAAAAGAAATACATGGGGGATATTAAACTCATATAAACCATTTCTACCTCAGGAAGTCCCTGTGCCACAAACCATTGTCAGCTGGGACTTTTCTTAGAGCAATTGTCACTGTACGATTCCTCTAACCTTATCTTCTTTCCTAGACCTTTGCTTTGGGCCATTGTTCAAAACAAGAGAGTGACCTAAACCAGCCTCTCTTCTTCTGTGATGCTCATTGCCTTGTTTTCATATGCAAAGTACAAGATGGGCTTTAAACAACAAATACTGTAACAGATGCTTATGTCATGGCCTGGTTCCTCCCCATCCCGAGATTTATCTGTTCTGTAGATCAAGGGAAACATCCTCTAAGCCCAACTGTTTTTCAGTTTCTGGGCTCTTCTTTCCTCAGAAGGAGATAAGTGGGAGGTCAAGCCCTGGTTCTGCCTTGGTTGTGTAACAGCCTTTGTATGTTTACTAAGATATGGTTTATCTCTGACTATTCTTTTCTTCTTGTTTGCTTTTCTTACAGCCCAGTGTTTAACTAAACAAATAGCCCAACAGTCATCACAACGGTCATGTCAACATAATGTATTCATTAACTCTTTTAGCAGCTTCTCATCCATCACTGCAGATACCAGAGCTTGACCTGGATGTGGCAGCCATTGTCTGTAAGGACAGGCATCTGTTTGGTTTAATGTTCATTCAACTGAGTTAGCTTGAAGTGATGATAAGCACAGCTGGGCTTATTTAAACGTGGAAGGATACAATCTAAAACACACCAAATACATAGTCAGGTCTTCATTTTTAACAAGAAGTGCAATTCTCTACTGAAACAGGCCAACAAAGGAAGTAAGGGATTGTCTGCTTCCTGGAAAGTTTATGCCAAGGTAGACAGGTATGGTGCACTCAAAGATGTTCTTCAGTGAGATCCAAGTGTGACTTGGAGGAAAGGGATGAAGGGGGTAAGAAAATCGAAGCTTTGTGTTATACTACACGTGATGTTAGAATGATCCTTTCTGGCCTATGAAAGTCACCCTGATTTCAAAGCCATGTTCTAGTGGAGCATTCAACCCTCTGGTGACTCCACATTAAACATGATGACTAGGATCATTCACAAAACTTGTTAAATCTCCCATCAGATTACATAAATTGGTAAAACCAAATGTGAAATAAGAAGGAAGATATGATTGTCTTCCTCTAGATTTCCATTTTGCTTTTACTTATCTCCTTCACAGTTCTTTTTATCTCCTGTTAAATAACTGATGTGATAACAGATTAATCATTTACAAAGTAGTTACTGGTCTACCTTTTATACATGACTCCAAAGATTTCTCTTTTCCAGCTGCCACAATGATGTTTTAAAATATTTTCCAGTGATTTGGCATTTACTTGTCTTTCAGTTAATTCAAACACTTCAGTGTTTATGCATTTTTAAGCACCAGCTGTAAACATACTTGATCTCAGAAACAATATATCTTGTTATAGATGTATTTTTCACAACACAATCCCCCTTCATTACCTGTCAAGATTAATAAACTAACCGCACTGCTGGAGATAATTCCTCATGTAATGATGGGAGATTTCCAACTGTTTATATTTCCCTTGCATTGTGGAGTTGTCTGTAACTGCTGTTGTCGAACACAGTTTTGAAACACTTATGATGAAAAGCCACATTTCCTTATTTTACTGTAAGTGATTTTGCAGCTGCAACACTCTGCAATATTTGGTCTTAAATTTTTGCAAGAGGACACAGATCATCCTCCCTAGGCAAAGGTAGTGCTCCAGGTACAGCAGAACTAGAACTAACACTGCAGACTGGGGAGGGCTTAGGGACACAGCTCCATATCCCAGGGCTGGTGTCATCCAGGCACCCAGGACTCGGGGGAAGAGACAAGTCACGTGCCAGCTAGCAGAAAAATTTGAAGAGTAAGAGTTAAAAATCACAGAGGATAAAATACCTTTCATCTCTAGATTCTACCAGGAAGCACTGTGTCTTTTCTCTCTTTGCTTACCTTTTCCTCTCCATGTGTGTTTCAAATCCAGCCTACATTGAATTTATGTATTTTATTTAATCTTATATATTTTATTTAATAAAATACATAAAAAACCATTCATAACATTGTTTTTATTGTATATATTACATATTATATAGTTATATGTTTTACTAAATTTCTTATTATCAGTATAATTAAATTCATATTATTTATGAAACAAAAATAATGGTAAAGCTATGAAGGATAAAACATACAACAGAACAAATTGCCACAACACATCTGGAAAGAAATCACATGAAAACTTCTGTCAAGTGCAGTGTATAATGTGGGTGGTCAAAGGAACGCAGATCTGACGGAGAGAAAGGCAGATGCTCAGCTGGGATAAGCCAGCAGCGCTACACTGGAGGCAGTGGACGCAACATGGACTGCATTGCCTGACGGGTTGTGCAAGCTGAGTATCAAATTAAATTGGCCTGAGTTAGCATCAGGCAAATTGAATCACCACAAAGACTCATGAAGGATGAGCAATAAGGGAGTAAAGGTGGAGAAAAAAATGAAGGCTGAGGAAAAGAAGGGAGAAAATCACCTAGGGAGAATGAAGAAGAGTTGAGAACCAAATAACTCAAAAAAAACCCCAGAAAAAGTGGTGGGAAGCATGAGGACAGACAGGCAGGAGAGCAACACACAGAGAGTCACGCTCTGTGAGATGGGGAATGCTATCCAGCATCCACTGAACTCAGCTGAATTTGGATTCTGTTTAGCATCCTTCAGGAATATTTAGCATTTTCAAGAATATTATAAATGTCAAAGAAATTGAAAGAGCAATTAGAGATAAATCTGGAGAGGCTGGGTCAAAGAGATTAAATAATGAAGAAGTAAATAAAATATAGTGGGAAAGAAGGGAGAAAGATACAACAGGTTGAAGAGAGAGAAAGAAAATTATAGCTAGACAAATGATATCCAGAAAACACCAAGGGGGGGGGGGG
>Ga0065711_1048960_pt1 | contig 11543 bp, 7 predicted proteins | sample Hoacrofraction12_FD_59098 | JGI IMG/M metagenome (GOLD analysis project Ga0065711, IMG submission 59098) | Hoatzin crop microbial communities from Cojedes, Venezuela - Epithelial fraction 12 v2 (version 2) | ecosystem: Host-associated > Birds > Digestive system > Esophagus > Crop | place... | reverse complement strand
GCTGCATGTGTGGTGGGGGGTGGGGGGTGAGGGGGTGGGGAGGGAGCAGAGGGTAGACAAGAATCCCCTTTCTGCCATGCGAAATCTGTCCTCCTTCCTCCTCCCTCCCTGTCCTCCCCCCTTCCCTCATATTTTGGTATCTCCACATCTGTGCAGAATTTCAGGCACTTGGGGCTCCCAGGAGATAGCGTCATTTTTGTGCTAAAGATGCTTATTGAATTTGACAAATGATGATTTATGACAGGGCAACCCGCATGGGGCGCGTGAGGAGTCTCAGCGCCTCGTCACGGATCGGGAATCTGTTTCATTCCCGTCTCAGCTCCTCGCCTGACTCTCATTGGAGCTCAGAGCAGATCAGACTCGACAGATGCTGGGAATGTATTGCTTAGCTGAGAAAGAGAGAGTGTGAGAGAGACCACGAGAGAAACAAAGAGAGCAGAGAGAGGAGCTCATCTCCCAGTGTCTCTCTCTTTAACTCATGACCACACTTCCGAGACCTTGTAGGACACTCAGAATAAATAAATTAGCTTTAACTGTCCTGATAGCCTGGGTTTGAATCCAACTTCACTGAATTTTCTGCATGTCATGACAGTCGAAATTCAGTTTTCAGGCCCCGTTTACTGTTCTCTTGGGCCCACTGAAGGCTGGATCTTCTGTATGCAGCTCACCCAGATGTGCAGCAGTCCCTCCTTGCTACTGTCTGCTCTGGCTGTTCCACTTCCACTGTGCACCTTTGTCCTCCAGCATCCTCACTGTTCTGGTCCTGGAGCTCTGCCTCTGCACTGCAGTCCTCATCGTATGTGCCAAGAAAGTTGAGCCAGGCCAGGTCTGGCAGGACTCGGAAAGCTGAGGCTTGGTGCTGCACCGTGCGACTATGGCCGTGCTGCTTCCAGAACCAGTTCAGGTCTCTGAGTGGCTTTGCCACTTTTGCAAAATGCAGAGCCCAACTTGTTAAACCCGCCCTGGGCAGAACCTGTGGGGTTGTTTCAGGACCACATTGCTGGAGCTGCAAGGGCTGGGAACTGTGGTGCAAAGACACCTGAGAGATTTCGTACAAATCCTGCGGGATCCAGCAAGTCCTGTTAAGCCTGGCTTAGCAGCGCCCTGGCCAGATGTGGGCTCGCTTAGAGCCAAGCAGGTGTCTTTCCGCTGTGCTCTGAGCACGGTGAAGCTCTCTTGGTTCAAGCACTGCATAGGCAGCTCATGTCTGGCAACATGCCCAAGCTAATACACCCTCCCAAACCCAGAGTGCTGGGAAGCACAATGTGGAGACACTTGAGTGGTCCTGTTGGGAAGCAGCCCAGGTCCAGCAGGGTTGACGCTGAGCCAGAGCTAATAATCCCTGCTGGACTCAGGCTGAGCTTGTGCAGAAGGACTGGGTGTCCCTGCATTGCATTCCCAGCACATCCTGTGGGCCCCACGTTAACAGCGCTTTCCACTGTCTGAGGTATATCCCAGCCCCCTTCTTGTGGGTCATGGAAACTTGACAGTAATGTCTCGGGGAGAGACGGCGCATGCACCACTCCTCTCGGTGACAGCAGCGTGCGAGAGGCAGGAGGGTGGGAAGGTCTGGAGGGAGACACTCCTCTGCTGGCAGGGACCTCGGCGCGGTGAGGGGGAGGCTGGGCAGCACATGGCTGCTCCAGATGGAAGCCATTAACCGGGAATGCCTGTGATGTGGTCTGGAGCAGTGTAAACAAGAGCCATGAATTATCCAGCACCTTGTAAGCAGGGCTGGAAAGGATCCCCTGCCATCTTCTCCTTCCCTCCCTCTTTTCCTATCTCCCTCCTTCCTTTCATCTCCTCTCCCTTGATTCCCCATATTGCTGTAGATGTTTCTTTATTTCCATGTGTGGTTAAGTTGGGCTGTTGTTTCTTCAGCCCTGCTTTTAACCCGTGCCGCTGTTCCTGAGAGAAGGGGGAAGGCTAGAGCTGGAGAGGGGCCAAGGTCTCATGTAGCATCTCTGAGCTGAATCAGCCCTCGGGTGAGTGAACACAGTTCACTAGCTTGCCGGGTTCGTCCACCTCCCCAGAAACTCCTGCCAGCAGCAATGCCCTCCCATTAGCCCTGCCAGCCACTCTGGTCCTGTTGCCTGTTATGGTTCAGTGGGCAGGCTCCCAAGGAAGGGGAACATCATCAGCCTGCTGAAGGTCTAAAACAACTCAATATTCTGTCACAGAGTCTAAAACACAGCTTACACTATTGCTACTGAAATACCCTGTCTTCTTTAGGCTCCAGACTAGCATCTTCCGGACCGTCTGAATACCAAGATTGGTGGAAGGGGTTGAGGAGAGAGTGGCTGGGCAGAAAAGTCCAGGTAAATTACCTGGCAGGTACTGGTGGAGTGGCTAAGCCGACCATACTGGATGGTCCTCCCTATTAAGTGCTTCTTCTCCAGACAGCAAAATCAAACCATAGATTTATGTTTATACATCTCAGTGATCCCAACTAGAAGCTCTAGAAACTATAAATAATAGGATATCTTCACTTGCTATTGAAATATAGCTATTTCTGGCAAGGAAGAAGGAAGTTATTTAGCAGAGCATAGCAATGATATGCAACATTTGAAGTAGCAGGATGCTGCATCCAGCCATCTATGCTATGGAAAATGTAGGAAGCAAAATTAAATTGGTCAAATTGGAATAGCAGTTAACACTACAGCTCTCCAGCAGAGCCATGCATTATTTCAGGGCCAGGAAAAAAATTTCAGTTTTGAAAACAAGATGAGTCTTCTAGCCATACCACGTGCCCAGCACAGCACCGGTTTGTGGGACACCTCCCCACCACCTGCTGAACTCTCAGTGCCCCACCCCGTAGCACCTATTTACCTTGGACGCCTCTGAGAAGGTGTCATCCAGTCAGACACCTCTGCGTCTGAGCCCCAGTGGGAACACTGTCCTGAGCTGGATAGCTTCAGACCAAATGTCATGAGTGTCTGCACCTCTAATTCAGCAATAGCAAATTATGAGTTTGTTATGTTTTAGCCAGCCAAATGCAGAGTATCTCCATGGGGGGGCAGATCTTCAATGCCTCTGAATAAAGGAGTTGTAACCCCGCCAGTCTCTGCTGTTGGGGTGGATGTCATCTCTCCAGAACGGCGGACGGGGCATGGTGGGCTCCCCGCAGCAACGCACGTCCCAGGAAGCTATGCATCTTGGTGGCAAAATGGCTTTTGACGGAATCTAATATGGATGGCAGTACCTCAGAAAGCAGACGTCAGGAGGAATAAGCCCCGGCCAGCTGGACGGCTGCATGATTTAGACAGCAGCCTAATGTCTGTTCCTTACCACCTCCAGGAGGGTGTCTCTGCTAATAGGGCCTCTTCCTGTCAACAGCCATTCTCAGTTTCTTGAACAGTGATGAAGCAAAACTGCTCTGGGGAGAAAAATGTAGACGAGAGCGGGCAACACTCCAGACCTTTCCCAGGGTTCTTGTCAGCACATCCAGAAGGTCACATCTACATCTACGCAATCAGGCAACCCGCAACGTGATTCTTCTAGTAATCCCACGGCCTAATCTTTATTCGTGGGGTTACTCTGTACGCTCAGTGGATCCCTGCCCTACTGCCCACTGCAAAGCCAAGGCATCAGAGGAACATTGTTACAATTCTGGTGATTTCGGTGAGTTCAGTTAGGACGCACCATTTTCATGCCAGGAATGCAAGTGGCCCATTTATTAAATCCGGGCTGTAAAATGGTCTGGATAATCTCTGATCACTAGCAGTATCTGCCTAGGAAAGGAGTGGTAGTCAGATATGGTAAACACAGTGTACACTTAAAACCCATAGAAGTTTCAGGTTTTAGGGATCACTCCCCTGGTTCAAGGAAATTTCTTTCGCTGTATACCACAATATGCCCTTGGCCAGACGGATTACCTGCCATTCTCACTGTCCTCTGAGACTTCATCAGGTGGACACTGTTAAGACTGACCTTCATGAACAGATATTCCCAGTCAACCTGGTAACCCTGTGCTCATGTTTTCAGAGCTTTTAAGGACAGAGCAGATCATCTACTCCGGCTTTTTTACATAATGCAAGCCCTGATTTTAATTCAGCTGGGGCACACCCTATTCGTTTTCACTTTCAAAGATAATAAGGATAAAGTATGTCTTCGCACAGTCCTAGTATTTAGAGCTGGAGAAGCCCTAATTGGTCTCATTTCATGTGTCTCCTGGGGACCGACAGAGGATCATTTCCTTTACCAAGTGCAGATATAAATTCTAAATGATTCAGAAGATGGTGTTTCCACTGCTTTCCTGGGGAAAAAAAACCCCTCCTTCTGCAAAAAAGATCTTGCTTAGTTTCTCCACTATTCCTAGTATTATCTCTATAAATACAATAATTCAAACATCTGAAAATGTTTTCATCTTAAAAGAGGCTACCAGGTTTCTTTGTGCACTGCCTCTCAGGGCTTTGTACAGCTTTTTCTTGCCTCCAAATTCACCTTAGTCTCACTTAGACATATCTTTTCAGGTGTAGAATCTGCAGATCCGTGGGTCCACCACTTTCTAATTTCCTTGGCTACCTCGAGAAAGCCCTGCCTGCCATCCAAGGTGAACCCTCTGCTGCAGAGCACACCCAGCACTGAGGAGCTTGCACAAGTACCAGGCCTTGGGCGTCTCCGCAGCCAGGAAGCTGCTGCCGCCCACTGGGTACATCAGTGCCAGAGATACAGTCTCCATAGCAACGCACGGCTTTTTGTTTTTCTGATGAACAGTTTCAAAGAATAGAAAAAGCACATCTGGAGCTGCCGTATCAGCTGCCCCCCGCCGCCTCCCCAGCCTGCTGGAGTCAACAAGAGACAATACCTGGGGTTTAGCAGGCTTAGGGCTGAGCATCTCAGGAGGCAGAATGTGAGCGAGTGAAGTGTACAAGAGACAGGAGAAGCGTAGTGGGGTTTATTGTTGATTTAAGGGTGGGTTTGGGTTGGTTACCTTGCTACTGTCCTGTGAGGGGTTTTACAGGGGAATAGCTTGACCGCATCGACCTGCTGTGTAGTCTTTACCTGCTACATTTGTTGTTGAATATTTGAGGACTAATTTTTGTATCTTTCATTTGTACAGCCAGAGTTTCTAAGCACCCCTAGTTCAACTGCACGTGTCTTAGAGGGTAGAAAATGATCATCAAACCTTTTTTGCTCAGTGCTTTAAAAAGGTTCTTTAGAGACGTCATTGTTTTCATTTTCTATGTCTAGTGCTAGCAGCAAGTGTGTAAGTGCGTTGCTGCTGTTGTCCACTGTGCGAAAAAGCCTCCTTTCGCAGCACTTAACAGCTTATGGGGTATCAAGGCAGGAAAACTGTCACTGCCATGGGACCGTACATAGCCCACTCTGGGCTGTGCGTGGTTTCTTTAACTTCTTTGCCTCCTTATGGATCATCCTTCAGGTGATTTTTTGCTCTGTTCTCAGAAAGGAGATCAGATGATCCTGTTCCTTCCCTGCCCCACTCCAGCTTCTGTTACACACAGCAGTTTTAGCAGACAGTTTAAAAAAGAGGTGAAGCTGGCTGGCTGCGTCCGGCGCAGGAAGAGGCAGAGGAATCAGGCTCCCTGCCATCAACCTCTAACTTCAGCAGGCGGGATGTGGGAAAAAGCAAAGCCCAACCCCAGCCAAATAAAGCTGGCCTGCAAAAGACTTTCATTCCTGAGGAATTTTTGAATTAAATACTGGCTACAGCCAGCCAGATTCCACTGAAAATGACTATGTCAACTGGTTTTAAATAACAGTCTTTCATGTATATGTTTTTTATGTTGCTTCCCATTGTTTGTTGATTTCCCCATAGACACTGGGAAATTAAATCTTTTGCTCAACACATTTTTGTTCCTTCTAACTTGGCAAACACGGATTTTGGAGTGTGACTGGAAACAAGATGGCTGGCTATGCATCGCTCCCCAAATGGCTGGCAGGAGGAGGTGACAGCTGCCCTGGTGCAGCCGACAAAATCAGTGCCTCCTTTGGGTTTTCTGGATGCCTATGACTCGTTCCCGTAGCAGTCCCTGTTACTCTTCCTGTTATTTTAGCAGTGCGGCAGGAGCCCTGCTGTACTCCTTATGGAACAAGCCAGTCCTGAGTGCACTGAGCTTCCTTTGTAAATAGGCAATTCATTTCTAAACCTTCTCCTAAGAGTGCCAGCTCCAGCGCGCAACAGTAGCCACAGACTGCAGAATTATTTTTGTAACGTACCTACCTCCAGCACTGGGCCAGGAAATGAGAATTAGTCCCTCCTGGGGACACGGTGCCCTTATTACGCCGTATTAGAAGAAGTCTTATTCCTTTGGAAAAAAATGGAACAACTAAAGCCACCTGAATCCCTCTGTCTGGAAGAAAGTCTGACAGAGACTTGGAAAAGGCAGCTACAGTATTCCTTGAAATTGCTGAAAGCAAATGGTAATGAGGAGCAGCTGGAAAGAATGAAATATTCCACATGGCTATATGTGCCATCTGTATTGGCCCGGATCGTATGGCTACGGCCTGAAAATAAAGACAAATTCCTTACAAGCACCCTTGTGTTCCACACCATTGCTACAGTATAGATTTATTTTCAATGGCACCAAGAAGTGCCGTAAGAAAGCACACGAGGCTGCCTCCCCATGGGACGAGACTGCTGCTGTTGATGTTGCTGCAGCAGCTGAGAGTTAGTGGCTCTCCTACTGCCAGAGCAGGCGACTTCTTCTCAGGGTCAGTAGCACATGATACTGTTATTCAAAGGTTTCCGTAATGCTGCAGGTCTTGAACATGGTTGGTTGTCTTCCATCTGTGTCAGTGCTTTGCTATACAATATTAGGTGAGCATAATGTCCCTCTGGCTTTTGTCTGGCAAAGATAAAATTATCTTCTACAGCCCAGCACTGTATGGAAAGACATTCAGGACAAATCTGAAGTTTCCCCTTAATCCTCGCCAGTGTAGCTTCTGACTTGGCCTGGGCCTCCTTTGCCTGGAGAAAGTGCCTCGGCCATGATCTGCCACTTGATCTGCTGATTCATTTCAGCATCTTGGATTTAAGTAAGCAGGTAAGGAGGAAGAGCAAAGGAGGGTTGACTGCACGGCCTCTAGTGCCATAATCTGGCAGAAGTGGGCTTTTCTAATGGTTTCTAATCTCTGAATTTCTGAGGTTTCTTTTTCCGAAACTGCTTGATACCTAAACTGTTCCGTAGGGTGTGGAGTAAAGACATCAGTAGCTACCATATCATACTTGGAGAGAGATGCAAACCTAGGAATGTCATTTGTTTGAGCTTGTCTCACTTGCTATGTCAAGTATTTGTAAATGCATAGGAAGTAAAACAAAACATAGTGGGTTCACTATCTTCAAATCATTAGATTTGGTATCTAATTCATGGAGACACCATAGCAAAGAGTGAGCTGAGAAAGAGTTTGAAGGAAGACAGGTTCATGGTATTCTCTTCATAGCAAGAAAGAAACATATCGATACTTGCCAGAAGGACACAAAGCGGAAGGCGAGAGCTGTTCAGAGGAGTGAATGGACAATACAATAAAACCAAACCTTCCTCACAGGGTGAGAGGGCAGCTGGTCTTTCAAATCAAAAAGCAGTTTCTGTTTCTGCCAGGAATAAAGTATATGTCTTATATTCAATTACGCCTTTGAGTACATAGTCTGGGCTCTGAGGAGGAGGTGGAAAACCATGGTTATGATCGTTAGATTGTTTTTGCTTTACAGTGTAGCAGGGGTGGCATTAGCTGGTCATCTTTGGAGTTTGTCCTTTCTTCTCAATGTCCTGACCTGTTGGAAAGAGCCACACAGCAGCTACTGAACGTAGAGGAGGCGTGTGAGGGGCACAGCAAGGGCCAGTGGCTCTCTGGGGACAGGGTGCAGGGAGCTGCAGGGAGCTCCATGGGGCGGCAGGGCAGTGGCTGCCAGCCCAGGCTCGTCCCACCAACCTGGCAGGGGCACTGGGGAAGCCCCAGCCCTGGGCATCGGGCACTGCCCTGGGGATGGGGACAGGCGAGGCTGGGCTGCCATGTCGGCTCCCCGTGGGGAGCTGGAGACCAGCATCCTATGGTGTCACTGATGTGGGGACTGATGGCCCTGAGGGCTGTGAGATGGGGCCCTGGGCCATGGGCAGGGCGGGGGACCCCCAGGTGAGGGTGTCGGGACTCTGGCAGTCAGGATTAAAACACCATGAGCTGTTTAAAATCAGCAGCAGAAACATCATGCCATTTTCCTGGTTTGGGGTTGCCGGCTGGCTGGGGCTGGATGTGGGCTCCCCGAGTGTGCTCCTGCTCTTCCTTTACAGAATCACAGAATCACAGAATAGTAGGGGTTGGAAGGGACCTCTGTGGGTCATCTAGTCCAACCCCCCTGCCGAGCTTGGTCTGAATTAGTTAACTGCATTTAAATCTCTTATGTACCAGTTTTGTGTGACTTCTGTGTCAATCCAGAAGGAATTTGGCCTCTTCTGAGTGATTTCCATCAGTAAATAAGTGCTCCCAGTACCCTTCCAGTAGAGAGAGCTACTGGTGATGCCTGTGTAGTACCAAGCAGTATCATACAGAGATGCTCAAAATTAGACAGGAAACCTAATTTGGATCAGGAAAGAGAGGTAGCCGTGTTACGTGCATACATTTAAAAGAGAGGGTAAGGAGCCCAGTGAGAGAGCTACGTTAATGCAGCTGCATTGCTTTGGGCACTAGGGTTGACTTGGACATCTCTTAACTGCACCGTTTGGTGGACAACCCGTGGAGGCTTCAGTTTACATTTCTAGCTGCATACATCCCTTGGATGCTTTAACGCGCTTCTGACACAGAAGAAATACTCTCTACTGAGTCACCCCTTTCACTTCCAGAGTGCCACAGCTCTGGCCCTGTGTGGGGACACTGGGGACCAACACAGACTCTGCAGCAGCAGCAGCGTCCCAATGAATCACTCCTATGGAAACAGCCAGAAATTCTGCGTGTGACGTTCGCAGAGCTTCCAGAGATGTAGCTCTGACTATATTCAACCCAGGCTGTGCACATATCTGTGAGGTTTCCAGTGTCTTCTGCCCAGGGTGCCATGTGTGTGACTTTGTTCAGACTCCTGTTTTGACTAGAGGAGGCCCAGCCAGTTGCAAACTAAGAATAGCCAAAATATAACTGTCAGCATTAAAATATATATATACACATAAAAAAATTAACTGCTAGTAAAAGAATGTAAAACATGTAGCGTGTCAGTAAAACATTTTGGCATTTCGTTGGTACAAATACCCAGACTCCCTAAGCACTTTCAGTGCATAATCTAGATTTACTGCCTTTTTGAGATGGCTGAAGTGGTAGATTCTTTAAAGCTTGACATGACTGACCATAAGCATGAATTGTACAAGTCCAGAGTTACAATTTTATGGCCTGTGTGAACACTTTTAACTGTGTGCTTTAGAGATTTATTGAGGTTCTCTATGTTTGAAGTCTTTTTGTGAAGAAAATTAGAATGTCAGTTAAAAATGTGAAAATGACCAATAAATTCTCTTCAGTTTTGGGAGGTCGAAGGAAAAAATCTGTTGGTTTGCATCTCCAATAAAAAAAACCCTCAAAGGAAAAAAAAATTTTCCCTCATCTTCTCTCCTATTTTTTAAAGTTGATTCAACTTGATGAAGGTTACCAGGCCAAGAACTTTAGACCTGGAGGATGAAAAATGTCGAAGCTTCACACAGCCAGGAAAATACAAGTAGCAGCAGGACAAGCTTCCCCTGTGTGCTGTTCCCCAGCCAACGTGGTGGTGCTTTCATCCACACAGTTCTCAGCTTCCTAGACTATTGCATAAAGTTAGCTAGTATTTGGATGGAAACCCTGTACCTCATTTCAAGAGAGCATATAACAGGCATCACCTTTCAGCATCAAGAAGACCTGAGCTGGTGACTTAAACAGAAGCCACATCTACATCCTTCAAGTGCAAGAAACCGTATTTTGGACTTGACTCAGTTCATCACCTCCCACCCTCCTTGCCTCAGATTCCTGCTGAGACCAACTGTAGAATGATGAAAATAGCAAGACAAGGCATTTCATGTTATATTTCTGATCTGTAAGGAAAAGCAAAGAATGAGAAATGTCAGGAATAAAGCCAGCCTTAGGAGATATCCTCTTCCCAGACAAAACAGATTTGGAAGAACAACCATCTTTATTTTAATGCCTTTCTGAATAAAACCTCTGAATCTCTTGATGCATGGGCCACCACTACTGTGATCAAATCATACTTAGACTGTCTGTGGATTTCGAAAGCACCTATCACTGCCGCAGCTAGGTGACAGATTACAAGAAGATTAGAAGAGACATTGCTGCGGTTCCACTTATACCATATTCTCTGTCCCCCCTAAGGCATTTTAAGATGGATTCTCTGGTCTCTGCTAAATTTTCTTTGCACTGGTTATGGAGCATAGAGAGAACTCAAACAGGCAGGAGATTCCCACAGGAAAATGCCCTCAATACAAGGGAGGTCTGTGCCAGTTGTATAGCTGTCTCTTCTCTGCTGGCTGGCTGTCATCCCTCTACTCTCAGCAGGAACGTGATGAAACAAGGTGCTATATTACAACAGGTCTTTCTCTGGCATAAGGTCCATTATCTTGTTTGTGCTGGTGGTGTAAACTGGACTATCTGATTTATTGTTATAGCTTCCAGTTGGATAAGGCAGCTAAGATTTGGACATCTGCCTCTCCAGCACAGCTGAGTCAAGGGTCAAGGTCTCTCTTGTTCCAGCTGTTTTGCAGGATAGCCACAGGGAAAGACACTCACTGTCTGGAAAATGACTTCATAGAGAAGGATTACGGCATGCAGGGGCACCATGTATTGGTCTCAGCCTGAGGTCAGGCTGAGCTCTTACTCCGCTGGAGAACATGGCAAGATGTTCTCATAGCTGAAGGTTTTCTGGCTCATGAGATCTCTTTTGCCTCTGAGGATGGCAAAACAGAACTATGGGCTTCCCAACCTCAGCCTGCTCACAGGAAAGCCAATCATTATCTCTTTTCTTCTTTTCTCTTGCCTATGTTTTCATACAAAGTAATCACAGACTCTTTTTACTGACTGTTGGTGATAATCTCCTGCCCCTACAAACCTCTCTAAACCAAGCCAGCCAGCCTAGTCATTGGAGAGGGTTAGTTTCAGGTTCCAGTTTTACCTGGATTGAGAATCTGCCTGCTGTGCAGTGAAGATGCAGTTTAAATTTCTCAGGTTTTATTAATCTTCCAGTTCTTTCCGACCTTGCTCCTACTGGGCCCTGCAGCTGGTTAGCCGAAACTCATCCTGTACTTACTGCAGCCCAGAGAACCTCAGGATATTCCTTCTGGGCTTCTCAAGTCCAGCTCCTTGCTTGCACAGCCAGTCATTTCACACAATCAGTTGAGTAAATATGTCTAACTGCCTCTTAAAACCACCTTGGGTTTTGGCCTTACTAAACCCATTGGGAGGCCGTCACAGAGTGTCAATGCTGTCAGCATTAGGAACCTGACAATCCCTAGCCTAAATGTATGTGTGGGTGGTTTATACCCATTTGTTCTTGCGCCAGCATTGTCCTTTATCTTTAAATAGCTTTTTTCTCCTCCCCATGTGTTCACCCCTCCCCC
>Ga0065711_1048958_pt1 | contig 11544 bp, 7 predicted proteins | sample Hoacrofraction12_FD_59098 | JGI IMG/M metagenome (GOLD analysis project Ga0065711, IMG submission 59098) | Hoatzin crop microbial communities from Cojedes, Venezuela - Epithelial fraction 12 v2 (version 2) | ecosystem: Host-associated > Birds > Digestive system > Esophagus > Crop | place... | reverse complement strand
ATAGTCTTGGAGTCTATGGGAGTATCGGCTATTGGCGCGAATTGTTCTACAGGACCCAAAGATATGGAAGATATAATCAAGTCCATGGCATCTGTTACAAATATTTCGATTATCGCAAAACCAAATGCGGGTTTTCCGAAAGTTATAAATGGCGAAACAATTTATGATATGAAGCCTTCTGCATTTGCTGATGAAATAGATATTTTGGTAAATGCGGGAGCAACTCTTATTGGAGGATGCTGCGGCTCTACTCCTGATTTTATAAGAGAGCTTGCAAAAAGATATCAGGGCAAAAAGAGTGCGAATATAAAAAGAAAAGATAAAGATAAATTCTTTTTGACAAGCGAGAGAGAATATCTGTCTTTTGGCCTTTCTGATAATCTTATGATTGTCGGAGAGAGGATAAATCCTACAGGAAAAAAGAAACTTCAAGAAGAGCTTCGAGAAGGTAATCTTGATATGGTTGTAAAATTTGCAAAGGAGCAGGAAGAAGAGGGAGCTAAAATCCTTGACATAAATGTAGGTATGAGCGGTATAGATGAGATGGATATGATGAAGAGGGTTCTGACTGAAGTTATGATGAACACATCTCTTCCTCTATGTATTGATTCAAGTAACGTCGATGTTATAGAAATGGCTCTAAAGTTTTACCCCGGAAGAGCACTTGTAAATTCCGTATCACTTGAAGAGGGCAAAGCGCAAAGGCTCCTTCCTTTGATAAAAAAATACGGGGCAATGTTTATCCTTCTTCCTGTTGGAAGAGAGGGGATTCCGAAGGATAATGAAGAAAAAAAGAAAAATATTCTGGAACTTACCGATATTGCAAAAAAATATGGTCTTGGCAAAAAAGATATTGTTGTAGACGGACTTGTTGCTACGGTTGGAGCGCAAAAGGATGCGGCAGTAAATACGCTTCATACATTTTCTTTTCTTAGGGAAAATAATTATGCGTCTATATGCGGATTATCCAATATATCATTTGGACTTCCGCAAAGAAGTTTTGTTAATACAGCATTTTTGACTATGGCGATAGATAGGGGGCTAACAATGGCTATAGCCAATCCATCGCAAGAACTTCTTGTAAATGCGGCATTTGCGTCAGACCTTCTGAAAAATAAAGAAGACTCTGATATAAGATATATAGATAGAATGAGAAGATATGAGCTTCCGGATGGAGGAAGTCTAAAGTTTGGCATGGTGCATGCAGATGCAAAGAGCATATCTAAGGATGTTAATGTAAGTTCTTTTAAGGAAAGTAAAGAAAAGTCACCACTTGATATCATCTATGATGCTGTATATAACGGTAACAAAAGAGCTATAAAAAAGGATACAAAAAAAGCTCTTGATGAAAATATAAGTGCGCAGGATATATTGAATAAGAGCCTTATGCCGGCAATTGATAAGGTTGGAGAAATGTTTGACATAGGCAAATTCTTTTTACCTCAACTAATAGCAAGCGCAGATGCGATGAAGATGGCAATTGAAGTTATAGAACCCTATCTAAAGGAAAATGATGAAGGAACATCCAAAGCTACCGTAATAATTGCCACAGTGCATGGAGATGTGCATGATATAGGCAAAAACCTCGTTGCGCTCATGCTAAAAAACTGCGGATATAATGTCATTGATTTGGGAAAAGACGTAGAATCAGAGCTTATAGTTGATACGGCCATAAGAGAAGATGCCAAAATAATCGCACTAAGCGCTCTTATGACTACCACGATGACGGAGATGAAAAATGTCATAAAGATAAAAAACGAAAAGAATTGCAGCGCAAAGGTGGTAATAGGTGGCGCATGTGTAACGCAGGATTATGCTACGGAAATAGGTGCCGACGGATTTTCAAAAGATGCGGCAGGGTGCGTGAAACTTGTAGATAAATTACTTTTATGACATCACATGGGAGGATATATGTTAGGAGCAGATGTAATAGTTAAATGTCTTGAAAAAGAAAACGTTGAAGTTTTGTTCGGATATCCGGGAGTAGCTATTGCTCCTTTTTTCGAGAGTTTGAGCAGGTCCAATATAGATTCGATACTAATTAGAACAGAGCAAAATGCGGCGCATTGCGCAAGCGGATATGCCAGAATAAGCGGCAAGGTCGGCGTATGCGTTGTAACATCGGGCCCCGGGGCGACAAATCTTATAACAGGAATAGCTACAGCTTTTGCAGACAGCATACCGCTTGTTGCAATTACAGGCCAGGTAAACAGTTCAATGATTGGCTCTGATGTATTCCAAGAGGCAGATATAACAGGCGCTGTAGAGTCGTTTGTCAAATATAGCTATCTTGTCAGAAACGTAAATGATATACCAAGAATATTTAAAGAGGCCTTTTATATAGCAAATACGGGAAGAAAAGGACCGGTTCTTATTGATATACCTATTGATATACAAAATAGCAGTGTAAGTAAATTTGTTTATCCTGATGAAATCAATATGAGAACATATAAACCCACAGTCGAAGGCAATATGGCTCAGATAAAAAAGCTTGTAAAAGAAGTTGAAAAATCAAAGAAGCCTGTTATGTGCGTCGGAGGCGGCGTTCACTTGTCAAATGCTGCGGGCAAAATAAGAGAATTTGCAAACAAATGTAAAATTCCGGTCGTCTCTACGATGATGGGACTTGGAACTATCACAAATGACAATCCGCTTTATTTTGGCATGGTCGGAAATAATGGAAGAGCATATGCAAACAAGGCATTAAAAGATTCGGACCTTGTTCTTATGGTTGGCGCAAGAGTTGCAGACAGAGCTGTGAATAGACCCGAACTTATAACAAAAGATACCGTGCTTATACATATAGATGTAGATCCTGCGGAAATAGGCAAAAATGTAGGACCTACAATTCCTCTTGTAGGTGATATCGGGCATATCTTTGATAAGCTCAACAGCGAAGAGATAAATACCGAAGGCCATAAGGATTGGCTTGATTTTTTGACGGAATATAAAAAGAGCCATAAAGATAAGCGTTATGAAAAGCGAAAAGAGTTTGCGGATCCCGCACTATTTTTAAATACGCTTTCTCGTAAAATGGATGATGACGGAGTATTTGTGTGTGATGTCGGACAAAACCAAATTTGGGCCACGTCTTTTTTTACCATAAAAAAGAATCAAAGATTCATGACGAGCGGCGGAATGGGAACTATGGGATATGCAATTCCGGCGGCACTTGGAGCAAAAAGAGCAGACAAGGAAAGACAGGTTGTGGCATCTGTTGGCGATGGCGGATTTCAAATGTCTATGATGGAATTCGCAACAATGTGCGAAGAAAAGCTCGATATCAAGGTGGTAGTTTTCAGAAATAATTATCTTGGAATGGTCAGAGAATATCAGCACTATACTTATAATGATAATTATACTATGGTTGATATAGGTTCATTCCCAAATTTGTCTTACATAGCAAAGGCTTATGACATGGACTATATGCAAATAGACGGAGAAGCTGATATTGATAAATCTATAGAAGATTTTTTGAACTCTAAAAAGCCTGTCATCATGGAAGTTCTTGTTGACCCGCTTGATATTGTAAAGGTATAAACGGAGGATTTATGAAAAAAATATATTCTGTGCTTGTCGAAAACAGAACAGGTGTTTTGTCAAAAGTAGCCGGACTTTTTGCAAGAAGGTCATTTAATATCGATTCGCTTGCAGTGGGAGAGACGGAAGATAATGCCGTATCAAGAATGACTATAGTTTCCAGCGGTGACAAAGCGATTCTCGAACAAGTAGAAAAACAGCTCAACAAAAAAATAGACGTAATAAAAGTAAAAACTTTTGATGAACAAGATTCTATCAGTAGAGAACTTATGCTTATTAAGGTAAAATATAATAAGAATAACAGAAGAGACATTATGGAAAATTGCGATATCATGAATGCGCAAATCGTTGATATGAGCAAAAATTCCATGATGATTCTGATTTGCGATACTCCGGATAGGGTGAAACTTTTCTTATCACTCCTAAAGGGAATATCAATATTGGAAGTTGCAAGAACAGGTACACTTGCACTTCCCAAGTGCAAAGATAACGAAAAATAATTTGATTATGGAGGGATGAGATGTTTTGTACTAATTGCGGAAAGCAAAATGATGATTCTGTAAAGTTTTGTATCTATTGCGGCACAAAGATGGTCGCAAAATCCGAAAGTGAAAATTTAAGTAATGCATATTCGGGCGGGCAAAGCGCAGCCGGTAACGCAGGTTATCAATATGAAAGTAAAAAAGCCTTAAATGAAGGCAATGATAAAGAAGTAAAAAAATGCGGCCCTTTAAGAGCTTTGGCAATCTTTTTGGTTGCGGCAGTTCTTGCGGGAGTAACTTTTTGCGTTACGTATGCTTTTTTAAACAAGGCCAATTTTTCCCTAGGTGATAAGAATGATGACAGCAGTAATGAAGTAAGTGCATCGGCCGAGGGCTCAAGTGATGCGTCAACTGCTGAAAGCTCTGCAAAACTTACTCCTGATGAAATATTGTCTGCTGCATGCAAAAAAATTGCATCATCAAAGGGCAATGAGATGACATTTAGTTTTAAAAATACTATAAATGTCAAAGAAGAGCAGAATTCTCTTGATTATGATTTTGTAACAGAGGGTGAGTTTACTATAGACGATGATCTTTCTATAGAAGATCTTACGGAAGTAAATGTTCTCGAAAAAGCTAAAGGTGATGTGAGCTATATTTTTTCTGACGGATCGAAAAAGACGTTTGAAGATATTTATGTTTACAGGCAAGATCTTGGCGGCAATTTATCATCTTATATAGTTTATGAAGATACAGGATATTTGGCATCAGAGAATATGACAACAGATCAGGTCATTGGATTTTCCGATTACGAAGTATATGAACCGGAAATGCTCGATGAAACAGAAAATGTAGACGGCATAGAGTGCTACGTTTTTGAAGCAAAGGACACGTATGATCAGGGCGGAATATCGGGCATATTCGTACCTCTGACAGGCCTATATATGGATGATAGCGAGAAGTGTGATGTTACTATTTATATAGGAAAAGAATCAGGAGATATAGTAAAAGTAGTAACAAGCTATTCTACTGATATAGATATGAGCGCAATCGATGATGTTCTTGATACAAGTCTAAACGGCCTTTCGTTTGAGACATCAATGAAAGAGCTGACATATGAGATTACATTTGATGATATAGATACTGACAGCATAGATGAAAAAGAAATATATGATGAAATTAATGCTATTGAAGATAGCGGATATTCATCACCGTTTTCCACACTTGTTATGATGGCAAATGATGTTGTGACAAATACAGGCGGATTTAGCGCAGAGTCTCAAACAAGTGATGGAACATACGTATCGGATACTATTGGGAATTTAACATATAATGTTTCGAATAAATTTTTGGCTGATGATATAGGAACAACATACGATAACGAAGATGGAACAAATATTTACGAAAAGATATATATTCCTCAAGATGTCGATACAGAACTTCTCACGGTAGATTATATTGAACTTGACATGGAGGATTTTGACGATGATGATATCAAATATGCCGTTGAGCAGGTTCTTGAAGGCATCGCGGAAGATGATGGATCATCTGATGCGTCAGATTACACAATAACCGAATCGGATACGAAAATTGCTGGTGGTTATACATATGAATGCACTGCTACATTTACAATTAACGGATACGCATATTTAAACGAAATCCATGCATTTAATGCAGGTGATGAGGGAGTTGCTGTCATCATGTATATATCCGATCCATCAAGTGATCGTCAATATGAGGCGGAAGTTCAAGCTATAATTGACAGTATGAAATTAACAGATTAATTTTGTAATGTATAAATAGTAATTTTGCCATGTTGACAGGTTAAAAATGCACGGATATAATTGACCTAAATTGTTTCTAGGAAAGCAGTTTGAATTTGGAGGAAAGGGAGTAAAAGTTCTTATGTCAGAATCAGAAAATACAACTTATAAAAAGGTCTTTCAGCTCCTTGTCGACAACACAGCAGGTACGCTAAGTCGTATATCGGGGCTATTCTCCAGAAGAGGATATAACATAGAAAGTATTACAGCCGGAGTAACCGCAGACCCAAGATTTACCAGAATAACAATTGTTGCATCAGGTAATGAGGAGATACTCGATCAGATTGAAAAGCAAGTAGGAAAGCTTGTCGATGTAAGAGATATTCATGAACTTAAGGCGGGAGAGTCTGTTTACAGAGAACTTGCACTTATAAAGGTTAGAGTAAGTCCTGACAAAAGACAAGAAGTCATCGCACTTGCAGATGTGTTCAGGGGCAATATCATTGATGTTTCCAAAGAAAGTCTCATAATTGAAATCACAGGTAATCAAGATAAGATTGAAGCGCTCCTAGGCCTTTTGGACGGATATGAAATATTGGAACTTGCAAGAACAGGTCTTGCGGGACTTGGAAGAGGAATTGATAACGTAGTATATCTGGATGAATAATCCATGTACAAATATAAAAAACTATGGAGGAAAAACAAAATGGCAGAAGCAAGAATTTTTTATCAAGAAGATTGTAATCTTTCTTTATTGGAGGGAAAAAAGATTGCTATTATAGGATACGGTTCACAGGGACATGCACATGCACTAAATCTTAAGGATTCGGGATGCGATGTACGTATCGGTCTTTATGAAGGTTCAAAGTCTAAGGAAAAGGCACAAAAGCAAGGACTTACGGTTATGAATACAAAGGATGCGGCTAAATGGGCTGACATCATTATGATTCTTATAAATGATGAGAAGCAGGCTGATATGTACAAGGCTGATATCGAACCAAACCTTGAAGCCGGCAATATGCTTATGTTTGCACATGGATTTAATATCAACTATAAGCTCATCGTTCCACCAAAGGATGTAGATGTAGCTATGATTGCTCCAAAAGCACCGGGACACACTGTTCGTTCCGAGTATCAGCTTGGAAAGGGAACACCTTGCCTTGTAGCTGTTGAGCAGGATGCAACAGGAAAGGCACTTGACCTTGCACTTGCATATGGTGCGGGAATCGGCGGAGCAAGAGCAGGTATTCTTGAAACAACATTCAAGACAGAGACAGAGACAGACCTTTTCGGCGAGCAGGCAGTTCTTTGCGGCGGTGTTTGTGCACTTATGCAGACAGGTTTCGAAACTCTTGTTGAAGCAGGATACGATCCAAGAAATGCATACTTTGAATGTATCCATGAGATGAAGCTCATCGTAGACCTCATCTATCAGTCAGGTTTCGAAGGAATGAGATATTCTATTTCAAACACAGCTGAATATGGTGACTATGTAACAGGCCCTAAGATTATCACAAAGGATACAAAGGAAGCCATGAAGAAGGTTCTTGCAGATATCCAGGATGGTACATTTGCTTCTGAATTTATTCAGGATATGAAGAATGGTCAGATTCATTTCAATGCTATGAAGAAGAAAGCAAAAGCTCATCCTTCTGAAGAAGTTGGAGCAGAAATCAGAAAGCTCTACAGCTGGAATGATGAAAATGACAAACTCATAAACAACTAATAAAAAAGTTTTGGCATCTCCAAAAGAGGTGTCACCAAAAGGTGACATCTCTTTTTTAAATATAGTATACTATTAGTAAATATTAAAAATCACGGAGAGTAAAAATGGGGATATTTAATAATAGTAACGCTGTATCCAAAAACACAATTCAAGTAACAGATCCAAAAAGCAAAACCGAATATAGTAAAAAAAGAATGTACATCTTTATGCTACTTCTTGGCTTTACGATGTATGTCGTAGCAGTTCTTCCGATTATTATTCATAACGGCGGATTGTTTTTTTACTACGGAGATTACAATGTTCAGCAGGTTCCGTTCTATATTCTTGCACACAGAGCTATCAGAAACGGACAGCTTTTTTGGAACTTTAATATCGACCTTGGCGGAGATTTGATAGCTGATTTTGCTTTCTATTTGTTCGGAAGCCCTTTTTTTTGGCTCACAATTCCATTTCCGGAAGATTTTCTTCCATATATGATGCCATTTATCATGGCTCTTAAATATGCAGTAGCATCTGCAAATGGTTTTTTGTATATGAGAAGATATTCCAAAACAAATAAGGGAGCTATGCTTGGAGCACTTCTTTTTGCGTTTTGCGGATTTAATGCCTGCAATATTGTTTTTAATCACTTCACGGATGCCGTAGCTTTTTATCCGCTTCTTCTTATGGCTTTTGAAGAACTTATGAAAGTCGATTCAAAAGAAGAAAAGATGAAACTATCAGGCAGTAAATTTATTTTTTACGTGGTTATGATTAGTGTATGCAGCATTATAAATTATTACTTTTTCTTTGGACAAGCGATATTTATAATTTTGTATTTTATTTTGCGCTATGCATACAAAACACCGTGGAGAGTTGTAGCAAGAAGATTTGTAAGAGCTATTCTCGGCGCAGTACTTGGAATCATGATTTCCGCATTATTTTTGTTTTTGGCATTTAATGGAGTAGCCGGCAATTCCAGACTTGACAATATAATTCTGGGTTATGACATGGTTGTATATAGCAGTGCTTACATGTACTGGGATATATTAAAATCCATGGTTATGCTACCGGATATTATAGGCAGAGGCACGATTTTCTATACTTCTGCTGTCAAAAATGCATCGCTTGCGGTATATCTTCCGATGTTTGGACTTGCAGGAGTAATCAGCTATTTCAAGATGAAAAAAGGGAAAAGCGATTGGAAAAAAAGAATGCTTATTTTAAGCCTTATCATAAGCTTTATACCGGTTCTTAATTCCATGTTTTCACTTTTTAATTCGCAGTATTACGCAAGATGGTTCTACATGCCTATTTTGATTATGTCGCTTGTAACAATGCAGTCCGTAGAAAAAGATAAAGGCGACAATATAAAGTTTGGAACGCTTTCTACAACGCTTTTATTTCTCCTTATGGTTGTAATTGCGATTCTTCCGAGCAGAGATGATGATGGCAACATAGTATATATGCAGATGGTATCGAATAAGGATATGTTTTGGCTTGATGTACTTGGCACCGCAATTTTTTCTGCAATGCTTATAGTTATTATATTTTTGGCAAAAAACAAAAAGCAAAGAGTATCATTTGCCGTATGCGGAACAATTATTGCAGGAACTTTCGGAACCATGATTACGCTTACAAACGGTAACTCACTTATAAGCGATTACGGAATGAAGATGTGGAAGATTCAGATGCTGGATACAGAGCCTGTTCTAAACAGCGATGAGTTTTGCAGAGTTGAAACGGATTCAACATCGACCAATTACGAAATGTGCTGGGGACTTCCTACTATTCATTGTTTTTTGTCTACGGTTTCATCGCAAATCTTTGATTTCTATGAAGGAGCGGCAGGTATAACAAGAAGCGTTGAGTCTGATGCACCATTGGAGAGAGCAGGTCTTCGTGCGCTTTTGTCGGCTAGATATTATATCGAAAATACTGACATCAATGATTCACCCGAATTTTCATGCGATGAAGGAACGATTGATTACGTAGAAATGGCAGAAGATAGCAATCAAAACGGCTTTACGATATTTGAAAATACGAATTTTATCCCGATGGGATTTACATTTGACTATTACACATCGGAGAGTGACTGGAATGCATGCTCTGCAAGCTCACTTGATTATGAACTTGTAAAAGTGCTTATTTTGCCGGATGATGTTGCAGATGCACTGAATGATACGGATACGTCTATGATTTATCTGGATGCCGATGATTTAAATGATGATGAAATTGATTACAAGCAGTTTAGAAGTTTATGTGACAAAAGAGCTGACAGCTCATGTGAAAGCTTTAGCGTTACCAAAAACGGATTCACAGCAACTACAAAAGAGTTTGACGAGGAAGAACTTGTTTTTTTCTCCGTTCCCAATGCATCTGGCATGAAGGCAACCGTTGACGGAAAAGAAACAACAATCATAACGGCTGATTATGGTCTTATGGCTATTCCTGTTACAAGTGGAAGCCACGAAATTGTGGTTACATATTTCCCGCAAAATTTCGGAATAGGATTAACTGTTTCTCTTTTTGGAATCATGCTACTTATAATTTATATAGTCATTTACAAAAAAACAAATACAAATAAAGAATTTTTTGAACAAGATATAAAAGCAATAAAAAAAGAAAAATTGGATAATGAAATATCAGATAATGAAGAAGTAAGCAAAGAAAAATATTTAAACAGTGAAAGTAGCGATGACAATTTTCTAAGGTAAGGAGTATTTCTATGGCTAATATGACAATGAGTCAAAAGATTCTTGCAAAACACGCAGGCCTTGATTATGTAGAGCCGGGACAGCTTATTGAAGCGGATCTCGATCTTGTTCTTGGCAATGATATAACAAGCCCTGTGGCTATAAATCAAATGGATAAATTCAAAACAGAAGGTGTTTTTGACAAAGACAAAATCGCACTTGTTCCCGATCATTTTGTACCAAATAAAGACATAAAGTCAGCCGCAAACTGCAAATGTGTAAGGGAGTTTGCGAAAAAGAATGATATAACCAATTATTTCGAAGTAGGACAAATGGGCATTGAACATGCTCTTTTGCCGGAAAAAGGACTGACACTTCCCGGACACCTCATAATAGGAGCAGATTCGCATACATGTACATATGGCGCACTTGGAGCATTTTCAACAGGCGTGGGTTCGACCGATATGGCGGCAGGTATGGCGATTGGAAAAGCTTGGTTCAAAGTTCCGTCTGCAATAAAGTTCAACCTTAAAGGCAAGATGAAAAAGTATGTAACAGGAAAAGACCTTATTCTTCACATAATCGGTATGATTGGCGTTGATGGCGCTTTGTATGAGTCTATGGAGTTTGTGGGAGAGGGTGTATCCAATCTATCAATGGATGATAGATTTACAATTGCAAATATGGCAATCGAAGCAGGTGCCAAAAATGGTATATTTCCTGTTGATGACAAGACAATTGAATATCTAAAAGAGCATGCTCCGGGCAAAGAATATGAAGTATTTGAACCGGACAAGGATGCGCAGTATTCAAAAGAATATACAATAGATCTTGGAAGCCTTGAGCCGACAGTAGCTTTTCCTCATCTTCCCGAAAATACCAAAACTTTTGATGAGTTTGGCGAAATAAAAATCGATCAGGTAGTGATAGGCTCATGTACAAATGGAAGAATCTCCGACCTTAGAGCAGCTGCAAGTATTCTTAAGGGAAGACACGTGGCAGAAGGAATCAGATGTATCATAATTCCTGCAACGCAAAAAATATATCTTGATGCATTAAAAGAAGGAATAATTGCATCGTTCATAGAAGCAGGAGCAGTTGTGTCTACTCCTACATGCGGTCCATGCCTTGGCGGTTATATGGGCGTTCTTGCATCAGGTGAAAAGTGCGTATCTACAACGAACAGAAACTTTGTAGGAAGAATGGGCGAAATAGATTCCGAAATCTATTTGGCATCACCTTTTGTTGCTGCGGCAAGTGCTGTAAAAGGCATGATTGCAAGACCAAGCGATTTGGATTAAGGGGAGAAAATTATGGAAAACGCAAATGGAAAAGTTATTAAATATGCTGACAATGTT
>Ga0065711_1048957_pt1 | contig 11545 bp, 6 predicted proteins | sample Hoacrofraction12_FD_59098 | JGI IMG/M metagenome (GOLD analysis project Ga0065711, IMG submission 59098) | Hoatzin crop microbial communities from Cojedes, Venezuela - Epithelial fraction 12 v2 (version 2) | ecosystem: Host-associated > Birds > Digestive system > Esophagus > Crop | place... | reverse complement strand
CTGAACAAGGTCCTGTGCAGCCTGCTGTAGGCGACCCTGCTTCGGCAGGGGGGTTGGACTAGATGACCCACAGAGGACCCTTCCAACCCCTACCATTCTGTAATCTTGCGATTCTGTGAAATTTTACTGTCTGACAAACATAATGTGCTTGGCTTTGTAAATGCAAATAAAACCGTGGTTAGTCTTAACATTTTTTTTCATGCGTGTTAGTACTTTTCTATATGCTGTCACTGCTATGCAATGCTTTGTGAGGGATGCTGCAGCTGAATACATTACAAGAGTAGCATTTTATCTTCTGCAACACCATATGTTTTTTGGCTAATTTTCCTCAAACCACTGTAGAGATTATGATGCTACAACTTCCTATTTGATTTTTGATTTTATATGCCTATCCTATGCCATCCCATTAGTATTAATAGACACCCCTGATATTCGGTGGCACACAAAAATATCATCTGATTATTTGTGGCTTTCTCCGATGCATGCCGGGAAAGCTACATTGCACTTTTCCAGTGTGCTCATTATTTTATGATAAGCTCAGCTGTCAGTCTGGATTTCTATTATTTCTTCTGTATTTTGTGAAGCTCTAAGAATATCTGGCAGCTCCAACCTGAGTGTTTGCATTGCGCTTCAGCTAAAACAGGCTTCACTTACTTTAACCGGAGACTTGGATGTAGGCTAGCGCTCTACAGCAGCCTAAATCAGCTAAAACAAAGTAACCAGCCTATTTTATTTCCACTGAAGTAAATGGCAGCACAGTGAATTTCTAACTGTTTTCTCTGAAATCTGTTGAAACCTTTCTTTTTTTGTTGTTTCAGTGGACTTTCAGTCATGTTGTAAGCCAACAACCATTAGCTAAATAATTATTTATTTAATGAATCATCCACATCTAGATTTCCTTATACTCCCCTAATATCTTTTTACACTTTCTAGTTCAGCTGATTGCCAGTGTCCCAGCTGTGCAAATACTCACTGCTACAGCAACACAGCCTCTGAGGCACGGCGTGAACTCCTTCACTGGGCTTCAGCACTGTCCTCGCTCTGAGCTGTGCTTTACCAGCTAGTCCATTTGAAGCAAATGGCTGGGACATAACAAAACCAAATATAAAATAAGCACAAAGAATGCCAGCAGTGAGGAAATCTTCCTATCGTCTGTCTTTGAGTTAGCACGACTTTGTTTTCATCCATACTGGTGTGCAGCGGGAAAGAGATGGTGAGTGAAAGCCTGCTGGGTAACAGCAACAATTCACCTCAAATTTGATTGCTGTTGTCAGAGAGAACTGCTGACTTCTACCTGGAAATATTCTGGGGAGCTAAATCTGGTTTCTGTAGGTGTCCATGGTAAATATAATTCGTGCTAAAGGAGGAGCTTGGATCCATGAGCCTCGGTGGCTGCAGCGTTGGGCGCTGCATCATGCTCACTCTCTTCTCTGCACCAGCGCTGCGGCTTCTGTGGTCCTGCTGAAGTTGCTGACTGCTCCGAGTAACACCAGGCCTAGAATTCACCATGAATTGCAAGAGTTTTCCTGGCTGCTGTGTGTACTCAGCACACTACTGTGCTTCTGGAGAGGAGCGGGCTGGCAGTCCCCTGGAGTGGGGCACGGGGGGCACAGGGTGCACATCCCTGGGCTGCGAGGGTGCACGGCTATTGCTGGCTTACCCCTAGCACGTCTGGAAATGCTGACGACAGACACCACTTTTGCAAGGAGTTACGTCACAGGTCTTCAAATCCATATAATGCTGGCACTGTGATTTTCTGCTTGGGAAATGAAATCCATAACAAGACAGCCTCATGGCATTGCCAGGGTACCCAAAGGCAGATGCAAGTAATGAGACGCCCTTGGAGTTCACCTCTGAGCATCTGCGTTGTGGTGATGTGCAAAAGTACAGGCTCCCTGGAGAGGCTTTAGTGAAAAGGCACGCTTTTTTCAACAGCAAAGAGAGCTAACAGGCAGCTTCCCTTCCCTTAAGGTCTGGACTTCCCATCTCTCTGCTGTCGGCTGCAGCCCATCATCTGCAACTCGTGTGAGAGTTCACTCCTGAGGACTGCAGCCACGCTGCAACTTAAACAGCACTCACAGTAATGAGGATGGAAAAACAGGAGCAAAGAAAGAAGTAATGAATGGAAGAAGGGAGACTACAATAAAACAACATGTTTACATCTCCACTTTGATGAGTTTTTTCACACGAGCTACTCTGTAAAAGAAAGAATCTTAAGGCAATTGGATGACCTTAAAGCACTTGAAGTCAGTATGACCTTTGGCTTGTCGGTTTTTGCTATTTTCGTCTGCTGGGTGAGATGTAGAAATCCAGCTGATCTGTGAGGTAAATTTTCAGTTGCCATGGCAATGTGTTCTCAGTTTGGGAAGGAGATTGTTCCGTGCTGCTGTTTCATGTCTAGGGCAATATTCTTTGGTGGCAGAATTTCTTTGTTTCATTAATGCTACAACTCTGTTGTTCCTTTCCCAGCTTATGGAAACATGGCTCAGCCTGAACACCTTTAGCCCTGTAAAAATACAGTTATTTGCATTTTTTTTGTTGTAAGAACATTCCTTAAGTCTGGAGGTAAATGTTGATCCATTTTGGTAGCTTGGATGCAGCAACATCCTGACGCTGTGAAGTTTCACCGTGAAGTGAAAACAAACTGGAATCACTCCACCTTTGCTTCCATGTAGTTTGAACAGACTAAAGTATATCCTGAACTATAGAGTCTTATAAAAGAAAAGTAATTTAAAAGTACATCCTACCTATAGTATATATTTTACATATTAGATTTCTACAGATCTCCATATGCTTTCAGTCAATGCAGATTCATTTCCTAAGTACTGCAAATTCCTAATTTTGATGAATTCGTGCTTAAGGCCACAAATGGAGTTTCTCTTGTTTCTTTTACCACCTTTAGTTCTTTGTTTTTCCACACACCACCTTCACCTTATTCCTAAGGTGAGGAGTCAAGCAGGAGCAGGCATCCTGGTCTCTGCTGGCTCAGTGCAGTCTGCAGTAGTGGGAACAGGCTGCACATGGCTCTGGAGGGTTAGGAAAGCACATAGACAGGAGTTGGCCTAGTCTGATACAGTGTGGAGGTTTCACAGAATGGAGGGCTCCTATATTTGGGTAAGAAGGACCCCTTTCTGGTCACGTTCCCCATTTCAGTTGCATGTGACCTTCATTGCCTTTCTAACCTGCTTGGTTTCACTGAACTCATCTCGCTTGTCTTCCCGAGTGACTTCACACAAGGGTGCAGCAGCTGTGGCACTTTGCACAACGCTGCTTCTTCTTCTTGGGGTGGAAGATGGTCAGGATTGCTTCGTCGAAGACAGTCTTAAGGCCTTTCTGCGTGAGGGCTGAGCACTCCAGGTAGCATTGTGCTCCGATCTGAAAGAGAGGAGAGAAAATGTGAGTACCCACTGCTGGGAGAGACCGAGCGACCCAGTTCCAGCATCCTTCTACGTGTAGATGTGTTCTGCCACAGAAGGAAACCCAGACCTTTAAAAAGGGGGTCAGGCCCTAGCTTTGCTTTGTATCTGGCTGCCTATGTGGTTAAGGGAGAAGCTCAGGCGGTCATCCTGAGCGAGGGAGCAGAGATAAGCATCAACACCAGTATCTCACACAGGCGGTTAATGGGGAGCAGGAATTCCCTGCATCACCCCTTCAGAGAGAGGGGAGCTGCATCTGTGTTCGAATGCTGGCCTGGAAGCTTGGCCTCGTGTCTGTGCAGCTGGGGGGGTTTCCAGGAGATGCTGGGTCATTAGCTGAGCCCCTTTATATGCTTGTCTCTTTTCTCCTGACCTGTCACCCCTGTGTCCTGCTTTCATAGAATCATAGAATCCTTAAGGTTGGAAAAGGCCTCTAAGATCATCAAATCCAATCGTCAAGGTCCCTTCTGCAAGACCAGGGAGGTGCTACCTGAAGGAGGGCTTCCAGCTGGCTTCTGGGAACTCAGAAGCATCATCTTGACATGGGAATCTCTGGGAGGTGCTGATATGATGCAAACACACAGAAGGGACTGGGAAAGCAGCCTCAAGTTATTCAGTAACCTTGTTGCTGAATCATCATATTCTATAAATGGATGGTGTTGCTGGCCTTGGAGGGCCAGAGCCTGCAACAGCACCTGCTGCATGCAAGGTGGAAATGGCTGGGGTCCAGGTGCCCACATTTCAAGGCTAAGGGAAGGCTTTTATCCCCCTGCCTTGCTGGGAGAAAGGTGCAATATCACAGAAGCCTCGGGAGCTCCTTCTCTGCTGCTTGAAGTGCCGTGGATAAGTGAGCAGCAAGTTGTCTGTGCTTTTGTAAGGGATGGGGATGAGTTTGGCAGAAGGCAACTGCAGAGGGGGGTTTGCCACATGCACCTTCTGGCAGAAGCCTGAACAAGAAACACTTGACTTAGGTAAAGTAGGCAGTAAAACCTATGTTGCTGCCCATTTGCCATCTGCTGCTCTGTGTACCTTGCCGCTTTGCTTACGGCTCAACTGGGTATCATCACAACAAAACATCAGGCTCGGGAGTCACAACCTGTGCCTAGGTCCAGCCTGTTTGAACAGAGACTTCAATCTCTGGCTGGGACCAACCAATGTGCCCTGGAGGAGTTCACCTTGAATGAAACAAATCCACTGGAAGGCTGTGATCAATTGATTTCCTGGGACCTCAGAAAAAGCTATTATTACCTCCTTCGCTAGCTTCACTCCATGCTCGTAGGTGAGTGGTTTCTCCTTCATGTAAAGCAGACGAGCCAAAGTTTTAGGATCATCCCGGAGATCAATCTAATAGAAAATACACAAAACCTATGCTCAGAACCACCTTGCTGTAATTCTTGAGACAGGTATTCATAATTTTACAAACCCACAGTCATAACCTCACATAAGGGCATCTGCTCTACCGACCTCAGATGATACTTCAGAAATGTTACACATATATTTTCCTTTTTTTTTCTTTTTCCCTTTTTTCCCTTTCTATTGAACACAAATTAGATCTCACTGGTGGGTTACTGGGCCACAGCTCAGATAGCTGCGGTACAGTAAAGATGCAGTTCTCAATGGGTCTCACAATGCTTCTTGGAAAGTGTTGGTGGAAGCCTGAGCCTCACTGAAAGGGGAGGCTTCTGCGACCCTGCACTGCATCACCCAAAAAATACCGACAGGCCAGACAGTCACAGCTCAGTCTGACTTGAAACAAAATCCTTTATTTCCATGGAACATATCAAAATGAAACATTCTGGCATTTCAAACCCATCCATTTTCAGAGTATGTACTCCAAAGGGTAATACTTCTATTTTAAAATGAGTGGTTTAGATTATTCCACTGTGGAAAACAAAACCAGTGTTTGAAGAATTGAACTTTTCTGTGGCATGAAGATTTTGGTTTTGGCCAGAATTTGATCTGTTTCTCTAACATGGCTTAGGTTACTGTCCAGCATTCGGACATTTTTCAGTCTTGTATCCCTACTTCTCATAGTCTCTAGCCACTTGATGTCTTGGAAGTAAACCCATATTTAAATCATTTTTATTTGATTGATAGATTTATAGATTTTAAGGCCAAAATAAAATGGTTTGATCATTTAGCCTAACATCCACTCTAACACAAGCAGGACGGTGAGTCACTAACTGCAATGTTGATGTGAAGCATGAGGAAGGCTATTTCCTTCCCATGTCTCAAAGTAAGTAATTATTCCCATTCTTAAAATTTAGTTTGAAGTTTAGCTTCTGTTTCTAACAAGACTTTGATGTTTTTTTCCCCTCACTAAATGCCTGTCAGAAATATTTTCTCCCTTCAGATATTTATGCCTTGATATCACGTTAACATACATTTCAATAGAAAGATGGGTTAACTTTTCCCAGTCACAACTAGCATGATGGGACATTTGCATATTGGTTTCCTTTCCCAGTCCCTGAGTTTTTCTCTAATGGCTGCGTATCACATAAGAAGTTAAACAGGAAACCCTTCCACAGAGCTCAACCTCTAGCCACCGCTGGGGTGGAGTAGGAGCCCCCTCGCTCTGAAGACCCCCGCGATGGCTGGCAGTGCCCCGGAGGAGCGTTACCTGTGTTCCTATGAGGACGTAAGGCACGTTGGGCATGCAGACTTTCAGCTCGGGCACCCACTCCTCCTGGACATTGTGGTATGAGGCGGGGTTCACCACCGAGAAGCAGATCAAGAACACATCTGTGTTGGGGTAGGACAGGGGTCTCAGCTGGTTGTAGTCCTCCTGCCAGGGAGAAAACAGCAGGTATGTTATGGGGTGGGAGATAACTGCAGATGGGGGCATCACGTTAGCTCTTGGTGAACTGCTCAACACTGTCCCTCCATGCTCGTGCACTTTTGTAACCTCCGGTGAGCTGCTGGGGAGAGGGAAATCACCCCTCGTGGGCCAGGGGTGCTGTTTTGGCAGCATCTTTACCCAAAAGAGCGAACACATTTTGTTTGTGTGTGTATTATCCGTGGTGATGCTGGTGTAGAGGGTAATGCTAAACAGTGGCTGTCACTGGTGGTGTAATAAAAATTGATCTTGAGGCTGCATGTACCGGCCTCAACCCTTCAGCAATGTATACCATTCTGGGAAGTATTATTTGACTTGCTGCTAGCTAATATTTACTGGTGACACACATCTCTAGGGGCTTTTCTGTTAATATCATGGGTTTTCTATTCCCCAGTAGACGTTATAGACATGACCACATACAACAAATAGGGTCTCTGGGCTAATTGGTGCCATTGCAGTCATGTACGGTATGCAGCAATGTGTCAGTCAGCAGAAGACACTCATCTTGGAAGTACAAAGCAGATCAAATCCAGCCTGCAGTGTCTGGGTAAATTGCTGGGGGTCATTTAGTGTTTCCACAGGCCCCAGACTGGGGAAAGAGAGATGTTTTCTCTATGGGCTAGCTGTGAAGAGGGTGAATTTTCAAAAACAGCTTTAAGCTATGTTCTGTCATGAGCTAGCTTTGATAGCTGAGTTTCAAGGCAGAATTTCGGTCTGTTTCAGGCTTGAGGTGTCGAAAACGAGCAGAGGTTTTGCGAGCTGTGTGACAGGGATAGACTGGCTCTTTCTGACAGTAAGAGCATAGGTAGCTGTGTCTGGTGGGTGCTTTTCAATGAAAGCTGTTAGAAAATTTCAGTGCAATGAAACAGAGGTTTTTAGAGGGGATACACCTGTTCTGAAGACTTTTTTGGGGGATCCAGAATTAAAAAAGGGGAAAGGAGAACAAAGTTGGAGTGTGGGAAATTATAATAGATGTTGCTGTCAAGCCTGACTGAGACCTAGGGAATTAGTTTACAGTTTCTGCATTCTGGGCAAGCCTCAAATCTCTACAGTATGGTCACTTTTGGTTATAACTGTATGAAAACTCAAAGGGTGTAGTTTTGCTTTGCAGTCACTGAAATAGTTGATAGCTCAATGTAAAGGAAAAAAAAAGGTGCTGTTGCTCAGACTTGAGAACATTTATTTGAGGCAGGGAAAACCCACCTTAGGGGCAGGAGCAATGCAACTGCTGTCTGTCCTGCAGGAGAAACTGATGTAGGACTATATAACTGTGTGCCCAGATCAGATGGTGTCTTTATTCAGCCTTGCTTCTGCCTGGCATTTGTTTGGGTCAACAAATGAGAGGGCTTAATCATGAGTTGAGACTGGTAAATCTTCTTTCCAAAATCTTTTGTTCGCTGAACATGCAGTGATAAGAAGATCCTGATTACTTCTGAATCAACACTAGTTTCCGAAAAATACTGATGGATTATGTAAAAACAGTCTGCTCCAACCTTTTCTAAGCAATAAACCTTAATTATTTACTCTGAAAGGAAGCATGAGGCCAAATTTAGCTCTGTTTCATTAAAAACAAGTTTAAAGAAACATCCTAAACCACAAAAAAATTCTTTTGTCTGACTGATGGTTCATTGTTTCAAATCCACTTCAACTGAAAGAGTAAATTCCCAGTTACCACCTCCAGCCCCACAGCCACAGTATTTGGGGTAAAGCCTGACTATTTGTACAACTGACCTATGCCTTTGCAGTGATAAAAAGATTGCAGAAAGATTTATATTATGAGAGCAGGTGTTTGGACATATCAACTCCCAATAAAGAGTGGATTCTCCACAGTCAAGGAATGGCAGGAAAAAAAAATCAGAGGTGTTTGTGGGAACGTCAGCAATACAGGCCACAAAAAAGTAAAGCTGGTGGGAGATTTACATGAGGCTCTGGAGATGACACCCAGCTCCCAGCAGATGAGTTGATAAGAGACAAAGTGGATGCCAAGACGATGGGCTCAACAGAGCAATTGCATTACAGAGACAGATGAGTTTTAGGTGGATGCTGTGGGTTAGGAAGGTCTGGCCTGATCATGAGACATTATTTTAACCCAGAACATAAAGGTTGAGATTAAGCGTGTTTATGCCACAGTCAACGCAGGCTGACACTAGGTGCTTGGCAAAGGCCTTTACTGTTTTCGGTTTAATTGCTGCAAATCAGCCTCCTAAAACAGCCACGTGGTGGCAGCAAGCTCTCGAGGAATAGTGATGAAGGCTTTTTGGAAAGAAATTGGCTAAATATAACCAGTTTCAATATTCCAGACGTGCATATTTAGAGGGGCTGGAACTTACTGTACCATTAAAATTACAGACTAAAAGCTCTGCCTGGCGGTGACAGCTACAGGAGTGTGCATTTCATTTTAGTTTCCATGTTCCTTTGGAGCCCCTAGAAAATCCTCTTTTCAGGAGGACCGTTCCCAACTTGTAACACAGAGCATTATATAAGGCTTAAGGAGGGACAGCCACGCATCACGTAGCAGAGGTCTCCTCTCCCATCAGGGCTCACGGGATCTTGCACGGATGTGTCCAAGCACAAGTCTTGTGGATAAGCATTGGTTTGGGCTCCTGCACATGCCTGTGTCGGTGGGCTGCCAGCAGCTTCCAGATCACATCAGACAAGGATCCTGTCTCTGTTTGTTCTCCTTTCTCTTTGGAGAAGGCCATAAAACCTTGCAATGGACCTTTATGAGATATGGTGCATTAGGATAATTTCTCATTCAGAGATGGTTGAACTCAAGCAAATAAGTAGTGTAAAAAAGGGACTGGACATTTGCGTGTGTATGGGGCATATCCCAGTGTGCTGCAGCTAGTGACAGTGGTGTTTGGGAAGGGATGTGAGTCCTCAGGGGGTCAGGCTGTAGCTGATCATTAATTTGTTTCCCTAGCTTGTGCTCAAATTTTGCTGCCTGTTATTTAGGGAGTGCAAGGCCTCCCACTGCCTGGCCACTGGTTTGGCATGGCAATGCCAGCACCAGACCTGTCCTTGCTGAGTTACCTGCCTGTGACTTTCTGGGGCTGAGAAACCTCTCCTGGTGTTGCTCCCTCCCCGCTCTATCTCTGCCATCAGCCTTGCGATCTTTGGGCCCAGAAAGTACAGCAAAACTTGTTTTTCTGATGTTGCTGCCATGCTGATGTCACATACACTCCCTGCCATGGCAGCTTGTTAAAGCACTCCGCACCCGAGTCCAGTCTGGGGAAAAAAGATCACTTTTTTTGTCTTTCCCTCCTAGGACTGTTTGTGCCAGGGATACTGAAAACCAGATACCCCAGATCTGGGGTCTCTGCCAGCTCTCCCTTCAGGCTGACAGAGGGTCCTGCTGCAGGAGTACATTTTCCAATTGTTATTTCATTAGCATATGTTTTCTAGCATCGTAACGTCAAGTGCTATTTTTGGCTATGACTTCACACCGATGCCTTTGGCAAGCTACACAACACAAGGAGAAGGAGGGAGGAAACAACCCAGATGATCTGTCCCAAAATCTTGAGCATGTGGGAAGCATCATCCTTTCAGCCTCCGCAGAGATGCTATCTGATCATCAAGAAGTGATTCATGCTCAGAGTTTTGACTAGATGGCCACGTCCTCTGCACCAAAGTCTGAAAGGGAAATGAGTCTGATGAGTTAGAAATGGTGCTTGGAGGCAGGTGGTGCTCTGGCTAGTTTGAGGCAGGAGATGGCAAAATGACTGTGGAGGAACAGGTGGAGGGGTGAAGTTTGTCAAAGAGGAAGATTAGTGTTTTGTCTGGCTCAGGAGGGCAAATAAGAGGATGTGTTGCTGAAGAAATGAGTGGCAGGTGGAACTGTCAGCCCTACAAAACAAGCAGAAATGTTAAGGCACTGGGTAAAATCTAATTGAGAACAGACTATAACTGCAGTCTCGTTTGCAGAGGCTTGCAGTGCTGCTGGATCGTAACAGACATGCTCCAAGATCTGTGTTTGTTAGCACAGAATAGAAAACTGAACATGCATTGAACATGGGACAAGGACTTGGGTCATATTTTGGGACTGGCTTTTGGATCATCTGTTGGCATCACGTAAATAGAAAGGTTGGGTGGGCTGGAATTGACACCAAGCTGGCTAAGAAGTGACCGTTTCTTCCTATAGACATGTGATAGGAATAAAATGAACAAAAAGTGAAACCCAAAGCATAAAAACCCCAGTCCTGCTGAGCGGAGGTTTTTGTGGAGGTGACAGTCTGTCCTGATGTGTTTTTTGAGTTCTTTGCATACTGCTGCAAAGTATATTCTGTAATAAGTGGCCTTCTGCAGACAGGAGGGTCTCCTTCTGCATTGTTTATGCATTTCATAACAGTCAGTCACAGCCAAAAAAAAACACTGCCAAGAAGCCCTCCTGAAAGCAAAGCGCAGTAGCCAGAGCTGCTCTGTCCCAGAGAGTGAAGCAGGTTCCCAAATTTCCTTTCCTCTCCTGCTGCCTCCAAGTGCCAGCTCTGACCGGAGGAGCTGGTGGATGTGGGTTCCAACCTTCGCAGGCTGGGATGGACCTAGGACCTGCTCCCTCCCCTCTCAGCAGGTGATTTTCTGCAAGGTTTCTGTGCAGACTGTGGTCCTTTCTTTATTCTGCCAGTCGCTGTCATTTGGAGGTAAGAGAGGGAGGAATTTTCACCATGAAAGTATGTTGCTCCCTTGTGCTCTCTTCTGTCCTGGCAGGGTAAGGCAGTGAGAAATACTCTCTCCTCCTCTCCAGGGGGTGAAATCTGCCCACAGACCAGGGCTATTCTGCAATCTTTTAGTGCAACCACATTGTATCAGACCATGGATAGTGGGAACAGTTGAAGCATTATATATAAAAGTAAGCATGGGGTACAGACTCTTCCGTAATGGACACTCTTGTCTTGGGAGAAGGATGTCAGGACAGATGCCAGTCTGGCTGGGTTACCATTTAAAAAGTCTATAGCTGGTGGTCTATAGACTGGTGCTGTGTTATATTAATTTTCTCATCTTGGAAGCAGGAACTCTTCTCTGTACCTTCAATGCCACCGTGTGGTAAATGCAAGAAAACACTGACTTTGTGTCATATTTGCAGTAGGAGGTGGATATAAGGGAGGCTGAACAACCTAATCAGGCTTTAGTTTTTTGCTTAGACAAAATTCAGTCTTATGAACGAGTGTATGCATGTGTGTTTTATTGCTGAACCAGAATGAAATCTCTATGTAGAAAACAAACAGGAGAAGGTCAGCAGTTCAACCATTACAACTCACAACCGATTGTTAATATTTGTAAACCCCCCCCCCCCAAA
>Ga0065711_1048956_pt1 | contig 11545 bp, 5 predicted proteins | sample Hoacrofraction12_FD_59098 | JGI IMG/M metagenome (GOLD analysis project Ga0065711, IMG submission 59098) | Hoatzin crop microbial communities from Cojedes, Venezuela - Epithelial fraction 12 v2 (version 2) | ecosystem: Host-associated > Birds > Digestive system > Esophagus > Crop | place... | reverse complement strand
TGTTAGGACACATGGCATTTCCTGTGACCTCTCTTAAAATATTAAAAAAACCCAAAAAAACAACAAAAAACCCCAAAACAAATGAACCGAGAGGTCAATGCAAAAAACGCAAGCACAGATTCCTGCCCTAGGGTCATAAAGACACACTGGGATGCTGATGAGACACAGCTCTCTGCAGGGCCTCTGAGCTGAAGGAACAAATTAAACTATTGCCATCAGCCAGGCCAGTTGAAGACCAGTTCAAAGTCCCCCTTCCCTTTTCCACTCTGTCTGCTTCCACCTGGTCCTCCCAGCTCAGATGTTGTGAAGAAAATTCTCCTCCTTCTCTGGTGAGGAGTGCATGTGTGCTGTGAAGACTGGCTTGAAATAAAACTGGGCCACCCGCCAAACTTGGATTCAGGGCTCTAAGTTGCTCTAAAATAAGCACATTTACCTTCCCCCGCGTGGTGAGAGCCCATCCCATGGCTGCCTTCATCCTTTCCACCTCTCCCACGTTCTCTCTGCTCACCTCCAGCACCTCACCCCACCCTGTCTGCTGCTTCCCAAGCCTCACCAGTGCTTTTACAGGGCAGTGCTGGTCCTATCACCAGCTCAGTCCTTACACAGGGCGCTGCAGAAGAGGTCCGGGAGCTGCAAATCCACCACCTCTCGCAAGAACGCATCTGTTGCTCCAGCATCACTGCTATCTTGTGCCACAGTTCACATGAAGCTGTCTTTCCTTCAAAGGGAAAGAGGTCTACAATTCTCCTGAATTAAAGCCTGCACATCGGCGGTCGCTGTGGTTTGACAGGATGCAGGACGGGGCAGGGTGGCACATGGCGAGGTGCTTATAGGCACATGGTCACGGCAGTCACTGGACTTCAGTTTCATTAATAAGGATATTGCAATCACTGTTTGGGATAAGAAGAGATTTTTTTTTTTGACTTCTCAGGTTGTTAATTTGCTTTGAGGCATCTTAGTCCTTTCGAGTATTAGCTAGGGAGAGATTTCAGCAGCCTCTTTTGGGGATTCAGTAAATATCCTTGTTGTTTTTAGACACCAACCAGAATTTGGGGCCAGCTGAGCTGTCAGTCAGACTTTCTGTAGCAACTGCTATCATCTTCAAAAAGAAGAAGCCAAAAGCTGAATCAGAAACATTATTAATTTACAGAGGGGACTGAAGAAAACATTTAGGAGAGGGATATTGCAGAATGAGAGAGAGCTGGAACAGTAAAGCAGATCTGCAGCCTCACCTGCCACACTTTATGAGACAATGAGAGAAAATAGCAGTGAGTTATATTAGTAGCAAGGTGACCCAAAGTGCTTTCACGGTTGAACTCACAACTTGCACAAAATAGCCATGGATTAGCGCCTGTGAGCCAGAAATAAATTTAAACCTTGTATTTTTTACGCTGCCAGCAGTAGTCCTTTCTTTCTTCTGTATTCTGCTGTCCTTGCTGAGTGCGACTCTTAGAGCCTGTGATCTGTGGGACTGTCAGAGAAGAGAAGCAGGTGTGATGATAGCTTAGTCTATTTATATCTACTCAAAATGTACCTCAACCTTGAAAATTCTCCCAGGCTCTTTTCCCTCTTTTTCAAGCAATGTTGTTGCTGTGGACGACAACATACCCAGTTGGGAATCACTTACCACAGCCAGGTGAAACACAGCTTGTGGAACTTCAGATGGATACAGAACCAATCAGGCAACGGAAACAGGTCTAGAGGTACCTGGTCAAGCGGAATCACGCTGTGAACAGCAAGGGAAATAGTCATCGCAGAGCACCAGATGACTCAGCAAGGCAACAGCTCGGAGGTGGGCTTCAGAAAGGCTTAAGAGCATTACAGTGTCATTATTTTCCCCACAAGCCTCTCCCACAATTCAGACAGGAGCTATCCCTTCCCTTGAGTTCAAGGCACTTTCTTCGGCATTCCCAGATGTCCTGGAACTCTTCCAGGTTCATTTCCTTCAGTTTCTTTACTTCAAATGCTTCACACAGCACTCTTTGGCATCTTAGCAGCCCCTGTATATAGGTTTACTGGGTAAGTTCAGACCGCTCTGGCTCCTTCATTATCTTTCTTCCTCTGTTTTTACGCTCTTCTTCTCCTTAGCTGAGATGTAAATACGCTAAAATGCAAAACAGTGCTCACTGTCCTCTGGGACTTCCTCAGTGCCACAAGCTTTTAAAGAGAGCAACTCAGAGAGCACTCTCAGAAACACCCGTCAGCCCAACCCTGGGCTGCACCCCGTAGCTGGGAGGTGTGAAACTCTGATCTCGGGCTGAGGAGTTCTCCTGGCTTCCCTAATGGTCTGTCAAATGCCTACGCCTGGTCCCGTGCCCCCAAGGATGCATCCAACTACTGAAAACCAGCTGTTGTCCGTTCTGTCACTTGGCTACGGCGAAGAAAAGCGAAACAGGAGCTCAAGGAAACCGGTGCTGTATTGTGAGAGTTGTGACAAAAATTACCAACAAGCAGCATACGTGGGAGCTCATGCAACATTTACAGAATAGGACCACATATATTTGCTCAGAAAGTGGAGAATGGCCGGTAACTCTGATCAGTGAGGGAGGAAAGGGAGTTCTTCTTCACACTAAATGATATTTAGCACTCCTGTTTCTAATTAGTCTCCATAGCACGCCTCTCCCATATCTCGCAGGAACCACGTACTCAAAGACGGCAGAAAAGATAAAACCACGGTTTTTGCTTCTGAGCAACTGAGCCAGGCTGGGCATTGTCTTCTTGGCACAAAGACTCTTTATTTTAATAAAAAATGCTGACCACTTCATCAAGGCAAGTCCTTTTAATCTGTATAAAGGAGTCATATCTTACCTGCAGTCTTCTCCGTGAGAAATTTAAGCTTATTTGAGCTATTTGTGTTCTTTATTGCACAGCAATTATCCTGCTGTGAAGGGATGGACTTAATGACCAAACAGGTAATTTCTGTTACTAATTTCTTTGCTCATACGTCAGGAGGGTGCATGCTAAAAATTCTTTTTATTAAAAAGAGCTTTCTTAATCTAGTGCACATAATCAGACAACTTGTAAAGCACAGATACGTTCTACTTTTTTAATAAACGACTCATGATTTTGCTTGCCTTGCTTTTCAGATGCATCTTGATGCGCTCCATCTTGTAGGGACCTGATTCTTAAGAAGCCTCATGCATGGCTTTCAAATATGTGGTCACTTCAAAGTGCTATAAACAATCTAAACCAAAAGCAGCATAAAACTAGTTGACTGAAAATTTCATCAGAAATTAGAACAGCTTTTATACTGCAGCTGAGCTCAGAGGGAACTTTTTTAACAAAGGTGCTTGGCTGCACAAGTGTCCTGACAAGAGCCATCCATTAAGTTCAGACGGCAGAGGACAAGCAGAAAATGGTGGAATCAACAGAAAACATGAGCTCATGTCCGATCATTTATTGCCATGTGTAAACTAATTGATAGCCTAAGTGAGAATGTGACAAAGCTGGCCAAAGGACAGAATGAAGATTGCAAATCATAGCTTTGTTTTTTTCCTAGCTCTAACTGTACAGCACTAGAGAATGACAGTGACTCACAGCCTGCATCTTCTGTGTAGCCCGGGTTACCATACATCTCATATAAGGTCTCTTTCCATTTAAAAATCTTGCCTGGGCAAGAGTGAGAGGATCTTTCGCGTTTGCCTGTGATTTCTGGGCAGCTGGCACTATTTGTCACTAGCTCCGACCAGGCTATTGTATTTCTGGAAAGCTGGGACGTGTCCTCAGAGCATCAATAGATCAGATGTACGGTTCTTGACCCGCAGGACCAACGCATGAACATGTGGATGGTTTAGCGCACGTGCCCATAAATCCTACCCCCCTCAGGAGCATCAGCGGATCAGCACGTGTTCCCACTCAACAGAGCGTGACATATCCTAGAAGCATTGAATACTCTATACGGCTCGTCGCAATTAGCTGAGTCTCACAGCTATGGAGCATCACATGCATTAATTTAAAAAATCTGATACAGAGGCAGTAAAATTTTCTGAGCAGATTAAAAAGGTTGGTTCCTGGTGACTAATCATGCTAGTGCACATTCCAGTGCATTAACTGGAAACTGTAGCATGACAAATATGAAAAAGGAATGACACATATGGTATTTCTGTGAGGAGTTCTTGAAACTGTCAAGATGTACAAATTTTTTCACAAATATTTGAATAAAGAGTGGAGAGCTCTTTCCCCTGGCTGTGAGTCGAGTTCAAGTCCTTTATCTGCAAGTGTATTTTTGGTGATTTCAGGGCAAAGATAACATTTCCTTAAATAGCTGCATCAGAAAGATGCTCTAAATGACTTCTGAGGACTGTGAATTTCTGCCTCCTGAGAGTGCATATGAACCTGTGGTCTGCACAGCACTTGAATTAAAGGCTGCCTGAACCTGGTCAAGACCTCCGAACATTACCAACAAAGAATGCTGATCAGGCACTATATAGAATAATGGAAAAACCAGACCATTCTCTTTTAAAATCACCTTGTCGCAGCACAGGAGAGCAAGCTTCGCGTGGAGAGATGCCACGCCAAGTTACTGACAAGCGTCTGCTCTGACGCCGGCTGTCCTCCACAACTTGGCATGCTGTAATCGCTGAGCACTCCCGGCTGGAGCAAGGGATGGCTGACAGCTGGCTGGGGAGGCAAACGGCACCCATGGGGCAGCTGCAGCTCAGGGTCCAGGTAGCAATTGAGTGCCTCGCTGGCCCTCTTCCCTGTGAGCTTTAGATCACCTCTCAACTGGTATGTAGCCCCCTCCTGCCAATCCTATTTACTTTTTGGGGTGGCTCCCAGCTCCTAGCCGCCGTTAGAGGTTGCCAGCGTTTCGTGATGCTGCTCCCACCCCCCCAGGGGCAGCTGGGAGCGGGGGAAGGTGGGGTGAGGAGCAGAACTCACCCTTTTTCGGCGTACAGCAATAAAATCCTGGTGTTGGCAGGAATGGGAAGGATCTCGCCAGAAGGGGAATAAGAAAGATTTTTCACTTTTCCACTTTGTTTCTGATCGCTTGCTCTGTTACAGGCTGAAGTGCGAGTGCGTACTTCAGCACAGAAAATGGGAGGCTGAGACAGAGCCTGATCTCTCTCGTTGCTAAGAGAGTAACCTCATTTGCAGCAGATGGTGTTTATTGTTACTCCCCATCTGCACGAGGATTGAGAATTCTTCTCAGAAGAAAACATTGCAGCCTGACAGCATCCTGGTAGGAAAAGGCAAAATGAATTCCCATCAAATAGAGCTTTTCTCATAAAAAGACAGGTTTTTCTGAATCTTTGGGTAAGCTTGACTTAAATAGAGTTTAGGATTTTTTTAAAAATGATATCACTCTGAGTTTCTAGCCGTGCTGTGTCATTTTTCAAGATGTGGAAAAATGGAGTCAAGTAAGGGTTAAGCACATTGCCTCTGATCAAAAAGGAACTTAATGTCCGAGCTGAGATTAAAGTTTCAGCTCTCTGCCATCTTAGGCCAAGATGCAGTCCCACAAAGGAACAGACAGCACATCTCATGAGCATCTGTCCTTGGCCGGAGCACTGAAAAGAGAGCTAGGGGTGTGTTGCCTATGAATGGTCAGTCCCTTAAAATCACGGATATCTCTCTTACATTTGTCTTCCATTGACCGATGTTGCATGTCTCTTTGTTCTTATTCAGAAAGCAAACTTTTCTTTTATTCATATAACCCATCCGAAGTCATAAGAGTTACACCAAGGTGATTCATACTTTAAGCCTCATTATAATCTGCCTGGGGGTTTTTTTGCATCCTATACCATAAAATTCACACCCTGCATATATAACTGCCACTATCACTTTCAGTTGTGCCCAAGCTTTCATGAGCACAGAAACATTAACAGGACTACAACTTAGTAACCGGCTTCCCAGGGCAGTGGTGCAGTCCCCATCCCTGGAGGCATTCAAAAATGTGTTGATGTGGCACTTTGGGACATGGTTTAGCAGGCATGGGGGTGTTGGGTTGATGGTTGGACTTGATGATCTTAGAGGTCTTTGCCAACCTTAACGACTCTATGACTCTCTGATTCTGTGAAAACCGAAATGGAGGGAACTGACTGTGGACAAAGCGAAAAATAATAGTATGCAAAACAGAGAGCAAAAGAACAAAGAAGGAAATGATCATTTGATCAGGTATGTGTTCATGTATAAGGGCAACTTGCCTTAACGTGTGGGCCAGTCCCCAGACTGCAGTGGTTATACTGTATTTACAGCATACCTTTACTTCTGCTCTCTGTATGCTTGCTTATAGATTCATTTTTTGACCGAAATGCCCTCCTTTTCTTCCTGCAGGTTATGTCCTACAAGAAAAAGCAGAGTCAGGCTATTTTTTGGCATTTCTAGAAATCAGGCACGCCCTGGCAGATGGCTGGTGGTGCACAAGCAGATTGACTGGATATGCCAAGAAACTTGTAGCATTCCAGGCAACAGGAATGTGTCTGAAACCAGCGGACCTGACAAAAACACCTGCCTGGACCGCAGCAGACAGCCGTCCCTCACATGGCGGCTGCCCAGTTGATCTGTACCTTCACCGTAAATCTGAAGCAGCTGGGGTATGCCTGATATCTGGCATATGGGCTGCATAAACAGAAATCTCTCTCTAGGATTTCTTGAACGGAAGTCTGGAAGTCCTACGTACATCTGTAGCAGGTATGCTAGTGGTTGCTAATTTAATGCAAAGATCACAGCAGCATGAAGTCACTTGGTATGCTGCCTTCTTGAGACTTGCAGTGCAAAAGGCACAGCAGTAGTGACACCTCCATGGTGACGTTGGCCAGAAGATGCTTTGCCATCTTAACACACATTAATTAAAACCCTCAGATGTGTATTTTTCCTCTTAACTGGTGCATACAACAATGGCACAGCTGAGATTTTTTCATTATTTCCTCTCTTGTGGCATTACTAGGTGGACTCTGTGTGTGAGTGTACACTTATCTGCAATATCCGTTGTACACACACCACAACTTCCACATTTTCCCATGTGGAGTTTCACTTCCAGCTTGGTTGTGCTCATGCCTTGCAACTCAGCGGCGCAAGGAACCTTTGCTGGCTTTGTTCCCCAGAGTCTTAAAACAGAGGATCTGTTCACTGCCTAAAGTCATGAAGCTGAACACAACTTGGCGATCCCAACCAGAGCTGTGCTTACTGCACACTGATATAATTTTCTCCCATTTCACATGGAAATGCTTCTCCTCCAAACCTTGTGCTCTTTAAGTCACTTTTTACCGCCTGGAAAAAGTGCATAGGTCTCTATGTTTCTGTGAACCATCAGTGACATCCAGTGGCTATCAATGCAAATACTAAAAAGGCATAACCCCTACGGGCAAGGGACACCTAAACTTCTTCCATCTTTCTCTAACAGATAGCTATTCACAAAAGGAGAAAGGGGAAAAATTTTTGTTTCCTGGCCCTTCCACAAAAGCTTCTTATCGTGGATTTGATTGAATCTAATTCAACTTGCAACATAGGACTGTTATCGTTCCTTTGTAATAACTATAAGAAACTATAGAGCTCCCTTGAAAAACCAAATGGCTGAAACCATGTCATCTCCAAACAAAATACAGACACTGATCACAATGCAAAATAAATAAACGTGAAACCACTGAGAAATATAAACCAGATATGCATAAGGGTTTCACTAGGTAGTCTTCCAGGGAGGTATGTGCCTGACAGAGTGAGTCAAGCTGAAGAAACAATACAGAATGAAAGAAAAGGAACAGCAGTGATCATCTGGACAGTCATAGCATCACGGAAGCACAGAACTAAAGAATTGTTAGGGTCGGAAGACACCTTTAAAGATCATCTAGTCCAACCCCCCTGCCACAACCTTTCACGGGAAAGGGAGCACCCTTGTCCAACTGCATCTTGAAAACCTCCAGCAATGAGGACTTGACCACCTCGCTGGGGAGTTTGTTCCAGTGAATGGTTGTTCTTATTGTAAAAAATTTCTTTCTTCTGTCAAGATGTGCGTTTGTTTATATCATACATATAAAATAATATTTTAATATAATCACAAAGAATGGCATTACTACATTTTATAGTCGGCTTCCAAGACCCACCACTCAAGGAATTTGCAAACTACTCCTTTACATTGCTCATTTAGGACCAAGGCTTTTCTCAGTGTGATTACAGCCTCACTGGCTGCAGTAGGATTATTTACACTTTCGGAGCCAGGCACGTATTGTGGTGAGTGACGGTTATCACAGAAGTCAGCAGCACTCATTCACTGACTTCCGTATTCAAGACTGCAACCAGGGACACAAACTCTTCTACTTTTATTCATGTAAGCGATTCCATTCCCAAAAGAAAACAAAATAAAAGCACTCAGTAAAACATCAATATTAGGAAAATACCCTTTTCTGCCTTGAAGTTCTGCTTATTAACTGGCATTCATTGTTTTTAACATCTACTGAAAGCAGCTAAAGCAGAACTTTTCTTCCACAATTTTGTCAGACAGCCAAGTGATACATTGACCAAGATATCATTTTAGGATGGAAAGATATTAAAAATAATTAATCAGCACTGGCACATTAGTTTGTCTAACATGAACTACATTTCCTGAAAGTTCTCAGTACCTGGAGTGTCCACCACAAATCAACTGTAGCATCTCTGTCCCTGCGTGTTGCACACTGTCACACTTCTCTCCTTCATCATAAATTGTATGCAATGCCTTCAGCAGCTTTTTAAAATAATAAAACCAGGGAGAAATCTTAAGAATGTGGTGGAAGGTAACCCCAGCTGTTTTCCTTCCCAATTTCACTAATATATACAGGAAGTTTCCAAGATAGCGGATTAGTCATTGGCAGCCTTCAGGAAAATGATAATACAATTACAGTAAACGTCATTTGTCATATCATTATGCATCCCTTGAAATGTTTTTTATTTGAGAATAAAAAGGGATATTGGAATCTTTAAAATTCAGCACCCACACAAGAGCTAAAAGTAGCTCTTCTACTCTCTGGCACCTACATCACCTCTATTGAGATAATAGCAATAATACTGAGACAGACTTTTAGATGCTTTCTCTTCATTCATCTAATGGTCCATTAATGGTATGTTATCCAAAAACTGCAGATAAAACAGTGATTACAGTTTTCACAAGAAATTACTAAGTGTCATATCTTCGTGGCTGTGAAAGGATGATGGGAAAAAGAATTTAAAAGCATGTTTTCTAGTTCCTGGAAATCTTGGAATGACGGTGACAAGAGTTAGGAAATGAATGAAGGGGCTTGTAGTAGAAATTATCTAAGAAATCCTAGCACAAAAAATATGGAAGTAAAGAGACCTTCGTATGACTGTCTGGTACGGCTGTTTCCCTCACTGCTTTGCTAGCCTCCTCTGCCTTGGAGAAACGTTACTTTGTGCACCACTGCCCCAGGTGAAGATGGTGTTCAGGGACAGAGTGTGGAAATAACCCACAAGTCCTAATTCTGGTTCTACTGTTAACTTAGTGGAATTGCTATGTTGCAGTTTCCATTGCCAAATCATTAAATTCCGCTTGCTTCATATTTAATTTGCAATGACATCAATAAATATGACGAGCATAAAGAGCTCATCAATAAATAAATTCAAGTGGAAGCATACTTTTTATTTCCTCAAGGAACTTCGCAGTTACAGCTTTGTAAACAAAATGTAAATGGCAACAGTAGGTCTTTTTAGAGCAAGTTTTGTGTAAGCTAGTACATAAGACCTTAAAAAATGTAGGTGTAACTCCTTTGTTAGGCAGTTAACATTGAAAACCAGTTAGAATTTTAATTTCAAGCATCTAGCTCATTAAATTGACAGCTGAGCAGTAATGTGGCTTTGTTCCTGTACTGGAATGTAGATCTTTAAATATCATGACATAAGAAAATCTTTTTGATATGATGCACATAGTCATAGCTATTGCAAAAAAAGTGCCAGCGTGGATTTACATGGTGGGTGTTTATCTTTTCTGCTCTTCAGCTGACAACACGTGATGGCTATAAACCATGCCTGCCAGCATTTGCATCTCTGAGAGGGTTGGACATGGAGAAACCTGTCAGTCTTGAAGAGTTTTCCAAAGGGACAGGGTGAAAGCAAGCAGGGGCAATCAGCACCACTGAACCCACATCCTTTGGGCGCGGGGAGTCTTCTGTGCCCTTGCCCATAGAGCAATGAGCAGAACTACAGCAGACGCGCCCTGCCAACTGTTTGGTAAGGCGCTGGGCTCGTCCCTCGTTTGAGCTCACCGAGACAAAATTAAATCCATAAAATGTACGTGCAAGGAATGAGATCGCTTGCTGTCTTCCATCCTGAGGCGGCAAACAGAAACGCAAGTCACAGCAGGGAGGCTTTTTAGAGCTAAATTCGTTTTCGCTAAGCCAGAAGAGACCTTGAAGGAAAGATTTTGAAGGAAGCAAGACTCTAACAGAAGAGCCTGCTGAAATGCAGAAGTATGGAGGAGGCAAATTATGCTCTGACTCGATTCCTCTTACTCAGGAGCACATGGGCACAATCTGCAATAAATTTAAACATAAGCAAAGGCTTTTTTTGGCTGTTAAGAGTGGTGAGATGCTGGCACAGCTCACCCAGAGACGCTGCGGGGTCTCCACCCCTAGCGATACCCAAACCCCAGGAGGACACAGCCCTGGGCTGCTGGCTGTGGGTGCTCCGCTGATGGCCGGGCCCTGCAGCTGTAAGTGACCAGACCTAGTTTCCATGCTGGGGGCCTGCCACGGGACACCAGGCACCCACTCCAGCAGCACAGCCCAGCTCCCCAGACCTCACAGTGTGGGAGAATCATAGAATAATTAAGGTTGGAAAAGACCTCTAAGACCGTCAAGTCCAACTGTCAACCCAACCCCACCATGCCTGCTAAACCATGTCCCGAAGTGCCACATCCACACATTTTTTGAACCCCTTCAGGGATGGGGACTCCACCACTGCCCTGGGCAGCCTGTTCCGATGCCTGACCACTCTTGCACTAAAGACATTTTTCCTAATCTCCAAACTAAACCTCCCCTGATGCAACTTGAGGCCATAAAGGAGGAACCACAGGACTTTCTCCTGTTATCATAAAGGCCCTAGTGTAATTGAAAGAGCCAGTGTTCCACATACAGGCCCTTGTGTGATTAGAATAATAGGAGTTTGTTGTTTTTACTTAGAAGAAGAGTTCGTGTTACCTTTAAATCAAGGAAACTCTCCTTGAAGAGATAAGGACACCCTGAGACGACTACTTGTTAGCGCTTAGCTAGTGTTAGCTGGTTTTAGCGAAGAAGTAGTGTCCGAAAGTAACCTACTCTTCATGATAATACATTATAATACTAAAAATCACAACCCGTGGGTGAAAGGCTAAGGGCTGAAGGCTCCAGAGCTGGGCACAGGACTCCTGGGGGGATCTCAGCAGAGCGGGGCAGAGGGGCAGAATCTCCTCCCTCGCCCTGTGCCCACGCTGCTGAGGACGCAGCCCGGGGCATAGCTGGCCTGCTGGGCTGCCAGCACATACTGGTAGCTCACGTCCAGCTTTTCACCCCACCAGTACCCCCAAGTCGTTCTCTGCAGCTTTAAAGGCCGCTGCCGCACATTCCTCCCCCCCCCCCCC
>Ga0065711_1048955_pt1 | contig 11545 bp, 5 predicted proteins | sample Hoacrofraction12_FD_59098 | JGI IMG/M metagenome (GOLD analysis project Ga0065711, IMG submission 59098) | Hoatzin crop microbial communities from Cojedes, Venezuela - Epithelial fraction 12 v2 (version 2) | ecosystem: Host-associated > Birds > Digestive system > Esophagus > Crop | place... | reverse complement strand
GATTTACACACCAACTGCTTAATAAAACTCTACTTTCCTAGAAAGTTTCATCAGTAAAATAAGGACCACAAGACAGGTCAGATTGAAATATTCTTTATATTTCTCACAATATTTCTTTCACCATTATGCGGGTCTTTCTTTCTCAGGAGACACCTGAAGCACAAACCTCAAGTTAACATTTCTGTCATGAACAAGATTCTTCATATCCAGGATGTAGCATTTATGTTGCATAAAAAATTAAGGCATGAACAAAGTTTGGGAGGAAAAAAAAAACCCACGGATGAGGAATGCAACTGCATTAGTCTTGGGGTTATTTCTAAAGCACAGAACAAGAGAAATCAATGGCAGCAGGAGTAGTCAGAGTCACATAATTTAAGGTAAGACCACTCCAACTTCCTGCCTAACACACAGGCACTGTTCCATTTTATCCACTCACACCTCCTCAAAACCCATTAAGTGGTTCTGTGAAATGTAGTGGTTTATGGCATGTAGACTAGAGGCCTTCGGAGGTCAAAACATAAGTTCACTGCTCTCCTAGTAGTCTGCTCCAATGGCTCTATCATTCTTTCTGGCAGCAAGGCCAGTCTAATGTCTCATTTATTTGCCTTCTGCCTTGAGCCATTAATTCCTTCTCTGCTGGATTAGAGAGTGGCTCCTCAGAGGCAATTATGCATGTGCTTTAACCAAGTCACCTCTCAACAGCTTTTTTGGCAATCAACAGATCAGTCCTGTTAGTCTCTTATTACAAGACACCTTCTTTGGTGCTTGAACAACTTAGAACTTTTTATTTTTTAAATATCCACTTGATTGTCATCCCCACCACTCCATCTCCCTTCTTCAGGGTCACTGCTTTGGTGAAGCACACAATTGGCGAGCTATCAGCATCTCTGGCACACAAAAGTCTATACTTGCCTGTATCAAATAGATGTTATTTCACTAGACCCGTTTTACAGTATAACGGAGGAGCTACAGAAATCACAGACTGCAAAGATAATATCAGCTATCTAACAGTCAATTATCTGACTTCACTGAGTGTAAGGAGCTCATATCTTTCTTAGTCACCATTTAAACATTTCTCCACAAGAGCTGAGGCAAACTTCACTACCTGATCCCCATTACACCAAAGATTTATGTACTATTCAAGATTTTCAAGCAAGAAAATCCCAACAGGCCTGTCATTTCCAGCCATGGTTTTGAATGTGCCCTCAGCATTGCCTGCTTTTCTGCTGAATCAACAGTGGCTTTAGATTTATTTCCAGAATACTGACGAACTTCTGAACTGCACAGACTACAGTACTAATACTTGCTGAGGACACTTATTAGGAATACCACTTTCCAACACATCCCCAGTAACCCATGATTTCAGATGCATCAGCCTTTTATTTTTTTTAATTAAACTATTACAAGGTATGCTGTTGATGTTGGCACAGATCAATTATTCATACCATTGTACAGCTCCAAGTCAAACATCCTATGAAACACATTACATGAACATAGTCACCTGCTGCTGCATACTCACCTGGTTCTATCCAGCTGTTCTTTCTTACTATTAACACAACTGAACCCTTCAGAGGTATAGATCCTCTGAAGTATACATCAAACCCAGTAACTATCCATCTCAAATCTCCCCAAGGACACGAGTTATTCAAGATCACTGCACAAAAAGCATTAATCCCTTGTAGATGTTAACTAAGCACTCCATATCGTGACTAGTACCTCCCTACCTCCTACTGCTTCTGTTCTAGCAGGAGGCCCATTGAATTTTCACCTCCAACCAGCATTTCCATTTAGTGACAATTCTCATTTTGTGTTGTATGTCAAATGCACATCTAAATTCACAAAAAGCACAAGGCAGGAGTGTGCAGGCCGGAGCACAGACAAAGGTTTGGGTGCAGGTCAGTGTGATAGCAGGAAGGGCTGTGCCCATTAAACCACTCAGAAGTAAGAAATTCTAAGACGATAGTGTAGAATGAGATATGTGGCTTTTAGCAATCCTTAACCTGGTATTTTCAAAGTGGTAAACGTACTTGCCACTGTGAAGCCCCCAGCCCAGTTACTTGGGAACACTAATACCTGGCTGTCTATCAGGGACACTCTCCTCTGGGATGAGATCCTCAACGTAGCTCCAAGAAGCAGAAACATGCTGACTATGGAAAGCTGGTGGCAGGGAAGGCTACCCATCGGTTTTAACAGCAGAAAGTCTGCTCATATTTATGCATGACTGCTCAAATGAACTGCGTGACGGCCTTTGTTGATCTGCTCTCAGTGATCTATTCTTTCAGTAGGAACACCAGAAGGAAGCTACGCTGGGGCTGGGCAACGGAAAAAAAACACCCTGTGGACATAGTGAATGGGACACAAAATTTCCCTACAAATTCTGTAAGTTTATTTGCAGTGATACTCTGCATTGACTTTTCGGGACACCTTCACACATCAAAGCCCAAGCCACACCACAGTAGTCATTTTGACTAAATCTACTTTAGAAATTGATTAGACTATTGATTTTTTTTCATAGCTTAGATAAAGATAAAGTGACCTTTCCATCCCACAGAAAACAAATGGAATTAACACATGTAAACAGAGTCTTTATTTTAAAGGAAGTGTTTTGCTCCCTTAGAAGGGAAGTCCTGTAATACTTTTTTTTTTCTTGTAGCTCTCAGAAGATCAATTCTCTCTCCTCCACTTGAGCTTTTCACCTTTCTGTCCAGGCCAAAGGGACACGACTTCTCAGAGCACATAGAGAAGAGCAGCCTGAAGACAAACACAAGACACAGATCTTCCTATCGTTCACCAAATGGTAAAGAAATCAGTACCAATTTGTGGACTAACAGTTCTAGTTCAGTCATACCACAGTGAAGAAGCATCACAGAGGTCAGCTCACAGTACAGAGGTAACAGTTTCATAAGCACAAAAAGTTTAGGGCTTTCTCTATGCAGAAAAGTTTTTTGAGATGTATTTTTCATTACACAGTGGAATAACAAGGATGCTCCATATGCTTATATTGGCTGAAACTATTTCCCTTGTGAATCATGCATGCGTATGATTTCTACCTGCTTAAAATAAATGCATTGCATTTTGGGAAAAGTTCCACCATCAGGACCTTCTGGTATGCCCTACATGGTGCACTTGGGGATGCAGATTACAATCCTAGAGCTGAACGGTCAGGTGTCATTTGTGTTTTGATGATCCAACAGGCTCTGGCAGCTTGCAGAGAACACAGAGCCTGTAATTGTCACCGCAGCACCCATTAGGATTACATTGTGCTAGCAGCACTTGGAGACACATAGGCCAACTGCTTTCAAACATTCAGAATGCAATACAGGCAAAGGAAAAGCATGAAAACTCAGAACTGCAAGTGCAGGTCATTGTCCTGCAACAGCTTTGCTCCTGCAGCAGCATCCTGGGACTTGCACGTTAACCCCCTGTACCATACACCAACACAAACCCTTGACCAGCAGCAGAACATCAAATGGCAAAACTAGAACCAGAAATGTTCAAGTTTCTTGGGGCTGCATGAACAGAATACCAGCATGTGAGCTCCTCCCAGCATGACACCCATCATTGTCATCATCTGAAAGGTAAACACTGTTTAGCTGTTATTTGTCTGTAGCTAATGAGTTTGGCATTTATAGATCCACTACAAGAGCTGTTGCTATAGCAAGTCTCTGATGGTAGGATGCTGTAGTTATATTTGAACAGTTGGCTCCAAAAGAATGTGAGTCTGCAATATAGCCATCAGTTTGCCTGCTCTTTCTATTCTTTACAATCTTTATTCAGACTTCAACAAAGACAGCTCTCCACGGTGTTGCAAAGCCTGGTTATGTGTAATGGAACAGTGGCCAGTATCAATATGGGTCATTATACAGGAGAAGGACCTAGGTGTCCTGGTGGATGACAGGTTAACCATGAGCCAGCAGTGTTCCCTGGTTGCCAAGAAGGCCAATGGAATCTTGGGGTGCATTAATAGGAGTGTGGCCAGCAGGTCGAGGGAGGTTCTCCTCCCCCTCTACTCTGCCCTAGTGAGGCCCCATCTGGAGTCCTGCATCCAGTTCTGGGCTCCCCAGTTCAAGAAAATGAGGAGCTACTGGAGAGAGTACTGGAACAGGTTGCCCAGAGTTTGTGGATTCTCCTTCTCTGGAGATATTCAAGACACACCTGGATGTGGTCCTGTGCAGCCTGCTGTAGGTGACCCTGCTTCGGCAGGGGCTTGGACTAGATGATCCCCAGAGGTCCCTTCCAACCCCAACCATTCTGTGATTCTGTGTTAAGGAAAGCTTCATGACACCACCACCTTGTACATATAGCCCTCGGTACCGCAATGAAACAGAACCATTATTTGCAAGATCATTGATAGCAAGCAGACCTTCTCTGTTTTGTGGACAGATAATGCATTTACAAGGTTCAAGTATCCAGAACACAGTACTATTACTACAACACACTGGAACTGTTTTAAAATACAACCAACAAGAAAGCATGATTGTCAGAACTACCCCAGAAGCCTGTAGATCTGTGACACTCTGCTTAGCTTGTTATTGAGGCTACTGACACGGGCAGATCAGTTCAGTGTTGAGAAGGAAGGGGCCATGGTGACTTGGGCACTGTGAGGACAGAGACATAACTGTCCCAAGCCCAGAAAAACCAAAACAGGCTAAATGGCTCTTTCATCTGTTCCTGTGCATCTGCTCATATAGCCACACTGCCAGCACACACAGCCCCCACTCCTCATCTCTGCTGCTGTGGAGAGTAACCTTGCAGGTAGCTGCCCTCTCGGTAGTGCAGAGAACAAGAACAGCATTTGTAGGGCAGCTGCTCTGCTTCACCGCTCCTTTTTCTTTAGTTCTCAGCAGTGCTGGGCACAGAGCACAACCAGACACTCCAGCACTGGGACTCCAACTGCCTGTTACTGTGGCCAAGCAGGTCGGCACACTGAGTCACTCGGGAATGGCAGTGCTGCAGGGACTGCTCTGCCTTCTTGCCAATTCAAATTTTGTCTATGCTGCCAAGACAACAAGCTGGTAGCAGGCACCCAGGGCCATTTTGTCATTGCACATGCACCTTGGTAGGCTGTCACACATCTGGAGAACATTTTCTGAGAACATATTCCAAAAAGACAGGAAAAAATCTAGATCAAGGAAAGAGAGAGAGTCAGTGCTACCCATTACTGCAATAGCAGTCCCCCAGAAGGCATAGTCACGCAAGGGAACCACACCTCTTCATCGTAGCCACGAGAAAGCTGCACTGACATGCAGGCCAAGCAGCAAAAAGCCCTGGTGACCTTTGCCTTAAATTTCTCTCAACAGTTGCAGGTTGACATGAAATGCAATACAAAATACATTTCCGCTAAGCTAAGGATCAGAATATGAATTCACAAATGCCTTAGTCTTCCCAGGTCCTTCAACATTCCTGCAGTCTCATTTCAGCAACTTCTCTCAAAAAACTAGCTAAAATGAGCTGGCAAATAAACAGAGCCCCCAGTTACCACTTCTCTGTTTTCTACAGTGGCACACATAGCTCCCACGCAATTAATTCAGCTGCACACGTGTTTTACCATTCTCTTAGGCAGAGTCATTCAGTAATGGACTGCAATCTGTATGCAAGAAGTCGAGCAGTATGCAAATAAAGATCAAAACATTGATGTCAGTGGGATTCAGAAGTCCAGGAACTGCTTTTGCACTAGAGATCTCCAGCACACACATTTTTTGGCTACACTAAAGGTAGGAGACAGCGTAGGATAGGTGAGAAGAGCTCATGACTCTGGTGTGTGGAAGACAGCAGACAGATGATGCCAGAAGAGTTACTGAAAAGCTCTCACATGATAATTTACTATTAGGTAGCTCACTAACAGAATTACTCTCTCCAGCATTTTAAGACAGTTAGTCTGATGCAGAAAATCTTGGGGTCAAAGCTGAAAATGCTAAGAGAGTTGTCTCAGAGCTGTTAACTTCAAGGTGTCCAAAACTCTACACCAATTTCAGCAACAACATTATTTCTGACCAAGTCTGGTCTGACAGGTAGAGAAGTATCTCTGAAACCCTGATTCCTGTGCTTGAAATTTGTGTCATCTGAGAGACTTCCAACTGACTACACTGCACTTACAGGGCACTGTCAGGAGCATGTCCTCAAGCATTTGCTTGGCCAGCTGTTCACAGAGGTTAGCTATTCTTTATGGAGACTAGAGAGCCCAGAAGCTCACTGTATCACACAGAAGGATAGGGGCACGGTGACTTGTAAGCAACAGAGGGTTTTCAAGAGTGCACAGGCTCCAGGAGTCAGGACCAGAGAGGGGAAACAGATCGCACTACAGTTCTTAGGGTAACTCCACACAAAGAATAGGGAGGTCACCTAATAAAAATGTGAAATGGTGCAGTATAGAAGAACTACAGGAACAGAGATTGAAACAAAAATAATTTTGAAATAAGCATACATGGGCAGAAACCTTAAGCTGAAAACACTGCTTCTATGTAGTAATTTTCAGAATTATTATAATAGGGTAAGATGTCAAATACACCCATTCTATTTATAGAATATCATGCAATTTAGTCAGAAAACTCGTTTCATCAGCAGAGACAAATGCTTGAATACAATCAACTTCCCCCACCTGTACAGTCCCAGGCACAACTACTCCCCTGCCACAGCAGAGCTGCAGGGAAGAGTAGGATGCAAGAAAGACCACATTCTCTTTGTGATAACTTCAGCAGCAGAATGAATCCCATCATTGCAACTCAGTTGAGAGGCAATACTACATTATGCCGAGATAAGCTGACACACATGTTTTTTCACTGAAACCCAGAAGCTCCAAAGGCAGCACTGCCTTTAAATTCAGAATTAAGGAGAAGTGCAAAAGAGAATGAGTGGTGATGACTTGAAATTCTCTGCACCTGCAGATACAAAGCTTGTTAGCAACAGCAATCCATTTAGTTAATACCTTACAGCTGCGTATCCCAATGGCTCACCACAGATTCTAGCTGGGTATTAGGAGCAAGCGGTCACACAATTCCTGAACTCCAGCCCCCAGCACAGAACCAGCCGAGCTAAACCACCACCAGGAACAAAGATCAATCCACCTACAGTCCCTGTGACATAGGGACAAAAGAATTTCCATATGAGATGGAAGGGGAACAGATACAAGTAGCAAGATAAAATTACAACATTCACATACTTCAAGAAGGGAAACGAATTATCATTTCCTAAAAGAGGGTAGCTATTAAGTTGCAAGAATTTTAAGAGCAGCAGCACTGGTGCAGAGCAGAGGCTGGGGAAACTCAACCCACCAGCTCCACACTGTTCTATAGTTAAACTTCAAAGCCAAAAGCAATGTGAAATCTTCCATGTTTGCCAGGCACAGGAGAAGTGTTCCTCACAGTACTTGCAGTGTTTATACTGCAAGCAAACAACTGAAGTTCACACGATTAAAGTCTGGCATCTGGGAATTTCCTCAGGATCTATACCATTTGAAGGTTCACCTCACATTTTGATCAACATCTAAAAGCTTCCTATCAGATCATGCTAACACAAATTTCTTTTCTACTTCATTTTTTCTCTTTTTCTTTCTTGGGGGCAGTATCATGATATCAGAAATATTTTAAAAATTGATTCAATAAAAAAAATCCACCTAAACAGATACCATTTATTTCTTCTTCTCCCCCCAGCATCGGGAGGCAGTACTTACTCTAGTTAACGAGAAGGAGACCTAAATTGCTTCCTGCAGCCTCAAAATAGCTCAGATATCTTAGTTACCACTTGGCTAAAAAAAAAAAAAAAATTATTAGCAGTGAAAACAAGTCCTCCGCATTTATTACTTAAGCAGTTGGGGAGAAAAAGCAGAGCCTTAAAGAGATCACACCAAAGCACTGTGGTTCTTCCATTAGTCAAGGCTGCATGTCAGTACAGGTAGAAACATCCTGCTTCATGTTTTTGCACCTTTGCAGCTTAGCAAGTCTGAGCTCCAGTGACTACAATACAGGACAGTTTATTAAGCAGGGGTGCATCTCAGTTATTCCTATAGCAAACCACAGCATGAAGGCAGATCCTATATGGCTCTAGAGAGCTACACAGTTTGCAAAAATCCCTCCAAGAAGTTTTTAGAGTCCCTGGACTCAGCATGATGAAGAGTAAGGTCTTTCGGCTCTCACTACAGTGCTGGAGCAAAGACTGTGCAACACACGAGATTATTGTTTCCCAATGGACTTAAGGATCTACTCTGCCTCCTGGAACAATGGTATCATGTCACAAGACCGTGCACATGCTCCTAATATCTCAAATGCTTGTCCCTGAAAAACCGATGCAAGAATTTTCTAAGCATTGTCTTCCAGCACTGAGATCAAACCAGACAAAGCTCAAGTAATGATCAATATGAATCTTCTCCAAATACTTCATCAAAACTATCAGGTCATCAAAGGCACCTCCGATAACAGCACACGCAAAATGATACCAGCACAATGAAAGACCAGCTGGCACATTCCCATAAAGGCAAAAGCAGCCCTCCTGCGATTCTGATGAACAGCAGAAGATGAATCCTTTCAGACACAGTAATCCTGCAACCAGATACTCACAAGAACTGCAAATAAATGTGAATCAAATCCAGGGCTTGAACAGATTATGGGGAATGCAAAGGAGAGTCAGAAGAACACACCAGCTTTCCAGCACTTGGAGCACAAAGACATTTCACTGAAGATCCAGGTGAGCAAAAAGAGCACCAGTCCAATTCCTGCTTCCTGAAACTAGCTCGTATCTAGAGGGCTAATTCTTACAAGAAAGCAGGCAGGGTCATGCCTCCTCTCACTGCTACCACCCTGCACAGCCTGCAAGCTGGGATGAATCAAAGTCCTATCATCTTCCTCCAGGATGCCCTTATGCAAGGTTGGGAAGCTTGAGCTCAGAACGTGGCTACAACAGCCAATTTGAAGTTTCAGGGGAAAAAAACGCAATGGCTACAAACAAACAAACAAACAAACAGAGAACAGATGGAGAAGCTGCCAGGGAGGAGAAGAAACTGAAGTCCTTGTGAGCTTGCTTTGAAAGGCAGTAGGAAGGACTAGAGATCGAGAGGAAGATGACAGAAGAGAAATAACATGAATCTGACTGATTCAGAGGTGTTACCACAAAAAATACCAAGCATTTGCGGGAGGCGGCTGCTTCACCTTCTTCTGAACTTCCCCCCACCCCATCCACTGTTTTTCCTCCTCAGGTGACACTAAAGCATAAAGTATTTTGTCTACTGAAAAAAATACCACGCCTCCCTGTACCCAACACTGCTGGCTAAATAAACCACTCCAGAAAGCAAACAGCAGCAGTGGAAGACAGCAAGCACGGTTGCTTTTGTCTTCCCGTTGGACAGTGCTGGATAGCACACACCCCACACACAGGCAACCTGGGTGGGTGCTTCTTCCTTCAGAGCACACCCAGCATACAATTGGCATTGCTTACTTGGCAGGCAGTCTCTCTCCAGGCACACGGGGCCACCTTCAGCAGCAACAGATAGTTTCCAGACTCGCTCAGTCCTTGCAGTCTCTGCTGACGCTGCCAGGAAAGCCCAAGCGTGCCAGCAGCAGCAACACTCACAGAAACAACACTGCTTTACACAAAGACTGGCACTGAAGCGAAGGGAACGGCTCTGTGCACTCCTTACAACCCTCTGTCAGCTATTCCCTCTGCCCTTATATGGCAACATCCCATGGCCCCGCTGGGAATATGATGCTTTTGGTGGACATGAAAGGTAAGGCAATACCTGAGCTGTCAGCACATGAGGGCAGAATTTTTCTTTTCTGAAAAGCAAGCAGAGCCTAGGAGCCCAAACTCTTTACAGCACTTACGTGAGAGAAAGCAGAGATCAAGCGTCAACTGTTGACAGTCTGCATCCACCTTTCTCAAGAGAGTTATGCTGGTAATTTTAATCTTATTAAATATTGTTAATCTTATTACTAACCTAACTCTTTTCACATGTTGGAAGAAATTTAAAGAGAAAATTCAATATATGATCATGCTATGTTAAATGCTTTCTAGATAAATCTCAATTCAGGGCAAGTCCCTGGCTTGCAGATTCCACTTCTGCTACACACAGGTGTGAATGAGCATGGAAATAGCCTCCTCAGCACCAGGTTACCAACAAGTCACCTTCCCTGCCAGATTATTCTCTGTCCATAACCTGCTTGCTTTCTTCTCCTGGGATTCTGCTAGACACTCCTAGCATCTCAAAACAACCCTATTAAAACTCATGCAATTGCATGCCTGATTTGTAACAATCAAGGGGAAACACCAATTTCCCCATCAGAATGCAAAACCACGTAGCACAACAGCTCAGTGCATCAGCTTCCTCCTGAATCAGGGCAAATGCCTCCATCACTGGCTTAGCTCCCAACGTCACACACACAGACGCATCACTAATGTAACGTTCATCGATTTCTGCATTTAATACTCCAGGCGTCACACAGGACTCCTGTGACCTCCATTCAAAAAGTGAGACCAGAAATGAGCAGACCTCAGCCAGCACTCCACCTGACACAGAATAAGGCCCTTGTTTAGTAAAATACTGACCCCGCTGTTTTACAACACTCAGGATTGCAGACCCTTTCTTTGTAACTGCTGCAGCAGTCCAGATATTCTCTCAGGACTACTCCTGTTCCAGACTGCTGCCCTAAGATAAAGCAGCAGCCACAGAAAGTTTTGATTTGAGAAAAGAAAGATCTCAGATTGCACCAGTGTAACAGAAAACACACCTGCTTAGGGGGCCCGAACACTTGCTGCAAATTGTTCAAAAGGAATGTGTTCAAGGTGGAAAATGAGATCTCCAGAACAACAGCACTTAACCACTCAGTTCCAGTACACACAGTAAAATCAGCGCTGAGGGGAAAAGGTAAACACATGGCCTTCCAGAAGTTGAAGGTATTGTATTTATCAGAAAGCCACCTTCTAACTTTAATTTTTTTTTACTCTTGCTGGAAAAAGCATTGACCAGATTGAAGAAGGCGGACAAGTCAGCCCCCCCACAAGTTAATAATTTAAATGCATTTGCGAGTTAGCAAAACCAGATTTAATTATTAAGCGACCTCACTTTCTGCAGAAGGCAATTATTGCTGCCTCTGAGGTTGCAGTTTCAGGAATACGACAATAGTAGCAACGCTATTCTTTTTATTATTGAAAAAAACCTGCCTGGCTTCAGCCATTATTTACAGGGCGACTCCCTGAAGACATTTTTAATCAGTAAAAGGATTGACAAGTTACCTTCAGCTCCTCGGGCGAGGAACGGGCAGCTCCTTCCAGCACGGCCTAAGGCCGTGCTGGAAGTGGCTGACCGGCCCTCGCCCCGCCACCAGCCTGGTGCCGCCGCTCCAAGCGCTGCCCAGATCGCGCTAAACATCCCGCTAACCCGCTCTCCCCCGCCCAGCTACGACCCCGCTTCACGGCCTCTTACCCTCGCAGTCGAGCCGGAGGTTCCCTACCCGAGCTGTGCCGGTTCGCCCCGTTGGGCCGCAGCCCCGCCGCTCCTGAGGGGCCGCGCCCATCCCCCCACGCGCAGACAAAGCGCGGCCCCCGGGCGGCACCTGCC
>Ga0065711_1009149_pt1 | contig 11545 bp, 5 predicted proteins | sample Hoacrofraction12_FD_59098 | JGI IMG/M metagenome (GOLD analysis project Ga0065711, IMG submission 59098) | Hoatzin crop microbial communities from Cojedes, Venezuela - Epithelial fraction 12 v2 (version 2) | ecosystem: Host-associated > Birds > Digestive system > Esophagus > Crop | place... | reverse complement strand
TGGTTGTCTGTCAAGCCAAAGTTGGAGCTTTGGGTCAAGTTTCATGTAATCGGTCATATTAATTTTTTTTTGTTGTTCTATAGTGGTCCCTTAAACACCCTAGAACAAGACTATGTAAATTGGCAGTTGCTGTTCAGGGAAAACCCTGGTGTGAGATGAGTGAAGGTGTGAGGCAGAATTACAGGAGTTGCCTGAGCAGCTCCCAGTGCTCAGCTCAACAGAACGCTGAAACAGAGTACGCCCTGCAGACTTCTGAGAGACAATATGTTACAGGCAGCTGCAAGTGGTGTACCCCTTGTAGAAACCCTTTGTTTTCATAAACTACAAATTGAGTGATGAAACACTTTTAAATCTCTACAGCAAGAGATAAATACAGGACCATCTCTTGTTTTCCAGTCTATATAGCTACTGGCGAAGGAGGTGATTCTGTGTCCAAGAGATTTCAGAAACACTTGCTAGTTGTTTGTTGGGGGTTTTTATGAGTACTTGGGAGGGGATTAAAAGGGTAAAATGTATGCTACTGTAGTACAGTACTAACAGGATCTGGAGGATGGGAAGCTTGTTCTATTACAACCGTATGACACAGATTTTCATGCTCTATCTGCTCAGCTATTCTGCTTTGAAGAAGGATGGAGAGAGGCTATCAACCCTGATGAAGAGAGGAGAAGCAGTCGAAGCAAAGCCTGCTCGGCCAGTGAGAGTGTACAGCCTCTCTCTCCAACAGTTCCAGCCACCACTGTTCACACTGGGTAAAGGCCAAAGACGATTACATAGAGTGATGCTCCCAGCTTGTTAGTGCTGATTTACACTCAGAATGGGAGTAAGACAGTGAAGTGGGTTTCATTTCCCTCAGCTGCTTATTTTGGTGTGAGCCCATGTGTAGACACTTTCACTTTGCAGTACAAGCACCATATTTTGATTTTAATTTAAGCTGATTACGTATAATCTTTCTGTGAAGGAAAATTCTGAGAGGCTGGTTGGGGGGTTATTTGCATTATTTGTCCATGATTTTGCAGCCTCCAGCTCACTCCTCCTTTCTCAGGTCTGCTTGCTTCACTTTGCCCATTCTTTTGCCTGGACACCCAGGCCTGCTGACATCTCTCCCAGGGTGCAGCAAGGACCAGTATCAGTTACTGTCAGGCCCCTTTCTCAGTTGAGGAGGCAGGATCTTATCTTTCCTTCTGTCATACATGAAGAAACTTGGGTAGTACATTAAGAAGCACATTAATAAATAAACCAAAAAGACTACTGTCAATGTTTGATGTTACTGTGAGGTCAAGGTAGTGTCTTGCGTTGGTCAGCTGCCTAGTTGACCCATAGTTCTCTGATGGACCAGACATTATACGATGAGCAGGTGTGAGTGACAGAACTCAGTGCTGTGTTACTTCAGTCCTGACTTTATGGTTGGGTGATAAGCAGCTGATCAGTGGCAGAGCGGGATGGGGAGGGGTGAGAGAGCAGGGAAAGTTAAAGGTGAATTTCAAAATTTTATCGGAGCTGCCTGTGTGCAGTATCTTAAAAGCATTGGTAGGCTATACTTGAAATAACTTGTTTTCGTCATTAGAAATTTGAAACAACCTTCTAAAACCTTAAGACTGAAGCATTTGTTAACGTACCACAGCAAGTACTTAATTTCTAGTGAGTTGGTTCAGTTGCCATTGTATTTGCTTTGCCTTCTGTCTAGCTTAGCAATCTCACCCGCACATATGTTACAGGATGAATAATTGATGTTGCATCCTATAAATATTTTATCACTGGGTTGTTTGCTTAGCACATTTTTACATTTATGTGAGGGCATGGTTTCTATGTAAAGTAGATTTTACATTGCACTGGTAATTTATCATGTTGGTATTAACGTTCCAGATGTTGAATGTGGTGGTGGCTTTTATGTCAGGAGCCTGGTCAGTGACATTGGCAAAGGTAGGCATGAAGAAACCCATGACAGTTTAAGGAACGAATGTGTCTGTTTATGGAAAAATTTTGTCACTTTCTATGTCTCCAGCAGCCAGACCTATGTGCTATTATGCAGAGTTGTGGTGTTACCACTTGTTTTTATATACTAAGGTATTTTTCTTGGGAGCATGGGGGAATGAAGGCTAAATAATTGCCAGAGGACCTTGGGGGCTGAGGGACAAAAATGGAGTAAGTAATAGCACTGAGAAAAGTAATACAAGGCAAAGTGGGTTTGTTTTTTTTTTCTCCCTTGTCCATATGTTAAACCTAACTCGGATTAAGGGTGAGAAGAAGAAGAAAGATGCTGTCTTTTTAAACGTTACTCATCACATTTTGAAAACAGATTGCACAGAACATTACCATGCACATAGTAAACCCTATCTGCTGGAAAGACTTCTACACTTGCGATGATTTTTATTTCTCCATTACCTGAACTGTGAATGGTTTTGCTTTCCCACAGGGTTGTTTGTCTTGTGCTTTATTTCTATCAAACTGCATGATGGAGAACAGATAATTCATTTCAAAGTTTGTTTAAATGATAAATTTGCAGATCAAGAACGCAAGGGATGTGGGATGACCCTGTGAATTTCAATATTGTTATTTGTGCTTAGGCAAGTCAAAGATTTTCTTTCTCTACTGCCTTCTGAGCATACTGGCTTGTATTTGGTCCTTTAATGAGAAACCAAGATTAAGTCTGTCCTCAGCTGGTTTCTTTTCAAACATTTAAAATGCAGTAAATAGCTTCCTGCATCAGAAAGGATGGGAGAGAATATTTTAGTATACCGGTGCTCTTACCAGTCAGCTCTGGTTCCTGTGATGTTTTGTAGCCCCTCATTATGTAATTCGGTCCTACTGGTATTTACTTAACATATCAGAGCATTTGTTTGTGTTTTTTATTTTTCCTTATCTTAGTTTATATTGTCCTGATAGGCAGCACAGGTTAAAAATGTCAAAAATCCTTCTTGAAGGCAGGAAGTGCGAAGGCCTTAAAGTCTGTGGAAAAAATAGTACATGGTTTTCTAAGTCTTTTGTGAATACAGAATCTTCTGCTTATGTCTTATGTCATTATTTCCTCTCTTTTCATTCTGATGTAAATCTGGAAAAGCTTTTGACGAGTTTCTGTCAGATTTTGAACTCGTTACTACACTGGGGATGTATTGAAATCAAAGGAATTCCTTGGCTCAAATTTAAGAAGATGCAAACGAGTGATAAATGTTCATGAGCTTCCTTCTCAAACAAAGTAGAACAATGTAGAAGGCTACATGTAAAAACACATTTTAAGTGAGTTGCAAGTAGTTAAACTTGACCATGCACTTTTTCTAAATCCTCTTTTCTCCTTGACTGTAGAACTGTCTACCTGTGCCACTATGCAAGAGCTGACCCGAACCAAACAGGGGCCATTTACGCTAGAGGAGCATGCCCTTTATGAAGACAAATGGACAATTGATGAAATTGCACGATCCTTAGAGCACTGCATGTCTCTTCTCCCAGGAGAGCCATCTCATAAAAAATTGAAGACAGAGCATCCTGGCGAAACTGCTGTGAGCTGTGAAGATAAGTGATAAGTTGCATCGAGAAAAAAGACTGAATGATTGAGGCATTTTGAGATTGGATTGGGATTGTCTTGCCTCCAGTGTAAATTTACAAGTCTGTACTGGGAGGGTGACAAACTGCAGTGCGGGAAAAACAGTTCTTTTGTTTTCTGGGGTTAGAACATGCACTGAAAATATCCAGCGCTTGCTGTTTCCTGATCTGTTTTTTTTTTTTTCCCTTTTGGCACACTGTAAATGGGCTTGTCACTGATGTCAAATCTTCATAAACTTTTAAAGAACTTGCAGGATGCAATATAGCTGTTGTTAACAATTCCTCAATAAAAAAAAAATATAAACCTTCAGGTTTTCTAAATGTGCTTCAAGAAAAAGATCTTTTTTTTTCCTTTATAGCTGCTAATCGAACCCTGAAATGCTATGGAGACAAGACTGTCATAGCTTGAACGGTACGAGAACATGGTGGGGCAGTTTGCTTTCTGGGAATCCATTTTAGGAAATGTCCATTTTACTGTAGCTTTTCATAAGCAGATTGTTCTTTCAGTCAAATGTTATTCAGAATGTGTTAGATCTAGTCTGAAATACGAGTGTAAGTGAATAGTTTTGAGTATAAACAATCCCTGAAGATAAGAGTTTGATAAAAAGTGCTCTGAAGAGTGCAGTCAACATCACAAGGTGTACAGATCTTACTGTGGTGCAATGTCCCAGATGGTGACTATCCATAGTTTAAAGTATAGTTAACAGCTGTGCCCTTCACAGGGCTTATGGAATTTACTTTTGTCATCTGTGTATTGCTTGAGCTGTCTCCCGTGGATTGGGTAGAAGGCTGATGCGCTTCAGGGCTTTGGCTGGTTTGGCCCTGACTGCTTGCATGAGCAACAGAGGGATCCACCATCAAGGACCCTTGCTGAAACCACTTTAATTCACTGGGGCAGAGAGGGTCCGTTCCACAGTTCCTGTAGTCATCAGAATTTGATGACACTGATTATTTCTCACCACTGCCTACCTTGGGATTTTCAAAATGGCTAAAAGACATTGGTTTGAGAATATTAACAAAGCACCCTAGTTCATTTCCAGGTGTGTAATGGACTGTCCTAGAAGGACTTGCCTGTGTGTCCCCATACAAGTTGTTAGCGGCTCGGTTTCGCTCTTGCCATAATGAGGAACATGAGGAGTAGTTCAAACATGTGAGTGATACCTGAGAGAAAACCCTGCTTTTGAGATTGTCACTGGAATGTCACCAAAGAGGAATGGACTGGCTGCTGTTGCAGTTTTATGCTGCTGCTGGCCCAGTGGGCTGCAGTGGCTTTGCACAACTCCTACACCATTGAGTTTTGGTTCTGGAATACAGGAACTGGACTCTCTGAGTGACTGCATGCTGTAAAGCCAAGAGTTTGTGCTTATATTAAGGTGTATCTTTTACAGAGAGACGTGAAAATTTGATTTAATGACTCTGTGTTAATGGACTTGCTACTTTCTATAATAAGTTACCTTGATAGCTAATTACCTCTGTTGCTTAAAAGAAGTTGTGTTTTATTCCCAACTTGAATCTCCACATGCTGCGTTCTATGTCTTTGTCTGCACCTTACAAAAAGCCATTTCTCTGTGTGCTGGTATTATGTGAAATTATCAGGTTCCAACCTTACTTTCAATCTAAGAAATGAAATAAATATCCTGAAGTTTCTCATTGCAGGATACCTTTCCAGACATATATAGAGTTTTTTGTTTTCTATACAATAAGAAACTGAAGTCTATGCAAGATTAATGAATCTTTTGTTTAGCGAGAGGGTAGAATTTATGTTTTATTGTTCAGTAAACAGACAGGTTTTTTTCTTTTGTATATTCTTATAAAGAACTTAAGGGAAATGTTGAAAATACCACAAGCAAATTGAAATGCTAGAGCACTGTCACAGCAGCATATTTAATACACAATGTGGATGAAGTAACCATTGTAAGAAATTTTGATTTCAGAGATGGGAGAAAAGAGCTGGGTTCAGTAAGAGAATAGTGGGAGATATTAGCTGTTTCTTTTCAGGGTGGGTTTTTTGGTACTTTGTATAGAAACAGAGAAGACAGTGATTATTTCCTAAAGAAATCAAATAAAGCAGAAAATTTCATTTTCCAGTATACTTAAATGATCAAAGACTTTGAAACACAGCTTCTCTTATTGTCGAAATCTGTATTTTTCCAAGAACCTAATTTATGTTATCCCAGTGGTCTTCTAGATAAAGTTCTAAAATTTTATTTTTCTGCTTTTTGATGTCTAGTAGATATAATTCTATTAGTCTACTTGTTTCAATTACAGGGATTTGTTTCTTTAAAAAATAAGTGCAATTTGAGAAATCTTTCTATTAATAGGGTACATTTGTATACAGTGTTATAAAAGTCTAGCACATTTTTCTTCTCATCTGTTTGTTTAATGCTCACCATGGCTTTCTTGCTATTCCATGTAAGAGCCCCTGATATTTTTAATTTCAAAAGGAGAATTATATTTTCATCAGCTGTAAGTTGGCTTGCAACTGGTCTGTTGTAATTATTGCTAACAGATCTGTGATCCTGAGAAGGCAGGGTCTGTTCCGTAGTCTAGTCACTCGAGAGAAATGAAGTGGCAAGCAGAAGAAAGCACCCTGTTGACATCAGCAAGTTTTGGTTTAGGCTGCGAGTCCTGGTGCATATGGAAAGCATAGGGAGAGAAGAAATGCAGTTGTATACGTTCAGGAATCTGCATAAGGTGTGTTTCTAAATAGTGTTTCTAAAGACTGGAGGTGTATTTCAATTTATGAATGCAACTTCCTTCAGTGCTTTTATTCCTCTGTAGCAAGTAGAGAGGCTTTCACCAGCTCTAGCTAGACGTATTTTTTTTCCTGGGATTCCTCTCATCTTCCACAGCGCTAGGTCCCGTCACCTTCAGAAATAAAGGCAGAACTTCTTTATCTCAAATTAATGACGAACTTCTCCCCACATAATTTGTATTGAGCTGCAGAAGCTGTTTCACTTAAGGCTGGGTAGCAAGTAAGTGTGGTCGTGGTTGTAAGGGGCCGGATAGCACACAGAACTACGGCAGACGGCAGGTAGGTGTTCTTAGGAAACACAGTGTAAAGAGTGCCTAAAGTTATGAACAGATTACGCAGAGACAGCTTGTTTTATGACCACTGAGGATTGTCAGCCGGTTCCAGCCCTGACCAGTTGAGCTATCTTCTGTCAAACATTCAGGCTCCTCTGGCTACTCCCCAGTGCCTTTCCTTGGTGCTCAGCCTCACTGGCACGCTCTTCCCTAGGCACCACTGTGCTTTAATGGGCCTCTGCCCCCTGAGCTGTTAGTCCCAACGACTGGTAACCGGGAGGCCACTGAGAAATCTGGGAATAGCTTTTTTAGATACGTCTGAATAAGCGTTTAACTCAGTATCTTGAAACTGTCCAGATCTGGAAGTGAGTGCTGTGTTCCCATGGGAACATAGGAAAATACTCATTTTAACTTCTTTATTCTTATTAACATGCACGTCCCTGAGACACCAGACTTCAGAATTGTGCTATATCCACAGAAAAATGTAGTTTTTTCCTACATTGGAATACCCTGTGATCCTGGATCTTGGTTACTGAGAGTCATGATCTGTCAACATTAAGGGCTATTTAGAGTGAGAAGAAAAGTGTGTATACAATGCTTCTGAGCCTAGTAGGAGAGTTAGTACCAAGTGTTGAGACAAGTGTAGTTAATAGGAATTTTAGTGCTACTGTGGCCAGAAAATACGCATGTCTCTGTGATCTACCATTTAAAATATATCCATGACACAGACTGAAAGATTTGTCTCGTTTTAACGAGCGTTGTTCATGGGGAAATTCCTGGTGAAATAGTGTGTCCTGCTTTTTGAGCTGAATATTGTCTGTCTTGAATTTGGGCTTGCGTTCTTTAGTCTGTAGCAGTCTGCTGCTGTCGTCTGGCCCTGACTCTGCCTCCGGTGCTGGTGCTGCCTCAGTGAGATTAGCAAGGGCTTCGTAATTTATCTCCTTCTAATGTCTCTGCCTGGCTGGCACTTTTTCTTCCTCTTTTAAATGGTAGTTTTTCTGTGCACTTCATAATATATTTCTTCTGCCAGTTTGTTGAGCACTTTTTAAGTGTTTTTTAAGCAAAATCAATAGGATCTTTTTTTCCGTATTAATCAAGTCTAACCTATTAGCAACATATTTTAGGAGTGCCTTCGTCAATAACGAAGCATTTAGCGTCTTACTCTGCAGTTGTGTTTTTGATTTATATGTTTATTAGAAGAAAGAAAAATCAAACTTTGAATAACCCCCCAAATTTCAGGATACCTTAGGATTTTATTTTTTAGTGTAAAAGATGGTGAAATTGCTATTCCAAGCATGAATGGCTCTGAGACTTTTAATGGCTAGGGTCATTCTGTTTGTTTGGCAGTGTCAGGGAATCAGTTGCAACAGTATTAATTTCATTGAAAAGGCCTTAGAGAGACAGAGCCAGAGTGCACGTGTGTGCACATGAGCGTGTGACTACAATATGCAACCAGAGGGAAGTCACAGAGACGGCGAACGGATGCAGCCGGCCTGGGCAAAATTACTGTCCCTATTAAAAAGCAGTCATTGCTTCTAATAGCCATGGGTTTAATTTGCTTCTTTGTGAGACCTGATGAAGTAAGTCACCGATACTTAAGGGCATGTCAAACAAGCAGGTTTATCAGCTGGATGCTTATGTCCCCAATCTGGATGATGAGATGGCACACCTTTTCTTACTGTCTCCAAGATCGACTGCGGAGATGGTACAGGTGGTAAACAGGCAAAGAGAGAAGCTGGCCTTTGGACGCGGATGGTATGAGTGCTCAGGACAAAAATGGACTATATTCCAAGAAGAAAACCGTATTTTTTTTTTCTGTTCTGTTTTTGGGGAAGTGTCGGAGACACTGCTATGTCTCAGAGAAAGTATTAGCATAGCTGCCCCAGAAAAGCCTAATATTTTTGTTATGGGTGTGAACGTCTTGGGCTTTAATCACCTTCCCTCCTTACCTCTAGCTCAAAGAATCATAGAATCATAGAATGGTTTGGGTTGGAAGGGACCTTAAAGATCATCTGGTTCCACCCTCCTGCCATGGACAGAGACATCTTCCACTAGACCAGGTTGCTCAGAGCTCCATCCAGCCTGGCCTTTAATGCTTCCAGGGAGGGGGCAGCCACAGCTTCTCTGGGCAACCTGTTCCAGTGTTTCACCACCCTCATGGTGAAGAATTTCTTCCTAATATCTAAGAAGTGGGGTTAAATCAAAGCAGGAGCCTCTCCCTGACTTTTCTGTGTCACATTGCTGTGTGTGTTGTGGATGCTGAAACAATCCTATGCTCAGACTGTGGGCTGTAAAAGGGCTTAGGTGGCATGTCCCAGAAGTGAACAGTAACTGAGCATGAGTAGGAGGAGAAATGGAGCAATGAAATTTGTAGTGTAAACACACAAATGTCTTCACAGCCTGTCAAGTAGCCTTCCTCTTACCAGATTTATTCGTCTTGGGTTACAGCTCTGTGCCTGGCCTTTCCAGTTTGCGTCCCATTAACCTACCTGCTGTTTGAGACAGTTCGTCCTAAAGCTCTCACCCTCTCGTTTGAATTCGTGACCAGGTAGGTGTGCACCTTGGGAAAGTGTGAAGGAAAAACGCTACATAGTTTCGTGGGGGGAGCAGGAGGGCTGTTGATAAAGTAGAACTGAAAAGGATGAGGTGTGTCAGGTCCGTTTCTTACCCTGCCCCTTGCATAAGGAAGACGTAGCCCTGAATGCTCTAGTGCCATTTCTCTGGGACACAGGATTATTTTAGATATTTCGGAATTAAGCACTTCAAAGTCAGATCTGCAGCTGAATGCATGCTTTATAAACAAAGCACATCATTTCACAGATGTCGCACTACTTTTAGTGGCTTCAGGATACGATTTTACAGCTTAAAAGGAGGGAGGTAGAAGAAGAATGGCAAGAGGTAAATGCATGTTTCAGTTGTTACATTTTTGAAATAGATGAACTCATTTTAGGTAATCATGTAAGAAAATACATTGAGTATTCTAATGGAGAAAAGGTGAAGAGAAAGAACACAATTTTTACTACACTTTCTGTTTCTTTTAGCCCATAAAACAAGTAGCTTAAATACACCATTTCAAAGCTTAAGCTTTTATGTGGAAATGTAAGAGAGGTTGTTACTGTATGCTGATATGAAAAAAGGCATTTATTTTCATTTCAGCAGTTGAAAAGGTAGTCTTCTATGATGCCCTTCAAAAGGCAGTGTTTTGTTTTGCTTATATTGAATTGCTGTAAATCCTTAGCATAGCTTCTGCTTTTGTGGGTGGTACATTCATATTCAATCGCTTCCTGCAGCTGGCTTCCCTACTGGTCAACAAAACTGTTTCAGGTTCTGCAGGTACATAGCGTGCGTTTCCAGTGTACATGGAACATTGTGTACAAACACTAAATGTATTTAGAAAACATGATTAGTTCTCTCTAATCTTTGCTATGCAGATTGCTCTTTTCGGTAAAATGTGATCCAGGCCGCATTAAACCTAGCTGCTGCTTTGCTGCAGTGCTTTGTGTACAGTTTCGTCTTACTTTATACTCTAATTTGACAAAGGGCACTGGCAGACTGTTGATTTCTTGTGCAGGTGATTAATTTCACCCAGCTGCTGCTCATACATAGATTCCAGGCTTTAACTTCTGTATTTATTGGTTAAGGTTTCCTTGCACTGTGCTCTACCCCCAGCAGCGCTAGCAGAAGGAACGGTGTATCCGCCTCGTCTGCCCTGTTCATAGACTGGCGTGGAAGGTGTTGGTGGTGCAAATTTTGTGCACATAAACTGGGCTGTGTTAGAAGACCTTACGTCTCGGCGTGTTGCTCACTAACGCCCAGTAAGAGATAGAGTGGGCAACAGGGGACAGTAATGTTCCAGCACTCCTCCCTCCTAGGAAGAGTCGGTGGAAAATGCCAGTGAGGAGTATGGCTACACAGCTAGCTTAAGGCATGCGCTTGTTTCTCTTTATCTCAGTGAGAGGACTCCTGCCCCATTTTACTAAATTACATAGATTACTACTCACTGTATTAAGGCCTTATGTGTTTCATTTTCACTTATCATGTTTTTTGTCCTTTTTAATTTAGTAATGCAGACTGATAGATTGAAAAATTGTATTTCTTTTTACAGGTGGAAAAAAAAGACAGAGTAAAATAAATATTAATGGTGTGGCACAACACTTAGAGTTGTTCCGTGTCTAATGAATATGTAACAGTTCTATTTTCTACTTAAAAACAAACACACAAAAATTGTCAGAATAGAATTAATGTTATTTTTTTTTAAAATGTGTTTATCTAGGAAATGCATTTCTCTACAGAGTGCTGTTAAAGACTGTGCAGAATGGCTAAACCTGTTTGTTGAATATGTTGGTGGTCTGTTTCTAGAGTTAGGAGCGTGTAACTTCTATTGAATTGTATACCATTTCCCTGCACTAGTTTTACTGTTCTCCTCTGCTGTGTTGTAGATGTTTAGTACTGGAGCAAGTAGAGTCCTACAATCTGAGCTGGTAATCAGCCATTCCTTGCTATGAATGTAAATACAGAGTACCCATCCCCACTCTGCCCCCCTGCATTAATGAATCCGGGTTGGTCCTTCAGAGTTGTATAGAAACGACCCAGAAATACACCATCGTGCCACAGAGAATGCAGAACATGATTAGGATTTGAGGAGATGAAATTTATCTAGAGGCAGAATGCGTTTTATGGCTGCAGAGAAAGACAAAGAAAAGTCCAGCAGGATAGCCTTTCCCAGGCATCTGCAGTCCGATCCTTGGCACACCAAACCAGACAGCTTTTCCAAGGAGAGGTGGCTTTTAGAAGAGCGTCCAGCTGTTGGATCGCAGGAGTAAAGCTCCCAGCATTTTTCTGTGTGTCAAAATAATAGAGTAAACTTTCCACCTCTCCTTTGTAAAGGCGCTCGCTGGTTCGGTTCCACTCTTACGTTGCAAGGCTGTTTTTCAAGTCAGCTCTTGAAATTTCCGCAGGTTCTGGTGACTGGTATGCGCAG
>Ga0065711_1048954_pt1 | contig 11546 bp, 1 predicted proteins | sample Hoacrofraction12_FD_59098 | JGI IMG/M metagenome (GOLD analysis project Ga0065711, IMG submission 59098) | Hoatzin crop microbial communities from Cojedes, Venezuela - Epithelial fraction 12 v2 (version 2) | ecosystem: Host-associated > Birds > Digestive system > Esophagus > Crop | place... | reverse complement strand
CTTCCCCCCCCCCTTTTTTTTTTTTCAGAAAACCCCAACTTCTATATTGCTATTAAAGCACTGAAAATATACATTAAGTTTTTTCTCCAAGGATTAGATTATAATCTGAAATCTATTTGGCAAATTTACACATAAAACTAGAAGTCCTGTCACAAATCTCACAACAAGGTACACATTTCCAAAATCTGTTGAATTAGTAATTACAGATTTGCACTGAAAGCTTTCCAACATGAACAATCGGATTGCTGAAGCAAGAGGTATGGAGACTCTCACCAGTTCAAGAGATTCCTATACACATTCAAAACCAATGAATCTATAATAGAAATGCTGAAATAGACAAATTATTATTTATCATTTCTGAGCATGCAGAACATCTATTGCATTAAATAAAAATTAATTATAGTATTAGATAAACCTAAAGTTCTTTACAGCTCAAAATAATTTTATTCTTGTTATTACTTTAACAGTCCCACTTATCACATATAAAGGGTGATTAAGATTTTAATGTAGAATGTATTGTAAAACATCAGTAAATGTAATTTCAACTGTAATCCCATAAATTTGAACAAAACCTGGGCTCATTAAAAATGAAGTAACACATCTTAATAAATTTTGAAAATAAAAACCGAGTTAAGCAGTCATTATTGCTGCCTTTAATTGTAGAAGCCATCCAAAAACATTGCTATCTCCAAAGATACTATGACATAACTGTTGCGTTATACTGGCATCTACCCCTTCACAGATACTTGAGGGAGGTGGGAAAACACAGGACAGAATCCTAATCCAGCTCTAAGCAGAACTTTGTAATATTTTGGAGACATCTCACCGATGCAAGTGAGAGTGCCTGAAGAATAACTCTGACAAATTCCCACAAAACATCAACAAGGTTTCATCTCCTTCCAGAATACCTCTTCTCACTCTGTCTTTACATTTGGGTACGGGAAACAGGAAGTTACATTTTTCTGCCAGGTTTATGTAAGAGATCACCAAGCACAGAAGAAACTTTAAAGGTCTGGCATAGCTTTTTGCTGCTAGAACATAACAGATTAGAGCACCTCACACGCTTACAGTTTTGGTTTGGGGGATGTGGAAGAGACAGGTGCTTTTAGTAGCATCGGGGCTAAAAAAATGTGCATAGGTACAGGAAGACTACCATTAACAGCACATATAAAGGCTTCGAGGAACCATTCAGTTTCTATGTTGGAACACTGTTAGGATCAGCATCGGTTCTCTTTTTGGTTTACCTGAAATACAAACGCCCTACCACATATGGAAACTTTCCTTGTACTCTCCAGATTTGGACTATTTGCATCATTAAGAAACAGAAACAACCATAAATACAATGGTTAACTTCTGCTACAAGTTTGAGACATTTGGATTGCGTGGCATAGACAGGACGCGGACATACTGATATCCAAAAAACACTTTTGTTTAAGGCTATGATTTCAAAATGGCTACAATTAACCAGCATTTAAGTTTAACCCATTTGACACTGAAAGCCAACATTTGATGCTAAATTCTGGTGTAAAATCCATTATTGCTTGTGGGATCTCCAGACAGCAGGCACTAGGGGGTAACTGTCAATCTCTCTAGCATGTCAATCACGGAACAATTGGAAATGCGGCTCAGATGAAAATGAGACACAATAGCTGAACAACAAAGAAAACTAGTCAGAAGCACATAAATGAAATTTAGTAGCATTGTTGTTTCATAGATATAAAATGGATTATCACTGCAAATGGAGTAATATGCAGGTAACAAAGGCAACATTAATCTTTTATCTTATTAATCACAGTTTATTAAGGCTGATACCATAATCACAAAAAAACAGGAGACTGCACATTTTGAAGCACAGATAAAATTTATACCTATAAAGTAAAGCAAAGAAAAAACACAACTAAAAAAAATCAAAATGGATTTTGAAAATTTGAAAAATCAAATCCTTCTCACAGAAGCGTACGAAATGGCTCTACAGGTTGTAAAATGAAATTAAAAGACATACCTGAGTAAAGATTTTAGCCACAGACACAAGCTATATTAGACCTTATAAGTCAAAATGAAAAACCACTGGGAAACAGTCTAAAATAGGAAGTTCTTTGAAGAAAACTTCTGCCTTAACCTAAACAAGCACATTTCAATTTACTCCTCCTAAGTTTTCAATAGTATCAGTCTAAACAGGAATATTCATTTTCAAGCACATTCGGTTTTGGTAGTAAGAGTATTTCGAAATAGATTTATGTTCAGATTTTTTTACTTTTCCAAAGTGATAAATTTAAGCAGCCATTTTGCCTCGATACAAACATTTTAGGGCCCTAAAAACACTGGCAATAAAGATACAGCCTCTTCCAACCTAATGCTCCTTCCCCAAGATTCAGTAATGATTTGTCATTTAGAGAATCTTTCCCCAAACAGCTCAAAATATGCACAACATCAAAACTTTATACCTGATGTATACTTCACCTTCAATAGGTAATAAACAGAAGAAAAGCAACACTTTTGTCCTTCTGGGAGTGGAAAGGGACAGAGGAAAGAGACACCTTCTTGGAACTGTTCTAACTAAAATCTCCAGCTCACCTAACCAGAAATACTTTGTTCTCATTTGCAGAAGTTTGAGAAGTTTTAAAAAAAACATCAAATACATTACTTTTCTTCACCACCAAAGCAGTAATATGCATGTAGTTAAGCAAAAAGAATAATGAAAACGGCTAATACATGCTGGTTTATTACACTCTGATTTCAAATACACACTTTCCAAAAAGGAACACAATGAAAAAAGAGTGTATCAGAAACACAAAATTCTGCTACTAGTATTTCTAAATTATATTTCAACTGCCACGTACAGGAAGTTCCTGTGACTATCCTTGTATTTAACCAAAAATTTCAAAAAATGTGGCAGAAGAAAAAAAGTAACAATTAACATAATTTCAATATTTTAACCACAAATAAGAACCAAGAATAGAAAAAAAAAATCTTGTATTTCAGTTCCTCTTTGTATCAGTGTCATCTCATGTCAATAAATTTGAGATTGCCAAGACAAAGCTGCACTTCAGTTTAGCAGAAATGCAGCAATTCTTGATACTGGAATTTTAAGGGGTTTTTTTTCTTTGTTTGTTTGGGGATTTGGGGTTTAGATTGGGTATTTTTGTGGGGTTTTCGGTTTGTTTGTTGTTTCTAAATCAACAGATGCAGTATTTATTCAAACTGTACTAATTCTGGAACTAAAAACTTCATTTCCGAGTAAGACTCAGTCACTCTGGCCTCTCCTTGACTTTCGGGGAGGGTGATGAGGTTTTGTTGGTTTGTTGTTTTGTGGGGGTTTTTTTGCTACAGTCAATCTTCCTGGCTTTCTGGTCCACCTCAGAAAGACTAGAGATTAGAAGAAATGAGGTAGACATTGGAAACAACTTGCTGTATTGGCCACATGTGAAACTTCATTACAGATTTTGCAATAGAATCAGCTTCACATTTTAGTTTTCTGGGTGAAGGACTGATACAAACAAAATGCATCCTCTCAGAATTTACAGTTAACTAGAAACTTTCCTACAACCATCCTTAAAATCAGTATATTGAAATAATTTTCTTTGCATTAATTCTTATTAAATCAATCTATAAACTTATAGAGAAATATTTGTATGAAGTTCCTGAACTAGTTTTCTGTCTTTTTGAGTACAGTGTTCTTGTATAATTGATACAAAAAAGAGAGAAAAAGGAATCAAATTAAAATTACTGCAACATCCAACCTTCAATCTGCTATTTCTACAGAATAAAAATGCCAGCGGTTATACCACAGCAAAAGCACTCTTTTGATGGGTTTATAAACTATTAATATCAATGTGTTACGGTAAGAAATAATGATAAAAAAGTTAAATATTACGATTTGTATTTCTCCTTGGCATTTTTACATGTTTACTCAAAGGCAAACTAGTAAATAAATAGGAATTGCATTACTTTCTCCTTTATAATCAGAAAATCATCCTTTGACATTGGATTAACACCAGGTGTGGCCAGGCTCTTCAGCTGTGCTGTGACCAGCCTGTGGGCAGTCGAAGCGTGGTTCCCAAGCCTGCGACACACCGGGTGACCAGCAGCAGGCTGTGCTAATGCAGTATCTGCTGTGTATTCCACATCCACAGCGGTGAAACAAAGGCAGCCAGAACAGTGAACTGAGGCCAATGCTGCAAGGCCTCCCTGGGATCCATTCGCACCCCGTGATGCCTCATACCACAACAGAACAGCACCATTAACTGAGCGCCAGCAGCATCTCGTACACGAGCTACGCTCCTCTAACGTGTGTGCTGGGATACGCAGACACACAGTAAGCGATTTGAAAGAGCAGAACAAAATTGGCTACCACAGAACAGCAGGTGATTAAAGGCAAATTTCTTTAGTATCTTACGTTTACTCAAAACTTCTACTATACAGAAAACCACATTTTGTGTCCAGAGCCTCAGACAGTACCCTGTTAGACACAAGTTATTTTTGCTCACTTGCATACACCCAGAATACTTGTTTTACCATCCACTCTCTTCTGACCCACTTCTAAGCTTCTAATTGACCTCAGGGTCAAGAGCTTCATCCCTACTTTGGTTCTCCCAACAGCTGCGAAATAGCAAGAAAAAGAGCAAATGGGCAATCACTCGTGCCACACATCCTGCAACTGCTTGCTCCCCACAACTTGTATCAACATTGGTGCAGTACAGTAAGTTGGAACATGTCAAAACCCTGTAAAGCTGCGAATTAGGAGATATTTGACCTTACTGACTTCAATAAAGCTCTTTAAAAAAATCTCTTTTTTAAGGCATATGTTATTAAATGCAATAAATTTTAATCTCACACGATGATTTTATATAAAGTCATATGCAAAGACAAAAACAACCCACATACATGTTTGCTGACCTAATCAAATCTTGCTTAAAAGACAACTTTGCCAAAGGAGATGCCCTGCTGGTAAAGCCTCTTGAGTTTAATGACACATTGCCAATCCATTTAAGGCCAAAGCTGAACCATCTCTAAACAGGTGTTGAAATGTAATCATGGATTAAAAGAAAACCTGAGGAAAAAATGCCAAGAAATTAAACACCTCTGGGTCAGTAGTTTGAATCCATTCCAGGCTACTAAATCAGCCACAGTAATTACCATCTGGTAGTCTACATAAAAATAAATTACTGGCCTTTTTGTTTTAATTCACTTTGTGCTACACAAAGGTCTTTATAAACAAAAGTTTCAATTGTAATTGAAAGCTTTGTTGATAATCTCACTAGGTTATGTGCAGTGCAAGTGCATATTGAGCTTGAACTGCCTTCTCATTGCCGGTGAGCCACCAGAAGTTCTTCCAATGGTTCACTCCTAGGGTGTATGCACTACACCTACACTATTATAGATAGAAGATAATACGCAACTTTATTTTCTTAACAAGAATTCACTTCTGTCTGAAACAAACAAAAATGCTTTCTGCTTCATTACACTCAGAACAAGAGCCAGCTCACAATTTAACTAATAAAAAAGTATTTCCTAGTACTGACTGGCATTAATGAAGTTGGTGTAAAAATAAAGACATTCATTGATAAGCTTCACCACATCAAGGCGGAGGAAAAGTAGTTGACAGGAACACTAACAAACACTCCTATCTTCAGTTTTCTGAAGGAAATATTTTGTGAAGAATAATTAACAACAATTTTAAGAAAGACCACTTGTCTTAAGCTGTATGTCTGCACATCCAAAGAAAAAGCTCTAGTCAGCTGTTTTGGGAATAAAGTGCAATTTACATATGACTGTTCTCCCACAAAAGAAAAGTATACTTAACACAACCGTCTATTCTGTAATACATTCACCATTTTAACTGAAATTCTTGAACACTATATTTAGCTGGTTTATTTCTTTGTAAGAACAATTTTCAGTTCCAATAAGCACTTTAATTGAGTTTTCTTTTTTTTTTTCCACTTCTTTTATTTATTTTTAAAAATATATAGCCTTCTTCCAGGTCATTCTCATGAAAGAGTAAAGTATAAATGACCCTAGAAACAATTTGCATTCTTTTTCTATCTTTTTCTTGAGCCTACATTGTAAGAATTAAACTTGGTAATAGTCAATGTAATTTACATTCCACTTGATGTTTCTTTCACACCACAGATATGTGATTTATGATACATTTTATGTATTCTGTTCTCTTTGCTTCTTCAAACAAGCTTAAAGATGCTGTTTTCACCCCCGAATTTAACTAAATACGTGGATATAGAAACCTCTGCAGTCTCTCTCAAAATACAATCGTCAAGTTTAAAAAAAAAAACAAAAAAACAAAAAATCATTTTTTAGTTTCTCTCATCCTCCTCTCACCCATTTTTCTTCCAGTTTCTTGACATAAAATGCAGCCTACAATAAAATGGCATAGGCCATCACAAGGGCATACAAACAAAGCATTTTTCTTCAGTAAAGGCCCACCTTAATTATTTTAAGTGCCTCCTTCTGAAATCTGACATTTTGAAGGAGGAGGGGAAGTAGGAGAAAGACACTCAACTGGATAAATGAGAGCCAGGCACGGGCAGAAGCAACATTTCATTAAAAGTATTGCTAAGTCTTACCCTTTTCTGTCCCAAATGGGGTTCACTTAAATACGGATGCCTTTTTAGAAGTCAATCTACAATTGCATGAGTTGCAGAAGAATGATAGCCAACTTTGAAAATAATTCATTGGCCCTTAAATGACTGAAGAAATCATTTAAATTAACTCAACAAACAACTAAAATCTGTAGCGCCCATCCTTATGCCAACCACTGTAACACCTTGTTAAATATTTTGCACGTGTAACTAGCACATAAGACATCACTCAGTATCTGCAGGAGTCTTATCTTGTAGATAAGCTGCTCTAGTGATTCTACTTACATTAAAAGCCTGAAATACTCTGAAATCTCAAGCTTATGTTAGTGCATTATTGAAGAGAGAAGCACTTATATTCAGAACAGGCTCTCTGTACCAGGGTATAATCATATAATCATACACTTTTTTTGCTATATGCTGGTAATTGCAATTAAGGCAGAACTTGCTAAAACCTTAAATACAACTCCAGCTAGCTACAACATACAAGGTATCTTTTGCACTGTCATGTCAGAAAACATCTCCAACATGAGGTCACTGCTGGTCTTATGCTCTTCAGAAGAGGTAATACTTCTTTAAGTATTGTTAAATAATAAGCTACAGTGATTTATTCCAGTGACCTGAAGTCCTGAATATTATTAATATTTAAGATTACCTATACTGTATTGCATTTTAACTTACATAATTGGCAGGTCATCTTACACAACAAAACAAACCCTGGAGTTAAATGGTAGTGTAATTTACATACGGGGTAATTTACTCTAGAACCCCATCTCTTCATTTCCTCCTTGCTCCAAAGCCTTCCTGCTCCGAATTCCTCTACATCATGCTTCCCCTGCCACCAATTTCCTGCTTGCTGGTCTCCAATTTTTCATGAGTTATTGGACAGCTTTTTACCACTACCATTAATTTGCTGTGAATTTTAAATCCATTAAGAGGTATTGGCTAGGTGTCTACAAAGCGCAAACAACATTTTCGTTGTATTAATCTTTTCTGCCTATTCTGGCAGACATAAGAGCTGCTTTTTGAACAGCAAATCTGAACCCTGTTATACTGACTTAACAGACTATCTAAAAATCATAAAAATGAAAAAATTACAAGTTTAGAAAGATTATGAGAAGTCTCAATTTAAAATTCTTCATGAATCATTAGATTCTGTAATATTTTGAATATTTTACAATTAAGGGAAAAGTGAAAGTACTGTAAGTCTGCAGAAAGTTTAAAAAAAATGCATCAACAGCAATTGCTGAACTTACTTCTTCTCCATCTGACTTACTTCAATGAGGGATGAACATCAAAGCTTAATGTGGACACAACAGTTGATCTAATTAAGCATCATCATTTTTGCTTTAAAAATTTCCAAAAAGAAAGATTTCTTTAATAAAATAACCACAGAGTTCTGATGAAGCTCTTAAAAGAGGAAGAGATATTAACTTATGCATCTCTCCAGGAAAAGTTAAAAGGCTATAAAAATGGATGCTGAAAGACCAGACTTCATTACATTTAGAACTTTTACAAGGCTTTTGCTAACAGTTCAGGAATTATGAATTACATGCTTTTTCCGGCATTTTCTGTCTGAATATAGACAGAAATTGAACATCGATGCCATTTATACTATTTATACTTCAGAACTAATACCCAGTTTTTCCTGTAAACCATAGTAAAATCCACCTTGCATTCCTTGATCCATATTCATCAGCAGTGACAAGGGCATTAAAATCAAATCAGTGTATTCAAGGGAAACGAAAAGAGTGAGCACGTGATATTAAGACAGTTAATTCTGGTAACTGATCTGACAATACTTACACTGGCTGAATATCAGCTAAATTTTACAGTTTCTAGTATTAGATTGAAAAATACAATTGTGGACAGTCTGACACATTTATGTTTATAAATTACAACCATACCTTTGTTACTTTACCTTAGTAATTTCAGGTATCAATTTATATCATCATGCAGTTACTTCCAAAAAAAACCACTTCACTCAATCACAAAAAGTAATTTCACTGTTCTGCCAAATTTAAATGGCATGTCAATATTTGCTATGAAAACATAGCATGTGCCTATTTGAGATAAAAATATTTTTGTTAACAGATCACTTAAAAGACACCTCTATTCCTAATTAGATGTATATATTTGACCCCTCTCCCATCATCTATTCTTGTAGCTTTGCCTAACAGGAAATGCTGCTGAATTCCCTAGCATGTTAAAATATATTCATATTTTGATGCACTTATGTATTACATTTGCCTCCAAAGAGTAACTGTTTTATATATACACGTTATGTGCTTGAGACAAAAAATTCATAAACACATCTGATTATGCATAACACCACCATCAAGAAAAATAAAGTAATAGAACTTCAAATCATTACTATTACCTGGAATAGCTGAGGTAAAGCTTTCACTGTGAGGCAGAACCATATTCCCAGCTTGCATGGAAGTAAGTCATGCCACTGTGGTTTGTCCAGTACTCTGCAGTAAAATAAAACTGTAAGTTTTTCATTATTGCTACACAATCTCAGTCAGAACTTTCCCATTATCCTTTAATATGATCAGCACTTGTCAACTCCTACAAAAATTTGTAACTACATAATATTAAAGATACGTTCTGAATATTTAATTCAAGATACATAACAGCTAATTTCTAATCATTGCTGTATTTTAATCTCTTAAAAAGAGCTTTTACTCGAGAAGACAAATTCATAAGCCACATAATCGCTTCAGTTTAAAGAAACCGGAACCAAGAACACCCTCAAGTCTCAACCAAGTGTTCACAAGTGCTGACAACCAGATATGAAGACTGTAGCATAAACAAAACAATACATAAAAATTAATGTCATTTGCAGTTCACTGGAGCATTACTCTCTGATGTCATCAGGAAAGACGACAGGCAGAATGGTCTCTGATCTCCATCCTGCATTGATCCAGTTCATGCCCCTGCTGTGTGAACTATTTAAACCCTTTATTTCTTTCTATGAATTAATAGAAGAAATGGTGGTATCTTTTGGAGTGTTCTGAAAGTCACTATTTCTCTATGTGTTTCTTAACTAAACAATGGTGTTAGAAGCCTTTACCAACACACTTGTTTTTAAGTTAATCAGATAAAAAGCATTAAATCAGACAAGCATTAAAACCCCATAAAAACTCCTTGCTTGGTATGGTAATTAGCTAAAGCTTAAATAAATTGAAATTTGTTATTCGTAATCAAAGGCAAAAGTCTTCAAAGACAGAAAAAATTGTAAAATTTTCTAAAACCAAGTTGTAAAAATAATACCCTTCTGTAAGCCAGATACCATTAATTCAGCCTTCATCTTTCAATTATTGTTGATCTGCTGAATAAACACCACACATTTATTTACAAATCAAAACCTGGAAACATATCTACCCTGGCACACTTTGTATCAGCAGTGGCTGTTACTACAAATATTGAAATATTATATGAGAAAAGTAACTAAGATGCAAGGAGAAAATGATAGAACTAAACCAGTAGCTCATAAAATGTTTTAAAATGCAGAAAACCAGAGAGTTCCTTCCCACCTTTCATTTTTGTCTAGAGCAGCAAGTTTGGCTTCATCTGTACTCCTGCCGCTTGTTTTTTTCTTCTTCTCCCTCTTTTTTCTGCTAAGCAGTTCATCCTTGATGTAGAAAGAACTACGGTTACAGGTTATCATTAACATGTAAACCACAAATGTTACTGGGACTCTTCTGTGAAGGGTAAACAGTAGAGTAGCATTTATGCAAATGTATCTGGGGTCCTACATGATTAAGTAAAATGATCTATCTTAACAATAACTGTTGCCATGGTATCCAGTCTTTAAACACACATGAAGTCCAGTTCTGTCACTCATGTGTATCTCCATAGCAATCAAAGTTTTCTAAGAGGAGAAAGCATTCAACTTGCCTCCTTTCTCATTCATCAACTTCAATAATGCAGTGGAAAATAAAAAAAGTAAATAGATGCTAATGTATGAATATTTTTGAACTTATGCTTAGGTTTTTTTCTAGTCTACTAAGTGCAACAGATTTTCATATGACAAAAAATAAAATAATAACAAAATAATGTGGTTTATACTGCTTACCAATGCCTATCCTGTTAACAAAGACCCAAAACAAAAAAGCATTTAGCTAAGACCAAAGGCAAAGCAAGTATGACTTTTAAATGAATAAAACCTCATTATTTTTAAACAACATTTAGGAAAACCAGAGACATGACTACAGTAGCATATGATTCTGCATCAACAGACGACAGAAGAGTTTTTATTCCTTTTCTTCCTTCCAGTTAAAAACCAAAGAACCATCTCTTGCCATTTATTACCAATTCTAGAAAAATCAAGTAGTTTTTAGATTACTATTTCTGATATGTTGAATGTCTCATTCTATAATTATCACCATTTTAAATATAATCCTTTTAAAATGTGAAAAATCCAAAATCAAAACAGGGGAAGTGGTAGGGATCCCTATAATATGCAAATTTCTGCAGGAAATTCAATACTAATAATTGAAGCAAGTTTGATTTATTACCAATACTTACCAGCTTTTTTTCCAGGTAGATTGACCAAACCACAGCATAATGACCCACTGTGAGTATAATGAACAAGAGTAATGCCAGCTCAGCATTGCTCATTTTTCTCACCCGCCTGTAGTAGAATACAGGCTGTCGCCAATCTGGTAGTCCATTGATCAGAATATCATCATACCTACAGTGGCAAATATAACAGGCTTTCATGGAGAGCTAAAAATGCAATAAGCCCAACCATCCAATTATAAAACAAAACAAATTATAATCCACAGACTACCTGAATAATACACACACAACAGATCATTTCATTTTGGTTTTGTTTCGTCTTTTAATAGAGCAATGCCTTGTTTTGTCAGCTGCTAGAATGGCATCCAGAAACAAACAGAATCCAGAACCAAATGCTGGGGAAATGTATTTGGTGTTTGCGGGGAAGGG
>Ga0065711_1048937_pt1 | contig 11546 bp, 5 predicted proteins | sample Hoacrofraction12_FD_59098 | JGI IMG/M metagenome (GOLD analysis project Ga0065711, IMG submission 59098) | Hoatzin crop microbial communities from Cojedes, Venezuela - Epithelial fraction 12 v2 (version 2) | ecosystem: Host-associated > Birds > Digestive system > Esophagus > Crop | place... | reverse complement strand
CAACTATGACTCGTCTCTTCCTCCTTGTGGAGCTGGTAGTAATACGAGAGGGAGGTCCTTCTGATCTTTGTGCCTCCTCCGATGTGGATTGGTCAACCCCTGCACCATCCATCACCTTGTCCTGCACATCTAGAGCCTCATACCTATTATGCAGTGGCACCTGTGGAGATGTGGTGGGCAAGGGAAGGGTTCGCCTCCTGCCCCGACTGCGGACCCGCTTCCACTCGCTGTTGTCCTTTGCATCCCTTCCTTCAGCCCGATGGGGGGATGTTACTAGTGCCCTTTGGTCCTGGGCCTTTTTTACAGGTTGTTCATGGGTACACTCCTGTGTTGTCAGGGCACGGCTCCACCAGTCGATCTCCTGCTCGGCCTCCCTGATGCTCCGTAGCCTATCTACCTCTTCTCTTAGCTCTGCCACCAGGCAGAGTAGATAGTCCACCTGGTCACACCTTATGCACATATTCCCTTTGCTACTGTCTGTTTCCAGTGCTAGCTGGTGGTACTCGCTGCAGCCAGAGACCTGGACAGCTGTGTGCTTCCTAGGGACCTCAGTCTGGTTTGCAGCTTCCTTTCTGACCAGCAGGGAAGAAGCAGCCTTCTGATGGCGGGGTGCCATGGCTGGGCTTCCTTCCTGCAGATGAGTTGCCTGAGCTTGCCTCGGGAGCCTCCTGCTTCCCTGCACGCCCTGCCTGCGCGAACTGCTGCTCAAACTGCCGCACCACTCTCTTCTGACGCGCCACACCCTGTTTGCCCACCCTGTTCGCCACGCTCCTAGTCGCTCGTGCTCCCTAGGGGTTGCTCTTGTACTCAGGACGGTCACTCCTCCGTCACCGCTGACTCCACCCCCGCTGAGTCAGAGCTGCCCGCTCGTTAGCAGCTGACTCCTGCCTGCTCTGAGGGGGAGGGCGGGCTGGGGTGCCTTCTCCCTCCCTGAGCTTTTGACTGCACGATACTGCAGCTGTGGGAAAGGGTCCCCTGGTGTGGTTGTCCACTCCGGAGCCTTTCGCCTCGGTGGCTTCGCTCAAACATGTATGATATATACAAAATATATTCCTCTTCACTGGTGGTATTCAGATAAGAATGCCTGTTATTTAGTGCCCAGGGATCCCACCTGACAAAGTCTTACACTCACGAATAATCTTACATATGCATGCAGCCAAACAAGCTTCATTCCTATATCAGCCATTTGAAAAGAAAATAAACTGTGGGCTAGGGCCTTCATTATACATCATGTAATTTGTGACATATAGATTGTCTGCAGTTTTATATTTGTTCAAAAACTTTACATGGCTATGAAGCAACTCCTTTGTAAATAGGGTACTGCATACAACATTTCACATAGCCTACAAATAAGTTAAATATAAAAGTAAGGTAAATCAGGTAAAAGTAAAATAAATTGATTTTATTGATCTGGTCTTTCTTTAGCTCTAAATTGTTCAAGCTTACTGGATACTGGATGCAAAGTAAATTGAAAAGCTCAACTGGAATGAATAAGCATGACTACACTATGATCCGTCTTAAGCTGTAAGGCAGCCATGATAAATATCTTGAGTTTCCACTTTCAGTTCCTTTAATTGCCTGACCATCAAAGATTATATGTAAGAGGATTTTTTCCACTTCAGTTATCTTTCTATGGAGATGGTTTCAGGTCTTTAAAAAAGAAGAGTATCATGTTCTACCTGCAAGCATTGTAACTTGGTAGTGATAAGCATAACTCATCTCTTTACAAGATTATAGAATCATTTCCTAAGGGAAAGAGTGGAAGACCAAGTTCTTGAGGTGTTCAAAACTAAAAAATGCTGGACCAAATTCTGAAGAATATACTGACTGTTAAGTATAAACCTTGATTGACAAGAAAATAAGATTCCTGACCTAAATTTGTCACTAAAGTATCAAATTACTAATTTACTTAGAATAACTCTTTTCTGATTATATTTCTGTTTTGCTTTTGTGGCTAGGGCAAAATGTCCCAGAAGTATTATTTGTGTATGCTCTTCTATATTTACAGCACTTCATTTGTAAGAAATAGGACTTTTTATTTAAAAAGCTAGTGATAAAATTTACATCTCTTCTGCATTACTGTTGCATATTTTCTGAAACTAAACTGGAAATAATACTTCAAACTGATGAGAACACGTTAAATATTTCTACTACAGGCTTTGAAACATTTATTGTGTAATCTTATTAATCATTGGATGTACTGTGCTGAAAAGCATTATCTCCAGCCTAGAATCACCAAAAAAGTGAAGAAAAACAAGCTAATACATGTTATACAAGAGTAACGATTTCTAGGGGATTATCTGTTCCACGGTATCTATTTGGATAATTACTCTTCTTCTTTTATTAGTGTAAGAATAGTCTCTCTGTCTTTCATTGATTGTTTCAAAATAATCTGTTTTATAGACTGTTACCATCAGTGGAATAGTGCTTTTTGTAAATTATGTTTTACTACATTCACTACTGAACCATAGTGGGAATTTCTTGTTCTATTTTGGCCTTGTATACCAGCTTCATATTTTACCTTCATTTTGTTCATTTCCTTTGAGAAAAGCACTTGTCTATTCAATTAGCAGTTTTATAGCCATTCTTTGTTTTCTTTGGATTTTTGCATGGTATATGTTTTAATAGAGTGATATGTTTGTGAAACTTTAAAAAAATTTCAAAGGAATATTGATACATATTCCAAAATACAGTACAGTAATTTGTATGTCAGATTTTCAGAGAAGCAGCTGTTAGAATGCACAGATTGATAACTGATCACTGCATGCCATTACAATTAAAAACTATGGAAGTTAGGCAAATAAATAATTATTAATCTCCTCTTTGGTTATTACAACCCCATTAGCTGGCTGTTGTGTCATTGGAAAAATATTTATCCTAGGATTGATACATATATCTGAGAGCCAACTGAAATGATAAATAAAGTCAGATATTACAAATATGTTTGGGTATGAAGGGTACAAGATTTGAAGAATGCAGTTACAGAAAGTACTGTTAAAGAAAGAGAAAAAGAGTAAAACTGTAACTAGCCCTGCAATATCATAACATGCACTTTGTTGACATCAGATCATGTTTTCTTAGGGTTATTTTCTGTCCTATTTTTTTGTTTCTGGAAATACGATATGTTAAAAGTACTGCATTATTTTCCTCACAACAGTAAATGCAACTGAAAAGGGACAATGGTAGTTTATCTAAAACTAAAACTTTGTGTTCCCTCCTAGAGAAGGACTCTTTTTGGGTACATTTTAAGTAACACACTTTCCTTGTGTGAGGATCCAAAGATTAGAGTTTATTGTTAGACTAATAAATGTTTCAAGAATTTAATCAAAATACAATGACAACTCATTATTAGCCAAAACACAAGCAGCCAGTTCTACCATGGATTATTATTAATACAGTGAAGTCCACCAACACAACAATTTGCTGTTTTTCTTTTTTGTTCAATTTTTATCCTTCCTACATATTTTTACACTGAGTCATCAGCGTTTCATCTTCTTTGCTGGGAAGATTAAGGGGTTTCTTCTCAGTCTTGCATTTTCTCAGGATTATTTTTATGCATTTCAACTCTATACTTACTTACTGTAATATAATACTTGCTGTAATAGATTACACTCTTTTCTCTCTGATTTGCTCACAGTAATTGTAATGAAAACAAATACCCCTTTATTTTAATGCCATTGAGTCTATTTTGTTATAGAAATAAGTATCTAAACACTTTTTTCTACTTTACTTAAATATTTAGCCAAGCAGCTTAGTTCATTGTAGGTCACTTTACATTCTTCTTAGCTTTAGATTCTTAAAGTGTTTTAGAACTGTTCACAAACAGTTTTTCTTCTGAAGATCAACAGTATGAAACAAGTTTCCTCTAACAGAGGAGATATAAACTAACTTACCAAATACATGTGATTAACTTAAGCCCAAGTTCAGTGCTGTGTTGTCTAATTACAACATTTATAGTTGATTTTGTAATTACTGAAATTTAGTAAGCATACCTCTTCCTATATATGTTTCATTTTTAGAAGTATTACAACAGATGCGATTCTGAAAGTTTCAGTGGCATCGCAGTACATTTCCATGCGTACTTCAACTCCTAACTTTTAGATAAAGAAGACAATTTTGAAAGTAATGGCAATTACTCTTTAGTGATAATTTCTGTAGGAAAAACTATATAACAGGAAGTTATGTAAAACAATATTTTTTCAAATATTTCACACTAAGCAGATTTCTTTTGCAACTTCTTAAAAATTATTTGTTTATAGAGGACAGTCTATTGCTAATACTGGATTAGCAATTAAAATAATTATGACAAAGTATTAAAAACTTTGATGCTAGCAGTTGTTCTTGGATTTTTCAATCACTAGATAGTTCCACAGAACAGTGATGTTGTATTATGGCACCTATGTAATTTTGTGGGTTTAGCCAGATCTCATATTATTGTCTGCCTTTTATAGCAGTCAGAAAGTCTTTTGACTTGCATGTCAGTGACAGATTCATAATATAATTAGTTTAATATTAAATAAAGAATCCCTGATAAGAGAGTATGTTAAGTGACATTTACATGCATAAAGTGCACATGCAATTATATTGAAAAAATGTTGCTTTTCAAGTTTATTTTCTGTGTTTAAATGGTTCAGGAACATTCAAAGGAGAGTCACTATCAATTATCACTGACTATATGACTGTGTATGAAGACCAGCCAAGCAAACTATAGGGCTACAGAAATTATTGTACCCAAGATACCACTTTCTGTAGAAGTGGGAGTAATCTACTGTACCAGGAAGATACATAAATAGCTGTGAGGTTTACGCAGCAGTAAAGAGTTAATTAATAAGAAGAAAAACACTGGAAATTGCAAGTGTCTGGAATAAAGTTTAGTCTGATACTGAGTTAAAGCCAAAAAAGTTTGTTGCATGCTTTCATTTTTAGTAACAAGTAAGGCGCAGTTACTCTAGAGCACAAGAGTGAGCAACACTTTTCCTGCATGGAATGCTGCTAAAGCACTAAAAATATATAGACAGTGTATGGGGTGTACATTACAGAAACCTCATCAACAAGATCAGTTTCAGTGTAAGTTTATTACCTTGTTAATAAATAATGATACTCAGCAGACGGACTAAAACTGGTTCTGTTCAGCTGTACAGACAATTGAGAAAATATTACACTTCTTCCCTATATAGTATTATGTGGTTAATCTCTTCTTGCTTTACACACTGGAATTCCCCTGGCTTCTAGGGTTGAATTTAGATCTGTCTGTCCAATTGTCTACACACAGACCCTTAAAATCATTTGAGATGCTGTAGTGAAGCATTTATGCAGTGATGGAGACTGTGACCCAGGACATGCACTGAACCCAGGCCCTTTTGGAGAGGTAGCTGAACTTTAGGTGGGATACAATAAGGCATCATAAATGACATAGTCTGCATGAGGGCAGTGAGAATAAGCCCATTCTGTTGAGGACATTCCTGTGTTTTATCTACAAAGGAATAACAGAAATTGCAAACTGCACACCGGTTAAAAAATGTCTACCAGATTTTGACCTCAAACATTCAGATGGATTTTCATTTTGCCCATTTTACATCAACTGAAAGTTAGTGACAGTCTCGCAGATAATAATCCCTATATACCTGGTGTCTGCATGCAAGCTAGACATCCATTTGAATAAACGGAGATCTATTTAGCTCACCTCCTAATAGCTACTTGAGTATGATTAGCTGAATTGTTCTAGTATCCATCAGGCAGGATTCATTTGCCCATAGTTAGGTATCTAGTACTGTGTTCCATATCCTGCACCCTAATCTGGCCTAAAGTCTCTATATGAGAAGGAAGTCTCTTGTGGATCCTGTCTTTTAGCTGCTAGTCACTTAAAATTTCTCACAAAATTTAGGGCATCTTAAACACTACTACTTGTCCCTTTTTAGGGACTTTAATTGCTACACATATATCTAGTTTGTGCTACATACTTATGGAAATAATAACAAAGATTTTGATGTCTAGGTCAAACACTATATTGTAAAAAAATTTGTACTTGCATAAGCTTAAATCTCTTCACCATGTTCACTGTCATTCTTCTAGAGTCTATAGGCATACAGAGGGATGCCTCCAAAGGATAATTTTTTTCCCCGTTCCAAGACTATTGTTTGGGAAAGATAGGTGGAATGATTCAGTTTCTGGAGACACTTTGATCTACCTGTTGGGTTTTGTAGGGTGGTAAAAGAAAGTCTAATATTTAAAATGGTGTGAGAGGAATCCTCTTACAAAGATACTCAGATTTTTTCCTACAGAACACTATTTTTCCTGAGAAATTATAAACTCATGAAACATGGGTAATTAAAAAATCATTGCATTTCTATAAAAGATTGAAAATATATTATTGGATTGTATTTATTAGTTTAATATGTATTATGTAATTGTTGAAAAATTTCAGACTGAGTGAATGAAAGCACTTGGGGGTTGTGGGAATATGACAAGAAACGGCATGGAGAATTGTCATAAAATATTCTAGGCAATCACAGCCTTTTCAGAAATGGATCAGATTTAATCTCAGAACTATTTAGCTGCCCCTCATCCTCCTTCATATAAGAAGACTGTTCCACAATGCTACTACTCTGACAGCTGGAAAATGTCAGTTTCTTTCTCAACTATGCTCGTGATCAGTTTATAGTAATTTATTTCCTACTGACAGTGTTGATTAGTTTAATTCTTCTTTATCCCTTTCTTTCTCATGTCAGTTTGGCACTGAAAATATTCTGACGTTGCATGCTAGCATTCTTTTTTCATATTGATATCTCAGAATTACACAACAGTGATCATCAGACCTAGTGTTTTCTGCTTCCTTTTTGTATACAGCTGATGTTTTCTTATTTTATAGCAAAATTTCTTATGAACTTTTACACCCTTGACCTTGTAATTTTTCTTACTCAGTTTAATTATTCTATTACTACCGTTCTTAGTGTCATAAATTTTTAGGTGACATTTAGATCTTATGAAGTAACAATATCAGCTACTTTTGCCCCATATCCAGCAGTATCAACAAAGGTTAAGAAATGTATCTTTGAGGAACTTGATTTGTTTTCTTCTCTTCTCTCCTCCTCTCAGCACAATTTGCAGTTGTATTCCCAGGTACTAGCTCTGAGATCATGCTAGTTTTGTGTTCTTGTCCTTTCAATTTTGCTATATCATAAGGGATGATAATTCCAATCTAGGCAAATTCTAATCATTTTGCTGATGCAGAAACCAGTGTATCCTACTATTATTGAAAGTTAACATTTCTGACTTGCATCATAAATTAGAGGGGAAGTGTTTTCAGATTGTTTGGAAGGGACAGTTAAAAAAAAAACCCAAACTAGTAACAGAATAACCTTATTTAATAAGAAAAATTCTTGTTCTTTTTTTTTCTAGTTGGAGCAAATTTCTGTCCAAGACCTGCGATATCTGTATGCCAGAATTTTCAAAAATTTTTCAGAGATATATCATGAGTCCAAGGATTCAAACTAGCCTATTAGAATAGGAAAACCTGTTCATGAAAGGCCAATATTATAAGCAAGCTGGAAAAAGTTTAATAAGTTTAACTATAGTTACTTAACAAAAACTTACAAAATGTCTGGAATCCAGAAAAAGAATTGGTTAGAGAATACTTTAAGTACATTTTTTGTAAATATCTACGCATTTTTCATTCCATTTAAAGGCCAGCAGTCAAATGAATGAGTACAATATTAGCCAAAACTAAATGTGGTGGTTGGCTGGTACAATTAGAGAAGAAACGTGTCTCTACATTTCTGCAAGATTCAGGTGTTAACTGTCATGGTTCTTCTGAATCATGATCTTACAAGTATTCACAAGAAAACAGCTGTGAGATCATTTACAATCATTGTTTACCTCTGACCATGGAAAGTAATGAAGAAATCTCATTGAAGGTCATTTGTATCAAAAAGTATCTTGGCACCAAGATCTGAAAAAAGAATTGTGCTTTAAACCAACTTTTTTAATGCCCATATCACCAAAACATTGTCCATATACTTTATTTTCAAGCCTTTGTTTTTACTATTTTGATAGAGACATTCAAAGACCTACACAGAAAAAGAACGACTGAGGAGCTGAAAAGACATCCTCCCAACATCAGAGAAATAATTTCTATCTCTGTAATGAGATGCCACTTTGAAATTTATGGAAATTTTCCCAATCAAACACTTCATTGTTCTGCAAAACTTTACAACACACAGCATGGTCTAAGCTGGTTTAAGCAGACCAGAAAAGATAAACTCCAGAGAGAATCTGGAAAAATCTTTGTGGCCGCATCTAAAACACTCTTTCTTTGGAAATGTCCTTGAAATTTTTGGCACTGAAAACTCAAGGGTATTGTTCTGGTCAGGAACTTCAGAAGCACTGGAAAACTCCATTATTCATAAAGCTGTACCATGCAACATAGAAAGAATGTTAGAACAAATCAGAATACTTCGGGTTGGGAGGGACCTTTAGAGGTCATCTAGCCCAACCACCGCCCTGCAGTGAGCAGGCACATCTTCAGCTAGACTGGGATGCTCAGAGCCCTGTCCAGTCTGGCCTTCAGTGTTTCCAGGGATGGGGCCTCCACTACCGGTATCTCTGGGCAACCCACTCCAGTGTTTCACCATACTCACGGTAAAAACTTTATTCCTTATATCCAGTCTAAATCTACCCTCCCTTAGTTTAACACCGTTACTCCTTGTCCTATCACAACAGGCTTTGCTAAAAGGATTGTCCCCCTCTTTCCTATAAGCCCTCTTTAAGTGCTGAAAGGCTGCAATCAGGTCTCCCCACAGCCTTCTCTTCTCCAGGCTGAACAACCCCAACTCTCTCAGCCTTTCCTCATAGGAGCAGTGCTCCAGCCCTCTAAGTATTTTGTCACCCTCCTCTGGACCCACATCAACAGGTCCATGTCCTTCTTGTGCTGAGGGCTCCAGAGCTGATTGCAGGACTCCAGGTGGTGTCTCACCAGAGCAGAGTAGCAGAAGCACATCCCTCGACCTGCTGGCCATGCTTCTTTTGATGCAGCCCAGAATACTGTTGGCCTACTTGGCTGCAAGCACACATTGAAGGCTCATATGCAGCTTTTCATCCACCAGTACCCCCAAGTCCTTCTCCTCCGGGCTGCTTTTAATCCCTTTATCCTCCAGACTGTACTGATAGTGCGGGTTGCCTCGACTCAGATGCATGACCTTGCACTTGGCATTGTTGAACCTCATGAGGTTCATGCAGGCTCACGTCTCAGGCTTATCCAGGTCCCTCTGGATGGCATCCCATCATTCTGGTGTGTCAGCTGCACCACTCAGCCTAGCATCATCTGCAAACTTGCTGAGGGTGCACTCGATCTTGCTGTCTATGTCATTGAAATATTAAACATCACCAGTTCCAGTATGGACCACTGAGGGACACCACTTTTCACCGGCATCCATTTGTACATCGAGTTGTTGACCACTATGGTCTTGCTGCGACCTTCCAACCAGTTCCTTATCCACCTAACGGTCCACCCATCAAATCCATATCTCTTCAGTTTAGGAAGAAGTATGTTATGGGGGACTGTGTCAAAGCCTTTACAAACATCCAAATAGATCATATCCTTTCCTTTAAACTTGTCTACTAATGTAGTCACTCCATTATAGAAGGCTGCTAGGTTGATCAGGCAGGACTTGTTCTTGGTGAAGCCATGTTGGCTGTCTTCTGTCACATCTCTCTCAACTATGTGCCTCAGCGTAGCTTCTAGGAGGATCATATTCATGCTCTTCCCAGGAACAGAGTGAAGGCTGACAGGTCAGTAGTTCCCAGAGTCTTCCTTTCAACCCTTTTTAAAAATGGGCACCATGTTTCTCTTTTTCCTGTTACCAGGGACTTCTCCTGACTGGCATGACGTTTCAGATACAATGGAGAGTGGCTTGGTAACTACATCAGACAATTCCCTCAGGACTCTGGGATGCATCTCATCATCTCATTCTACAGACTTATGTATGTTCAGGTTCCTCAGATGGTCATGAAATTGATCTTCCCTTACAGTAGGAGTTTACCCCCTAGTCGCCATCTTGTGGTCCATCGACTTGGGAGCGCTGAGGAGAAAGGTTGCCTGTGAAGACTGAGGTAAAAGTCACAGAATCACAGAATATTCGGGGTTGGAAGGGACCTCTATGGGTCATCTAGTCCAACCCCCCTGCCGAAGCAGGGTCACCTACAGCAGGATGAACAGCACCTGGTCCAGGCGGGTCTTGAATATCTTCAGAGAAGAAGAATCCACAACCTCCCTGGGCAACCTGTTCCAGTGCTCCGTCACCCTCAGAGGGAAGAAATTCTTCCTCATGTTCAGATGGAACTTCCTGTGCTCCACTTTGTGTCTGTTGCCCCTTGTCCTGTCGCTGGGCACCACTGAAAAGAGTTTGGCCCCATCCTCCTGACACCCACCCTTGAGATATTTACAAGCATTTAGAAGGTCCCCTCGCAGCCTTCTCTTCTTCAGGCTGAACAAGCCCAGCTCCCTCAGCCTCTCCTCGTAGGATAGATGCTCCAGTCGCCTCATCAACATTGTAGCCCTCTGCTGGATGCTCTCCAGTAGCTCCTCACCTTTCTTGAAGTGGGGACCTCAGAACAGGACAGAGTACTCCAGATGAGGCCTCACTAGGGCAGTGTAGAGGGGAAGGAGAACCTCCCTCGACCTACTGGCCACACTCCTCCTAAAGCATCTCAGGATCTCATTAGCCTTCTTGGCAGCCAGGGCACACTGCTGGCTCATGGTCATCCTGTCCACCAACACTCCCAGGTCTCTCTCCACAGAGCTTCTCTCCAGCAGGTCCACCCCAAGCCTGTACTGATGCATGGGGTTGTTCCTCTCCAGGTGCAGGACCCTGCACTTGCCCTTTTTGAATTTCATCAGGTTCCTCTCTGCCCAACTTTCCAGCCTGTCCAGGTCACACTGAATGGCAGCACAGGCTTCTGGTGCATCAGCCACTCCTCCCAGTTTTGTGTCATGAGCACACTTGCTGAGGGTACATTCTAACTCTTCATCCAGGTCATTGATGAAGAGCTTGAACAAGACTGGGCAGAGTACTGACCCCTAGGGGACACCACTAGTTACAGGCCTCCAACTAGACTCAGTGCTGCTGATGACAACCCTCTGAGTTCTGCCATTCAGCCAGTTCTCAATCCACCTCACTCTCCACTTATCCAGCCCATACTTCCTGAGCTTCCCTAGGAGGATGTTATGGGAGACTGTGTTGAAAGCCTTGGTGAAATCAAGGTAGACAACACGCACGGCTCTCCCCTCATCTACCCAGCCAGTCATGCCATCGTAGAAAGCTATCCTACTGGTCGCGTATAATTTCCCCTTGGTGAATCCATGCTGACTACTCCTGATAACCTTCTTTTCCTCCACTTGCTTCATGATGACCTCCAGGATGAGCTGCTCCATCACCTTTCCCGCGATGGAGGTGATGCTGACCTGCCTGTAGTTCCCTGGGTCCTCCTTCTTGCCCTTTTTGAAGACTGGAGTGACATTGGCCTTTCTCCAGTCCTTGGGCACCTCTCCT
>Ga0065711_1048953_pt1 | contig 11547 bp, 7 predicted proteins | sample Hoacrofraction12_FD_59098 | JGI IMG/M metagenome (GOLD analysis project Ga0065711, IMG submission 59098) | Hoatzin crop microbial communities from Cojedes, Venezuela - Epithelial fraction 12 v2 (version 2) | ecosystem: Host-associated > Birds > Digestive system > Esophagus > Crop | place... | reverse complement strand
CTGCTTGTGTGGTTATACACATTTTTCATATCTGTACACGCGATCACGCTTATTCAGATAGGCTACAGACATAAATCACGCGCTGTTCACGCACCCCATATTCCCTTATGATTGGTAACTATGCACTAGTGCTAATAGCAACAGACCACCTCCACGTCCTTGAACACATCTTGTTTTTGCTAACCCACATCATGTGCACCATCAGAACTTTCTCAGTTGTTATTCTTAGCTGCCCTTTCCAGCGGCCTGTTCAGCTGTGCTAACTGTTTTGCTTAAGCGGCCTAGTCATGCTAACTCTCAAGCTACATCGACCCCAACGCATTTAAATTTACAATTGACATTCTTCACTAATGTGCAAGCTTACTATCTCCTAGTAAAATGGTTTAAATAAAAAGTGCCTGTGAACCCTTCTCTGATTAAAAATTAAACACTCATCAGCTTATTCAGTTACTGTTCTCCCCCTTGCGTGCTTGTGCCACTGAGGCCAGCCTCAGCATCAAAAAGCTGCTTTAAGTGCATTTCGTCTTAAAAGCTGAGGCTGTTCTGGATTGCCAAAAAGGAGTACAAGAAGTTGCGTGCTGGGGGGTACCCAAGTGCAAAGAAGTCCCTTTTGCCTGGGCTGGGCTACTTAGTGCTTTCAGTCTTGAAACCATCAGCTAATTGGGGTGTTGGAAAAACAGGAGAAAGTAGTTATGTTCTTTTTCTTTCAGTATCTGAAAAAGGATGCAAGAGAGATGGGTTCTGCCAGTTCTTATGTGCATGGAAAAATCCAGGGCTGGACTACTGATGCTCTGGATGTGGCAGGGGGGAGAAGTAGAGAACCTGTCTGAATTTCCTTGCAAAACAGGTTAGAGGGCAGAGGGTTGTTGTTTGGGGAAATAAAATATCTGCATCAAGCCAGAATGCACATAGCTGTTGGAATAATTTTGCATTTTTTCTTTGAAAGCAATCTGAATGTCCTCAGTTTGAATGATGCCCATCATGTCTCGAATCGGAAGCGGTACTTTCCTAATGGGTTTGTGGGTTTCCTGGATGTTACAGACGCTAACACGTTTAATGCTAAATTACAAATACACAAGGCTTTGTGATGTTCAACCTTGCAAACTGCATGTACCCACAGAGCAGGGCTGTGAGAGCTGCTGCAGGAGCTGGGGCAGAATCACGGCTCGAACGACGGAGCTGGGGTACAAAAGCGTGTTGCTGAAGTGGGCAGCGAGAGCCAGGTAGCAGGATGGGCTGTCAGATCTGTTTTGGCGGAGATTTGGGGTGAGGTGGATTTTTTGTTGGGTATTTTAGTTTTTTGAATGTTTGGGCTCTGAGGCCTGGGTTTTGGTGAAGCAGCTCATATTTAATGGTGGAGCAGACAGTCAACAAAACTCTTGGTTTTTAGTCTTCAAGTCTGTTGGTTTACTCTTGCACTTAAAAAATTGTACCCATGTATTGTGGCATAAATAAAAGCAAATAAGTCATTCTTTTCTGGAAAAAAGCTATTTTTTTTGTCCAAGGGTATTAATTCAACCTCTGAAAGAAACCGTAGAGCTGTTCTGAGCAAGGACTTGAGACTGGCTTATCTCTTAGAAACAGAAATATGATCTACAAATTCCTTGTATCAGTAGTGCTAGAACATCATGATAACTTTTATGTTTGAACCTTGTTTTCAGTATTTTGGAGTTCAGTTATTTTTCTGTGAGCTACTTTGTATCCTGTTTAAAAACAGAATAGAAAATAATTTATTGCATTAAATCATACAAGAATTGAGGTCATTTCTTATTGTAAGCTGTAATCACATTAGTTCTTGGGAGTTTTATACTTCATCTCTGTTTTATTCCTTATCCTACTGCAGATCATGGTGTTAAGCTTTTCATTGCTGCAGTTAGAGCAAGATGCTTATTTTTAATATCTATAGAAGTGGGCACCAGCTTTCTTGGGTGATCTTGACTTAAATGCCTGGAGCTTTTAACAAAACATACCAAATATTGTGGTGCTTTTGATTAAAAAAAACCAAAAACACCACCAAAAAACAAACAAAAACAACAAAAAACGACCCCAAGCAAAACTATGAGAGATTGTAATATTGCAGATGGAAAGCAATTCCCTTTTTTTTTTTTTTTTTTATTCTGAGATAAGGATACTCTTTATTTTAGGGTTATTATGGTAACGGTGTGCTTTCATCTTTTTTGGACAATTGCTACCAAGTGAGCACTGTCTGGGTGAATGTCCCAGCACCATCAGGGATGGAGATTACTTGGGCAAAGTGGATAATTTAGTGTTTTTTAGGGCTCAGACAGAGCAAACATTTATGCAATACTGAAGCCAACAGTCTGAAATGTTGTAAAAAATCTCTTCAGGCTCAAAAGTAGGCACTGTGGGGCTTGATTTTCATTTTGACTGATTAAATGATACTGGCAACACTTCCCTTATCCATTACATCTTATGTATATAAAGCTGTAATTAGAATGGGGAAACCAAGTAAGGGCAATATTAGCTTCTTGGTGAAAATAACACTTGCAGTTTTTTCGCTGGATATGTAGTAAATTCATCCCTGGGGATGAAACAGGAAGATCAGGTTTGTGTGGGATGGAAATAATTTAAAATTTGAAATAAAAGCTGTTTTTCATAAAATCTTCTATTGTTCAGAGTTGGAGAAGACTGGAGAACAAGCTCAGTTGACTGGCTGTATTCCATTAAAACTTTAATTTTCAGCCTATTTATTTTTAAAGGAATAAACAAAATGGTAACGCCAACTGCAAACGTGATTTTTGATACGTGCATAGATGAATATAAAATGGGTGCTATTCAGATGCGCTAGCTGTGAGCAGCAGAGTTTGTGGTATTTGCCTGTAAACCAGGGTGGCAAGGGATAGACACCCTGTTTCTTTGTTCATCAAGAGCAGTATTGCCACCTCTGTCCCAGCCTGCCGTCACCTGCTGGTGCTCCATCCCATCTGCTTTGTCCCAGGACCATGCAAAAGCCTTAGATCTGACACGAAAAATCACCGATAAGGGATTTGCTGATGATTTTTCATTATCTATGCTTTCCTTCCCCTCGCCACGTATTTCTTGACTCTGCTGTGAACTCCTCAGATGCATCTCCACCACCTCTTGCCTTAAAAGATATTGAACTCTGGCACTCAAAATTGTCTGCTGAGTATCTTCTGTATGTCTTCCCTCCCTAGGTTCACATCACCCATTGACGTTATGAAATCCTGAGCTGTGTGTTGCTTTCATCAGTGGAAAAAGGCAGTAATATATTCAGCTCTTTGCAGCTGAAATGGGTAACATACCATACATGCAAGATGCGTTTGTGCAAAATGGTCTTAAGGTTCTCATTGTTGGAATTTAATGGTTTAGCAGAACAGTGTGGTGACATCTTGCGTTGCAAAAGCAAATAGAAACCAGTAGATGTGACTTATTTTTTTTTTATTCTGTGGTTATTCGTTGGCTGGGAATATTTGAATAGAACAGCAAGAATGGGGAACAAAAGGAAAAAATTAAGCCACTGCTACCCTGCTTTCCACTTCCAGTGTTTTTGCTGGCCTTGGGAATTCTTTTACCATTCTGTTCTCAATTTAATTTTTTTCAAGGCTGACCCCGTGATCAGAAAATTGAATCTGCATCAGTTAGAAATAAAACCTTTATTTCACTAGACAATGCAGCACCTTTTCAAAGGCAACATTTACTCTTCACCTTCAATCTTGTGAGCTAGCAAAAATTGCTTTGTGTCCTGTAGTTTGTTGTGTGTGATGCGGTGACATTTTTGCGGTTCAAATTTCTCTGTTGTAATAATGTTTAGATTTGTAGCTCTGGTTTCCCATTTGTCTCTGTACCATTGTGTGCGTAATGGGGTATGGATTGGATTTTATGAGTTTTGACACTTTGAAACTTGCCTTATACCTAAAGGTGAATGCAAATGTTTTGCTCCAGACTAGCTAAAAAAGTGGTTTAAGAACAGTAGGATTTTCTTAGGGAAATTTAAAATGACTGGTTTGGCTTTTGTTTGGTAGGTTTGTTTGCTGTTTGGTTTCATTTGCCTTTTAAAATCCAGCTCTGTCTTTCCCTCTGGCCAAACGGCTCTTAGTTGCTGTAGTTGCTTGTAAGATACACCTGCATCTTCCATGCCTTGGCACTTGAGCAGGAGAGTGCAATTATTTCCTCTTAATGAAGTGCCCTGGGCAAAGGCTGAACAGAAATTTGAAAAACGCTCTAAGAGCAGCTGAGTAAGTAAGTAGTTGGGATGTGACAGCAAAGTGTGTCAGCCAGGTGTATGCCAATACATAATACTCACAATTTGCTGTTTATTAGACAGGTTACACACCTATTTCAGAATAGCTAATAAACACCTGTGACAGTTATTTTCTGTAACTTTTCCTGTTTTAGAAAAAATGCAATCAAATCTCTTGTTGAGGGTCAGCACGAGAGTCCACAACTGGAAATTGTTTGTTACTTTACTAATGTGCTGTTCTTATTTGACAGGATGTTTCGTCTGCGATTCCTTCCTGTTGCAGCAGGGCTGTCTGCTGTTTCACGGCGTTACCATGGGACAGCACATCATCCCAGGACCAGGCGTAGGCTCGTGGTGGCAGCTTTCATAGGGACGACTGCAGCGACAGCAAGTGCCAGATTCCTTTGGCAGAGGTAATATATATTTTCTGTTTGGTGGGGTTTTTTTTGTTTTGTTTTGTTTTTTATTTTTTGCCTGAGACCTCAAGCTGCATTAGTCCTGGAGTAAGTACCTGCAGATGGGTTTAATATCTGTGGGAGACTTTGTAAAGCGTTATTGCTTGTCCTGCTTCTGCTGCATGGAAGGAATGTCTGTTGGTGACTCCCTGTGGAGCTGCTTTGCTGCTGTGAGTAGTCTGAGATGCTAAAAAGCTCAGGGCTGAAGAGTTTTCCTTTGTAGCCATCCTCACAGGGGCTGTTTGCCCTTGGCGGGGTTTGCTGCCCAGCTTCCCTCTGCATGTTGGTGCTACATGGGTCTGTGGTGTTGTGTGAAGAGAAATTGGTTGACTCAACCAAGCTGGGTGACAGCATCATGCTTTCAGCTTCTGGGAGGGCTGCTAGGGGCAGCACGCTTGGCCAGGGATGCTACGCTGGCTTTCTTTGTGTTCTGCTGACTGCCTCATATATGAAACGTAGTGGGGAGCAGAAGGGAATGGTCCATCTTTTGAGGATAAGGTAGCTGCATGCAGGACTTAACGTGGTTTTTAAGGGCCACAATCTGAGCACACCTACTCATGGGCCATGAGGCTCAAAGCTTGTTTCCATAACTGTGGGGAGAAAGGGGATATTTGTGCTTGCCTGAGGTGACCCTCACTGAACCCTGTGGCTGTGCCATATTTGAAATAAATCAAGGACTACCTTATCTTCCTTCAAAACATGGGAGCAGTGTGACACCAGCAGTGTCACTCAAGCTTGTGGCTGCAATTAGTCTGAAAATAAAGTCTTTGCTGAAAACCTGTCATATTTTCATTCCAGTATTTAGCAGATTTATTGCTGGCTCTCTGCTCGCCTGTGTTGTGGCTAGAAGGCTCTAGATTTCATGCTACACGAGGAAGTTGATGTTAATTGTTCTGGCTGTTCATAGAGCTGTCAAACCTTGATATCTGCTAAAAGGAGTTGCTCAGACTGAGGAAGAACACCGTGATCCAGCACAATGTCTGGTGCTGCATTTTGCTAATAATCTGTACTTACGTAGTGCCTCTTTATCCACAGGACCTGAACACCTCTGCGGGGATGGCCAGGATAACACCCCTTTTCAGGCAGGGAAGTGAGCAGGGTTTTATGCACTTAAAACATCCTCAGTGTGATCATAAAGTAGGTAGGACATAATGTCCTGCATAAAGCTGTCCCAAAGATACTGAGTTAATATCTCCCTCCTGCAGCAGGTTCACCCCTGCTTTTAAAAACAGCCAAGTTGTCCGTGGTTAGCTTTGCCTTTTATCAGGCGGAAGGTGCTTCCTGCAGCAAAGAACCGCTAATAGTATGTGGAGTGCTAGGTCGGGGGTGGTTTCAGGGAGTGATTTTTGGCTCCTGGAGTACTTGGCTGTTCCCTGGAGGCCCCTGGACACTGTGGCCAGGCTTGACCTTGCTCAGCTGAGAGCGCTGATAGAAATCAGATAAAGGAGAGGGACAGCCTTTTGCAGTAGTGTGGTCTGTGATCTCCCCAGTCCTCATCAGTCTGGAGAGATTGGCTTGCTGTGATGTTTGGGTTTTTTCTTTCCTTGCTCTTTCTCCTTTGTCTATTTAGTGCTTTACAAATTCATAAAAGAATTGTACAGATTTAAGTATTCCTTTCTCATATGAGCCAAGAAATAAATCCATGATGTCTGTAACTGTAAAATAAAAGTACATCCAGGCTAGCGGTGTTACTTTAATTACTTGGCATATAGCTGTTGAATACGAGGAGGAATAAAACTGGTGTGTTTGGTGTAGAAAATACTGCGTACTGACACCTGTAGGAGTTTTAAGCAGACTCTCAAATAGGCATTTTAACATTGTGTTTAAATAAATGAGGGATGAGGAACTGCAAATTTCCTTTGTCTTTCACAATATGTAAATTGGGTGATTAGTAGGGTCTAAGAATAAGTTTAGGTGAATACAAAACGTTGATAATTGCATCCTGTGTTATTCAAGTAGTTACATCCTGAGTTATTACAGTAAGTGTAATGAATTAGTTATAAAAGGTAAGTATGTAATACAGGTAGCCAGGGCACAGGGATTGAATAAGCTGTGTCACTCAAAATATAATTTATAGACTACAGGGAGAAATGCCTGTGTGCATATGAGTGTTTACACTTAGTAGTAAGTGATTTTGATTTATTAAATGTTGCAGTGGTATTAAGGGGGAAGCAGATTAGTGAGGTCCTTTGCATAACCAGTTCTGTTGGTGCAGTTAACCTGTCGTGGGGATGACCTGTGATACTTGTTTACACTCGGTTAGTGAAGCAACCATGCTTTTGTTGTGATACGGAACTCTCCTGTGCTGTGCAGTTAGTCTCTGAGGGGTCCAGCAGGTCCTGAGTGTGGCACTCAGCATCGCAAAGACTTACGGTCCCTTTGATGGCAGATGACTAGTGATGAATGTGTGCCTGCTCATGTTCTGCTCAGCCTGGGGTGGTCTGTTAATGAAGCTGAGGCACTTCACTGCGCTTTGGGTAGGGAATGCAGTAAGGAATGCTCTCCTGCAGTCTATCAGTGAAGTTTTCTTTAAAGATTAGGGATGTCGCCCACTTTTTTTTTTCCTCATAATTATTTTTCTTAACAGTTAAGGCAGTAAAGATGTAATAGGCTGAATCAAGAAGCAGTTGAAAATCTTATGCTTCTTGGGCTAGGTAAATAGAAGATGATGCAGTGTTAGAGGAAGGGCAGTTATAAAAAGAAAAGAATATATGACTTGTATTTCTTCTTGTCATCTGCATAAAGCCTTATGTGAATGTCCCAGCTCTTCTCTACTGCTGTGTGGGAAGCAGCACTGCATCTCTCGTCAGTACTTCAAAAAATCTCGAACTTTCTGTTTCAAAACAGATTTCTCATACTTCTGGTGATGGTGAACTTTGCTAAAAGCGATTAATATGGTGGTGCCTGTATGTGAACTTACCCTGTCCAACACTTAGCACGAAGAAAGACAGGACTTCTCAGGTGGTTTCTGACTGTCATGTGCAGCCTGAAACCAGTGTTTTTTGTATCGATTCTGTAGGGTATGCTTTGAGCACCATCAGAAGCCAGTGCTGGGGTAAGGAATCCCCTACAGAGGTAGAGGATAAGTCGAGGATTGGAAAGATGTATGTAAAAAACCCCAGCGGTTGTATGACACAAGACAGGAAAGACTTATTTTGTGTCTTCCTAAGATGGGAGGTGGGTTGGTGGGATCTGTACGTTTGATGTGCATCTGTGTGTAGCCTTCTGGATAGCTGTCTGTGGCAGGCAAGTGTTGGTCTCGTTGCCTTTACTGTCCTACAGGAGCTCCTGCTGCCTGCTTTTGGTGGAATATCTCTTATCTAAATAATTATACGACCGGAGTAGCTAATACTGCTCTGTTCTGCTATGATGAAGAATACTTCAGCAATCCAAATAACTGAGCTTAGAAGACTAATGAATATTACCCTTTCCAAGCAATAACTTAAACTCTGAGGATTTCCAGCTGGCAACAGAAGCAATTAAGTATCTGGGCATTGGTATAATGAACTGAATTAATTGAAATAAATCTTTGCACAGTCATTGGCTAATCTAAATGAGGCATTAATATATGAGAAGTACTGAACCTCACACTTTGCAGCAAGCTTAATGTTAAAAAATATTCTGTTACTGATACTTGTGCAAAACTTGTGTTCTGTGTTTGTATTTTCAAATACTCCTTTGGAGTGCAATTAAGTGGCCACAGACACATTATTTATGTCATAAACCTTCCTGGCTGGGTCTGTGGGCAGCGAGTGTCTGAAAGCATGTAAATTGGCATTTCAGTGCTGAAGATGGTCACTTGGTCAACCTAGTATTGAATGAAATAAGGGAGCAGATGTACCTGTGGGGAGCACAGAAGGACCTCTGTAAGCAGAGTCTTACCAGGGCTGCTCTTGATTGACTGGAAGTATTTAGTTATGCTTAACTTCTTATCTTTCCACAAATATATTAGCGGTAAGAATAAGGGCAAGACATCTGTGTTGCTCTGGAAGTTGCTTAACAAGAAGATCCTTTGCTACCAGCGTGTTTGTGTCTGACGCAGTACCCAGTCTTATTTTGCTGCATCCCCTTGGCCTTATTCTGTGCTCTCTGCCCTTTGCCCCATCCTGTGCGTAAGTTGAAGCAGTTAAGCTTGGCATACCTGTCTCCCAGCACTGGTGGCATATTCTCAGTCTGTTACAAGGTCTTCTTTTCCAGGCTTCGCTCCTCATCAGCAAGCTGAGCTGTTCAGGTGCTGGCTGCCACTTTGCAGTTTTCATTCTGTCTTTACCATTTCTTCCTCTCTTCCTCCACTCTTCTCCTTCGGCCATGCTGTGTCAAGAGCCCAGTTGCTTTACTGGAAGATCCGCTGTAGGCAAGACCATTCATCTTCCTTGCTGTGCTGACCTTCACTGCTTTTTGTGTTTGGCTTTTCTCCATCGGTGCTTCTGGAATTAATTTTGAAGTGTAGATCAGCCCTTGGTTAACTGTTTAAGAACATGTTGCTTTTTTGCATCAGTATCTTAGGGACTTTAAAGTAATTTTCTTAGAATACTATTTTTTAGTGGCAGAATTGCTGGAAATATCTTATGCCAGCTGAAACTGAGATTTTAAAAGTCTTTGTTCTAGTAAAACAAAGAAAACCACATGAATTATAGTCAAGAGGGGAGAAACCCAATTTATAGCTATAGCTGTGTCATGTACTACTTAACCTGATGTAGGAGGGAAAAGACAAAAAAATGTAGGTATTATCCATGCTAGGTTATTTTTATTTTGAGACTCTGCTCCATTTTTTTAATTCTTTGTGAGAGGTGACAGATTTAAGGGACTATCCTTGGGATTGCTGTGCTGAGGGTTTCCTCCTAAGGCTGGAAGACATGTTGATCTATAAGTGATGTCTTGAAAGAGCACTGTGTCCTTTCAGGTGGCTTTTTGGCTTCAGATTATTTTTACACATGAACCATCAGGGGAAGGAAAGAATCTGATGCTGGGGAATGAGCCAAAGTCAAAACTGGAGCCAGTTAGGAAATCTGAACTGCCCTGGGGGGCAGTGACCTCAGCTGACCTACAGAGCTTAAAGCACAGGTATTGCCCTAAGCCTGCGGAGCCCTGGATCAGTGCATGTTCATAATATCTTATTTAAATGTTGCATAGCAAATCAGAGCTGGGGTTTGTGCAGAGAAGCCAGGTGGAAATGCAAGGAATTGCTTCCCGAATTGTCTTGGTTTGCTGCAACTTTATGGGGACTACACTTTGAATTCTCTGTCTCTTAACAGGCTAAGTGTTGTTTGATCCCTGGGTCCTTAATGCTGCTGGAAATAGCACTTTTTAAACTTATTTTTAAAAAATATGGGTGCCCTCTGGTGGTCAGGTTCACGCCTGCTGCCTCTCCTTTGCACTGAGTAACTAAAAATACCTGCTCACCTTGTCTGCACGCCCAAGAGTGTGTTGGCCGTCCTCCAGTAACTATATGGCAAGCAGCATCTCTCCAAGAAGTCATGTCATTTGGGAGTGGAGTAGGGGGAATAATTTCCTGGCTCAATAGAGGAAGCACAGAAATTGTAGATGTCACTTAGTTTTGATTAGTTCCTGATCTGGGAGTAAAGTGCCAATGCAGTCATTGAGTGTCACCCTTTTAGAGTCTAGTCTTGTCACAGCTGTCACTTTCTTATGTTGTTCAGTGTCCCCCACCACCTGATGGCCCAGCTGTCTTCTAGGCTGTGCTAAAGGTTGGGTCTGTGGGGAGGAAGCAAGGGAGAAAACTGAGAATGGGCATAATGTTCATTAATTAAGGCTTTAAAACAGAAGTTAGCCTGACCTTGGGGTTTTTACCACTTTTTACTGTGGCAAACTTCAGCTGTCTCCCACAGTTCGCTGTTGCTGGGACTTGCTAGTGGAAGTTATACACTCTTTTTTTTTTGGTGTCTAGACCATGTATGGGATCATGTGTTGTTGCTGCTCATTGGGCCATCTGGAGAGAACAAAAGGCTTGTGATGTTGAGGAGACTTCTTTTAATGTGACGAAAGCCATCTGTTTTCAGTCTGCCAAAAGGTTTGAGGGATTGCGTGAGATACTGGCTGGGAAGAGAATAATGCCGTTAAATACCCCAGAGCTTGTTAGAACTGAACAGTTTTTAATTGGTATATATACCAATGTATTGTAAATATAGGCAAAGTGGGGAGCTGCTCCCTCCTCGACTTGCAGCTGAATTTGTTGGGACTTTTGTCCCAAGAGCAGGAGTCCCAATTCTCAGAAACATGCAGCTGTGGGAACGCATCCCAGGCTGGAGAGCAAAAAGCGGTGCCAGGAATGAGCTTCTCTGATCCTCCAGCTGTGAACAGCAGTGTAGCCTTAAAGCTGTGATGTGTTAGCCCTGTCTCTGACTGACCTCCCGTGATCTTTCCCTGCTGTCTGCTTTTAGCGAAAGACCAGGTTTTGTGGGAATGAAGAAATCTGCAGGGATCTTGTTTCCCACACAAGGAATCTTGTAGCTCATACTTTTTCCCAGAAGTCAACTAAAGGTTTCACACTCCGTTGGGTACCCAAAGCAATAAGATATTCCCTGCATTTAAACAACTCCATCTTGCACATTCCAGCTGTGAGAGTCAGGGGTCAGATGCTTGGAGCACTCTTCCTTTCCTCTTCCCCACTGACCTGCTTGAGTTTGATAACTGTAAATGTAACAAATGTAACATGTAGGGGATGTTATCACTTCAGGTGGTCAGAAACAAGTCTTGGTTCTTTGTGAATATTGGGACTTGTTGCAAGACAAGGGACTCCTGAATAATCCCTTTAGGCGCCTGGGCCTTGGGAGAACAGGTATGCAAACTACAGAGATAAGGAGGCTGCAGGATAATCTGAAGACCCCCGCCGAGAGACGCCAAACAAAC
>Ga0065711_1048952_pt1 | contig 11547 bp, 4 predicted proteins | sample Hoacrofraction12_FD_59098 | JGI IMG/M metagenome (GOLD analysis project Ga0065711, IMG submission 59098) | Hoatzin crop microbial communities from Cojedes, Venezuela - Epithelial fraction 12 v2 (version 2) | ecosystem: Host-associated > Birds > Digestive system > Esophagus > Crop | place... | reverse complement strand
CCTTCTCTGGAGATATTCAAGACCCGCCTGGACAAGGTCCTGTGCAGCCTGCTGTAGGTGACCCTGCTTTGGGAGGGGGGTTGGACTAGATGACCCACAGAGGTCCCTTCCAACCCCGAACATTCTGTGATTCTGTGATAAGATTTTTTTAGGTTTGTTCATCCCTTTTAAGACAGCATGTTTCAGTTTCTTCTTTTAGCAAATATATACCTAAGACAATGTTGTAATTCCTAGTAGAATTAAATCTGATTCATCTCAGACATCCAAAATGCAAAGCTCAGCTTTACGGAAAAAAAAACCCACAACCCTCTTCCCCCATCTAGTTCTGCCTTAGAATGCTGTTAGCCTATCTTCTGCCACTTTATGCCTACCTTTTACACTTTGTTTATATCAAAGTCACTAAAATTCTTAAGCCTTAGATATACCTAAGTATCTCCAACATGGCAGATTTGAAGAAGACAAAGTATCTACATAGTCCATCGATAAAGCATTAAAAATATGAACTGAAATACAGGAGAGCTTGTCTACTTGGGAATAAATCAGAAGAGTTTCACAAGCAGTAAACTGTGTTATAAACCAGATCTATTTCTTTAAGCTGATTGCTTACATTTTTCTCCAACATTAAAATGTCAATTCCCCTTCTTATAGTAACTTTCATGAGTTTTCTGTTAACTTTGTGATTTCAAGGTTAAAGGTCTGCACATTACATAGATCCCCACATACTGTATCTGCAATGTTGATGGTATAAAGTCTGCTGAACTATGAATACATAAATCCAGAAAAAAATAACCTAGGCATTAACAATCCATCTCCCTTTGAGGATGGGTTTGCAAAGAGAAACGGGAGGAAACAGTTGCATTATAACTGTGAACCAATTTAGCCTAGACACTTGCAATGGTCTTTAACTGATTAATTCTACACTCTTTTAGTATTTTCTTCCTTCAAGTTGATACTTTAAAGCTTATCTTGTGAGCTTTAGTTTACCTTCGCGGATATTTAAACTTTACTGTGTTTTGAATGAAGCCATAACAACATGGGGAGATGACAAAGGCTGCCCGTGCCTTGATGCAGTGTTCGATCACCATGTCTGTTGCCACACCACACGCATGCAGAGCCACCTAGAGTGTTAAAAACAAAAAACCAAGCCAATTCTTTATAGCAATACTCCAGATACAATCCTGTTGCAGTATTTTTTTGGTTGACTGAGTAACTTCAATATATGAGGAAGTTTTTGCAATGAAAGCTGTTACGCCAAAGGCCCTTAACTCCTCAATTTTTCCTTCCTCTCCTTCATATCTATGCTGAGGAAAATTTATGGCCTATTCCATTAACGAGGCAAGCATCAACTCTGAGCAAGGGTCACTCGCTAAAAGCACTTAAAAGGTAGGTGCACTGTATCGTGATATCAAATATATTAAAAACAAAGTTCCAGGAAAATATCGAAATAAAAACTACCATGGTGATTAGTCAAATTTTTGTTAAGTAAAAGGGACTCAGAAGTACGAAGAACTGTTTCAAAACCGGATTTCAATGTAGCAGTATACCTGAAAGTCACATTTAAAGGACAACATTTATGCATAAATGATCATTTCATTGTAAGGTATTAAGTAAAAACTTTAGAAAAGAAAGACCGGGAAGGGAGAATCAAATACGGCTTGCCCCCCTCTTTTTCCTCCTTATTCTTTTCTTTCTTCTTAGTGATAGGCTCTTAAACTAAACTTAGAATGCTATTCAATCACAACAGCTATCTGCAAGCATTGACGTGGGTCTGGGCAGGGCACAGATTGCACCCAAAGCCTGCACGCTCTCCTACAGAAGGGCAAGCTACTGCAGTACCCAACGTACTGCAAGGAAAGGCAAGCAGCCTCCTCCTAGCAACACTGTGATACCAAATGGGCCAGGTGAAGTGGAGGCATTACTTTCTCTGCCTTCTTCCATGTACTCAGTAGCTCAAAGGGGAGGCCTGATGCATACACATTGCTCTATGTTTTCATTAAACTAAGGACAATTTTGAGACACATTTTTAATTTTATGCAGCAGTGCAGATTTGTAAAAAACTGCAGTTTTCTTTGCTTTTTGTTCACTGTAAATTCAGGAAAAACGTTTGAAACTGCAAAGCTCAGATTTTCGGGTTCAGAGTTGTTTTTCAAGGTACAGCAGCTGGAAGATAAAACCTTTGCTCTCAGATATAGATTAAAACAAAGACTTTTTTGTTTGCAGACTGCTTGATGTAAGCTCAGCTGAGCAGACCATTAATCACCAACTGAACTATAACTGCATACAGATGGTAACAAATATCCTTGTCTCAAGCAGAACATTAAAAAATTCATAAGAAAATAATTTCACAATGAAATTTTTCTGCTTGTATGAACAACATAAATAAAACTAGTTTAAAATCAGAAATAGATTCTTAATATCACAGCCATTAGATTACCGTGGAATGTAATTCGAGTTACTTCCTCATCTACCCAAGCAGAAAACAAAGACCTCTGCTTTGCCGGAAGGTTTGGAAAACAGAGCTTAAAAGAGCAGTGGATAAAACCAGTAGCTTTGCTGAGCCTGTATGAACTTTTACACCAACTGATTTCTTCTCTGGGTTTCTCAAAATCGATTTAGTTAAGTGAAAAAAATCACAAATAAAATTCAAGACGAAGCTTTCTCAGGATATCCTATGTATTAAACTCACTATCTGAAACAAAAGAAAAAGTGAAGACTAATGAAGATCATGCGTTTTGTTCACAAATCCACACATATGTGGACACAGGAAAACAAAGTGGCCCCTGAAGAGAGCAACAGGGCTAACGCAGCATGAGATCGTTGCCCTGTGTTACTGCTCTCCCCAGAACAGCCTAGTGCACATGGAAAAGGGAAGGGAAAAGAATGCTTCATGAAACCTCAGGTTCACTTTAGTGATCTTAAAAAGAAAGATCTCAACTCACTCAAAAATATACCCCCTCCCAAAACAAACCTTAAACTTTTCAACTTGTTCTCACAAATTAACTGAGAGACTGTAAGTACTACATAAGCTTTAAAACCAACTAAGATCTCAAAGACTCCTCTAGGTGTTGGCATGTAAATGAACACTGCATGCAAATACTTGGAAGCTTTCACTTTTAGACTGAAAACCCTTATTGTGGTTGGCAGTTGTACTACAACATATAACAGCACAACGTACCAGTACTTCTGGAACTCAGGTTGTTTCAGAACCTTGATCTTCATTACCCCAACAATTCATAAGGGCAGAAATTTTATGTGCAGCAAAAGGGAAGTGGTTGACACATTTTTATTAACCTGCTTTTGAACTCCTGGCAGATAACAGATAAGAAAATAGCTAAGTAATGCAGGTTTGATGTCAAGGTAACTAAAATGCATACAAACATGTTTTAAACTAATACCAAAAGCACAGAGATGAGGACTTCTGTCACATTCATTTTTTGTCATCATGTCCACCCTCACATTTACACCGTGTTTTTTTACTGGAAATAGTGAAGTCACACAATGTGCGAGTAGCTTTGTAAGTCCCAGAAGATGGGTTTAGGAATTATGCATTGCCAAACTTTGTACTTATCTATGTATTACAGTATTATACTGTCATTTTTGTATCAGACCAGTGTTTATGACACAACAATACAAAGGCAGCTTTATTTACCCTCAAACACACCAAACATTTGCGCTATTGGTCAGTAAACCAGCCAGCTCCTGTCTGAAAGGTAGCTGCACAGGAAAGCTAATCCAGACTTAGCGAGCTAATACTGAAGAGTGAATCACGGTATGATACAAACTAATTCTGAAGCTGAGACTGATACCGGTCTCCCAAAAAGGGAAAGTTCCAGGTTTGTCTGTTGAAAAGACTATTGAATCAAGCCAAAGAACCTGAAATCACAGGCCTGGAAACCAAGAGTTTCCAAGTGAATTTTTCTGACGTAAACGTCAATATTTTCCTTGTCACAAAATTTCAAAGAGAGAATATAACACTTTTTTATTAAACAGAAACTCCACAGAGATATTTAACTTAGTATTAACCTTAAAAATAGACCAAAAATGAAGACAGGAACTCCAATGATCAAAAAAATGGAGACTCACTTCACTGAAAAATTATTACACTTTTCACGCACAGAATTCAGTAAATCATTCATGAGATCCTGATTTTTTTAAAATAGATCTCTACTTCATCCACTGAGATTTATACAACAATGTAGCACAGAAAATAAAGCTAGAGAATTGGAAATGTACACTTAGAAAGACTGGGCTAAAATAATTCATTCTTTCCTCTTTCTTCTGCACTATATTTCTTTTCCTTTATTAAATAAAGCATCCAAATAGTTACACAGCACTGTTCATGTATCATAAACCTTCAGTATTAAATGTTGCCAGCTACAGCCAAATCAGGCCCTTGGATCAATGATTTAAAGAACAGTCAGACTCACACTGAAAGCTCGGGGCTTGCTGCAACATTTCATATTCTATTAACAGAATATAAAACTGGAAGACAGGAATCTTTACAGAGTTACAAAAGACTATTTATGCCTTGCTCTTCACTAGGGCTGCAAAATTCTGGAGAGGACATTCATCTCCTACTTTCAGGGTCTAATACGGATACTTTGAATCAGTATTCAAATCACCTACTTTGCTCCTGCAGAACTCCTGCTTTGGTCTGCCCATTGACATTTAACTGGGAGTCAGAGTATCACCTGTTGACTGCAACAGGCATGCTCAGCAGTAGTCCTAGAAATTGACATACGATTCTGCCTTTGTAAGTATAGCTCGAGTATACTTTACACATTAAATACATGTGTACATCCCTAGTATGACATTTCCTCTGTCCTGATAGTTTCTTCTCTGTTTTGCATCGTGTAGTCTCGTTTGCTTTATCTTAAAATGCTTCTACTGTCACCTAACTACACTTCTGATCTCACTTTACTGTACTTAGGCTTAACTTGAGCAACAGTAGTCTTCTCTTCCCGTCTTCAAAACCTTCTCCAGAGTATATCCACTAACAAATTGCTGATTTTAAAATAACATGATTAAACCAAGAACCTACCCCACTTTTTCTTTAACATGGTCAGGCAGCACTCATATTTTTGTATTTGATTGGAGCAGACACTTCTTTCTTCACTCATGTAATATAAAGGCAATGCCAATTTGCAACAAATAATAAATACAAACCTAACTTAATACAGATTAACATAACCAGGGTTTTTCTCGCAGCATCAAAAATACCTGTCTGTAAGGACATACAAAATTTTCTGCTCTCAGATATTTTAGTTATTTTAAGAACAATTAACCAGACACTGAAGTTTTGAAGTGGAAAAGTTATAAACACTTACCCCAATGTTAAAATTCCCATTAAAATAATCCAAATTTGCTTGAATGAACCAAACGTTGTTCAAACCTAGTTCATCACTTCTGTCTTTAGCACGGGCCAGAGACAACTCCTTATTTTCTATGAGCACCACCTAGATTTCATACATAGGAGAAAGTAAGGCAAAATAATACCGAGAAATCAAAGTACAATATTACCCACAAGCACAAAACTTTGTAGTTCAGTTGAGAAAACCTCTAAATTACTTGTGGCAGACCCTGAGATCTCCAAAATGATTAGCAGGAAACCAAACAACAATGGAAGACATTTAATACTTGCCAATACCAACAAGCTTAAATATTTTATATTTTCCTATAACTTTTATTTTCACAGGAAACCACTGCACGCATTTGGGATTATGCTAAAAATCTGCATGTTTCAAATCTATGTCCTCTGCTGAAACAACTGTGTCTTCATATTTACTCTCCCTGCATGTACATCATTATAAGATGATTAGCAAGAGACCAAAAGCTCACACTGTCTCTACTTTTTATTTAGAATTTACCTGACATGACGGCATCATGTAAGCAAGAACAATTCCAACGTGTCCCTGTGAAAACAAAAACAAACAATAAAACCTGAGTCACATTTCGGTGTCCCTTGCTGTTGACTCATTACGTGATAAGCATCCCCTAACCAGTGCAAGAACCTTTGAAAGCAGCTAAAATTTCAGCATTTGTACTTTTGCTTTACTCTGTGGCAGCAACCACCTAGAACTGCAAAGACGAAAGCCTTAAGAAATTGCATTATGTGAACAAAAATATACATTACCCCTCCACTGCAAAAATCCACAATCACATCTCCAGGCTTAGCAAGCTTTGTCACCACTGCTACCAAATTATTCAATTGTTGCTGCTTCCTCAGAGCCCGGTCTCTAGACATCTTTCCTGGGGATGACAGAGAAAATGCCTAAGTAGTGATCAGCAGTTCTCAACATTGATGCTTTTAAATGGGTAACAGCAAAGCATTGTGAATGAAATTTATGGCTGAGACTAAAAACTGGCCGCAACACTTGGGCATCTGAATCCACTTTGAGCTAAATTCACAAATATTTGGTAGAGCTTTCTCTATGCCTTTAGCATACTTAAAAATTTACTTTCCAGTTGTTGCTGTTACTGTCTCCTTAGGAATAGACTGGTATAAGTTTAACATAAAGTAATCAAATTGCTGTAACTCTACCCTCATTATATTCCAAACATGTGAATCATGCCCAGAAAGAGAGCTCAAATCCACTACAGTAATCTTACCAAAATAAATCCGTTTACTATATCTATGCACTTTCTTTAAGCACCTTTGTTTTAAAAGTTGTACTGTTTCTCCTGTCAATTTTCACTTGTCATAATAAGCAATCTTGTTTACTTCAATGACTGTGTGTGCAAGGAGGTACTTCCCAAAGTGACTACACCTGTGTAGCAAAGTCTGGCTTTCTATCACTTCTGTAACACAACCAGAAACGGAAAAATTTATTAACTTCTTTCAAATGTGCTTGGTAAAGTCCAACTTACAGTTGCTTCAGATAGAATTAATTTGTTTAGTCAGCACTTACATATTTGTAAAGATGCAATTTGTTTCAGTGGGGCTAACAGAGCGCTGACAGACTTCTTTAATACTCTTTTTGCTTGTTCAGAAAGCAGAGTTTGACATAGACATTGACAGTAAAAATATTCATGAACTCCTCTTTACAATAAGAAGAAAGTTACTGAAACAACTCTCTTGAATGAGTTTTCACGAAAGAGGTTTAGGTATCCCAAACAACCCTAACATTCTCTGAAATAAGAAGGTATTTCCTACTTGGAGCACCACATTATGTTTGAGTATGGGCATTCTCCAGTTTTGTATTAAATTTACTAACATAGTCTATTAAAAATACATTTTTTCCCAGTACTGAGACAGTCATTTAAAAAAACAGAGTAATGATGTTTTAAACTAGGTGACTGCACTGCATGGTGACATTAAAACCTATACTACTTCTTAATGGAAAATTAGAGATTGAACACAACTTTCTCACTTCTTATCAACTTTCTAAGTATAAAATAGTGCATTTTATAAAAATAAATCCATTGCTACATTTCAAACATTTTTTACACTTTGTGAAAGTTACCATAAAGAAGAGTCCAAGGAAATCAAACTTTCTAATGACAAAAATGTATACAAAGATTGTGGATATGAAACCTTTACCACATTATGTACAATGATAAATACATTTTAAGGAATCATCTCTTTCACATGAGTAGATCCTTGGAAAAATCTTTTATGAAAGACTATACTGGAAACCCTAATTCCTCGTGTGCCAAGTATCTTCGTGAACTGCTCCATAGCTTGCCTCTAATTTTCATGCTTCCATTTCATAAACTAATGTTCAAATGTTCTCAACATCTACAGTTCTAACTGTAGCCAATGGAAGATGCAGGCATTCCAGTATGTGCAAAATCAAATGCTGCCACGGTGTCTGAGCTAGAAATTCAGCTTGTGAGGTCAAATCTATAATTTGTTAGGTAGACAGGTATTGTGATATCAATATCTAGAAAATCCTATACTTAAAAACCACACAAGTACATTCTTGGTGTATATGTATATGTATGTGTATGCATATACATGGACACACAATCACAATGGATTGTTTGAGTTTTTAAAACTAGCTCTTGTCCTGCACATAGCTTTAATCTAATTGAGGCTACCTGAGGAACAAATGAAAAGAATCAACAAATCTAATTTATATTTATCTGCTATATCCCCCACATCTGAAATAGAGCTGTGGCAAGGTGGACACAATTATCAGGGACTTTTATTTTGATACTACAGGCTAATACTTGTGTATCTTTTCATCAATCAACAGATCTTACTGGTTTTATTTCAATTATATCAATCCTGCCTGATAAAGTATTTAAAATAGTTGTTGCTCTAAAACAAAAAAGAAATGACCAGATGCTTTCCCTTTTACAGAGGCAGCAAGAAACTGAGTCACATTTGAATTCCTTCATCGGATAAGTAAATGAGCAGCCAAGCAAGTCCAGACTCCCCAAGACATACAGCTTCCTTAGAAGTCCACTCACAATATCTACATCTGACTATAATTACACAGCTGTAAGAGGTGTGACTGCAGCTCAGCGTGGTAAATCCGAGCTTGCTTTAAACAACCCAGTTTGGACCACAACAGCAACACTGCTGTGACAGCTCTGCATGTAGGGCTAGCTACCCTTCCAAAAAGCTGTTCAGCTCCTATGCTGCTAAAACCCAAGCTACCAGCTTAAAATTAGCCCGGTTTAACTCTGTAAACTGTGGGCACACTTCCACCTTCTACCACTTCATGTGATATTGCAGGTCCAGAACTAGGGGACAGCAGCAGCAGGCACAAATAGCAAGAAGGAAGCAAGGACACAACTCCTGATCAGTACTGGATAAAATTTCAGGTTCAGCCAAAAACAGAAGACCAGGCTTTCCAAAAACATGATAAAAGCACAGACAGAGTTTTTTGTTTGACAGAATTCAGTATGGACTTGCACTTTGAACCTCAAGGCAGCCAAAGCACACAGAATCCCTTAGTTAGAAATACACTGTGAAGATAAAAGATCAGCTCTGTTCTCCAAAGTGGGTTTGAACACAACAAAATTTGCCTCATAATCTTAGGTGGCTTCATTTACACTGCAACTCATTTTTAACAGCGGTTGGTTCTCACAAGCATTATCTGAAAAAAAAAAAACCAAACCTTGACCTTCACAAATTTTCTTTCTTTCTATTTGGTGAAAACAAGTAATAAAAGCACTTAAAGCTCATTCGTGGTATAAAGTTGCAAGCTCCCTTTGGGGAAATCCTTCAGAATTCAAGGTTTCCTTAGCTCAAGTAACTGCCACAATTAATTTAATGGGATTTGTTTTTTTCCCTGGTAACTTCTGTTATCACTCTCTCACATCCACTTTCAATTTCCATCTTCATAATTACGGGAGGTACCAGGCAGACAATTTTGTTTCCAATTCCTGCCTCTCAACAGGCATTCACACAAATGTTCTGAGCCATTTTCCTGCACAATACTGAAGGACAGACCACACCTGTCATGCCACAAACAGCACAAAAATTCACACACACAAATCCTCTTACTTCCTTATCCAACTCCTCTGTTCTTATTCTCCAACCATAAGGTTTCCCAGAGAGGTCTGGCATTTATTAATACAAAGTACAACTCCTGAAAAACACCACTGAATTTTCATACTGTGCAAAGTTAGCAAATGGATCTTTGAGTCACTAAAAATCAAAAAAGTAAAATACTAGGTTTCATCAGCAACAAAAGATCCGCTACTTAGTTAGTCGACCTCCTGAATATTAAATTAATAAGAAATACTTAAAAAAAAATATTACCCTACAGCCTCTAAAAAATCACTCTGAAGTTGTGGTCACCAACAAACAAGGTTTCATCCTCCCTTACCACGCAAACAATAAAGTAGCATATATTCCCCTGAAATATGGAGAAAACCAAGCTTGAATCAATAGCTCTTTTGTCTGCTCTACCTCTGTATTTCGAGCTTGTTAGCTAGAATTATGGCAACACAGCAAGTTGTGACGTAGCCTGTAGCGAACGTGAGTTAGCTCAGCTAACTAGTCCTTCATTACAGCAAACAGGCAATAAATTCCACTAAAAGTTCTGCATCTAAAAATACTACAGCTCAATTTGCATTTCTCAAGCCTTGTGATGGTAAACAATGCTAACTGTCTTCATGAACAATAAAGGAGAAAGTAGCTTGAAATTCAACCCTACAAGGCAAAACCTTGAAGAATGTGACCTTTTCCTACAATAAGCTGAAAGGCCTCCATAAAATGGTTTGTTCCCTTCGTCACAACCCAGCTGACAGATTGTCGCACAGTCCCACAAAGATTCATTTTCAATTAACGGTCACAACAAAAGTATTTTATTTGGCTTCACAAATCCAACATCACTGTTAATTCATCCCTTGTCAGGCAAAGCTTTAAAGTCTCTGTGACACTTAGAAGTCTTGTGTTTTGGCACAAAGAAATATAACTTTTTGGAAGGCAAAAAGCCCTTTATTTCTATATAACCTATTGTCAGTGTTCGAGTTCATATAATCCATCAGTTCTCAAATAATACTTCCCTATTTTTCAAGTTAAACTTGAAAAGTCATTAAAGTTTCTTTAAATCAGCAAAACCCAAATATCACCTCTAAGACTTTAACCCTACTCAACTTAGAATTCTGTCGTAACAGTACAACTGAACACAGCTACTAAAACACCCATGTAACACACAAAACGTGTGTTCTCCTATTTCATACAGCAAATTGCACACTTCTATTGTTTTAGCACAAGTACCTTTTTATTAGGTTTTCCATAAGCCTTAGCTAACTAATTCAAATGATGATGTGAGTCTACTTTTCACATAAATTCAGGTAGAGTATATTTATTCCTACATTGATTAAGGAGATATAATCTTAGTACAGCAAAAAGGCTCAGTAACTATAAAGCAAAAGTGACAGTTTTATTCTTTTATACTAAGCTGAACAGGTTTTTCTGAAACCAATGCGCTTTTTTTCTGGAAGCTCCTTATGCTAATTCAGCATACTCTAATGAATTCTTAATACTCAGCTCATATCTCCTTCACCTTGATGAGGTTATGTCCCGCTACACTATTTTTGGTAACTGTTGGTGAGTGCGGAGGTTGTTTGCTTCTTTGTTTTGGGGTTGGTTGTTGTGGTTTTGTGTTATGGGTGGTTTTTTATTTTTACGTATAGTGTTTGTCAGATTAATATAGCTGTACAGTGCTTTCCGTGCAACTGCTAGAAAAGGTAGAATTCAAAGAGACGAAGGATGCCAGTTCAGCTGATGTTTATTTACAAAGAAATACTCTTACTAGTCAGAAATAATAATACCTTCTTATAAAGAACTCTGCCAAATCTTGCAATAAATACAATTAGCAAGACAATAACTTTGCTGTGGTCAAGTGGTCACCTAGGTTACTTGAAGAATATTCTTCTTCAACTTCAGCTGCTTTAGTTCAACCTGTGTGGGCCAGTGCTGAAAGCTGAAGATCACAGAATCATAGAATGGCTGGGGTTAGAAGGCACCTTGAAGATCATCTCATTCCAACCCCCCTGTCATGGGCAGGGACACCTTCCACTACACCAGGTTGCTCAGAGCTCCATCCAACCTGGCCTTGAACACTTCCAGGGAGGGGGCATCCA
>Ga0065711_1048951_pt1 | contig 11547 bp, 6 predicted proteins | sample Hoacrofraction12_FD_59098 | JGI IMG/M metagenome (GOLD analysis project Ga0065711, IMG submission 59098) | Hoatzin crop microbial communities from Cojedes, Venezuela - Epithelial fraction 12 v2 (version 2) | ecosystem: Host-associated > Birds > Digestive system > Esophagus > Crop | place... | reverse complement strand
AAAAAAAAAAAAAAAAAAAAGACAAATTATTTAGGCACACACCTGCTGTCCCTAGAATTACGGATGCCTTATCTGTGCTGACAGCTTGGCATGAGGCAAAACATCCGAGCGCAAAGACATCACAGGTTTGTGCCAAGAACATGAATGAGCTCCTGAGCTTCAAGTTCAGACCAAGTTTTACTGTTGCATAAGATGTCCAAAAATATGTCTGAGGCTACCTCCAAGACCAGCTTGTTCCAGTGATCCCAGTCCATCCTCAGGAAGTGCATGGGTATTCACCAGCCTTCAGACCTCAGAGGATGCAGCCTCCTAATTAACAGCATGTGTTTCACCTCATCAGAGGTAATTTGAAAATTTAGACAGCAATTATGCACCACTCATCTGATAGCAAAGCAAAGGCAAAAGAGCAGCAGCAGCAGCAGCTGACGGTGAAAATCTGACAAAGCTGCTTCTCCCCAGACTGCTGCTAGCATTTGCAGTGGTGAGTGCATCTTTAAGTACCTAAACCTGCATTGCCTACAGGCGTGTGACACCTTCCAGTCTCAGAGCCATGCTGCTGGTGACAACGGATTACAACTCAATTTTGAGGGTTTTTTGACCATTTGGAGAGGCCAAGACCAAGCATCCACCACAGAATCCTCACATACGAAAATCAGTAGATGCACCTGTGACCGAGGCACACAATATATATTAAAGATTAATATTTTTTTGTACTTCAGCATCATCCAGAAGCATCAGCCACACAGTCATGAAGATCCCTTATGGAAAGCTTCTAGAGGGGGCACCTGACTCCAGTGGAGCTTTCTCTATAAGATTTTTCCCCCAAAATGAATTAAAACACAGAATAAGCAAAAAATTCCAATGGAAATACCACAGTATCCTCACGATATTTATTTTAATGTTTCACTACATTTACTGATGATAATATTGATTTCTAAAACAATTTTTAATTTAATTTTCAGACCTCCCCTGTCTGAGGACTCTTACAACATCTCCATGTAACAGCCTCTTTACTTGCATCTCCTCTGTCCTAAACCTCCGACAGTCCTTCTTGTTCTTGTGTACGTTCTCTAACAAATTCACATCTTTAACCGCCCAAACCCAGACACAGTAATTCAACTGAGGCTTTACTGAATAAAGAGGAGAAAGAGATGAAGACTTGGTTTTGCTTTACTATTAGAGTCACATAGCAAAAAACAATCCTTTAAGTCATAGCCTCACAGTTCCTAGCAGACAAGATCTCAGTCAAAAACTTTTGGCTAGTTAACCAGCTTTGTTCAAATAACTTCATCTGTCTTTTTCCACATGTGTTGATGCGTTTTAGAGTTCTTCAAGTATGATTTTTTAGAATACTTGAAAGATATAGTTAAATGAACAGAAATTAACAGAGTGATTTGAAACAGAGAGGGAATCAAGAAGTATCAGATGTGCAGAAGGACAGAGGGTAGCACATATGTTTTTAGCAGATGTCAGAGTAATTCAGGGTCAGCAGGTTTCCCACCACTCTGAAATTGCTAGGACACATGAAAAATGCACCATTTTGGTGCATGAAAGGAAAAGAAAACCCCAGGAATAAACTGGAACAGAATCACTAAGATCTCTAGCTAAATCCATGCCAATGCATGAATCTCACCTCTTGCGGACACCAGGTCAAGCACGTGGCCAGCCTCCACGCAGCAGCCGAGCGAAGCTCAGAGGTCCCCACCGTCTGCTGGACAACTCGCTCCCCAGCATTTCTACCGTGGCTGCACTATGTGCCTTGGCATCTCCTGGGTCATGCTGGCACTGGTTGGGTGCAGGTGGCCACACATCGCTGCTGTACCGTGCCTTACAGCAAGAGGGGTGTCAACAGGCACCCCAAGGACACGGCACAGGCACCCTGATAACCTTAACACACCAGCAAGGGAGGTAGCACCACAGTGGGGCCAGCAGTCTCGAGCTTCAGGAGCCATACCCCACATGGCTGCAAGACAGCACTGCTGCTGCCATCCTTTACTCCTGTGCAATTTATTTGTCCTTCAATCGCTATTTTTTATGACTACTCAGAATGTTGTGAATATAAAGGCTTCTCCTGCAGCGGGGACACACCTTCATACTCTCTTACTGACCTGCAGATCAGACTGCAAAGATTAGGTACTTCACATCCTTAGAAAAATGAGGTAAAAAGCAGGGTACTGCTCCACTTTCTAAGAACCATGATCAGGATGAAGGGAGGTGCCCAAAGCCACACACATTAAAATCAGGAAATTAGTGATAAAAGAACACGTTCATCAAGTGGGAACTTAATTTTTGGAATTTCTTCCCCACTTTCACTGGTGAAAAATGTCCCAGATTTTCCAGGAAGAAGATGTGTGATACTGGGAGACTCCACAAGAGTATGGCTGGATATAAGAGTAAGAAAAAATGCCATCATTTCACCCCCACTAACAAATACAACAAATAAAAACCTCTGTGCTAAATGCTTCTCTCAGTTGCATTTGGAAATCACTGAGTTTGCTTAAGTGCATTAGCCACGCAGGTGCTGCAGCTGCACAGCAGCATAAGAGAAGCTTGTGCACAAAACCACCCACTGCTCTGGCAACAGATTTTCGCTTCCGAAACAAAAGCTTGCTGATGCCTCCCCAAGCAACGGCAGGGCACACTGGGGCACCAGCTCTTCATCACTCTCACCATCTGCAGAGATACAGGCAAAACAGGCCCTGGAGCACTCCCAGCCTCACTTAGACTGATTTCCTGCTTAAGTTTTTTCCCCCAACCCCTTCACTTCAACAGTTTTTCCTAACAAACTGAATTTAAATGAAAAGCCACTCAAGCTATTGGGTTTCTTTCTATATGGCTCAGTCTTGGGCTGGTTCAAGGCAGTTTCCAGGCAAGTTTGCAATGGGCACGAAATGTCATGTCTGCAGCTTAACAACTGAACAACCCAAACATTTCTTTTTAGTACCAGCAAACCTCTACATCTGTATTTGTTAAAAACAGTAACAACAACAAAAAGCTATTTTTGAAGCACAAAAGAAGAGTTTTCCTTTTACCCTCCCCAGAGGAAAGGCTATCCTCCCAGCGCTCTCCACGTACCACCTACCATCCATTTATATTTCCAAACATTCCTGAAGTGCAATTTCTGTTTACCATACCGTGCGACACTTGGCCTGAACTTGTTTAACACATGTTCTCGTTATTTATCCAAACTCATTCATCACAGTTGTAAAACATCTGACAGACGATGGAGGTTTTCCAGTATGTATCAGGCCTCTCGCTTAATTCAACTGCTGATTATTTCCACCTCTAAGTAATTTCACCAGAGCCACACGAAAGCTTTCAGCTATACTAAATTTTTCTCTGTTCGTTATTAATTCAGGCACCAGCCTGGAAAATCTCTAGCTCTACCTACCTAATTAATCACAAGAATACAAACTATATACACACATACTATATATAGACACACACAATATACACTCACATTGGTTATTTAACATTATATATGTTTACATATACATATATGTTACACATGTATTTTATACTTATTATATACATATAAATGCAATAGTTTCTTTTTAGAAGGATCCATGTGATAAGAAAAGCTTAATTGCCACATGGATTGGAAATTGTCATTTGTAACATAAATACAGCCAGCTGCTATGTAAAGTGTTTCTCTGTGCAAAATGGAAGGTCCTTCCACATTGGTGCCTTCCTTCTCCTTGTGTCTATGGAGAACCAGAGAAGCATAGTGACCCTCAAGGCCACAACACTGGTCCTTCTGCTCTGCTAACCTAACCTAGGATTATAGCAGTTTTCCAAAAAATCTTACATAGGTTATAAGCAAGTGAAAGCTACAATTAACTCTTCAGAAATGCCAGATTTTGTGCTCCTCCTTTTTCCACTTTACTTTCTTCTCAGCTACAACTACCATCATTTCTACTGTCCAAAGCGTGTGGTAGCTCAAAGACTACAAATTTGATATTAGGGCTGGCTGTAAAGTCCATCAAGAAAAAGGCAGGCAACCACTAATACTGATGCAAAAGTTATTCATACACCAGTGTGCTGCTCAGTCTTTCCTGATGTGCTACATCAAGTGATTCAGCTGATCCTGCATTACTCGCCTATGATGACACTCTCTTGTCTACCCGTTCTATCTACTGATGCCTATAAATAATTTTTCTCGGGAGGCAACCCCATGAAAACAGCAATTTACTGTGAAGCAGAAGCCTGTCTCCTAGTGCAGAACTTTTGTAGTCCCTAAAAGCTTATGGCTACAGGCAGCAATGTGTTACCATTTACTGTGGCAGGAACAGGTCTTCTTGCAAAAGGTTGTATTGACAAAGTTAACCACTCGCTCTGTCAGCTGAACAAATACTCAGATTTCCTTATTCACATCCCTAAAGCAACCAGCCAACACCTCTCAAGCACACGAAGATGTGGAAGTTCTCACCCTGCTGGTCAGGCCCTCCACATTCTGTCCCACCTCACAGAACGGGCACTCCTGTCTTAGCTACGAAACTAAACGGTTCCCTGCTAAATCTTAAGGTCATGAAACTTCAGGTCCTGTTTCAGCCACAACATTTACACAACCTTAGCTACTTTCCATAGTCACATACAAATGCAACCATTGCTAGACAACAAAGCTGACTTGGCAAAATACATAGAGAGTAGTTGGCACCACGGACACCAGACAGTTGCTCAGGGTTCACCCTTCACAAACACTCCTGGATTAGTGTAGCCCTCATGACTTCACCACAGAAATACTGTGACAGATTCAATATGACGTTTACGTAAATGGATTTATGACAATGGTGTGCATGAAGGTACAGTTTCTTTTCCTCAGCCAGTAAGGAATTCTCTTGTTTCCTATCAGCTCAGCTAAACCAAACACAAGGAGGTATTTGTACATAAATTAAAACAACCAACCAGTTCTGGAGTCTTTATCCTTAGAGGTATTTAATACCTGTCTGGACACAGTCTTAAGCAACCTGCTCTGGCTGACCCTGCTTGGAGCAGGGGAGTTGGACAAGACAATCTCCAGTGGTGCCATCCAACTTAAACGATCGTGTGAGTAGTCTTCAAACAGTTCTGTATAGTTTACCGTCCAGTTGACAGAGCATGCACATAGTACAGCACACATGCCACAAACCTTCAGCTACTTAATATGAAGTTTTAAATTCCCAGCCACAGGGAAACATAGTAACATAAAACCCATAAATTCACTTAGTATAAGCATCATGTGCACTAAGTCCACGTAGTTTGGAATCTGATCCTGCAACTGGAAAGTAAAATCTGCTCTGCTTTCCGTGATTACTGAGCACCAGTACTGTACTGCCTTTGTATTTGTCATCGCTTCCAGAAAGAAGATCTTTCATTGTTCCCTTTTTTTTTTTTTGCATACTTTACATTGCTCATTAATCATACTGACAGAAGTCCATAACCACGAAACTAGAAGCAAGCGAACAGCTAGGATCTGCAAGAACATTAAAAAGGACCAGATCCTCCGTTCAGGGTTCCTAAGAGACTTTCCAGATTCAAAAAAATGTAGTTCAAAAAGTGTCATACGTGCTACGGGAATTCAAGACACATTCACTGTTCCTGACAAACCCACAACTGCTTGCTGCAAGGTTTGGCTGTCTCATTTGTTACTTCTCCCCCAAGAACTGTGTAAAACAACATTATGAACTACATCATCATATTTTCACTTGACAGCACAGGTTGCTTAGTGCTGACTTCAGAGTAAATAAATAATTCCCTATCCTTTCCCACTTCAGGAATCCTATACAAACTTATTTGTTGTCAGACTGAATCTGAAAGGAATGCTGGATCACTTCTCTTCTTTCAAAAGAAAAGATTTAGTTTTGTACGGTTGTAAGTTTACACTGTGTTGACGTTAGTTGGTGGCTGAGAAACACACAGAGCAAATTGTACATGATTTAAGGCACTCTCGCAAGGACAGCAGTGTCCTGGGAGAGTAAGGCCCAGGGAGAAGCCAGGGCAGTAAACTGAGAGCGAAAAATCTCCATCTCTCTTGAGTCAACTACATCTTTGCCACTGCTTTTGAGAGTCTTTACCTTCCAAAGGCTAGTATGGATCTGACCTCTTTTGCCTCCCTCCACCCCTCACCCTGTCATTATTTCTAAAGTCTGTACAGAGCCACTGGAAAACAAGGATGATGATGGGAGATGAGTACAGAGGCAGCTCCAGCAAGAAAACAATGGGGTTTGCACATCCGATTATATTCCATTACATTCTGAAAACAGGAAAATGTGGTTTCTTAGCAGAAACACAGGGCATATTATTACTGCAGTCTACAGAAGGAAAACCATGGAGAAATAACCAGTTGCTCTAGGTTGCCTCAGTGGCACTCCTGGTCTGCAACCAGTACTAATCCTCCATACAGCAAGCAGACAGTGAAGTTGCAGGGACAAAATACCATACGGAAATAAAAAAAATCCTTTTTCTTTGGACTGAAGAACTATTTCTCACTGTATACTTTATTGCTCTTGGCTAGGCTTTTTATGCAAATCAATGCCCTACAGCCTACTGCCATATAATGTATATGAGACAACCTCTCAAGTGTGTACAGAAAACTTCATCTGGTGCAGGATTTGGCAACTTGCTTGTTAACTGGCATTTTAATTCATGAGCATATTAAATCTGTGATGCATAATCTGCTTGGGCAGCCTGTTAGTTTTAAGATGTTAGGTCTAGACCTATAAAGTCCTAAATGTCTTGGGACCTATTTATCCAGGAATCAAGATTTTCTGAAGGCTTTCTGCTGAAACAAAATTATGATCAGAAAATGTCAGTCACTAAGTTGGAAACATTGCACTCAAAGTCTTTCACAGCCAACAAACTTTATTTAGATCCAAGACAGGATCCCAGTGGGGTTTGTGTTGATTAATTATAGCTGGGGACCCTGGTAGGATATGGTCTTCAGCCCTAAGATGGTCCTGTGGGAAGCTGTGGGGCTGCACCCTAGTCAGGCACATCAGAAGGGAACAAACTGCAGGTCCTAAAAGGCTGAGAGCTCGCAAAGCCCAAGCTCCACTGCAGGAATCCCAGAGAGCCCAACCCGGAGCCAAAGTGCCAAAAAAATGAGAAACATGCATTTCAGCCACAAATCTAAGAAAAGAAAAATTAATTTGTACTCAAAGTACCTTTACTTTAATATAATTTTTCTGCAGAGTTATTAGGATGGTATTTCCTCAGCAGTTTCCGAGCTGTGCCACAGAATATTGGGTGTGTTTGTGAAATCTCTGTCACTCCTCACTCCCTGCAACTTCAGGGGTTTGCATGTCTGGGACAATCTTATTATTTTCCGGTGTTTTATTAACAGCCCCTTTCTGAGAAAGGCCAGGTGGCATCATGCCCAGAATTGCTTGCCAGCTAATCTCAGAGGATTGGGCATTATGCCATTTGAATTAAAAGAGCTCAGCTCTAACTCACTGATAACATTTAGGAATCAAACCAATAAAATGGAGAAAAAAACCTGAATATGAATAATCTCTGAATGCACACAGATGACAGCTTTTACTGAAAATGTATACTGTTATGAAGAGGGAAAAAAAATGGTAGTGGTCTTTTCTCCAAAACAAAACAGTGTTCAAGGGAGAACAATCTGCTATGATTTCATCAGTTTCTGAGAATAGTAAAAGGAAAAAAAGGAATTTGCACATTTAACTAAAAAGGTAACGTCACGAGGATCCCTACAACAGGGGGGGGGTCAAACTTCAGGCAAGCTGTGCTACACTACTCACCCCATGGAGTCAGAGGAGAAAGAGGGAGAAAAGAATTTGCATCTGAAGGGAACAATGGAGTTTTCCCCTCAGTCCCTTCATTCTGGCCTTTTGAAATGTCCTTCTTAAAATAAAGAGGACATTTAACTTATGAAGACCAATAAAATCATAAATAGCCAGTTAAAAAATCTGCATAATCCTCTCTAACACTGTCCATACCAACAATAAAACATGAGATAGTTCAGTATGTGCACATAGATGAGCGGGCAAGAACACAGACTAACGATTCTATAAATTAAAAACTGTTTTTCTGTTACAAGCTTTTAGGTTTTATAGGCTAGAAATTCCCACGTACAACACAGCCCACAGGAGGGGTATGGGAAGGAAAAACATGAAGCTAATAAGGATGTGAGTATTAGGAAATAAAACAATTCAAAACCATTTCCTATAACACAATTGAAGAAAAATATGGGAGGCAACTTTTGCTTAGTCTGATTGCTGTCTTTATAAAGCATATCTGCATTATTTACATCTTCTCCTCTATTCTTTTGGAGACCATGTGTCAGTAGAGGACAGTTCTTTTTCCTTCCACTTGCTTGTACACGCCTTGGAAGGTTGGCCAGTCTCCTTCTTGGAGTATTTCATAGTTTAATCAACAGAGACAACGGCTAATCAAATTAAATAAAACACAGGGAGAAAACTGTCCTCCTCCTGTGACGTAACAACATCCAGGCATTTTTTTCAGGAATGTCCGCTGAGAAATAACTGAGAGGGGAGCTGGCAGGTCTCTCTCACAAGCAAGGCGTGCTCCACAGGGTGAAGCACTTTCAGCTTTGGTCAAAACAAAGCCCAACAGTTCAGACTGATGGAGGTCTGTAAAAGTCACTCCCTTTTTCAGCCCCGTTGCAAAGCGCGGACATTAGCTGTAAACAGCCATATTAGCATCACCCAAACATTTCAGAGCGCGTTTAATCTCGTGTGAGGCGCTTGCCCTCTCCCTGCATTCGCCCCTGTGTCAGCAAAGCCCCTCGTGTCCCGCTGCCTGTACCTGGTCACCTTGCTCTCCCAAGGCAGAGGTAGGAGGTCTCATGTCGTTTGGGCGGCCATTCCCCACATGGTTTTCCATGCGGTGCCCTCAGCAGCGATTCCCCAGTTCACTCTCAAGTGACAGGAGCCCACTTACAGCACTGCCCATTGCTGTCTGGCCATGACACCCGTGTTTTCCAGACTAACCTGTCTTCCCACGCAGCAGTGCCTCAAGCCACCCAGCCCCCAACCACCAGCAGAAGTCCAGGTACCCCTGGCATGTTTGGCTAGGAACAATCCAGAGCAGAGGACCTGGCTGGTGGGATGCATGGCACCAGCAGAGCGCACTCGGGGCCTGCGAGCCCTGCCCTGCAAGCCTTTCCTCAAGGCACCAACACCGGCCTCCACGGCGTGGAGAAGTAACACAAAAACTCACCACGGGCTCCTGCAATCGACTTTTTCTCCTGCAAACACAGCACGACAGACCGTGCTGCCGGAGCGCAGGAAGGAGAGGAGAATCCTATCTGACTTGCCATTGACCTGGACAGGAATTCAGAGACAAAGGGACTAGCTTCTGAGGTATCATCCACAAAATCTGTTTACTACCTAATTTATTAGCTACTAACCATTTCTACTTTCAGTTTCTTGAGTGCTTCTTCAACCCTTAGCAAAGGCCGTTCATGACGAGACAGGCAACAAAGCAAAATCACAACTAAATCCCACTCCAATAAGAGCCCAGCAGATCAAATCTAGAAATTGATGCAGGACAAGGAGTATAATTACAGATGACATTTGTACAAGGTCACTTCCTGTAGCCCAGCAGTATGTTTTTATAATGATCTTTTAGTTGCTCTAGGACTGGATTAGTTACAGTGCTCACACTGTCAAAGATAGTCAGATTTTTAAATACTTCCACGCATCCCATTTCTTCCGAGGGCATAACACATCTTACAGAAGTCCTCAGGACATCAAATGCTATGGATAGGCAGGAACCACCCAGGTTTGTGCTGTGTTATACCAAGCCCATTGTCAATAATAAATTTACAAGAAGTTTTTGGAGAATGCTTAACATACGCACACAAACAATCAAAGTATACTGTGCCATCCGCATCTTTCTGCTGTCTTCATTTTAGTCACACTTTTGATGAACATACACTGTTATTTTCCTCTACCAATAACATGGTTGGTAATTTATCAAATACTTGAATACTGAAAGAGACATTTCACTGACAAATTACATGCCCTGAAAGATGTAAATCAATACCCATTACAATCGTTTTTGCTTTGGCACGCTGGCCTTCTTCCCAGCATGAACGGGTGTGACAACAGACAGATTACAGTTTACAGGTTATAAGTAAAACACCCTGGATAAACAAGTTGGCTAGTTACATACGATCAGAAAACTGGCTCACTTTATAATCTTTGAAGTCAGAAAACAGTAATGAAAATAAATAACGAAAAAATAGTCAAAGTTCTTGTATTCCTAAAAAATAGCCAAAGTTCAAAGGCCTGAACTTCAGATTCAATTACTCCCTCCGCCCTGGATTCGTAGATGAGCCTGAACATGGCAAACATGCTCATTCTACAGACTAGCAAAACAAATGAGACTTTATTATGCTATTAAAATCAAGCACCATTTTTCTGTCATTACATCAGAATTTGCCTAAAGAAATCAACATTACTGAATCTGGAGCACTCTAGTCATGCTACGTGTGCTGTCAGAGGCAGGTTACACCAGTCGGGAATGCTCGCTGCCTACTATCTGGCTTCCATTTTCCCTGGCAGTTACTTCCTCAGCACTAAACTACCGTAAATCAGTGCCCTGCAAGGAGTATTTCCTTTTCTCTGTGAGATGCTGTCCTATGAAAATCCTAAGCAAAAGAAGTCTTTTGCAGGGAGATGCAAATTGTTTCCCAGGCTACTACCTGCAGAGCATCACTGCACTACCTACCCACCACAAACGTTTCTCTGCTAGATAAACATGTTTCTGAGTCTCGTGGTCACGTTTTTGTCTTCTCTTAGATTGCTTTCTCAAGGGCAAAGCAAATGATTGCGAATACACTTGTGTGAGTGTTCCGGTACGGGACCGACTTCATGCGACAGCATTTCCATGCTGCGCCGGCAGGGCAGCGCGGCGCTGGCCCAGCAGCACAAACTGACCCCACGCCAGGTTGCACCGTCTACCAGCGAACCGCTCTCCCTGCCCCGATGCACCAAGCCCGCAGAATCCACAGGCAAAGCTCTGCCCCAAACTGAAAAAACTTAAGTGAGGGCAAAAATCAAGATTTCTTTTTAAACTACAAAACAAGACAAAAACCACCAAAAAGCTAATGTGAATTTAGTAAAGCTACAGAGATACGGTACGCACAGACAGAGTTTGCAGTTTCCTCTCTAACTTGTGAGTCAAAAATAGCTTTCATGGCAAGAACTTGGTTGAAATACTTGAATCTTCTACTCATTTGGCTCACTTAGATGAAAGCCCAGAACACAAAACCTTTTGTTTTCATGCCATCCTCAGCAAGCGGAACCGAAGCAAAGACTTGATGGCTACTTTATGTTTGAAATATTGGTTTCAAAGTAACAGGGCCAGCACAGTGTGGGTGGGCCTGACACTACGTTTGTCTTAAAACAAAGAGCCTATATATCAAAAAAAGTTCACAAGAGAAAGGATTTACCCGGAAAGAACTACATCCAACAGAAATGAAGATGAGGAAGAGGACAGGCACACATGTGTGTTCACAGAAAGCAGGACAAGAAAAGCAATGATGCCATTAAAAAAAAAAAAAAAAAAAAAAAAAAA
>Ga0065711_1048950_pt1 | contig 11548 bp, 4 predicted proteins | sample Hoacrofraction12_FD_59098 | JGI IMG/M metagenome (GOLD analysis project Ga0065711, IMG submission 59098) | Hoatzin crop microbial communities from Cojedes, Venezuela - Epithelial fraction 12 v2 (version 2) | ecosystem: Host-associated > Birds > Digestive system > Esophagus > Crop | place... | reverse complement strand
ATGAACCGTGCTGGATATCACCACTGGAAGTGGCTGCTTGCTTTACTGGTAAAATTTTTGACTCTGATATTTATCTCAAGATCCTGAGGTCTGTGAAGTTTTCTTTAAGATGTCATAATTTACAGTATGGGCATAATTGCAGAGAGCCCAGATCTTCTAAAATTTACTGATAACTAATGCCCTGAGAGCTGCTTTTGAATGCTTAGCATTTGGGAATCTTGTGTTTTACTGGTAGGTTTACTTGTTACATCTGTAACATTATGTCCCATCCATTCTTAAATCTTGCTTGTGGAGCAATGAGATAAGTAGGCTAAAATGAAATCTATGCACTTTTGTGAATTGAACTGACACGTTTTCTTCTAGCTCCATTTACTCTGGAAATATCTCTTTCTGAGATGCTCTTTGCTTTGTACGAATTGTAGATTATGTACTTCATGCCTCTGCTGTATTCTAATGAAGCTGAGCCATATTTCAAATGAAATACCTGTTGAAAAACACGGGCACATATTATATCTAAACTACAATTTTCAAGAAGCGGGACAATATTTGAAGCTGGATTGCTAAATAGGTATATGTTATTTCCCTGTAATTTCAAATTGCACTATCTCTTGTATAATTGTTAGGCGTTATTGTGGTACTTATGACACTAAATGAGTTTAAAGCAAATATTGTGCGTGTATTTCTAGTGAGATGTATATATTTTAGCCATTGGATCAATAGCACTGTCTTTTTATGGGTTTTGTGTGGAAGATAGAGATAAAATTACAGCTATTTCAACATAGATATTGTAAGATAAAATTACAGCTATTTCAACATAGATATTGTATGTGAAAACCCTTTTCAACCTTTGTAGCCAAGAGGTCTTTTAAATGCCTTTCCCTAAACCCCCCTCAAATGCTCCTGATTTTGAAGTACTCCCCCAATAGTTCATTGAAAATTATTTCTGTCCCCTTTTCATCTGTGCTGTCTCATTAAAAACTGGGACTTGAGCAGGATATAGAAGTTTCAAACACCTTTGAAAGTAGTTAAATATACCAGTTTCTGAGTCTTTATTCTTTCATTTCAAAAGATATCCCTAATTGTGGCCTTTTTTCTACAATTTTTTTTTCACCTTTTTCATTACAGTTCTTCCCTCTACACGCTAAACCCCTGAGCAGTGCCCTCATATTGCTATTACAAGTTCTCTCATGCTGGTATTATGTATGATCCCATGCTGCAATATGATATGTATAATGATCAGTCGTGAAATGATCTTTTGTTATTAAAATAACCTTTTGCAAGTGACTTTTGTCCTTCTTTCACATACAAGATTAGTATTAAAGGCAAGCTGGACCTAAAATAATTGCTGCCAATTCTTCTATAGGAATAGAAAAGGTACACTTTTAAATATTGTTTTTAATGAGTTCAAAAAAGTGTAAAATCATAAATATGCTTTAGAGATGCTTTATAGTGGTTCCAACCTGAAATCAGACACTTGTGAGCAGCAATGGGAACCCCTTAAAACAAGTGAAGCTGAAAAGACAACAGTCAGAAACATGGGGATGTCAGGAAGGGTGCAGGTCTGGGTAGTGAAGATGTTCTAATCTTACAGCTAGTGTTCTTTACAAGGGTAAATGTATTCAAATGTAATCTAAACTGAGTTTTTACCATTTCAAGAACACTCTGTTAAGCAGTTGGTAGGTCTATAAACTTGAAAAATCTTGGATGAAATTCTAGAGAAATGCCACTTGGTTCTGTAAAGAAAGCAAAGCTTTCTGAAGAAGTTATGGCAGGGTATGGTTTTGATTTTTTTCTAGCTGTGTGAGCTTTCTCAGGGTCGGTGCCTCTGGAGGTTCTGTTGGGGTAAAGAGCTCCTGAATTATCACCACCACAGGGCAATGTCATCTTAAAGGTAGAATTCAACTTCGGTAAATAAATGTAAGCTATTCATTGTTACTATGCTTGTTATTAATCCCCTTGGGAAGTTACCCTCAAAAGCATTTTAGTTAAGTATTTTTCCAATAATTTAACTTTCCGATTAACACTAACTTTTTCTATGTTGAAGTTCAGTGACCTAGCACATATTTGGTGTATAATCTGATGTTGGCTTCCAAATCTATTGAGAAATTCCACAAGATAATACTGAGCATGTGTAAATCTAATCATATTTATTTGTAAAATTCCTCTTCTGTTCATTTCTCTGATCTAGAGAACCACTTCTTTGTCCTAACTGGGCCTAGTGCAATGTATCACTGCATTGTGGGTTCCAGAATGTTGCCTGTGGAATGACTAACCGCTCTGTGTTTAGGTGTCAGTAATAGGGAACAGGTAATACCCACTGCCTAATATCAATTGTATTCCAGTTTTGTTGATATACCTAGCAAGCAGGGGGTTTATCCTCATTTTGCTGACTTTCAGTGTAACTTACATCACTACAGATAGTATAATAACAAAAAATTCAAAAATACAAATGTTGTGAGGTATGCATATGTGGATTTGAACCTTTACGAACCTATGCATGGTGATAGACTCAAGAAATATATGGTAGAGTGGAATTATAGACACAGTGCATGTCTTACCATGTAGGGTAATAGAAAAATACACCTCATCCCACCCCGATTGTACAGCAACTCACTTAAGATGGCTACTCATTGTGTTATTTTACATAACTATTAAAGAATGTAAGAAAGGTAGGTGTTCAGAAATCTAACTGGTACAAATGAATACCTGTGATGAGGTGTGCTTAGGAAGTATGGTGAACAAGATATTGTGTTACACAAATTTGTCCTTAAACAGAAGAACTTAAGGAGGGGGTAGGGAGAAAAGCAAACAATGAGTAAACTGTCTCCTGAATGAAAAATAAATCTATATGCCTGCGGTGTTTTTACAGGGCTCCAGAGGGGTGCTTTTTGGAAGATCTAATTATGCTTTTGAAATGGTACTATTTCATTCTGGTATTGTTGTGTTAGAAAAGAAAAATGTCCTTTTTCGTTTCTCTCTTGTGCATGTCTGTGTGTGTGTAAGGCAACACCTGAATAAAACCCTTCATGTGCCCAAAGACGTTTTTATCTGAAGTTTGGGTTTTACCAATGGAGCCTTGGTAAAATTTTCAGTTAAGTTACTTCTTGTTCACCTATGTTTAATGAGGTGTTAATGATAGCTAAACACTAATGGCAGATCTCTGCTGTCCTTAGATTCCCACAGCTGTCACACAGAACGTAAACTTCAGCCTTACAGCTCTGTGTCGAGAAAAGCTCAGCTGCTGGCTGTGCAGAGGGTTGAGTGGCGCTCCGTACAGCCTCCTTACCAGTGTGGTGAGACTGGGTGGGAGCACCAAAGCTGCGTGCAAATAACGGGCGGGGAGGGCTTCTGAGGGCAAGCTGCTCCTGCCCCAGTTCCCAGAGTGGGAATTCTGAGGACTGAAGCTTTGAAGAAGTAGTTTCAACTTAAAAGGAAACAGGGAGCAAGAAGCTGCCCTCATAAGGTGAAAGGGTCGTAGGGGATGGGAAGGAAGGTGGTTATGGTAGAAGTGCAGAGTGAGTGGATATGTGGGTTGTTTTGTTTATACATGTATGTATGCAGAGAGCCTGTGTGTATATTAAAAAACCAGGAGAGTGGAAAGAACCTGAGGCAGGCCTAGTGCTGGGATGTGCGTGTCTGACTAGGCAGAAGCTGACGGATCCCGATATGTTGTGTGGGGTGGGTGGGCTTGCAAGTGTGTTGTACCTGGCTGGAAGAACTGCTGTTTCAGCAGTGCCTGACGCTTGCTGTCACACCTATCTCTGTCTTTCAGTGATGCTGGGACTCTGTTCAGAGCTGCATATTTGCAAATGTGGGGGGTGTATGTTGGCTGAGTAAGACTGTTTGCAGAACTGAGGGGCTGAAGATGTTCTATTTGTTTCTTCACCATCACCACTGTGCCACATTTCCATGCCTCAGTTTCGAACTTGCTGGATCCCTAATTAGGAAAGCATGCTCTTGAGTGATGTCTGTGCGTATGCATGGTCTGTGTATGCACCCTGTTAAGGAGGGTGAGGTGACTCTTTTTGTGGCTGCAAACTAGAAAAACTTTACACTTTGCTGCTTCTGAATGCAGCTGGATTCATACCTGCCTAATTTATGTATACCTTTGTACTTGTTCCTAGGACTAGCTCTGAGCTTGTCAAGTGTATGTAAAACTAAGTACTCGGAGCAGCTGAATACCCTGGACTTGGGCTCTGGGCACTGTTTTGAGTCAAGATGAATTCAGTCTTTCAGTGGCCACAGGATTTATCTGGGAGGGAAGGACCAGCACTCTTTTCTCTATTGATTAGCCCTTAAACATTGGCTACATTGAGGTCTCTGTAAGGCTGTCTCTTTCAAAATTGAGTGAGAATAAGGGACTAACCTGTAAACTCTCTAATCCTGTGTTAGAAACTAGAATTTGGAATTTGCCTGAAATTAGTTAGTTCAAGACTTGTCAGTGCTTAGAAATCAGTAGTTCTGAAACAAACTCTATTCACGGGCTTTTCGTTTTGTCCTGTATTTAAAATGCAGAAGACCTACAGTCCCTATCTTAAGTCTTTAACTCTACTACCTACAATTGATAGCGACTTTCCTGGAGATTTGTTGTCTTACCTCCATCTCAGTGCTGTGGAGAAGGAGAAGGCTTAGTTGTTGATATATTCCTTAAGGAGAGGAAGAAGGAGAATGTCTCAATGCTGCTAAACATCAGAAAGAGAAATATAACAACCCTAGACTATCTCCAAGTTCAGAAGTAATAGAAATAGTCACTTAACAAAAACAATTGAGCAGGAGGGAAAATGCACACCAGGAGTGCTTTACGTAGATACCTGTTGTTACAGAAAAACTAGAGATTTATACATCTCCTGGGGAAATCCATAACTGAATCAATAGACAATTAATGGAAACAAAAGCAAGTGAAAATCTCGGTAACTACCTTGAGTAAATGAGGGCCCAGTAAGTCTCCAAAGGCAAAAGAAAACAGTCAACAGGTGACAATATCTCACTCTGCCAAAACGTTATCGTGGCATCATAAAGAAGAGTAATTTCAGAATAAAGAAACGCAGTTCCCACCTCATGGAACTGGAGGAAAAGGAATTTATGCCCCAGCAGCCCAAGATTGACTTAAGTAGGGTAACAACTTACTGCTTGCCTTCCCAGTTGCAGCAGCATCTTTTCGGTATCCATTTGAAGAAGCTCTGTCCTCATAAAGGCTGGTGTTTGCTACTAAGCCTAATAAAGTGAAATTTACACTAACAGACTTGTTCCAACTTTTAAGTAGCAGAAGATTCAAATTCTTAGGAACATTACCCCCCTTGCCCAATGCCTCTATCAAAAAAAAAAAAAAGGTGTACACCTGTTGGCAGTTTCCTTCTTCAGCCTTGGATGCATGTAGAATTTGTCACACTCAAGTCTTGGGCTCTGGAGAATGAATGCTGCAGAGAAATGCATGCAGGGACTGGCTACCAGTCAGGACTTCTAAAAAACACATGGAAGTCACTGGTCTGTTCATTGGAGTTCCTGTTTGTACTTGTAAGGAGAATGCATTTCTCAATACTGTTTTTTACACTGATTGCTCACCTTATGATACCTTCAAGGCCTAATGCTTGCAGCAGTTTTATAGTTTGTATAAAGTGAAACTTGAACAGGACGAGTCTCTGGTGTAAGTACAGTAACCACTCTTTAGGTGTGGCACTGATTTCCTGATCCATTGAACATCTCAGGTGTTTGGGGGCATAAGATTTCTGCATGATGAATTGCATTTTTTCATTGTTACTATTGCAAGTTGCATTGAAGTTGTCATTAGTGTCAGATTTTTTTTTATTCTAGGACATGGAACAACTGCTGGTCATGTAATAATAAAAAAGTGGGGTTTTTAATCAGTAAATTAAAGGTAAAAAATGTCTGTTTCTTGAGAGTAAGTTATGTGGCCAGGTGTCTTGCTTCTTATTTCTGTAGAGGGTTTGTAGAGTTGTGAAGTTTGTTTTTAGGTTTTCTCTTTGTTTCTTTTCCTTGTTGTGATGTTTGCATAGGTGATGTCTGTTTGGTACTGTCATTTTTGTGGCTTCCGAGTTACATGTTCGTTACAGGATTAATCTTTCACAGGAAGCTTTGTAACAAAGGCCAGCTCCTGTGACATCATTGCTGTTAGCCTGAATTAATGAAAGAGATTGATTTGGATTTTTTATTAGTGGGGAAGGAGCACTGAATATGTTACAAATTCTAATCAGCAATATGTTGAAGTTTGCTTCTGTGTTACACACAGTAACGACGGCAGTATATGTGCTTCAGTCTTGAGATGGATGAACTCTTGTATATGTTGTATTTATTACATAGTACTGCTATGTTAATACCTAACTTGAATCTTTTAATTGTGCCTGGCAGTTTTGTTCTTTAGTTTATTAAGTAATACTTAACATGATGTGACGGAACTAAGAGGAGTTAAATTCAGGCCAGTAATATATGTATTTTGGGCAATAAGGGCTAAGACTCCTTTGTCAAAGGATTCTTCCATTTTTTAAAATGTTGAAAAAAAAAAAAGGGTCAAATGTTTGTGCACAATCCTTTTTCTGCAGGACCAGTCTGAAAAATCTTTTTTCACTTTCTTACAAGGGAAAGAGGTGATGGGTAGCTGCACAGGGGTAACTGCTGTATGGGGACTTCGGGGCAAGTGTTCCTGTTAGCAGCAAATGTTGCAAAGGCATATACTTCATCACCTTCTCGTGCACACTGCACAGACATTCTTCTGCACTGAATGCTTCTCCCGCTGGTGACAACTAAGCAGTGGAGGATGTGAATAGGTATGTAGTGCTGTCCTGCTCTTGGGTTTTTCTGAAGTTTCTGCTCAAACAGTTTTAAGTACTGCAGTGGGTTTTGTAGAGGTAGACGAACAGCTGCAGCCTGTCTACATGTGTATTGTAAAAACATGTTGGTGCAGGTATAACGCTTGTGTAAGCTGTCTGTATTGTAAAATGTAAGCAGAAATGCTGTGAGTTTCTGTACGGTCTTACCATAAAGCGAGTTTTGTAAAAAAACCAAATAGAAGATGAATCTTTGCAGAATAACTTGTGTCAGGTGGAAAAGTAACTTGATCAACTTTCACATGCTATTGATTCAACTATTATCATGTGTGCTAGATGAACATGTTCTACATGTAAGCATTTATTTTCTTTACTTCCCTAAAGAGTTAACCGTAGCAACCTCCTCTTCCCCCCTCCCTGCTTCTGGACTGTGGTCACTCTGCACAAGGGATAAATTGAGGCTGTGATGAATAAAAGTCATGAATTGATCAGGAACTGTCAGGAGGTAGTAAACTGAGCAGCAGCAATTGTGCCTATCAGAAAGTCCTAGCTCTGTAATTTAGAGATGGCATTGAACACATGATGATAAATAAAAGATGAAAGCTAACAGTAGTACAATGAAAACTTTACCTTTCTTTTTTTTTTTCACATGAGAATACCCCAGTGCGCAGACTGAATAGTGGAGTTTCTGCTGCACGCTTATTAATCTGAAAACATTTCTAGATTAAGTGGATGTAGGATGAGAAGATCCTTATAAGCAGAGCTCTGTGTATTGAGTGATATGATCAACTTTGGACAGTGAGCTACTATGCACAAATTGTAGTCTCCAGAGGCTCATGGAGACATTGTCTAAGGAAAAATAGGCAACAAATCTGTTGAAAGCAATTTTTCCAGCTTCTCTGTCTTTCAGCTGTGGTATATAGGCTCCTGGGCATCTGGACTGCTGCTGAAGAGTGCAAAGGCTAAAGGGGACCGAGCTAATTCAGTAGACAGGGATATGTACGTTGCATCTGGAATGTTTAATCATTTAATCTTTTTTCAAGCGAATGCCCCTTACTTTTGTAGGTTGGGTAAGTGCTATGGCTGTCCTCACATCCTGAAGTACAAGGATCTGGGGTCATTACCTTGCTCCGTGTTACATCTGTGAATCTGTTTCAAATGACTGGATGTCCCAAGGCAAAGTTTTAAGTTGAATTCTACACCAACACTCCATTGATAAGGCGCAGCAACCTTTCCAGGCAGCTGCCTGTTCTCAGTGCTGCTTATTACACTATATAGCAAGTATCAAACATGTAATATGTTGTAGTAATTGCTTAACATCAGTCATCATGCCAATGATAGTTTAATGTATTGAGTGTTTTCTTGTTTCATTGCTGTATCTTTCTGTAAAATGTTATAGTTGACCAAGGTTTCTGTTTCTTTCTGATTACATGCTGCTACTTAGATCTATATTGGTAGGATAGGTGTATAGTTGTTGGTGGAATTCAAACTGTTTGTCATTGCTTTTGAAGGTGATCTAGACTTCTGATAGGACTGAGAACAGCATCCTGTCAGGATTAAACCATCACAGATGAGCTAGCTACAGGATGCAATGAAGGAAGCATATGTCTATTTTGTCGTCATTGAAGTTGTGAACTGGACTGGTATATGTGAATTTAGGACTCGTATGCCATGTCTCTTATGTGAATAGGATGTGTATATTATAAAGCTTCAGGTTTTTAAAATTAAATACATTAGATGTACAGAATTTTTATGTATACCATGTAAACAGAATGAAATACCCTGGTGAAGTTCAGGTACATAACCATTTTTTTGCGCTTCTCAGTCTTCTGAGACCGAGGGGGTAATATCTCTGTTAGACAGTACAATCATGGAGGAGTTGCACACTACTGAGAACCAGCTTGATAATAAATTTAAGTAATTTCTTTGCTCAGTTGCATTCTAGAAATGAAAAGCAAATCTGAATTTCTCAGTCTAAGCTCTAAGACCATAAAGCATGTTTGTTTACCATCTGCACCATCCTTTCAGTCCCTAGAGGCGTATGAAAAGACAGGCTATAACAATGGAGTACTGGCTTGCTGAAAGCAGCATCAGCAGAGCTCTCAAAACAAAGCAGCATCTTTCTGAACAACAGATCAAGTGGGAGAAGCAGCTTGTCTTTCTCCCATAGGTCTAAACAATTGACACATGTTTACATGACTGAAAATAGATGGAAACATTTCTTGTGAGGGCATATGCATTCTTATATTACAGCAACAAAGATGGTGATTTCTCTGTGTCCTAAGGAATTTCTTAATTCTTTCAAATATTTTATAGTCCAGATCAGAAATAAAGTGATCTTAAATTTCAGCATCTTGACAGAATTTAAGATGTGACATTCATGGCTTTTTCTGGTGTATGCTAAAACTGAATTCTAATCTACATCATCAATCTTTGAGTCAGCGGAAAACACTTTAAAATGGATTTTCTAGAAGCTTGAAGAGCAAGTGTCCTGTTTTCCAGTGTTTTCTTTTGTATTCAGTGCATCTGTGTTCATTAGTCACCTGTTGAAACAGGATACTCAAGAAAGTAAATTTGTGCTCTCTGTGACACTTGAATTCCTAATGATGAGCCAGCATGCAAGCACAACTGGTTATCAAGGCTATTTACTAGACTGATATTCTGTACGCATAATGCCTTGTTTCATGAAGTTTTAGCTATGTTATATTAAGGTCCCAAATACTGTTCTAAGCAAAAAAGTCAAAGTTGTCAAGCACAGTTAGTATAATGGATATTGCGACTGAGTAGTGTGATTGTAGTGCCTGTGACTTTTCTTGTTAAATAAACCACTTCCTTATAGAAGAAACTGTCTTCGTAGATTTGAGTATGTATATGGGGATTGCTAATCTGGGATTCTTGTCCTAGATTTGTCTGCTGAATATGTGTTATAGCCTAACTCTCATGCTATAGCTTTGATTCACGACCAGCAGGAGGGTTAGGTTGGTACAAGGGCTGATGGAGAAAGCAAACTGTCATTAGCAGCTGACAGGTTCCTAGCTTACATGCCCAACCCAGCTGTGTTCTGGCTGTGAGAAGCTCACAGGGCAAATGTCCTCTTACACTGATACACTCAACATGAAGTCCTCCGTAGCTCTCAGTCATACACAGTGTGTATCCTGGTGGCATATGAGGGCTTCATCAGCTGCCTGTAAGATAGAAGGCTGTTTAGGACAAATTCAGTTTGTCTCTATATGACTGTAATTGTCACAGAAAGGGTTGCCTTGTGGTTAACACCACATACTAGGTGAATTTCATGGCAGTCTGCCAGTTCCTGGTACTAGTTTACTGGGAGGCAGTGGTCCTGAGCAATGTTCCTTACTGACGCTGACATGGGTATCTGTTCAAGAATTATATGTGCTTTCTAATTTAGAGATCCTGGTGTTGATAACTTATGAAAAAGATCATGGAGTGCTTATGTATACTGATAGTTCTGTATCTACCTAAATAGATTTCCTTAGTATTTCAAGAAATTATTGAAGTTCAGTTCTTCATTGTCATATTCCCATTATATCTGTATAATTATAAAATAGCACTTCCCATGCATGTTCTAATAGTGAACTCAGTTTATTATAATTGTCATGTCAGTCATCTAGGGAGTCATTAAACTGCTTATTAAGGATACAAGCTGAATCAGGAAAATAAAATTTCTTTTTGAATACTTACTTGGTCCTATATTGTTGGCTCTACAGAGTTTATTACATAACTTTTCTGGTGAAGAGTTGTATCCTTAAGCAAAACTATATAATGTTTGCAGGATCTGCCCAAAAAGGAGAAGACACAAAATTGTGCAGCTGAAACAGTATCTGTATGCACTGCATGGTTTTTGTGGTCAAATGAAAGAAGAATCAGAGCAGTGCTGAGTTGGTCATTGCCTTGACTTTGGAGTAGAATGAAGAGTAACTGCGGATCTAGCATATTAATTCTAATAAAAAGCATACCCTTAAAAAAAAACAAAACAACAGGAAAAAGACAAGTCTTGAATGTAATTTGTACTTCGAAAAATTGTGCTCAGTTTCCAGGTGAGCACCTTATTCCTTGAATTATTTTGGTTCTGCCTCTGTCCATCAGCCACATAAAGTAGGTTGGAAATGCTCTTTTTTCACTCCTGCTTGCTGGTTTTATTTGGAAAATGATTTAAAATATTCTTACAGAACATAAAATCCAGTTTAAATAACTTAAGCAACAGGCATTGCGCTGCTTAAATCTTTGACAACTGACATTGAGAGTATGTAGCTGGAATTTGTAGAATTCAGCAAAAAATGCACGAGGCTGTGATTTTCCTGTATGGAAGTGAGGTGATCCAGTATCATTCCCTTCTAGTCTGTGGAGATGATACTGGGATGTTTCAGGATGCAGAAACTCAACTTTAACAACAGTAAGACAATATGAGAATTTATTTGTTTCTAGTAAGATGCTGTTCAAGTTCATAGTGTGGAAGATTTTCTTTTCTACTGAATAATGTCTGGGAATGTAGGGAGATGAACTGACAAATGTCTTTGATTTTTATAATCTTTTTACCTAATGGAAAAATAATTTCTTATAATTATTGGCTAGGTGAAGTCATGCGATAAAATTGAAATAAGGTTTTCTAAAAGGTTCAGCAAGTGCAGCAACACTTCCAAAGTTAAAAAAAACCATAGGAGTGGGGAATGGAAGGATGATCCTTTAATAATACCATGCACTGCTGTTCACTTCTGGGGGGGGGGGGAAATGCTTTGATAAGGCAG
>Ga0065711_1048949_pt1 | contig 11548 bp, 9 predicted proteins | sample Hoacrofraction12_FD_59098 | JGI IMG/M metagenome (GOLD analysis project Ga0065711, IMG submission 59098) | Hoatzin crop microbial communities from Cojedes, Venezuela - Epithelial fraction 12 v2 (version 2) | ecosystem: Host-associated > Birds > Digestive system > Esophagus > Crop | place... | reverse complement strand
CCTTCTGTGTGCGCACACCCCCCCCGTCATGCAACCCCCCCCATCCATACGTGTGCCCTCCATGCCCTTCCAGCTGCCAGCAGCCCCACCCCACACTCCTGCAGCCCCCCACCCTGGAGTTACCATCAGGTGGGCTTCGAGGACGCAGGATCATGGTGAAATCTTGGGGGGGTGGGGGGGCCCCTTATGAACTGCTACCCCGGGGGTGCAGGTGGCCGAGTGGTAGCACCGCCACCGCCACCACCTTTATATAGCGCTGCGGCAGATGATGTACACACACCTGGAAACTCCAGCTCCGGCTGCCTTCCTCCTCCCCGCGGGTCCGTCGTGCTTCCTTCTCAACCCAGCATGTTCCAGCCCGGAAATTGGATCACAACACCCCAAAAATTTATATGGGGGGGGGGGGATGTTGATGGGGATGGATGTCCACCAGTTTGACTGCCATGGGGATGGGTATAGAGCATCGCAGGGCTGTGCGGTCCAGGTTGTGGGAGGGCTGGTGGCTGGTGGACGGGCACCCAGGGTTTCCCGTGCCCACCCGTGCACCATGGGATGCCCTGAGTGTCCATTCACCAGGCCCCCAGCCCTCTGGTGACCCAGGGTGACAGCAGCCCCGTGTCCCAGGCCATGGCGCCAGCCCTGGCCCAGTTGTGTAAGCACAATGGTGATATCACCATCAGGTTCCTGGGGTTGCTGGACCAGAAATCCCAAATTGGGCAACCCTGGAAAGGGCTGAAGGGTTGTCTCTACCCCCCCACCTTCCCCCCACCCTGGTGATGCTCTCTGGTCCAGCAGTGAGGGGTGTTCCGGCAGCGTGGAGGCTCGAAGCCAAGATGATGGTGCTGAGCAGAAAGGGGAGGATGCGGTGAGACCAGAGGAGCTGGTTCAGGGATGAGCAGTATTTTTTGGGCTCTCCTCTGCTCCATACCCCACATGGAGATCCTTCAACGACTCACCCACCTTGTAGCCCATCCTGCTGCGGAGCCGGGCTTGGGCTCACCGGTGCTCCCTGCTCACTTGCTGGGACCACTGCACCCTGCCAGCACCGTGGGCTCCACACCTTCGGTGCGCGGGGAAAGGATCAGGGGTCAGGGCTTGGGCTCTGTCCCCACAGCAGCCCAGTAGTTCCAGTATAGCACATGGGACAGTCGCCAGCAAGACTGCAGGACCAGGCCACGGCCATGCTTTCGTCTTTTGCCAGAAGAGACGGGATTTGCACCCATTTGGGGGTGTCTTTCCAGGGTGCCGCGCACCCCAAGCAGGCAGGGACGAGGCACATGGAGCCTCCCACAGCAGTGCACGAGAGGGCATCTGGGACCCCACACAGCATTCCCTGAGGGTCTGGAGGAGCACAGAGGCACTCCCAGACTCTGCCGGGTGAAGCCAGCAATGCTGCAGGCTGCAGAGCCCGCCGCTCCCCTCCCTGGCGGGGACTCTGCCCTGCTAACACCAGTTGGATACTGGTTTAAGACTGGAGGCAGGACAGGGCTGCAAGCTGGGAGACCCCCCCAGTGCTGGGGGTCCACAGAGGGGTCAGGGATGTGGCGCTTCCCCAAGAGATGGGGCAGCTCCTCCATCCCCTAGCAGCTGCCTGAGCTGGGGGCAGAGTCAGTGCCGCCGTGGGGGCCGTCAGGAGAGCAGGAAAAATTCACCGCATGCCCCAAAAAATGGGAAGGACAGGGCCCCCGAGGCAAGGGAGATGGGGGACAGGGGATGCAAAGAACGGCAGAGGAAAGAAGAACTGTATACTTTATTTTTTTATACTTTATGTCAGGGAGATCCCTCAAAAAAAAAAGACCCTCCTTGTTAGACAGACATCCCCACAACACCTTTTTGTTCCTGGATGGGGAGGGAGGGCAGGAAGAAGGTGATGTTGCCAGTAGTTCACAGTAGTTTTCGGCTCGCTCAGTACACAGTATGTAGAACTGCATGGCTGAAGACACTCAACACACGGCAGGGCTAACTAGGAGAATACAGCTCAAGGCTAGCAAGGAGAAGAGGGCAGAGAGAAAGAGAGGAACAGTAAGAGCACCCGACGGGGCTGGAGTCCTCTGCGCATAGTTTACATGGAACCGGCGGTGGCAGAGCCAGGGGCTGGCCCTGCTCATCCCTGGGGAGCCAGAGCGAGTTGTCGCAGGCATCTCAGCTGACAAAACTTCAATGGGGTGGGGGGTTTTTTGGGGTTTTTTTTTGGTGGGGGTTTTTTGTGTGTGTTTTTTTTTTTTTTTTTTTTTTTAAAGAATCGCGGCCAAAATACAACAGAACCGCAAAATCCCAAAGCAGAAGGAAAGGACACTAAGGCGCAGAGAGATGCTCCATGCACGGCCAACTACACTTTCCCCAGGATTTTGGCCCGCTTGTGAGGGATGGAGTCCTTCAGCTGATTTAGGAGCTCCTTCCGTGGCGACAGGGCCCTGGACTTGCCCACCTTGGCACCCGTGGGGCCCGGCTTGGACGCTTTGCCCGGTACACTTGTGACTTTGCTGGAGCTCTTGGACTGAGGTGAGAACTGGTGTTTCCTGGCAGGGAGAGAGAAGAGAGGGTGATGAGAGGATGCTCGCCAGTGGCACGCCGCAAGAGAAACAAGCCCACAGGAATCTGCTCCGGTGGGAAGCATCATTCCAAGCGCCGGCAGCTCCCTGGGGGATGCACATGTGCAAGGGAGCTTGCAGAGACACCAGCAAAGAGGGGAGAGCGGCACGGGTGAGCATAGGGCAGCCCTGGAGCATCTCGAATCCTGAAAGCTCCTGCCCCGCGATGCCGCTGGGTCTTGCGGTCTGGATCTGGCAGCTGCAGGGAGCTCCCAAACACCCAGCACCGCACCCCGGTTCTGCTCCAATGCTGCTTTGCTGCAGCCGAGGCCGTTGCTGTGGGAGCAAAGCAAAGCTGGGGGAAGGCTCCCTCCCCTGCACACGGGGAGCCTGGCCAGCCCCACAGCAGGACAGCAGGAGCCATCGGTCCCCGTCGCTGGCAGCAGTGGCTGTTCCTGTGCCGGAGGCAAGCGGCCCGTGGCTCTTCCCACCGCGGGTCACCACCTCCCCTTACGGTGGGACAAGGATGGCAGGACCAGGGAGCAGAGCGGCATCGGGAGCCTGCCGGGGTTTTGCAGTGCAGCGAGCTCGGTAATGCACCCATCGACTTGGGACGATGACTTGGGACCATTCAGGAAAGCCCGTGCTGCTGCTGCGGCCAGCCTGCTGGCAGATGTCAGCAGCGGGAGTCACTGTCACTGCTGTTAACGCCAGCTGCACCCTTTTGCATTACGCTTACCAGAAGCAGAGCTGTGCGAGCACGACCCAAACAACCCCGAGGAGTTCGAAACGGGACACAGACCGACCTTTCGGCTGCTCTGGACAAACCCAGTGTGTCCTTACCCACCCTTGCCTGGGCACAGGGCATGTCAAAGCCACGGCGTGGCACTACCAACCCAGACAGCAGGAGCCAGAAGAGTGTCAACAAACAAGGAGGTGATCAAAACCTCTAGTCTGGAAAGGCTGAGGTTCGTCTTCGCCGCTAGAAAACAGGACCTCAGGGCCTGCAGAAGGACGGGGCTGTGGCAGCCTGGGCCAGGTTTTGGTTTGGGAAGACTGACACACAGAAACTCAGGCTCGCTCGTGCTTCAGGCTGGGGAGAGGGGATGACACGAGCTCTGCCTGCCAAGGAATGAGGGGTGCAGGACAGGGCTGCGTCTGTTTTCTCACAGAGATCCTCGGAGAGATGACACTAGAGAAATGCAAAGCAGGGCCGGCTGGCTACGGGCAAGGAGGGAGCTTTAGATGTGCCGCAGAAGGTGCTCTCCACAACCCTTCAGCCCAAGGGCCCTGAGCAGAGCGCAGCCCAAAGCCCCTGGAGCCACACACCCTGTTCTGCTACGGGATATTCCCAGAAGAGCAGTGGGCGCAGGCTGCCAAGAAGTGGGACGTGAGCTGGTTGCCTGTCACCAGAGGGGATGGAGAGGCACAAAGCTGGGGCTAGTCACCAGTCAGTCTCAGGCAGGAGCCGCATTTTAACGTCTCGCAGCAGCAGCAAGCAGCTGAGGGTATGCCTGGCTACGAAAGAGGGGGAAGTGCGCGCCCGAGCCAGGCGCCATGAGTAGTTCGGCAGTGGGCTGAAGGGGTTTCGCTTTCTTTCTCATCAGCACCACGCAGCACTAGTGACAGGCCAAGACACTGGCATGACCGAGCCTGCACCTAACCCGGCTGGCTCCTCTTGCTGGGACTGACCTCAAGAAAACCCCCAGGCTCCTGCTCATTTCTGAGCTGGAACAGCTTAGCTGGTGGCTTCCGTGTGAACCCCTGAGCACCTCTGGCTCCCGCCCAGGGATCTTCGGATCCTTCCTCTCACTCTGCCTCCATGGCAACTGGAAACTATAGCCAGAGAGCCTCAGAGCTGTCCTGAGAGGGAGGGCTGAACCACTGGAGAAGTGTGAGCCCCAGCTCGGTCCGCAAGAGACCCACAAGAACAAGCAGGCACTGACCTGTCTGGCTGTGCAGGAGAAGGTTTCGGGTTCCGGCCCCTCTGTCGCTTTCGCTTGCGTGCAGAGACTTCTCCTGGTTGCCTTCCTGTAGCGAGAGCCTACCAGGAGAGGAAAAGGTGAGATGCTCTCGCTCATCGCCAAGGCACAGGTCGCTCCCCTGCGTACTGTACCGTCTCAGCAGTATATAGATGATCTTTTGAGACCGACCAGACCATGCCAACAAAAGACCAAGTTCGGCAGCAGCCAGAAAAGGAACCTACTGTTGCGCACCCCATCTTCAGGGGGAGCAGACAAACTAATCCAGGCTGTGCCCCATAGCCAGCTGTACAAAACAGCACCTATGGGGAGCTGCACCAGCCCTCTCCTCACCCTCCGGCTGCTGGAGCACAGCTCCTCCACCACGCTTTGAGGCCATGCTTTACTTGCAAACTTGCTCCGTTATCCCCCAGCAGTCTGAGGTTTTGGCAGGACACATGCCTGCAATTAGCCTCTCCAGCGAGTGGACTCCTGCAGCAGGACTTTCACGGGACATTTGTGGCTCAAGCACTGCCTTGAGCGGCAGAGCAGGAACCCAGCCAGGCCAGGAGTCCCTGCGATGGCTGATGTCTCACCTCTGCCGGGTGACATGTTCTCCCGTTTGACTGGAGGAGAGGTCGGCCTGTCTTTGTCTGCTGGCTTGTATCTCTTCCTGCTTCCTTTGTTGTCTGCCTAAAATGGAATTAAAACAGACAACGGAGCTGAGCAGCCACTTCCCTCTGGGGAGGGAAGCAGGCAGAGATATTTCCTGTGACGGGTGCCCATGATGCGCTGGCTGGCTGGCTCATGCGAGCGCATCTCCCATTAAACTCTTTGTGAATACCAGTCCCAACCACCACTAGCACCACGTAATTCCCCTACCATCATCAGCAATCAGCAATGTTCTCTGGGACTGGGGCTAACGTGTTTCCCAGGCTATTTTCATAATTGCCAGAAAGAGGAAAATCGCAGCATTTTATAGAGCTTTTTTTCAGCAGCACCAAGGAGAGCAAATGTCAAGGAGGCACGTGGAGCCATGCCTTCTTCCAGGACCTGACCATGCCAGCCGGTAGTTATGTGTAATCGCACGCTCCTCCCCGCGGAGCATGCTTCGCAGACTCGATAAAGGCACCTCACGTCACAGCACAGGGAAGCAGAGGCAACTGCGGCCTCAGACTGCAACGGGGAATTTGGACTGCCAGAAGAAAACAGGAACGCTTCAAAAACAGGAACCTGCCCACATGACTGGAGCCAACACCCTGCTCCAGCACAAAACCACACAAGGCCAAACTCTCGCAGATGATCTGGATTGCTGCCTCTGCCAACGGTGCTGAGCTGGGGCATCAGCCTCAGTCGTAATGGGGAAAGAGGCAGGCTCCCTGCGGAAAGCACGGCTAGTAGTGGGCACCCGAGAGAGGCAAGTTCCTGAGTTAATGAAGTTAATGGCTCGTCAGCAGTTCACCCCAGAGCGGGCAGTGGGAAGAGAGCTTGCTCAGAAGCGTGTGGGGAGCATGCTTTCAGTGGGCCAGGCCCCAGTACACGTGTGACTGTGCCACGCACACCTTTGCCTCGGTGCTCCAGCTGCAGCCTTCGAGAAAGCGGGGAAGAGCCCTTGAAGCAGCGGCAGGAATGTGCCCCAGGGGAGCCGCCAACACAGTCCCAAACTCAAGCCACCACAGGGTGTGTGCTGCGAGACTGGTTCTGTCCGCCGCCCTTCAATCCCAGCTGCAGACCCACCTGGCTGAGCTCATCCCAACATCACAGAGCCTGGAGCTCCCCTCCCACCAGCCCCGAGCCCCAGCATCCATCCCATCTGCTCCTCGGACCGCTCCGTGGAGGAAATGGCGCTCACCTCAGCCCTCACCTTAATTAAGAGCGTCGGTTTGATGTCTTTGTGGGCGCTGAAGCCCCCTTGCTGCGACTGGGGGTCTGAGGGCTGCTGCGTCTGGAGGAGCTGCTGTGATCTGCTCCCCGGGGTGGGCCTAGTCGACTTCAGAAGCTGAGCGGGCACATCCCATTTCTCCTTTTCCTCTTTAGTGCTATCTTCTTTTTTTGACTTTCCTGTTGAAACCAGAGAGCAGAGGTAGCGATTCGCGACAAACTCCCTTCACCTGCCGTACTTTTGGAGGGCAGGGCGAAAGGATGCTGCTCCAGGGGCTGAAAAAGCCCACACCAGTTAGCACAGCGCATAGCCCCAAGGTTAAAAGATTCAGGAAAACAGAATTTCCACTATGAGAACGCTTAACATAAAAGACAAGCAACAAAAGGCTCTTGCTGTCAACCCTGCTATGGTCTGAAAAGAACAGAGGAAGAGCGACATGATACTGGAGTCGTCCAGAAGTTCTGGCATCACCTCACAAGTGTGAAAGAGAACAAGGTAAGCGAGCAGGCATCAGGCAGAAGTCCCAGGCAGGAGCAGGCAACTTTACAGCCAGAGACACAGGGGTGGAAGGATGTGAATGTATATTTGCTCCATAGCCTCCCTTCTCCACGGTCTCACCCTCCCCAGGCGAAGCCTCTGAGCTCCTCTAATCTACAACTGCCTCTGCTCAACAATTTTCCTGGAGCCCACAGCACCACCAAGCAAGCCGCATTCAGATCTCTACTCCTCTTTTCTTTTCCCAGGACCCCTTGGAGAAGAAAACACCAAACCAGGTACCTCTACCTTTCTTCTGCTGCGCTGGAGTTGGGGATCGGGAGCTGGCTGAGGAAACAGGACTGGCCAAGTCCACACACATGTCTTCAGAGTTGGCACTGCATACAGGGCTGCTGCTAGAGGAGGCACTAGAGACAGAAGAAACACTGCTCATGCTCAGGAACGTGGAAAGAGCCAACAGCCTGTTACAGTCACGAATGCAACAAGAACCAGGCAGCGATGAGACAGACACCTTTGTTTTAATTCTCCTGAGTGGCTGGGATGTCAGAAAGCTGCTAAGACAGGCAATAACCAGGAAGAGATAAAGGCTGTGTCTCCTGAGTTGCAGACGATATGAAAAATCCCAAACATGTTAGATGCAAGTCTAGAAAGTACTGTTTATTTATAAACAGGATTAAGGCAACACGTAAATGGGCCACTGTTTCCTCAGGTAAACAAAAAGTGAAAGCAGGACGTGTGCTATCATGTACAGGCCAGTGTTACGGCTCAGCTCAGGGGTTCCCTGGCAATGCTTTTGCCGCTTGGCACACGTATATTCATGGAGCAAATGCTTCCTATCAAGAAAAATTGCTAACTGTGTAACACAGTGGGACTACCTTGTATTTCAGGCTATACAAATAAGCACACATATTTTTGTGATTAGCATGCCTGTACTAACATAAATAGAGCTGTTTTGTCATTTGCACCGCAGGGAGAGCATAGGGAAGTGGGGTTTGTGTGGGTATAAGCATGAAAAAACCAACCCCAAGACTAGAATATAGAATAAGGGAAGGTGACTAAAGACATCCAAGATTTAACTAGTTAAAGCAAGTGAAAAGGAAACTAGAACTGACAGAGTTTCTAGGGAAAAGAATCTGTCACGATCAGTTCTCACATACGGAGACATAACTGCTCAGCCCAGGCCTTTTCTTTAGCTACTGGGAAGAAACAGGAGATGTAATCCCACGCACAAAATTAAGAATTGACCCGGGATGCTTCTGAAACCCCGAACACAACTCAGACTTGCAGTCGTCTTCAAAACACACTGACAAAACCCATCGTCCAGTGATCCAAGAAAACCATATAACGCCTCACAGCAGGCACAAAACATCCTCAGTCTCCTCCTGTCCTCATAAACCAGATGTTTCTAGTAAATACATTTCTTGCACGCCAAATTGTTGCCTCCACAGACAAGGCACATAGGCACTGTACTGCTGTTTCAAAACTTCTAACATCAGAAGCATGTATGATGAATTTCAGCTGTTCTTCCCTCCAAGAACAGGCAATGCTACCTGCATTTTTCCTGTAACATTTTTAAATACAGTACGATGAATTAAGCCTGATAATCATATTTAAATAGAGACAAGCGCTCCTTGTTTGAAAACTATCAGCAGGCTCTCATTTCAAATGCAAAGGGCGGAGAAAGAGACAACAAAACCAATTAGAAGACAGACAGAAAACATTTCAAACATTCAGACTAGTCACACAGGAGGAAGCCAGGAAGAGAAGGTAGACCAGGGGAGCCAGCAAGCTGTGTACCAGGGACAGCGAAAGCAGCAGAGCTTTTCCTCCTCTCCCCCAGCCGCACTGCTGGAGGCTGACAAACCGACTCCTGGGACCACACAGAGCACAACACTCCCTGCACACTGGCACATGCTTAGAGTACCCAGGGTGAAAACCCATCACCACAAACCTCGGCCCTCCAATGCATCGGATCTCCTCTCTGCACCTAACACCCCTTTGCTTCCCTGCTGTGCGGCCTCTGCAACCAGTGGCTCTCAGATACCCTTTTTTTTTTTTTTGCACTGAAGACCCTGCCTTTTGGCACTTCTCATGTATTCCACCTACTTCGTCCCCTAAGCAGCCTTCAGAGACAGGAGCCACTTGCTATGGCAAGTCACTAGCACTCACCCCAGCTCCTTCCCTCTCTCATCCCATTTCCTTCCCACCCCAGGAAACAGATTTCTCCCTTAATACTGAAGAGCCCTTGCAGTTGGTCCTTCTGAGAGAAACCCAGGATTTGCTCTGTTTTCCATGAGATCAAGCCTCACTCCACCCCACAGCTTTCTTACCTCCAGGGTGGAGTCCTTGTCTGATGTTCCTTCCTTCTCGCCTCTTAATTATCCCCGGGTTTGGCTCGCTCCGGTGCTGCTGGTGTAATTTCAGTGAGTGGCTGATGGACTGGAAGGGCAGCTAGTTTCTTCACAGCTTTTTCACTACAAAAATTAAGATATTGAGCACGATCAAAGTCAGTAGGTACCGTCCACGGACATTCTCAAAAGCAATGAAATGCACTCCTGTTTCTTGTTGACTAAATATTATGTAGATATGATCACTGTAGCTACAGACACTTGGCTATTTCACAAAAACACTCTCAAACAATATGGATTCCACTCAAGGGACCTGCTTCCCATATTCTAAATCAAGTCACCTTTTCAGAGGCAAATTACTATACAATAGCCAATTTGGGTGACATTTGACTTGTAAATTAACCAATGAAGTAGCCCGTGGAATTGCTGTTTCTTATCCATTTGATTCTGTGCATTTTTATCCAAAACACATACACCTGCTTAAAATCTGCCGGTCAGGGCTTCAGAATCAAACGCGCTCAGTTTATGCAAAAATTCTCTCGCGCTCCGTCACGCGACTCAGCAGGGTGCAAAAGAGCCCGTGCGTCACCCCGCAGAACGTTTAACGGGTAACACTACCGCAGAGGCCAGCGACATGTAACGCTTTTGTGACTCCATCTAGCACCCACTAGGCGAGATGGGAATCGCTTTGGCTCCTCAACGCTGGTCAGTTCTGGACTCAGAGCACTCCAGCCTCTGCCCTAACAGCTGGTTACTCCTCAACGTCCCCATCACTGGTGTCACACCTACTGGTAACTGGGGAGGAGGCGGCTGACTGCATACAAGAATAGATACTGTTAATTCCTCCTCTTGTGATTAAGGATATCTGCTTTCCCCCCCTGCAGAACACAGGATTAAGTGCATGCAACGTTACGCAGCAAAACCAGTCCCCATGCCAGAACAGGCCACTGGCTGCTGTTGTGTGTTACCAAATCAGCACCGCAATGTGCACCAGAAGGGTGTAAAGACATCACTGCAGGTACAGAGCCTGTTCTTCAAGGGTTGAACCCTCCAAGTTGAAAAAGAGAGAAAAAAAAAAGCTCAGGTCAATAAGGTACAAGCAGTGTGGCAAAGGGGATTGTCCTGTATTCTGGAGGATTCAGGGCGATTCCCAAGGTGTAATTTATTTGCAGGTCACCTTAAAAGAGGTGACATTGGTAGGGTGTTGTGTCACCCTTCAACGTATCCATAATTTATTACACATTGCAGGAGTCTGTGAAACAGCAACTTCAAGTATTTAAAAGCACAGGACTGCTAGAATAATCTGTCAAACATTTTCATAGCTATAAAAATGTTTTAATTTGTTTCCAACGTTAAAAGCAGATGAGGCTGAACCATTTCTTAATTCTAAGGCTGTCTATTAACTAAAGCTATAGTAGAGGAATGAATGAAACTTTCTTATAGCTCCTGTATAAACAGATCTGCACATACAAAATGTTTAAATTGTACATCACATGTGTGTTTAAACACTCCTGTACACACGACAGGGGCCTCGACGTGGTGCTTAGGGACATGGTTTAGTGGTGGACCACTAAAGGTTAATGGCTGGACTTGATCTTAAGGGTCTTTTCCAACCAAAAAGACTTTATTACCTCTCCTATCTAAGGGTGATTTAACTTGAGATTTTCACTTGCCCTTACTGTAACCTGCACCTGACTGTTCAATTACCTGCTTATAACCTTCTCCCTCAGGTTTTAGTTTGCGCTTGTTTAAAAGTTCACAAAGTCTGTTGCCCTCATCAAATTACCAGTAGAACAATGCGTTTGCTCCTTTTCTCAAAATAAGGAACCCTCTTGCTCTCAGAATTTGGGGGAGGAACGGCACCTTCCGTCTCTGGGTTCAACCAGTACCACCCCATTAGTTACATGACTGAAGCAACCACTCCCCATGCAGCTTCCTCTACCTTTTGAGATAAAAAAGGCAACCTCCAAGTTTTCTAATAATTCTACGGAGTACATTTCTTGCCACAACACCTATTCAACAGACAACCGGATAATTACAGCTCTTCGTTAGCAGCCTTTTTGCCCTTTGAAGGCTTCACTAGTCACTAAGAAGTCTCATCTCCTCCTTGCCTGGCAGTGTTAAAAGAGTCTCAGCACAGTCAGAACTCCTATGGCCTCTCACCTCTTCCCCGACTCCAGAACTTGTATACGCTGACTGTAACTGAGCTTCTGGGCTCCCCAGTTCAAGAAAGATGAGGAGCTACTGGAGAGAGTCCAGCGGAGGGCTACGAGGATGGTGAGGGGACTGGAGCATCTCCCCTACGAGGAGAGGGTGAGGGAACTGGGCTTG
>Ga0065711_1048948_pt1 | contig 11548 bp, 4 predicted proteins | sample Hoacrofraction12_FD_59098 | JGI IMG/M metagenome (GOLD analysis project Ga0065711, IMG submission 59098) | Hoatzin crop microbial communities from Cojedes, Venezuela - Epithelial fraction 12 v2 (version 2) | ecosystem: Host-associated > Birds > Digestive system > Esophagus > Crop | place... | reverse complement strand
TCTGAACATGAGGAAGAACTTCTTCCTTCTGAGGGTGATGGAGCACTGGAACAGGCTGCCCAGGGAGGTTGTGGAGTCTCCTTCTCTGGAGATATTCAAGACCTGCCTGGACAAGGTCCTGTGCAGCTTGCTGTATGTGACCCTGCTTCGTCAGGAGGGTTGGACTAGATGACCCACAGAGGTCCCTTCCAACCCCTACCATTCTGTGATTCTGTGATTCTGTTTTCAAAGGAGCAACCAAAATTTACCAAGCAAAACCAACGCACACTGATTACATCAAGTGTTTTTGTCCACTTGGCATCACTGTGCGGTCGGGTCAGCAAAAGTCCTGCCCAGAAAGCAGCAACTCCTGTCCAGTGCAGCTGGTATTTGTTTCTCTAGGCTGCAGACAACTGGCATTGTAATGCCATTCGAGGCTTAACGTGGAAAATACCGGCACATTCACACACTAATCCTCCCCAAACCTAGTTACTCACTCAACCAGTGTTTGGAACAACAGAGAAGAGACCACGTCCTTCAATACTTACAAAATCAGAAAAGAACCTACGCTAGAGAAGTCAGGAGTCTCAGAAAGCACGGTTTTGGGCTAGTTGCTTTTGCTGTTTCAGTTGATAATGCCAAAACCTCAAGCCTCAATACTGGAGCTGGAGAAAAGTTTATAGTGCCAAACCAAAAACTGCAAGTCACAGACGCAACAACCCTGCCCAATCCAAATAGCAGCTTGCCAATCTATGCATTGCGTGGCATTTGTTCTATCTGAAGACTAACTGATCTTAATTCATGGGCCCCAGACACAGAGTACATGAGAAGAAGAATGGCAGGAAACTTACCAGCACCAGGCAGGAACCGAGAGTCACAGCGCAACAGCTCAAGTAATACAAAGGTTCAGAAAACTAGAATTTAGAGGATGCTAAAACCTTGGGATCAGAGTAACGCGGTACAGTACTTTTTTTGGCAGCAGTATTTCATGGAATTCCAGATACCAGTAGTGGGTTGTAAATTGCTTAAATTGAGGCAAGGAGAAAATTCCAGCCAGGTAGAATTGTAATTAACTTTCTAAAATTGAAATTACCCTGATTAAGTGTTAAGTACCTACCTCCAGGGTTGGGGTTTCTTTTTGTTTTGGTTTTGTCTTGGGTTTTTTTGCACATCCATGCATAAACACACATTCATGTTATCCGCATACACACATATGTACGTATACTGGAGCTGGAGACAAACATCCACTGGCACCTCGCACTTCCAAAGCTATTACAGAAAGCCTTATAGATTAAAAGAAACAATTGAATTTGTAAATGCAGAGGTTTACTGGTAACGATAAAAATACTTGCGCCTTCATCTGCAGAAGTAACACCAAGCTACCAACAAAGCTAATAAAAAATATTTAAACAAGTATTCTTTTCAAAGTAAGCCTGCATTTCCCTGGGCAGTTCTGAAAGAAAAATCCTTCTCTACCTCAGTAAAAATGTAGATACACTTCTTTTTCCTCTAAATGGAGAGAACACAAATGATAAAGATGATTAAATAGAAAACTGAAAAGTATTTCCAGGAGGATTTTAATTATAAAATTAATTTTTTTAAAAACACAAATAGCTGTTCACTGCAAGTAAACACTGAACAAAGTGGCACACAGAGAGCAGAGAACTTTTGAATCAAAATACCATCTTCTTATTTTTTAAGCATTATGCCAACAGAAACTAGTTTTTACATAGCTTAAAGGAAGGGGATAGTGGTTTAAGCTCATGCGTGCAAGACCACATGCCGTTTGTTAAACCCATCACGCAGTCAAGAGCCAGAGGCCCCCACCAGTTCCTTCGAGAGAGATCCGAGGGAGGAACCGCTTCAGCGGTCGTGCTGTGCTCCTGCAGACAGTGCCCGGAGGAGCGGAGCAGCCGAACGCTAAGGTGACCGGGCGGCAGGAGCAGGGCAGCCACGGCCCCTTAACCCCAGTGCAGGAACCTCAGGTGAACTGCTTGAGGGATCCACAGGGCTCGCCCTTGACTTGGGCACACCTGCTACCAACAGTGATTTACAACAGCCTTCACCGGTCACCAGTGGCATGAGACAACTGTTTGCAGAGGCAAGTTTTAACACTCCAGACACGTCAAAGAGATCAGGCAACGCTACACCAGGCAGTACACTCCCTTGCTTTAGAAACTAGTAATTACTGAGGGGAAGTACAGCTTCTGCTGCTTGATACGGAATGCTTTAGCTAATACGCAATACCCTGATCAGAGGTTGGAAGGAAGATGGCTGAAACAACACGTAGAGGTTTCTCAGCAATTTTATATCCCACAGGTTCGTTTCTGCCAGCTTCACCACACAGCAAATAACTACTGCAGCAAGGTTTGACAGAGGACACCTGAACTGACCCTCAAAATCCCTTACAAATAGCAACATAACGGAAGCGTTGTTCTAGTGCTGTGTTCTTCAGTAAGTACGTTGCCAGAGAAAATAGATCTAAGAAATCAGTAATTTCTAAATAGGACATCCACTTCCAGTCAACACCAGCAGTAACTAACAATTACAAGACATCTTTCCTCTTACAAAGTAGTGACCGCTAGCTACATGAAGCCACCGTGTCTAGAATTAGATCCTCAGACTTGATCCACTTATGCACAACGTTTCTCAGGGAAGATCACAGCTGCTTCCTCTTCAACAGAGTGGCAGGAATATCTACCACACAGAACATTCTACTCTATCCAACAATTAACAAATACCCCTAGACGGGCAATGTGAAAGCAATACTCAACCACTTCTAGGTACAATCAAGTGCCCACTGCTTAACGTGAAATTTTGCAATTGCTCTGTAGAGCAACAGAGGTAAACGCTGCAAGATATTTTAAAACATATCTCTTAACAGCTCTAATTCAATAACTTCAACAGATACCAGACAACTTCCTTTCTAAATGAAATGGTCTAAATATTCCATAGAAACAGAAATTTTTAAGGCTCTAGGTATTTTAAATACTACTTTATAAATATTTTTCATATGTAAACAGTAATAGTCACTACAAATATACTTACTTGTACTTTTTATTAGCTATATTACTTTTAGCAGGTGGGACCAAGTATTGTTTTAAAATGTTACTTGTAATGGGTTGTTTTGCCGACAAGCTCGTGAGCTATCACACAGGAATTAAAATCACATTCATACCTAGACCTTTCAGAAAAGTCAGCCGTTTGAAGTGCTGCACCGTTTCTCAAGTTCATTTGTTAAAAAGGCAATTAAGATGCATCCATTCCTCACTGGAGTCACCAAGGAAAAAGACGAAAACAATTCTAGAATATGCTAATACCCTTCAAGGTACTATGATAACCTCCCATGGACTAGCAGTCAAAAGAGTTTTAATCTCAGTTTGACCTGTGTTTTAGATAAAACCTCTCAAGTACATGTTTGTTTTCTCAAAGCAAATCAAACATAGGTACACAGTAAAGATTCCATGTCTAAGTCAAGCAGAAAACTGCTTCAGTGGTTTTCATATTGCTACAGCCACAATGAAGTCTTCCCTTCCAAAGCAAGAATTAGAATGAAGTTTCTCTTTCATGGTAGGCTGGCAAGTTTTTTTGGTGGTGGTGATGGTGGTTTGTTTTTTAACCAAAGACACCACATGCAGATGTTTGCTGCTTTGCTATGGACAGAGAAATTGTAATTGCTTTATGTGTGTCCCTTCCAACTGTAGCTGAACAAATCAAGAGGCCAGAGGATAGATAAGCCATTGTCCCATTCTCACAGGTCAGTAGTGTTAAAAAAAAAAAAAAGCTAAAAAAAATCAAGTTAAATTATAATCCTGTATTTTGTGCAATTTATGGATAGGTTTGCATTTGTACTACTGTGATTGTTTTTAGAAAGCACAGTAAACCAAAATATTTAAAACGCCATGATATGACTGAATATGTAGCCACTAATCGATTTAAGCATTTCATACCAATTTGTGAATTTTGACATTTTTACCCTAATATATGAGATCATGACAACGTTTTGGTTGCTATGCAAGATTCTGTTGTAGTTACATTGACAGAACAGCTATAATGCTTTAGTGTGAATATCTTAGGAATGGCCAGTAAAGTGTTTAGATTCTTTAACAAACCCTTAAGAATCAGGACCAGGTCACCGAAACAACTGTTTAACTGATCATACTACATGCTCACCTTAATATAAGGTCTTAAAGAAGAGAAACAGAATGGGGTAGTGAAATAAATTTTCACTCTACTAGTTTTAGACAGTAACTCTGTTGCCACAGGCAGCATGCTTTTAGAGACACTGATTTAATAACCACCTTACACTCATGATATGTTAAGGTAACACCTGAATTAGTTGTCACCGCAGGACAAACTCCATTAGGAATACTGACGTTTGTTCTTAATGTTCTGGAGTAAGAGGCAGAGTTTTAGAACCCACAACACACGCACGCAAAAACCGCATTCGTAAGTTAACCTTGCACTGCAGCAGCTTCTGAGTTAGCAGCAACTTCCAAATTAGCAGCAGCTTCCTGCTGTGCTTCCTCCACAGCAGGGGATGATGCCTCTGGAGCCGGTACGTCATTCTCCCCTCCAGTTCCTGGGGATACCCCAGCACTCTCATCCTGTGCTGCAGGTCCAGCAGGAGCTACTGCATCAGCCTCTTCCGTGGCTGTCTCTGCTTTGGTGACTTCAGCCGTCTCTTCTTCGTCACCTTCTAAGGATTTATTTAATATAATAAAGAGAGTAAAGTGCATGCATGCAACACAAATTCACCAATTACTTTTTACCATCATCCTCATTTAAATTTAAAATGGGAAGCTAAGCTTTGGGATCAGAACTCACAAACAACGTCAAGAAATCAATAATTAATCCCCTCATATTGTCTAATGTAGCACCCAAAAAGATGTTTACAAGATAAGGAAACCATATTCTTAATTACCAAGCTTCATAACTGCTTCAGTGTAAAAAGAAAAGAAACTGTGGCTTAAAGCAAGTGACTGCCAGAGGTGTGAGTGCAGGGAAGGATAAAAAAAGGACCCCACCACGTGTTGCTCCAAACGCACTCTGCTGAAAGGGCCAGTGACAACGCACTCAGGGGCATCAGAGGGAGCAGGATCCCTGCCCTGTTTGCACTCAGCAGTGGAGTGCCCATTTGCTACCATACTTAGAAGCTCTTACGGAGTTCGTTATCCCTCAGGGTCACAGCCTGGAAGCACTGCAAGCCAAGATGTGCTTTCAGTTTGCGCAGGGCTATCTTCAGGGCGGCCAGCTTGGCTGGCAGCAGCTACAACAATGCTGAGCCCAACAAGCAATCAGTTTTCAGATAGGTTTTGTGCTCTTAGCTATTCACTGTGCATTCTGCAAAGCTACACTGAATGCACCGTGACCCCTGCAAGAGCCATAGCACTAAAATAAGAACGCTAAGGCCTGCGGGGCAGAATAAAACAGGGGACCCTTATTGAAACGAAGTGTATGCAAGTAAGAAAATAACTTGCTGGTGTTAAGTGGTCGACGTTCAGTTTTCTGGGGATATGGCCACTTACGACCGACCATTTTCTTTTTACCAGTCCCAGCTGTCTTTTGAAGACTTGTCTACACTGCTGTGGGTCGGACTCTTCAGAATCTGAAAAACCCAGTGTTTCCCAATCACGCGTTACCCCAAACTCAGCTGAGACAAGTCATTAAAAACAAGCAGCACGAAGCAACAAAGATGCACAATCACCATGCAAACATGCACTAAGATCAAGTTAACAAAAGAAAGTTATATACCAAGTGTTCGTTGCAAGTTTACCACTAGAACCAACTCACCACGTGAAAAAAACAGAATGGGAAAGAAAGTTTGCAATACAGTGGAAACTAAGTGAGAATAGGAAGAAAAGGAAAGAGCTTAAAGAGACATAGTCAGAATTTATTTTATTCTTTTGTATCTGTTTAAAAACTAAACAGATCAATTTTAATTCTTGGTTTTATATGCTACTGCAAGCCTACCTTTTTGCGTTCAGGTTTAAACACAAGTCTATTCATTGTTCAGCAAAAATCAAAGCTTTGCATTATGCAACCTGATCATGTCCCTTTAAGAGAATGCTATATTTCAAAAAACCGAAATTGATTACACAAAGAACAGACTAACAGCCAAGCTCAGCATTCAGTACACTTTATTGGACAGTCAAATATAGAGTGCATTCATTCAGAACAGCCAGCTTCTCAGTCTCAGAACTGCCTTCTACAAAGCAGATTCAGTAATAAGCTCAATATGGTTTGGCCTTGCAAACATAGGTAGTTCCTTTAAAGTCTCACAAACATGGAGTTTTACAACAGAAGGTATAAAGCCATCCCAAGGTAGGCTGCAAGGTACGCAATGGTGAACGACTGTCCTTTGTTTGTATTTAACTTCCTCGGGTTTGGAAAGAGATTTCCCTTGTATTTTAGTCTGGAAAGTGTAAAAGCAGAGTATAGATTAGAAAGATTGAATCAGCTTGCATCAAGTTAAAAAGAAAAGTCATTGCTAAAAAAGAAGGAAGTCAGGAACAAGTTTAAAGGAGACACACGCAAATGGAAGACAAAACTCAGTATTTGCTAAATAAGCAAGCAGAATGTTCTGCAAGGCAAACATCATTTCACAGTTCAAATGATGTCCCAGAATTCCTACTGCTACTTCGAGTCAGGCTTCCGCCAGGGGCTTTTTTAAATCCCTCCCTACATTTGAGAGTAGCTTTCAGCTAAGAAGAGCTACAGAAAATTTGCTATTGGATCTTTTTTTAAATGTCTGGTATCATTAATTAAAATACATTAAATATAATTTCAATCCCCTAATAAATAAACAAGCCTAAAATAGCATTTGATTGTTTCTCTTGTTTTGACGGCCTTGTTTGCTACATGCAGTTCTTCACGACAGACATTTTGGATTTGGGCACAAGGGCAGAATTTTCCTTGGGATGAGAAACCATGAAAATCACTTGGCTCAGGAGAGTCTCTTTCTGATCAGCTGCTCCCTAGTATTAAGTTCTTCCAGCTAGAAAATTCTTCTCTTACCATAGGGCATGTAGGAAATATGCCACGAATGTGCTGTTTGGCATGCTGCTTTTCTATCCACCACTTCATACTGTTACCAGCACTGCTTTATAGCTTATTTTAAGCCTGATTTTATGCGACCTTAAAAAATATAAGATTACTTTGAGAACAAAATTTTTAATCGCTCTTAACAGCAATGCTTCCTGTGAAGAAGTGTAAGGACTAACTGACTTTAAAGACGCGTGGGGAAAGAAGCTGCAGTGGCACTTCTGGGAAAAAGCAATACTATGGTAACACTCTGTGACAAGATACACACAAAATTACGACTATGCAGGGAACAGGAAAAAAAGGGGAGGAAGAGAGACGTTAATTCTTTTGAGAAAGCACACAGAGGATTCCATAGGAAAAGTAAGAACAGAAACCTCTTGTGGGAGGATACAGTTGGGAATGAAGAAGGATTTAAAAAAGAGCTGATTCAACAGTACAATTGTGAGTTGGAATTAGCTACTCAGAAGTCCAATTAAAAACTCTGGGTTGAGCATTTATTCAGAAGCCCAATACTGAAAATAATATAGGAAACAAGTTTCACCTCTGTTCACTGTACGGCCTTAGAAACATTTTGGACTTCTTACTATCAATAATAAGGGAGCCAGTAATCATCTGCCGTTGGTTGTGACATTTATGTAAGTTACTAAGCAGCGAAAGGCATCAGATTATGGGATGTCTGGAGAGTACCTCAAGTCAGAATTAAATAAGTCACAGAGCACTGAGTACTCCTACCCCAGCCTCGGGCAACACAAGCATAGCCTTCAGTGGGTCAACAGCACCCCTGACTCTGCAGGTATCCCACTCAAACCTTCTGGCAGACCAGGGTTAAAACTCAATACCTTGCAGAAGTGAACATTAAGAGAAAAGAGGGAATATACTGACATCATTTTGAGCGCCCTGGAAGGTTCACTTAATGCTTTCACACCGACCATGTTCTTCTAACTATGTTAGTCAGAACGTAACGAGTGTAACCCTCGCTTCTTCCCTGCACAGCAGATGCCTAGGTCATCAGGAAAAACTGTCTGCTTTTGCCCCGATGACATTTTTTATTTCAGGGACAAGGAAAGATTGCATTAAAATTGTGGTCAAATTCTCAGCATTTAAAGAATTAAATTTAAAAACTGTATTGCTTCCAGCTGATTAAGAGAAAGGAAATTAAGGTGTTTAGCTATTTTAAATCTTACAATTTGTAATTTTAAAGTTCTAAACCTAAAGGATGTGTTGTGGAACTTCCAAGACTAACAACTTCAAAAGAAATAAGTTTAGAAGCATACAATTCAAAGCACGTTCTCACATTGAAAACAAAATTTAAACTCGGCATACTTTATTCAAATTATTCTTTGTGGGCATGCAAGTATATTAAATCAGTTCTTTAGATGTCAGCATCAGAAAAAATAAGGAACAGCTCCAAGTGCTATGGCTTCATTAATTTCTTTATTTTTTAAATATCAGCTAAATAATAAAGTTCCTCACAAAGTCATTTTTTCTAATTGCTTTTCCTAGCAAGGCTGTGCTTGCCAAAGTTCTATCTTTTATATTAATGCTACCATAACACTAACTGATGCAGACAGAGACAACATTCCATTAGAAGTATTTGAACCAACATGGTCTAATTATTTAAGCATGAAGAGCTAAGTAAGGATTTGCCATACATTTAGGCGGTGTCTGCTTTTCATTTAATCCTAAATTAAAAATGACAAAATCAAAGTTGTGGGACAAGAAATGGGTCCGATTTACAGTCTTTTTAAAAAAATATAGTTGTTTTTTTCCTACTGAACTCTGTTCCCTGATGGCACATGGCCTGGAGCCAAGCTGAGAAAAAGATATTATCTCCTTCCCCCCCAACAAGCAAAAGAACAAAACTGATTTTGACAGCATTATGCATTTAGTCAAGTTTCATTAAGCTTCCAGTAAATCAAATGCAAATACCCAATACACAATTAATGGTTCACACATCAACTCTTCCCATCTGAAGAGACTCCTGCAGGTTGATCACAGGCCAGATGCACTACCTAAACATTAAGTCCATTCCCAAAATCTGTGCAAAAGTAGCTTTGTAACAGAACACTGCGCAACCACCTTTGTCTTTACTCCCAGTCACAGAGCTCAGACAAGGACTGGGACAGGGTAAAGGCCCAATTAGACAATCTAGCAATCTAGAATTCTGTTTCAGATCCTTGTGTGCCCAGGGAACAAGAGAGAAGAGCTCAACTCACCCTTGCTTGACCATGGTTTGTTTTTCCGCCCCTCAGCTCTCTCATGAAGAATATTCATATGTTCAATATACTTGCTGCGGGATGAACTGACTGTTCTGTAGGCCTGAAAGGAAATTACACCTAAACTTATTGCTACATCCCTACAAAGTCACCAAACAATAAAAGGAGAGAGGGAGAGAAGGGTTTTTAAGCAAGTGGTACTGCTCATCTTAAAAGGCATACTGAATTATGCTAAGCAAGGTTAAAAAAAAAATCCTGTTTTGCTATACTAACATATTTATACGTTTCATATTTATCCATTGTTAGAAAGCAAATGCAATACACCACGCAGTTTTCAAAGTGCTGCAGTGTTTCAGGAACTGAACACAGTATTTTAAAAGACAATTACAGTCAGTTTGTGGTTTGGTTTTTTTTTTTAATATGGTAAAAGGGCGACAGGAAGAGAATTTGTTATTCCTCCAGATATGCAATCACACAAGCTTGATATTTTGAACAAGGAGAAGCCACTTACCTTTCAAGTGGATTACTTTGTGGGAGAGGGAAACATGTACCTCTCTGGGATGTGCTAGTCACTATCTCACTATCTCAAAATCTTGCGGGGGAGGCAGAAAGAAGCTATGAAATGGAAGCTTTAGGGATGTGAAGCACAAAGTCTGATATATTTAGATGCAGTGAAGAGAACGATTGCCACAAAGCTTGACAAAAGTAGATGCCTACAAAACTTCAACATGCTTTTCCTAAGTAATTAATATTCTGATATTTCTTTGTGCACCAGTTAAGGAAGTTCATAATCTTCCCCTCATGGCTTCAGACAACTTACTTCACATCTGTCTCGCCTGCTTTGAGATACGCCTAATGTTTGTGGCTGACAAGAAGAGGCAAGGGGTTAGAGGCAGGTGCCCTACTCCATCTTTGGACACATTTCTTTCATACGGTTCTAAGTATGTTTTCCACTAAGAATGACAACAGCGCTAGGTATCAAAGTTAACAGTAAAACAGGCAAGCAATAGGCGTTCAGTTTCCCTAGCTCTCTTGAACTGACTTTTAAGTTAAGACTGCATTAATTATATGGTACGACATTCACATTCTATTGATGGTTTGCATCTTAACCATATTCTTTCATTCAGAACACACCTCATACCATGCCAACTCAGAAAGCACAAACAGCTCCGTTTCCAAACACTTACATAATATAAACCACCAAAAGCAGCAACACCAGCAAGGAGATAGTAAATCATGGCCTCTCCGGAAGAGCCAGGAACGCTCCCAGATGACATCTGGCGAAGAGGTGCTATAAAAACCATTATTGAAATTGATGTAAAGTGCTGCTAAAATACACTCACAAAATAGAATGACAGAATCTAAATTTTGTACGGGAAAGGCCGATTTAAAAAGATGTAACAAAACAGAGAGGTACGGCTTAGCGATGTTTAGTACAACTGAGAGACACAGGGCACGGTGCTAACCAAACGAGGTACACGGCTGAGCTTTCCTGAGACCGTATGATTTTCTGCCAACTATGCTGTCTGCCTATCAGCTTCCAAGTACTGGATGCGGTCTGTCTGGACTAAGGAACTGCTTAGGGAACACAAAGAAACTTCTGCCTAAGGAATGTAAAGGAATTAATCTCTCCTTATTCAGCCTTGCTGCAGTCACGATCAGCAGAGGTAACAAATCTTCTTCAGATTAATAACTGAGCACTTCCAGAAAAAAAGCCTTTTCCTTTGAATTCACGTTCTTTCATTCTCAAACAGACTGTTGACATTTACACGCATGCCCATAACCCATAACCTCAGGCACCGGCCAACAGGGCAGACTGGCAGGATTACACAATTTCATCCCTGATCGAGTACACATTCGCTCCAGTGGCAGCGTTAGCCATTTATTTTTGTTGACCGTTTCTTGCTATAGCCTTGGGTCCTTCTGTACACATCAAAAAGGGACGTGGGAGAACCGCACGTAATTCTGCCCAAAGCTCTCAGCCGAATTTCGTAAATCCATCCCCGGCGAGCAGCGCAGAGCAGACGCCTCCCTGAAAGGGTGCTCATTAATAATGCAAAAATGGCTCTGAGCGCGGCGATGGGTGGCTGCAAAAACAGTCCCAGTCTTCTCCAGACACCGGCACCGCGTGCCAGATTATGTTTCGCACCACCTCTGCCTCGTGACCCGCGGTTCGGGCCCCGCTCCGGTCTCCGGGCAGCCTGACGGGCCTCCCCGCAGCGCCTCACCGGTGCCTTCTGCCCGCGGGCTGCCCGCCGGCGCTGGCGGAGCGCTCCGAGAGCCGGCCGGCGCCCGGCCCGCCCGTCACA